>Ga0247824_10001948_pt1 | contig 11516 bp, 8 predicted proteins | sample 13C_PalmiticAcid_FD_194412 | JGI IMG/M metagenome (GOLD analysis project Ga0247824, IMG submission 194412) | Soil microbial communities from agricultural site in Penn Yan, New York, United States - 13C_PalmiticAcid_Day48 | ecosystem: Environmental > Terrestrial > Soil > Agricultural land...
GTACAGGACCTCGCCGGTGTCAAGGTCCAAGTCGTGATAGAGGGCGGAGCTGCCGGACACGACGATGGAGTAGGCGCCCACGGTGGGCGAGCCGCTGATGCCCTTGATGGACGAGCCGTGGGCGCCCGCGTACAGGGCCGCCATCTGCAGCGGCCACCAGGCGCCGGGGACGAGGCCGTTGTGGCCCAGGACTCTGGCGTTGCGCTTCTGGCCCAGGTAGCGCGGGTCGAAGTGGTAGGTGCGCGGGGCCGAGGGGCGCGTCGTCATGTAGAGGCCGTGCATGATGCCGGCTGTGCCCCAGATGGGGTGAGTCGGGGGTGGGAGGCGGGGTGCTGGGGTCGCAGCGGCAGGAGCGGTGGTGGGAACGAGGGCGCCAGCAGGAGCAGCAGGAGCAGCAGGAGCAGCAGGAGCAGCAGGAGCAGCGGGAGCAGCAGGAGCAGCGGTAGCAGTAGGAGCAGCGGGAGCAGAAGCACCAGCTACACCTGACACAAGAGCGGGAGAAGGAGCCGCAGCGCTGGCTGAAGTGGCACCAGCGCCAGGAACGGAACTCGCAGTCGAGGAGCGAGCAGAAGCGGCAGGCTGGCGAGCGGGGCGACCTGAACCTGTGATCGAAGGAGTGGCGCCATTGACCGCGGCAGGGCGGGAAGGGCCTGTGCGGGCATTGTTGGAACCGTTGTTGGTGGTAGCTCTGCGGCGGGCAGTGGCGAGAGTGGTGGTGTGATGGTTGGTAGCTGTGGTCGCGTTGCGATTGCCCTGACCCCAGTTGTTGCGCTCAAACTTGGCGTAGATGGTGGCAGCCCAGCGTGAGATGTCCTCCGGTACGTGATGTCGGTTTCCCTCACTAGACAGCGCCCTCAGGGCTTCATCGACGCGGTTTGGGTATCCTTTAAGAGTCGACATCCAAACGCCGTCATCGAACTCGAGATGCCACAGAAACGAGCGGACCCGGCGTGTTCTGGTCGTGAGCTCTCCATCTGGGACCCCAATGCCACCGGTTCTTCTCCTTGCTCTGACAAGGAACGTCTGGATTTCGCCGTACACCGCACCCATGGTGCCGGCCCAGGCTGGAAGCATCTGGTTTCTTCTGGCATGCTGGAGATCCTCGGGAGCAGGGTGAGCGTCGGCAGCAGTGGCAGCGCGGACGGTGAGGATGGAAGTGCTCGATGCTGCCGAGGGTGTAGCTGAGGAGGTGATGACGGCAGGAGGGGCAGCAGTAGGAGGGGTGATCGAGCTTGTGGTAATGGTGTCTGCGCCTCCGGGGTTCACGGAGGTGGATGTGCGGAGAGGGCCGGCGTTGGTCGTTCCCAAAGTGGCAAGTGTGCTCGGAGCGGCGCCGGAGCCGGCCCCACTAATCCCGGCCCCACCCGGAGCCGAAGCAACCACACCGATCGGCGCGCGTGGACCGGAAGGAACGGAAGCGATCGGGTCGCCCGAATCCGACGAAGCGGCGCCAGTGAGGTCGGTCATTGTTGTCGCCGGAGCTCTCTCGTGAGACGAAATGTGGTTGGCGATTCGCGAGAGGAGAGACGAAAGTCGGAAAGAAACTGTGCTTGGAACGTTGCGAGCTTGGAGCTGTGGTTGTTTGGAACGAGATTTTGGCGATGTAACGAGCTGCGCTTCTGGCAGCAGAGTTCTTGGACCTTGAACTTTGAACCGTTGGCGGCTTTTGTGGTTAAGTTGCTGCTGGTTGCAAGCGGTTTGCCGACTTGGGTGTCGACTTGGGTGTCGAGTCTGTGGCGGAGGGGTTCCGGTCGTTGCGGCGGGGTTGAGGAGGGTTCGTTGAGTTCTTGTGTGCGATGAAATTGTCGAGGATGCCCCGCTTGTCCTTCACAGCTTAGGTAGGTATGGTCAGCTTTGGCACTCGAGTGAACACGGCGGCACAAACAAGGGCGAGCGCAAAGACCATACGCATAACGGGACGGCTGAAAAGTTGAGACACTAACTGCTTGAGCGCGGTTGTTAATACCGTTCTGGAATCTCTTACTCCCAGAAACTGTCCTAGTTCAATCCGGTGGGGGACTGCTCGGCTCAACCAGGGCAGCTCGCGACGAATGCAACACGGCAAGACTGGGTTGAAAAGGTTGGAGGGCTGCGAATTTGGTATTATCTAATGGCAAAGGAAGAGCGCCGAGAGTTGAGACAATGTAACTTCTGTTGCAGATCCTGAAGACCGGTTTGTCCCACCAGCGAAGCAGGGTTGTCGGAGCGAGGAAGGCACACCCCAAACTTCGTGACAAAGCCCAAAGCACAAGGGAAGCTACAGCTAGGAAGTGTGGAAGGGATCGCCGGGCCCTAGCCTAAAGGCTTAAAATGAGAGATCTGGAGCTAGTATACAAGAAGGCGTGTCAGTTGGACGAGAATGACAAGACATGGCTGCAACCGATGGAGAGCAAATCTATGGGAATTCCAGATTGTATAGAGAAACAGCGATTGGGGTCCTGTGCACCGTGAGATGAGGACCATTTGCTGCTGAAATGTGTTGACAAAAGCCGTGACTGAGCTGTGATCAAGGAGCGGAAAGTTGGGAACTGCAGATCGAAATGGATAACAATGAGGCAAGTGAAAGGTGCATGACGCAGAGGATGCCAGACACGAAATTTGTTGCGCGACCAACAGTGTTTGTTGGGAGCCAAGCAGGCACCAACCACACCGCCAGCCAACCGTCCCACTCGCACCCTCGTCGCGTTGTGTGTGCGTCCAACACCGCGAGGATCCAAAACGAGACCTGTTTCCCTCGGCCGAGCAGTCACCCAGGCCGTTCTGCAGTCGGCATTGCTCCATTCTGTACTTGGTACAGTCCACACCCTGCAAAACCTTAGTCTCGTCGTTCGGGTTCCAGTTCCACCACGACTCAGTCATTATACCGGCTGCTTGCACATCACGTTCTGGGCGGCACGCGTCGGCATCCCAAGAACAACGCCAACCCTGTCGGGACCAGTTCCCGACTGCCGTTCACGGTTCGTCGCATTGCATTTTCGGGCAAGCACTTTTCGAGCAAGCTCCGAGTCCCTCCTCTAGCCCGGGACCATGGATCCCACTCCCCGCCCCAGTCCCCCAGCACCGCTTCCAGCCGTTACGGGCCCTAAGCTGGCCCCCTTTACTCCGACTGCCCATGCCGACATTGAGTTCATCGAATTTCTTGGTCGCGAAAACGACAAGGACTCACTGGTCTGGAAGGTCGACATCAACGGCGCTGGGCCTTTTGCCCTCAAAATGGTGATTGACGACATGCACATGCCCTAGGCAGCACATCAACTCGGATTCTAGCATGGAGTGTTCTAACTACCTTGCCTAGTTTTATTTTCGCCACCGAAACTTCCTCAGTGACAATCAAGCCGGTGACCTCCTCAGGCCTCTGGCTGATCCCCAGCTCTACATCGACTACTTTGAGCCCTTCAGCTGCGAGTGCCGTGCCTACGGCCGAGTGAAGGAGGAAAACCGCGAGGATCTGGCCATCAAGGCCCACGGCTATCTCCTTCTCACCCCGCAACAGGAAGTCGACTTGGCCCAGAGGTCCCAAGGCTACTCTACCGACCCAGACACCCCGGACACCCTGCATGGCGACAATTTCTGGGGGCGGTTCGAACAGCACCGCGGACAGCCTGTCCGAGCCATCGTCAAAGACCTCGCCTCTCAGGCATACCCTACTGCCACGCAGGCCCAGGGCATGTGGGCGGACCTGCAAGCCCTCCACTCGTTGGGCATCTTTGTCCACGACACGCACGGAGGCAACTACCTCGCCGGGAAGCTCGTCGACTTCAGCCGCTCGTGGACCATGTACCACCCGGCGATGGACCAGATCCGCTGGAGCACGATACAAGGCTTGATGCTGGAGGAGCTTCAGCTACTCCAGGACTATTATTACGAGTTGGCGAACCTTGGCTGCATCGACGTGGAAGCCATCCTCCAAGACCTGGAGGGGTTCTGCTCGGGGGACATTGACCAGTACAGGAATTTCCCCTTCGTCTACGACTGGCTCAAGTGGTCGGCCGACCCCGACATGGACAAGGCGTATGTGGAACAGAGCATGTTTGTGTTTGAGGAGGCGGCTCCTTGATGTTGAGAACTGGGGGGATGAGGTCAGGGGACGTCTCTGGTGATGCATGTAGTTAGTTGAGCTTGTTGAGCTGCACATAGACATGGAAGAAGCGATACACACCACGAGCTTGGACTGAATCAAGGCTGGCCGTGCTGGGTGAATGGATGATTGGAGTTCAGGATTTGCAAGGTTAATGCCTCTCCAGATATTATCTGCATCGAATGACGAGGAATCAGGGATTGTTAAGGAGGTGGAATCGGCGAGTAGGTTACTTTGATTCTGCTAAAGCAAGGCTAATTCCGGTTGTGGCGACCTCCGGCCTTCAGCACAGTTATTCTTTTCCTCGCGACGCTCCCCGTCCACCACCCTCGGTCGGAGGACAATTTCTCCGTTATCATCCTCACAGGCAACCACGCGGATGTACTTTGGATTGAGGCCAAAGTCCTCTATCCGGAGCCGGTGGTTGAGGTAGAAAAAGATCGCCTCCAGAGTCCCGTCCTTCGTCCAGTGGCCAATGAGCCTGAAATCCTCACGAACAGCCTCACTCGAGCCAAATATCTCGTTGCTGACCAACTTGGCGATGATCAGAGCGGTGGGTTTGAGTGCGTTGAGAGGAGTCAAGCGAGTCAGGGGATCCTCGAAGTTGCCTAGGGTTGGAACCGGCTTGATGGATGGATGAAAACGATGGAGGAGACGGAGTGGGACAAACAGTTCGACCCTGGTTCGGACCTCGAGGTCCAGCTCCAGAGGGGGATCGAAGTGGAACGCCATGTCGGTATGGAGATGAACTGACGGCGATACTCGGCTCCCGGTCTGACGGATGGACGCACGAAGCACCGGATATCTGAGCCAAACGAATGCAAAGGTCTGCTGCTGGAGCGTTGAGAAAGGGTCAACTGTTGAAGTGTACGACTCAGGCAGTCTCGGCTGAAAATTTATCTTTTTTAGAGCGGAGCAGATAAAACATGTAATCTGCGCCTTGTCGAGGGTCGAGGTCACCCAAGGGCGCGCCCAACCAGGGCTTGAGGCAGCCGGACACGCATTTTGTTGGTTCGCTATGCGTCGAATCATGACATTTGTTGATTCGATCCAATGCCGTCCTCCCACAGACACATCGAGAAAAAGGTACCCACCAAAACGAGGACAAGGATAGCAATCCCATGTGATGCTTGAATTGGCCGAACGACCACATGCATCAATGCCAGGAGGCCGCGTCCCATGTCATGGACGCTTAGGGTTCATGACATTTCTCTCCAGTGACTCCGGGTCTTCTGTCACGGATATGCAGAGCTTGCAGATCCCCTGGCAGGGCTTCCGTGCCGAATCCATTGCAATGGCCCTGACAACCTTGTTTGAACGGAGCCATTCCCGCCGATAGAAGGCACTGGGCTGTCAAACGAGCGCTTATTGTAGAGACTGTTTTGAATCCGGCCAGACATCAACCGACTCAACACCAGGTCCCTCCATGCCATCTCGACGGCAAGAGGAGACAGGTGTGCCTGGAAGTTGGGGTAGGGACAAGGCCACATACCCCCCCAACAGCCACACCATGACCCTCAACACCCCCTTTTCCTGCACAAGGTGCCCCGATGTCAACTCGGTTCAGTGCCCAGAATAAAAGCTCCGAACGGCTGAATTTACATTCGCAATCTAGGTCTTTAACAAATTTCTAGCCTTGACTTACCCCGGAACCTTGAGGATGTCGTCGACATAAACGACCTGGCCCGTGGCGATCGACTTGTTCGCCGCGATACCCGTCAATATGGACGCGGCCCCATCAATGTGGCTCGCAGCACGCATGTATTCGTCTGTGACGGGCTCCCCAAACAGGTCCTGCAGCAGCACACTGTCGCCGCCCCCATGAGCCCCCTTGCTCGTCTCGATCTCCACCTCCCTCGGCGGCTCAAACAGCGGCCGCAGCAGAATGGACCGCTTCTCAATGGACCCCTCCAGCGACTGGTCCCCGCCGGAGTTGACGTAGCTGTTCTCCACCACCTCCATCTCGATCCTGCCCCCCGTCCCGTTGAAGTTGACCCGGAACCCCTCCCACGGCGCATACGCTGTCAGCGAGTAGGTCATGACGGCCCCGTTGCGGTACCGCACCAGCAGGTTCATGGTGTCCTCGATGCTGATGCCGTCGCTAAACACGCTCTGGTCCCGGTAGTAGCCGTCCTCGTGCTCGGCGTCGAGGTACAGCGCCTTGAGCGTGGGGATGGTCTCGAGGTCCAGCGCAAAGGGGTCCCGCTTCGCGACCTCGCTCCCGCGCGTGCGGCTGTAGAAGTCGGTCACGCCGCGGCGCTCGGCGTTTTCTTTTCCGTAGAACTTGAGGTCGCCCTGGGCGTAGACGGAGAGCGGGCGGGTCTGCAGCCAGAAGTTGACGAGGTCGAAGTGGTGCGTCGACTTGTGCACCAGCAGCCCGCCGCTGTTCTTCTTGTCGCGGTGCCACCGCCGGAAGTAGTCGGCGCCGTGCGACGTGTTGAGCAGCCACTCGAAGTGCACCGACGTGACGGTGCCGATGGCGCCCGACCGGAGCAGCTCGAAGACCTTGGTGTTGTGCGGCGCGTAGCGGTAGTTGAAGGTGACGCGCACGGAGCGCCCGGTGCGGTCGACGGCCGAGAAGATGTCCAGGCAGCGCGGCGCGTCGATGGTCATGGGCTTTTCCGTCACCACGTTGCAGCCGAGCTCGAGCGCGCGGACAATGTAGGTGTTGTGCGTGCGGTCGACGGTGGTGACGATGACCTCGTCGGGCTTGGTGCTCGTGATCATCTTGTCAAAATCGACCGCGAGGAAGGTGGGGACGGCGGCGTGGCCCAGGGCGGTCAGCCGGCTGTTGGCGTAGTCCATGCGGGTCTGGTTGGTGTCGCAGAGAGCCACGATGCAGGACGTGGCGTTGTAGTCGGTTGCGATGGCCGTGTAGAAGAAGCTCGAGCGCCCGCCGGCGCCCACGAGGGCGTAGCGTTTTTTGGTGGCCATGGCGGCAACTTCGAGCTCTACTCAGCAGCACGAGGTCTTCGACTCGACTGTCCAGAAGCAGTCAAATGAAAGTCAAAGTGAGATCACTCCAGTGGCAGCTCTTTAGTATCCCACAGTCCAACCCAAGCACTCATGATGCTCAAGGACGAGACATGACGCCGTGGCCCGCGACATCGCGAAGTGGTACGGCTGGTGTCAAATCAGGCTTGTCTCGGCCGAAGATGTCCCATCGCCCGACACTTAGCCTGAACGTGGCAGACGCAGCTCGCCATTGGATCCTCCATCCTTCGTGTCACCAACAAGGCGGGGAAGTGCCGCCGTTTGCGGGGGTGAGTGCGGGACGCCGTTGGGGGAAGCTTATCCGGGTGGTGGTAACCCCACGGCCCCAGATGTTTATTCGAACTGCCAGTTGCCGTCGATCGTCACATTCGTGACGCTCCCCAACTCCCGGGTCATGAGGGCCGATCCCATCCGAGACCAGTTAGAATAGGGCTCCCTCGATGCTTCCTTCGTGCATTCATCCGGAATTTATCCCCCAATGACTTCACTTACACGGGCAGGGATACGCAGCAACCACCATCGGCGTTTATCGTCAGCCGGCAGGCTGTATACGGGACACCACACCAGTGGAAGGTTGAAAATGCAAGCATCTGGTCGGGATTAGACAATGCACCCGGTGCCGTCTTGGCTCTTGAGCTACCCTGTTACCCGTGGTGCTGCCCACGGTGGCACGGGGCCACAAACAAAGTATCTGGCAGTGTTTCGGCGTAAAGGAGAGCGATCATCATGGAGCTGCCCGGGCTCTCGGCTCACGGGCTCCAAGTCGTCGTCTCGGTGGTCGATCCTGACTCTTAATATCGGACAGGATCCACGTCCGCGGCGCCGGATCTAAGCTTTTCATGTGTGGTCACCGTTGAGCAATCTTCACACCCTGAGAGAGATTCCGTAAGATGGCTGCAGGCAAGGAGACACAAGTCTCGCCGGGCGGCGACGAGATCACGTCGGCCCCCAACCCCAACACCCCTCCAAAAACCGAACTTCGCGACAAGGCCACCGTCTTCCTCGAGGCCCACGGCGCGGGTGACAACTCCTTCACCTACGAAGAAGAGCGAGCGGTCCTCCGCCGCATCGATTTCCGCATTCTCCCCCTCCTTCTCGGCGCCTACTTTTTCCAGCAGCTCGACAAGAGCTCTCTGAGGTTAGTTCCCATCTCTCCACCATTCCATCCCCAGCATCAACCCACAATGTCAATGTCATCCCCAGCTATGTCTCCATCTTCGGCATCTCCAAAGACGCCCACCTCGTGGGCAAACAATACTCCTGGCTCGGCTCGATCCTCTACCTCGCACAGCTCGTCATGCAGCCGCTGGCCGCTTACCTCCTGGTTAAGCTGCCCACGGGCAAGGTCATCGGCACGGCGATCCTGCTCTGGGGCGCGTCGCTGGCCATCATGTCGGCGTGCACCAACTTTGCCTCGCTGCTGGGGCTGCGCTTCCTGCTGGGCTCGTTCGAGGCCATGATCGCGCCGAGCTGCGTGGCCGTGACGCAGATGTGGTGGCGGCGCGGCGAGCAGACGCTGCGGACGAGTTACTGGAACGCGATGAATGGGATTACGGCGATTGTGGGGAGTTTGTTCACGTACGGGCTGGGGCATATTGAGAGTGAAGTCATGTTCAAGTATCAGATTATTTTCTTGTTTTGCGGGCTGTTGACGGTGGTGTACTCGGCGGTGGTGTTGGTGCTGATGCCGGACTCGCCGATGGAGGCTAAGTATCTGAGGGAGAGGGAGAAGGTGATTGCGGTGGAGCGGCTGCGGGCGAACCAGATGGGGGTTGCGAGCAGGGAGTGGCGGTGGGATCATGTGTGGGAGACGCTGCTGGACTTGAAGACGTGGTGTTGGTTTGTGGCGATTGTGGCCATCTCGTGAGTATTGACCCTTTTGTATGCCATGAAAAGCTGGGATGCTGATGAGGGGCAGAATCTCGAGTGGTGGCATCGGAACGTTTGGCAGCCTCATTGTCAAGGACTTTGGCTACACCAACTTTGAGGCCATTCTGTTCAACATCCCGTTTGGAGCTATCCAGTTCTTCATGATCATCGGGGCGGCCTGGGCGGCGACGCATTGGCAGAGGAAGGGTCTGACCATCGCGGCGGTCAGCGTCCTGCCTGTCGTGGGGACCATCCTCATGTTGACGGTTCCTCGAACACCGGGCAATAAGGGGGTCTTGTTGTTTGGGTACTACCTGGTGAGCGGCATTGGTGTGTTTGGGTGTCTTCTTGGGACCTGGCTGACTGTTATCGAGGTGTCTTGCCTGGCTGCCATTACGCCCCTGATTTACGCGTGGCAGGCCCAGAACACAGGCGGCGACACCAAGAAGAAGTGCACATCGGCCGTGGTCTTCATCGGCATGTGCACCGGCAATGTCATTGGGCCGCTGCTCTATGACGAGAGCCAGGCCCCCCTGTACCGGCCGGGACTCATTGCCAATCTCATCATGTTTGCGCTGGTTGGCGGCATCTCAGCGTAGGCCCTCTCTTGCCGCAACACAAACCATGACACTGAATGCTAATGATAATTGCGCCCAGGGCCATTCCATTCTACCTCATGTACCTCAACCACCGGCACGCCAAGCGGCGCGAGGAGCTGGGCAAGAGCGCCGTGCTCGTGGACGAGTCGATGATGGGCAAGAACCAGATGGAGGACAGCAAGGCGGTGGAGCTTGAAGAGGGGGCCAACCGACGACAGAAAGCACTCGAAGAGGACAATGCGCTGCAGGACATGACGGACCTGCAGAACGAGGACTTTATTTATGTGCTTTAGCCAAGTTCAAGTTCACGGGGTGAAGGGAACAGAACTGGGAGGACCAAGAAAGACACCAGACGAGGTTGCCGTTTGCTATACTGAGTCAAGCACATTGTTTAGTTGTCCAGGTCGCTCCAAGATTCTCTTAGGCTTTAAATCCTGCTCCCAATCAATGATCTTGGCTGGACTGGGCTGGCATACTTCCAGTGTTGTCCGAGTCTCGAGGAAGACCCCCTGGGTAAGGGTTAGGGATGACTAGGCACAGTCCTTGCTCAGACCACTTGCAGTCCAACCCGCGACTTGCCCCTCTTCCTTCTCACTTCTTCCCCACAAAACTCATCCTTCTGCTGACTCTGACAGAGCAAACAATTACGATGCACCCAATCCCTTGCTGCGTTGCAGCCTGGACGGCAGCCTGGTGTTGGGGCGGGCCACTTTTCTTCTTTTTTCTCTCCGGTTGCTGTGCCTCAGCCTCAGGTACCCGGTAGGTGTCGGGCGTGGGCGGAAGCTGCAGGTGGTCACGGTTGCACGGTTGCACCAATGCGCTGAGGCACTGACTGTGCCGTGCGACGGTCAGCTGCAGGAGGCCTTCGGGTCAAACTCCGGACGACCGAGTCAGACGACGCCGCGCCTTCTTTTCGAGCTTCCAACCTGTGCACGAGATTTGTCTCGGAGCGCGACCTCTTCAGGTTACCCTTTCTCCCGGCGCAGCGTCGCAGTCGTCGGCACACTCTCGTTACGCTCAAGCGACATTCAACAAGGATCACAGCAGACCCCTCGGGGCGGTGAGACGCGTGGCACAACCCCCACTCCGACCTGAACTGGACCTGACCTGGACCTCGAACCTCTGGCCGGGCCAGAGGGCACAACCGCCAACACAATGAAGTCGCCCCTCGTCTACGCGTCGCGCTGTCTCAGCGACATGGAAGACCGCTGGATCCCCTACTCGTCCCTCTGGTGGCGCTTCTGGACCCCGCGCATCCCCCTCGGCGAGCGCTACCAGGAGGGCGCCTTCAACGGCTACACCAACGGCGACGACGATGACGACGACGACGACGACCCGACCACCATGCCCGCCCTCGACATCCGCCGCATGCTCGCCAACCCCGTCATCCGCAAGCTCTACAAGAAACTCCCCTACATCGACGTCGTCCCCATCGTCCGCCCCTGGGACGCCATGTCCCCCGACCAGCACGCCGACCGCACCCAGTTCGTCACCGACTCCACCCTCGCCGCCTACCGCGCCGGCAAGGCCCTCTACCCGCGCTCGACCATCCTCCAGATCGAAGCCCAGCTCGATGCCGCCGCCGCAAAACTCGCCCGCCGCCGCCGCGGCCTCCTCCACCTCCCGCTCCGCCTGCGCCAGCGCCTCTTCTCCCACTGCGAAGCGCCCCAGACCGCCTTCCTCTCCTTCCCGTCCTACGACGCCGTCACCACGCACGTCTCGACCTGGTCCCCCGGCGCGGCCCTCACCCTCTCGGACGGCAGCACCGTGTACACCCCCGGCCGGTCGCAGGTCGAGTTCCGCACCGTGCAGGAGCTGACGCAGCCCGACCCGGAGTCGGCCGGGCAGGGGGAGCAGTTCGTGCCGGACTCGTGGGGGCCGAGCGTGGGGTACGCGCCGGTGATGGTCGGGCGGCGGATGCACCCGCAGGATATGTGGGTTGTGTTTGGGGAGGAGGAAGAGCAGCTTGGTGTGGC
>Ga0247824_10001949_pt1 | contig 11514 bp, 10 predicted proteins | sample 13C_PalmiticAcid_FD_194412 | JGI IMG/M metagenome (GOLD analysis project Ga0247824, IMG submission 194412) | Soil microbial communities from agricultural site in Penn Yan, New York, United States - 13C_PalmiticAcid_Day48 | ecosystem: Environmental > Terrestrial > Soil > Agricultural land...
ACGTAAGAAAAGGGCTCTCAAGTGTTGGAATTGAGAGTCCATCGATTGCAAGTCTACCATACGACTTTAGCATCAGTGGAGTGAGAGTCGCCGTTAGAAAAAGGACAACCGCGAGCAATGATGGCACTCTGCAGCTGCTCTCAACCTTATTCCTGGCTAACTCAAGCGTCACCGAGTATAAAAGGGCAGGCCCCAATCGACACTTTTTCCTCTCTCCCTTTCTCTCTTTCTCTTTCTTCACTCAGCAAGCACCACGCCTCCCACGCCCCACCCTGCTCGTTGCTCCTGCACTGTCGCGTCTCAGTCCTGCACACTCTCCCTGCAGACCCCCCTTGAGCCCCCTTCATACGCTACACATAGTCCACTCTCGAAACACTCTTCTCCTTTGGCTCTCCAACCGACATCCTGTCCCCATCTCACACACATAAATAGGAGCACACTTCCTACATTTCTTTCCCACAACAAGCCTTCCAACTCTTCTCTCTCTCTCTCTCTCTACAATCATGACCCACACACCCTCAAACACCAACAGCGCGTCTTCTGGCAAGAACCGTCGCATGTCTATTATCCGCCTCTTCAACGGCAAAACCAAGACCTCTGGCAGCGTTGAACCAATTGAGGATAGCTCCGCTCCCCAAGTTCCTGGCATCCCTGCTCACTACCGCCATTCCGTGGCCTCGCCCATGGCCGCCATGCAAAGCCAAATGATGCGCGAGCGTCGCAAGTCCATTGCTGCCATGACGGATGCCTCGGGCCGGTCCCAAAGCCTCGACATGAAGCACCCAGAGATGACCGACAAGATGCGTGAGTTTGACGAGCTCCTTCAGAAGCGCCGCGGCAGCACCATCCGTATCTCCCTCACACCAAGCCTCCTCCAGGAGCCTTAAAAGCAAGCACATATACGCCCTCTCTCTTCACTGCCCGCATTTTCCATTATGAATCATCGTCATTGTCATCATTAGCATCTTGTAATTCATCTTGTACAGTAGCATATAACCATAACGTAATATAACGCCCTCATGTCTGCATCAAACTGTGTTCGCCATTGCAAAATTGATACACCTGTGTGAAGGAAAGCAAAGTGAGTGTTGCCACCAAAAGTGAGTAGTCACGGGTCAGCATCATGCCCAGGGCCAAGGCTCTCTGTCTTCCCCTTTCTTTTCTCTCATCTCTATCCTACTTCCCCCCACCGAATGAATCTGTCAAAACCATCGCCTTACTCGGCCGCAGATGCGCCGGGTCTTCTCTACGCGTCCTTCAACCAGGGTGAGCATCATAGAGTCGACCGTGTGCGATGTTTTCCCTTCATGGCAAGGACCGGAGGAGGTTGCAAAGACTTGACTGAACGATTATGGCTCTTCGCTGTACCTAGACTACAGCTGCTTTTCATGTGGACTGGACTCGGGCTTTCGAATATACAACTGCGATCCTCTCAAGGAAAAGATGCGCAAAGGTAATCATCGGACACATGTTACCAAAGTGCTAAGAACGCAAAACCCAGTGACCTCTGAGCCTCCTCTAATGGTCCTTGCCCTTTTACGCCATCCATGGGTCACGCACTACGCTCATAGAGTTTGACGACGGAGGCATCTGTATAGTCGAGATGCTCTTCCGCTGCAACTACCTCGCTTTGGTTGGAGGCGGCAAAAACCCGAAATATCCTCCCAACAAGGTTATTATCTGGGATGACGAACGGAACAAAGCTGTGGTTGAGATGGAGTTCAGGAGCGAAGTGAAGGCTGTCAAACTGCGTCGTGACAAGTAAGTCGGTTCAATTTGACCTATGGGGGAGGGAGCTTGGATTGGACACATCCGTTCAAAGGAAACAGAAAAAAAATATACCTTTGGAACCTGATATTGACAGTCAAGTGGTCTCCAAGGATTGTCGTGGTCCTCGCCAACAAAGTCATAGTCTATACCTTCAGCTTAGAGCCCAAAAAGCTGCATGTGTTCGAAACCATCGACAATGACAGAGGTAAGGGGCACTTTCCGGAAAATTAAATAGCGCATGGGGTCTTGCCGAGACGACAACTGTATTGCGTGCTTAACTACGTATGCATGGCTCTTTTCTCGTAGGTCTTGTGGCGCTCTCCTCGTCAGAGAAACACGCCATGTTGATCTTTCCAGGACGCCAGAGCGGACATGTTCAAATTGTCGACCTCAACAGCGTTGTGCCCACAACCGCCGTGGCCTCTTCGAATCCATTCGAATCCAGCCAACCAAGGTTCCCTATGGCCAGCAGCACCAAGCCTACCGCCAACATCTCCATTATCCCAGCTCACACAAGTCCTCTTTTCTGCCTGGTAACCAACGTGGATGGATCAAAATGTGCATCGGCTTCCGACAAGGGGACACTGATTAGGGTCTTTGATACTGGATCCACCAAACTCCTACACGAGTTTAGGAGAGGCGTTGACAAGGCAGAAATCTACAGTATTGCATTCAACAGCGACTCGTCACGGATTTGCGCAGGGTCTGACAAAGGCACAGTCCATATCTTTAATCTCGAAGGAGCACATGGTTCCAGGGTGTATCAAGGAGGTGTAGGATCCCCTTCTGGCGGACCACATTATGGCGAAGTGACTCAGCATCACGCTCACACCCCAAGCGGGAATAGGCAATCGAGGTATGAAGCAAGGATATCCCTGACAACTCGGCAAAAAAAAACCCATGTTCCAATATCTTTGCTGACCAATCCTGTGTGTATTCTAATGTCTTTGTCCAATGTAGCTTTGCGTTCATGAAAGATCTGCTGCCGAAATACTTTTCATCGGCATGGTCGTTTGCACAGTTCAAGGTTGCTGCTGATTGTCGGTGTATCTGCGCCTTTGTCGGCGGGCGAGACATGGTGATTGGTAAGACAGCGGATGTTGCTTTGGACCAGCCTCTATGTGTGCTGTTGTATATTGAAGTGAGCCATTCTTTAACCCTTGCCTATTGCAATGTGGACTCTAGTGATCTGTGCAGACGGTAGCTTTTACAGATTCGTGTTTGACCCTCAGAAGGGAGGCGAGTGTGTGAGGGAGAGCTATAGCAAGTTTTTGAAGGAGAGCGACGACGACTACTTGGGGTAACCGCTGATGGTGGACATGTTGCAAAGTGGCAAAATATATCAATCAACCCGTCTTCACACAGGAATGAATCGCTTTTTTTCATCGCTGTTATCGTGGCCTACAGACTTGGCAGCCAACAGTGGCATGGCAAGGCAAAAGGTTGCTAACCCCTTGCACTCATTGCGAACCCCATCAGAAATCGGGGTATCTTACAAAAGTGAGTGACACAGTGGAGGAGCCCTTTTTTGCTCCCGCCATCGAATGATGCGACAATCTTCAAATGCATGCTGAGGCAGGCATCGCTGAGCATCTCGTGCTTTCCCATCATCTTCCAGTCATATCAGTGGGCTTGCAGGGCACGAACATGCGTGGTCACGTATGGCAACTTTAAATGATTTTGCTTTGATCTCTTTCACTTTTTTACTTTCTCCCCACACCCTCATCATCTCTGCCTCACTCCTGCCAGCACCCCTTTGTAACATGACTGATTCCTCTGCCAACGCTACTGTCTGGGACACCAAGACACAGCAGTTCCACGGTGGCCAGGACTGGAAGTTCCTCAACAACTTTGTCGAAGACTTTTCCGTGACAACAAACCTCTTGGGAACCCCCGTCAAGGCCCTCAATGCTGCACGCGATGCTGTACGTCTCGAGCATAGCTCAATGACATGTGTATAGTAGCAGAGGAAATCCTCTTTGTTAAAAACTCTTTTATCGTGCTGCCTTTAGATTGCGACTTGCCACCACTACCCTCCTGCTGACCAGGAACCCGCAAAGTCCTCATTGGCAAAGTGGATCTGGCCACAGCACTGGGAAGCCAACAAAGATCGTCTTCTTCTTGGCAATGGCGCCTCAGAAGTGATTGACCTTGTGATTCGATCAGCTCCCAACGGATCGTGGAAAGCTGGACCATGGGATGTTCAGGTATGTGAACAGTAGTGAGAGAGCCCCCCCCTTCTTTCTCGCTTTCATGCTGGGGGTACGGGCACAAATCACTTGGGCCCAAAGACTGCCCCATCGTAGTGAGTTGTGCCTGCTTTTCAATCTCATCTTTCACCCGTCTGTCAAATGATAATGGATCTTCATATGAGAGAGCCCATCTGGCCAGGCATCGCCTGAACTCCCGCGCTGTCATCGACTTTGTTTGGACAAGGGGGGGAAGGATCCGAGGCGTTTCCATGCTTGAGACTAACATCTGCAATACCGTCTACCCCTTCCCTGTCCATCACTGTCCATCTATAGTACAAGGAGTACCAGCGATCAGCAGAGTCGAGTGGGCGGGACATCATCTTACCTCAAAGCGCCGACAGAGCCAATGTTGTTTGCATTGTCAACCCTTGCAACCCTACAGGCGACTACAAGTCGATCGATGAACTCAAGTCTTGGATCTTGGACAATGTTCAGGACAATGGCGTTGTTGTCATTGGTAAGGGGGGGAGCGCGAGCGAGCGACTCTTTTGTCATTTCTCCCAAAGTCGACCGTTTTTCCCGCCATCATTGCTGATCTGACCATCTTTTGTCGACCCTTTTTTTCCCACAACCCCTCCCCACCCCCTTCCCCCCACACAAACACAAACACAAACAAACATCAGACGAGTCAATGCAAATCTGGGTTGGACCCAACTTCCGTGAAGATTCGATGACAGCACAGACCGATTTCTTGGAAAGGGCGTACAGGGAGCGCAACATCTCGGTATACGTCATCCATTCGTGGACAAAGATCTGGTCTTGCACGGGTCTGCGATTGGGATCGATTGTGTGCCCTACCGAGAAGCATTGCACAGATTTGAAACGTGTTCAAGTGCCCTGGAGTGTCAACAGCCCAGCGTTGGCCTTCCTGGATGAAGTAGTCCGTGACACGCACTACTTGGAGGAGACATGGCGATTGACGCCATTGAAGCGTGAAGAACTGATTGGACGATTGACCGCGCTGGCCACTGAGAAGGGTTGGGCATGGGAGTATTTTGGCAAGCCTTACTTGAGCTGGGTATGGGCCGATCTCAAGGATGAAAACACGGCTGAGCGGGCAGTCCTTTTGGCAAAACAGGCGGGTGTTCCTGTCCGAAGTGGTAAGCCTGGCTACAATCGCCCGACGTTTGTTCGTATTGCTGTGCGTGAAACCGGGCAGACTGACGTCTTGATGAAGGCGTGGAAGGACCTATAAAGTGGAGAGGAGGAGGTTATTTTGTAGCATCACTCCCGAGAGATATTGAGAAGCAATAAATCAGGAAGCGATGAATTATATCCGTCTGGCTCCATTCTCAACATCCGCCTATTTTCACTCGGCTGTTCAATGTTCAACGTTCAACAAACGCGCCGACGATCTCGTGTCAATGAAAATACGTGCACTTGTATGTTCTGACAGGATATTGTCAAGGAAAGAAGGAAGGCTGGCAACGCGCATTGGTTGTGAAAGGACAATGGACTCGGGCACACATTTCCACTTCACACCTTGGCCCCTTGGCCGAATGGAGAGGAAGAGTTGATTGTCCCAAGAAGCACCCCCTTCCCCCTCAGCATCAAGAGCAAAGCACGTGTATTTAGCACGTCAATGTCATTGTGCTGGACCCTGTGGGAGAGGAATGTTCATTCAGTACAAACAACTCTTCACGCCTCACTTGCAATTGATCCTCAATCCCAACAGAATGGCTCATACACACCATTATTCACGCTCCAGGACCCTAGAGACAAGTATGAAGGAATCAGACTTTCATTCAATACCCATGCAGTCAATGCATTGTGAATACGAGGTCTATGTTTATTCTTATTATTATTATTGTTGTTGTTGTATATAGTTGTTGTTATTTGATTACGGGCAAAGGTATAGTCGCGCTACGAAGTTACAAGGTCAAAGGTCGATAGCCTGCGTTCCAAACGGGTTCTGGAAGGGAACGAAGGGTGTCCACCACGGTGCGTTCAAAGGCCTCGGATACGATCGCAAGGTTCTGGCCAGATTCCAAGTAGACCACGGCGAACAGGGCTTCCATCAGGTCTGCGGTTGGTTTGTAGAGGTAAGGATTCTCAGGCTTTTTTCTTTTGGCATTGTTGCAGTTGGAGGAAGGGCCATTGGGCTTGTAGTACGGTAAGGCTTCCTTGGACCAGTTCGACCAGTGTGTGTCCGAGGTCTTGGCTTTTTCATAGGCTGCCTTGGCCACCTCGATACCCTCGGTTACCTCATGGTCTTCTTCGTTTCTTGCCATCCATTTGTAGAAGCCCAGCCGGATACAGGTCATCTGCAGGGTCATGTTGGTAACGCTGCTCTTCACCAGGTGCCACATGTCGCAGATTGAAGCAATACCTCTTTTCTTCCAAATCTCCATGTCCACAAGTTCGATCACGGCATCCCCTAGGAAAGCGAGTCGGCCTCGTTCGAACTCTTGCTGAAGTCGTGGGTCCTGCGTCGCATGCGAGAGAAAACAGTGTACAATGTAAAGGGCGGGCGGAGTGCTGGAGTTGTCCCAGTTCCGGATCCCATGAAGGTTAGAAGTGACAGCAATGGCGGGACGGAGCCCTTGACTTCTATACACATCACCAATCTGAAATATGATATCTGCGTTTGACTCCTGACCTTTCGATATGGCAGCCTGTCGTGCTTTTGTCAGCTCGCCCGAAGTCCATTGGGGATACATGAAGAAGAAGTAGACCGTAAGGACGTACTTTCGAATGATCTCTCCATACAGACGTTCCAGGCTGGCTTTGCTGGTGAATTGATTGGTAGTGGTACCCGATTGCGACATGGCGGTGGTCGGGCAGTGGATATGAAGAAGAAGAAGTAGGAAGAGGAAGAGGGATTGGGGAAGGAAAGAAAGAAAGAAAAAGGAAGGTTGATTGAGGAAGATAGTGGTAAAGAAAGAAAGAAGAGGAAGGTTGATTGAGGAAGATAGTGGTAAAGAAAGAAAGAAGAGGAAGGTTGATTGAGGGAGACAGTGAGAAAGAAAGAAAGAAAGAAAGAGGAAAGGAAGGTTGATGGAGGGAGATAGTGGGAAAGAAAGAGAGTACGAGCTTGAGTGGGTTTGGGTGGAAAGAAAGAGGTATTGGGTAGGGTATGGGTATGTGTGGAGTCGATGGGAAGTATTGATGAAAGGATGGTGGGAAGGGGGAAAGGGTTGCCGAAGCGGTTGGAAGCGGTTGGAGGGTTGGAAGGGTTGGAAGGGTTGGAGATGGATGGAGACGGTGAGAGGAGGATTCACAAGTCTCTTATAGTTGGCGAGAAATCCCGAAATCCCTTGACTTTTCTAACCTGAAACCCCCATGCCAACGGTACAGCGAATGCTCAACCCTTTGTTGTTTGTTGTTTGTTGTTTGTTCGTATTGACATTGAACTGGGCCAATTCAGTCTCGCTATGCAGGCTACGGCCAATTGCTCACAACAACCTCTTCCACAATAATCCGAAAGTCCATTGAGCTTCAGCCCCACTTTGATCTCAGTTGAGGCGATACACTCGTTGCAGTCAAATGTTCCCATCCCGGCATGAGGGATGCAAGGTTATTAGCATGGCTTGAGCAGCCCGTATTCGTCTTGTCCCATCACACATGTACGCTTTTTGGTACCATTCAGTTCTCAGTTTCGATTGAAGGGGTGTGACGGAGCCAATGTTCAAGGCAAGGATACACACTCAGTCAAATTGTAATGTGGGAGACCAAGGAAGGTGAAAGAAACCCAATTCATCGCACAGCAGAGCAGGACTTTTTCCATCCACATGCACACTGTTTACATGCCACACACATGCTAAAGTTGGACTGGGTGGATGAACCAAAGACACACGCGCAAGCCTGTCCCTTTCCATTCCTTTATTTCTTCATAGGAATTCTAGAATACATTTGGCCAGAGAACTCATGGCAAGGATGATGATGGTGTTAGGAATTCTACAAAGTCGATTGCTCGAAGGCAGGCGGGAAATGGTCCTATCCAGAAATAAATACGATGCTTCATTTGTTTTCTCCTCGTCATCTGAACTATGTCCCGAGCTGCAGAATTGAATTATGATGCCAAGCACATGAAAAGCTCGCCGGTAACCGCTGTTCAGGGCAAGGGGAGGAGACATTTCACTTGCCTCTAGACTCTAATGACAATGCGTATCCGGGTGTTTCAGCATGTAGTACTATTCACCTAGAGATCTGGTCTGGCGTACTTTGAGTTTTTCTTGTGAGAGCTCGCTCACCACTTTGTGTCAGCAGCTCAGCCCCTCTTCCTCCCCCTTCCTCCACTCCCCTCCCTGGCTCTCTTTGTTCGATAGGGTTCTGTCATGGCAGTTTTCCACAAAGCTCACCGCTTGTTCGGCGAGGCTCATTGCGTGTTTTTCTTGAGGTGGTTGTATCCTGACATGAAGGATGCAAGGCCGTCAGCATGGATCAGAGCAGCCCATGTCGCTTTTTCCTGGTGCACATGTATAGTATGACTGAGGACACAGTGAGGAACGCATTTGATGACTCAGATCCCAGGTCAACAATATGTTGGCCCTTTTGTGCCAAGAAAGATGTCGTTGATCAAAGGCCAAATAAGCTACTCGCAGAGCAATTGAGTTGAATGAAAAGTGTCCATCCATCATGGGCCGATAGTTCAATGTGTGGTCATGTTACATATTCAAACAACATCGCAATTGACTATACCACGATTGAGATGATTGCACACTTGTCCCATTGCCTTGTTGTCTTCATTTTAGGGATCTTCTAGTCTCTTGGATGCGAGAGCCCCGACTTTGTGACCAAGCTATTTAATCAACTTGGGGGTCCGGGTCGTCTTGGGCAAAATTGTCGCTTACAATGGGAGGACAAGGATAGATTCAAGGCCAGCCAGGAACAAAAAACAAGCAGTGCTTGCTACCTGCGATGAACGGTCTAGTCTAGAAAAGATATGAAAGAAAAGAATGGAGCGCAGTCGTTGAGTATGCGTTTTGAATTGAGTTTTTCTCCCATGCGGTGCATGCAGAGATATGCTATTACCTCAGCAAGGCTCATAATAGCCAAAAATGGAAGAAGCAATTGGCTGTAAAGCATGGCCTCCGGCGGTCTGATAGGGTTTCAAAGTGCTGCCCTCAGGATCACATCGTTTCCTGCGACGTTTTCAATTGAGGAATTCCAGCACAGCACGTTCGCCGTCACCACCATGTTGTCCTCAAGAGCAGTGCAATTTGATTGGACCTCATTGAAGCAAGGATGAACACCCAGAATTGGGGTAGAGAGAGGGAGGGGGGAGGAGAGGGTCGCCACGGGTCTGCACCGAAATCAAGCTCCTGACAACACCATCGTCGAATCCTGTTGCTGCCATGCTTGTATCAACGTCCACAGAGTTGACATTGGTGAGGTGGACAATGAAACGAGTCCAGCAGCGCGTTCCGTGTCCTTGTTCAAAGCATCCTTTAGAGCGTATCGATCCCTGAAGATGATCTCCACAGACTCGATATGCAGACACATCCAGAGAGAGAGAGAGAGAGAGAGGAGAGTTTCTATCAGCAACATGAAAGAGGTGTTAGCTCAACAACTCTTCGCACGGAATTGAGAAAGTATCCACAGCCGAATAGTCAAAGACAAAGAAATACTAGGCTGTATGCACTTGAAGACGACTTCAAGACTGTGCCAAAATTCAAACTCTTCTTCAGATCCTCACACGATTGCTGTTAAGAAAGCAATGAGAACCCTTGTCAGTTAAGCGATCGCGCTGTTTGAACGTATCAAATTGATCGTTGTCGAGATTCTGACGTGGGTAGGCGACAGGATGGTGAAAGAGGCCGACGAATGGCGTAAAGTGCAAATCGCCTTCAGAGAACTATTGTCCTGGTCGTTGATCACTCTCCTTCAGGTTCCGTCGATGGTTGGCGACGCTGCCTGACAGTATCACCAGCTGATTCAACATTCCAGTGCTATTGGTTGAAGACAGACTTGAGCGAGGCCTTGCTGCGAGTGGAAAGACAGTGTTGAGGTCGTTTTTGCTGGGCGATGTACACGCTTTCCTTAGTTTTTGGGTACGTTGTGCTTTGAGACGAGGAGGTATGGGACAGGAGGTGCAGCAAGAGGAAGAGGAAGAAAGCGAGACGGTGTGCCGACTGCCGACTGCTTGAAATTTGGAGAGTGTGCAGAACACGTGCACCCAATGCAATGCAATGCAATGAAACGCCACCAGTTGAGGAAAAACTCACCTCTTTGGCTCTTTCCCACTCACGACCCACTCACACACCTTCGTCTGGACAACGGATCACAACATGGAGATCATCAAAGCAGACTCGGCCACGCTAAGCAACTACGAAGTGTTGGCGTTGTTCAACGATCAAAAAGGCGCAACGACAGGCTAATGAGGTGGTAACTCAGAGCCTCTTCAACCGACGTCTCACTTTCAATTGACCTTCATTCCCAACAGAATGGCCCATCACACATTTTACAACGCTCCAGGACTGTAGGGAAAGCTATGGATGAATTGAGTTCCCTTCTGATGCTCATGCCGCTACAGCAGTGAGTGCAACAGGCCATAGGTTTATTCGAACGAACTAGGGTCTAGTCGCAATACGAGGTCGTGGATAGCCCATGTTCCAAACGGGTTCTGGAAGGGAATAAAGGGTGTCTACCACGGTGTGTTCAAAGGCCTTGGTCACAGTCGCGATGTCCTTGCCAGAGTCCAAGTACATCACCCCGAACAGGGCCTCCATCTGGTCTGCGGTTGGTTTGTAGAGGTGGGGATGCTCAGACTTTTTTCTTTTGGCAGAGGAGTGTGACACAGAGTGGTTGCACAAAGCAGGGTCCTTGGACCAGCAAGACCAGTGTGTGCCCGAGGTCTTGGCTCTTTCATAGGCTGCCTTGGCCACCTCAATGCCCTCAGTCACCTCATGGCCCTTTACGTTTCTTGTAATCCATTGGTAAAAGCCAAATCGAATACAGGTCGCCTGCAGTGCCATGTTAGCAACACTGCTCTTCACCAAGTGATGCATGTCCTTGAATGAAGCAACACCTCTTTTCTTCCAAATCTCCATGGCCACGAGCTCGATCACGGCATCCCCCAGGAAGGCGAATCGGCCTCGATGGAACTCCTGTAGTAGTCGTGGGTTACGCTCCGCCTGCGAGAGAGAATAATGTGCATTACTATTGACGGATCGAGTGCTGAAGTTCTCCCAGTTCTGAATCCCATGGATAGTCGATGTAACAGCAATGGCAGGACGGAGCCCTCGTTTTACATACATCTCACCAATGCGGAATAAGGTATCCGTGTTTGGCTCCTGACCTTGCGACATGGCAACCTCTCGTGCTCTTGTCAGCCCGTCCGAAGTCCAGCTGGGATACATGGTGAAGAAATAAACCGCGAGGACGTACTTTCGAATGATCTCTCCAAATAGACGTTCTAGACTGGCTTCGCCGACGAAATAAGTGGTAGCGGTTCCCGATTGCGACATGGTGGTGGTGCTAGACTAAGGTAGTGTATATGAAAGAGGGAGAAGAAGAAGAAGAAGGAGGAGGAGGAGGAGGAGGAGGAGAG
>Ga0247824_10001950_pt1 | contig 11507 bp, 6 predicted proteins | sample 13C_PalmiticAcid_FD_194412 | JGI IMG/M metagenome (GOLD analysis project Ga0247824, IMG submission 194412) | Soil microbial communities from agricultural site in Penn Yan, New York, United States - 13C_PalmiticAcid_Day48 | ecosystem: Environmental > Terrestrial > Soil > Agricultural land...
CCCAGAACCCGCACTAATCTTCCCTCCCCCCCTCCTCGCAGGCATCACCGAGTACCTCATCATCTTCGGCACCGCCGTCGGCACCGAGGGCCACACGGGCCGGCACACGGCCGACGACTACTTCCACATCCTGACGGGCACGCAGACGGCCTACGTGCCCGGCGAGTACGAGCCCGAGGTGTACCCGCCCGGGTCCGTGCACCACCTGCGCCGCGGCACGGTCAAGCAGTACAAGATGGCCGACAGCTGCTTCGCGCTCGAGTACGCGCGCGGCTGGATCCCGCCCATGCTCTTCTTTGGCTTCGCCGACGGCCTGTCGAGCACCCTCGACTTCCCCACGCTGTGGCGCACGTCGTGGGTCACGGGCAAGCTGATGCTCGGCAACTTGGCCAGGGGCAAGTTCTAAGTTGATCGGGTGGTTCATTGGTGGTGAACTTGAAGGGGGAAAAAGGTGATGGGGATTTTAAGGAGTTGTTGCTGGGGCGGGAGATGTATGATGAGACGAAACGCTCTGAGGCATGGCTCGTTGTTATGAGTTGTGTGGTTGGGTTGGGCAGCGGCCGGTTAGAAATGGGTAACGGTTACCAGGCCCTGGGCCATGGATCTAGACTTGTATGTATATGACCATCTTAATTCGTAATGGGTCCGTCGCAGGGCATCGTACCTTGCAAGCCTACCATGTGCAAGAATATCGGACACCGAGCACGCACGTCCAACGCAGCAATTGACACAGAAACAAGACAATGATAGTACGACCAAGCAACCGCTCTCCTGAGCAAAGCCATGATATTCAAACCCCCCTAAAGCAAAGCACCCGCGCAAAAAAAGAACACAAACAACTCCCGTCTTCAATGCTGCTGCCGCTCTCCATTTTTCGTCGGCTTTCTTTTTGTGAACTGTCTCCGGCCCTCCCCCGGACCGCGCCCTAAAACGCCATTTTTAACAAAAAAAAAAGCCAAACACATTCATGCATGTTAAATACAGAGCCTCCCTCCCCCAACCCCCACAAAGCGACCACTCCATCGACACTGACTTGACCCCCTTAACCGTCGGCGCTGTGGCCAAAAGGACGCCCTGCCCTCAAATTAACCCTAGCCTAGTCCCCCTTTTTGTTTTTCGCCGCACTCAGATGCTTTAACTGCTGTTTTCATGAAGATGAATGTGTTGTTGTGAGACACATGGAGTGTGTGTGTGTGAGAGAGAGAGAGGTGGATGGAGAAGAGAGTGGGTCGGAAGAAAACGAGAGGGAATTCAGCCGCGACAAGCGCAAGGCTCGACGACGACGAGCGCAGAGGCAGCACCACCCTAGGCAAGCCACTCCTCGTCGTCCCGCTTCAGGCCGCGCATGACCAGCCCGTCGTCCTCGTCCTCGCCGTCCGAGTCCAGCGTGACCTGGGCGAGGGTGGTCATGTAGCCGTTGATGTGGTGCGGGTGCGCGTGCGGGGCGTGGCCGGTGCCGTTCCCGTTCCCGTTCCGGTGCGCGTGGTGGTTGTTATGGTTGTTGCTGTCGCTGCTGTCGGCCTCGTCCAGCATCCACCTCAGGCCGTTGGCCTGCTCCTCGAGCGGGAACACCTCGCGCGCGTACTCCTCGAGGCCCCGCGGGCCCTCCCACAGCTCCAGCGCCACCTTGGGGCAGCTGTTCTCGAGTTCGACGTCGCCGAAATAGGGGGGCTGCTTCTTTGGGTCGTCGTGGCCCAGCCCAAAGAGCTCCTCCAGCGCCTCGAGCTGGTAGCGGTAGCCGTCGGGGATCGTCACCTTGATCTCGATCGGGCCGTGGATGTAGCGCACCGGCCGGCCGACTCCGCGGGAGAAGACTTCGCAGGCCTCCTTGGGGGAGAGCATCTCGTAGGCCAGGGCGATGCGCTTGCCGCCGCCCCACTTCTTCGCGCCGTCCTTGAAGATCTGGAGAATGGCCGGTCCGACGTCGTGTTCCGCGTCGAGCCAGGGGAGTTTGACGTCCGGGTGGAAGGGCGCCTGCCAGATCCAGGAGCCGTCGTCTTGGAGCTCAGTGCAGAAGAGGGGGTACGGGAGTGATGTGAAGTTGTTGTTGTAGATGCCCGTGTAGACAAACGTCGCGGGGAGGCCGATCTTGTTGACGTAGGCTTCGACCTTGTCCTTGGACGCCCAGAGCGGAAGTGATGGCCACTCCTTGTTGTAGGCGTGGTGGTCTGGCATCGACGAGTAGACATAGTGCTGGATCCCGGCCTTCTTGGCCGCGTCCGCGAGCGCCTCCCCGATCTGCTGCTCGTCTCCGTAGAAGGTGGTGTTGATGAAGGCCAGCTGGGCGCCCCGGAACAGCTCCTTGATCAGGGCGTGGTTGACGCCGATGCCGGAGATGGGGCCGTTCCGCGTCACGTCGATCTGCACCGTCTGCGTCGGGCGCTCCTTGGTGTACAGCTCGCCCCGGAGGATGGTCACGTTCGGATTTGTGGCCACCTCGGTCGCCACAACGCCTTCCAGATTCCTGAGCTGCGCCCGCACATGGTACCCGACCGCGGTGGCCACGCGGATGAACGAGGCAGCCTGCCTCCCGCTGGCATTGATGACCGCGATGGTCTTGTCGGGCGAGGGCATTGACCGTTTTGCTGGGCGGAAGGTCAAAGAATTATTCCTGGACGTGAGGGGCGAGGCCTCTGAGTATGATGACCGCGAGTGCTTGTGTCGTCTCTCGTCGTTGGTGGTGTTACTGACCACCCTGATGTCTCGTGGAACCGGCCGGAAGGCGAGGTCCGCGTGTAGTTCGGCCGCCATCGGGACGACGTCGGGCGCAGGCGCTGCCCCAGGAACTTGCCACTTTTGGATAGGTTACTTCCCCTGGAACTCCTCCGGCAACGCGGGGCTGGGACTGTGCGCTCTTTGCAGAGGAACGGGCGGTTTTTGCGTGTGTTCCGGGAACGGGGCGGTGGTATGGGACGTGGTGGGATGGTTGGCGCCTCCCGATGTAGAGATTTGGGGATGCAGGGTTATCTTCGCCGGGAAAGATGCCGGGGCATGCACAGCAGATGCGCACACGGATCACGAGGGCGCGCTGGTTGTGGGTAGTCGGCGGTGAGGCACCCTCTCAAGGGCCGGATGTCGTCTGCAGGCGGAATAAAATCGTTCGAGGGCCTTGACGGGTAGCGGGTGCCGCATATCACGAAAGGGCAGGCAGGGTCAAGCTCGGCGCCGATGGCGTATAATTCTGGTCGCGTTTATCTGTTAGTGGGGTTCTTCCCAGATTGCGGGGCAGCCCGCATGACAGGGACGCTGATAAACGATTCGAGCAGAGGAGGGACAACCTGCAGTGGTGAACCGAGCGCAAGGCAAAACGGGACGGAGGGTGGCAGCCGAGGAACAGCAGAGCAACAACAGAGCAAGGCCGGAAACGGAAGCAGAGAAAGGAGGTGAGGCAGAGCGTGTTGGGACTTGGGACATGCCCCCTGTGTGGTCCACGATGGTGCGAGCACGACAGACGAAATCCAGACGTTCTGTCTGTCCACATGACGAGCCGCAGCCGGGATGGAGACGCTCTTCTGCAAGCACCATGGCCTAGGGCCTGGATTGCCCCGCCGCGTCGCGACTGCCAGGGTGCCTGTCTCGCCTGTTTTGTGCGATGTAGCAATTGAAGGGGGGATTTAACCCGCAGGCTAACAAAGAAGAAGCGAGTCGGATCCAGCACTGGCCAACTCGGCCGCTGGTGCTCTCCACTGCCCGGGTCCTGTTCCCACCGCTGGCGGTCAAAATCATGGGGGGGAGAACCCACCGTCTCCACTGGTCAAGGGCTCAGCAGGCCAGACGGGTCAAAAAAAGCTTCATCCACGATGGCCGTTGCTTGTCCAATCGGAGCCGTCCAAGAGGCGTGTGGTGCAGAGGAAGGAATCCAACAGGGTGTCCCGGGTCTAGGCGTGTTGGAAGGGAGCGAGTGCTGCTTGGGGAGGGGTGTGTGGTTGTTCGGTCACCGACTTCGGCTCGCGCGCAGAGAAAGAGACGCGGAACGAGGGAACGCAGTTTGTCATGGAATTCAGGGGTCTGGTCTGCCCAAAACACGCATCCGCCATCCATCGCCATCCAGGAACCGCCAGCAAAAGCCTGGCCGTGCAGGGATGGACATGGAGGAGGGTTGAAAAACTGGATCCCGTAGATAACGCGCATCCCAGGCGCACGAGGCACAGAAATGCATGCGCCAATATCAGCAAACCAGATGCTGGGTTCCCGGGTAGGTGCGAGGCTGTTAGCAGTGTACTTCAGCACGCCCCCGGATGACGGGCGACTGATGACGGATGTCGTACAGGAGCGTAATAGGCGAGAGTAAAGATACGGCCTGCCGAGCGCTTCACGTTCCTGCCTCTGACTGCTCAAGCTGTCCAAAAGGGGCAACTGCGGTTGCTCGGCACTTGCCCAGCACTTACAAGAGACAGTCAGGTGAGGGCAAAAAGATAAGGTCCCGGGCCGTTGTTGACCGCATTTGATGCCGTCAATTTCTTCCCCCACAAAAAAGAAAAGAAAAAACTTTTGAGCATCTCCGTGAACTGGGCCTCTGGGGCAAAGGCTCCAGTCGCATGCAGCTAGAGGTTGTTGTTACTTGATGATTACCTTCCTGATTCATCTCCAAGGCCAATTCCTTAGCAATAAGTCTTGGCAACCCCGGTGGTCGGCGGAGACAGACGGCACAGTTGCACTGCACACTTGGGGATCCCCCGGAGGCTGGAAAACGAAAGCCATCACACCGTCGAAATACGGCCTCGCCAGAACGAAAAACCGCCGCACGGGTGGCAGCCCGGGCCGCTGGTTGGGTTTGCTGCTGTCGACCGCTTGTTCGCTCGGTAAGGTAGCAGATCGTCGACTTCAACCGCATATTACGAGCACCCGGTGTCTCGGGTTGCGGGTTTGGCAACAGCAGCCTCCAGAGGGCAGCCTCCAGGCCAATGGCCATGGGTTGGGACGGCAGAACGTGCTGGCTGCTGACGTCGTCGGTTGGGGGTTCGTTGACAGCGAGGCGGCCCGGAGGGGCTGGGGCGTGATGCTGTTTGAGCTCGTCAGTCGTGGAAGGCCGGAGGACTGGGAAGTCGGGCGTCTCGTTTCTTTTCAATTACGTACAAACCGGGCCGCTAACACTGTTCCGGACAGGCCTGGGCCTCTCCCGTCGCGGCTGGGTCGCGCAATGCGTCACGAAGACACCTCAGGGCACCCAGCACCGGCGGAGCCCAACATCTCCGCGGGAAACGCACCTCTGCAAACCGGTGGTCATTTTTCGTGGTCCGACTCCGTGATGCTGCGCCGGATTGGCGCCGAGTCGACAGGTACACGTCTATCGTTCTTTGCCACCAGCAAATAAACGTTGGAAGGCGACATTAGCCCTGTTTCCCCGCAATTCACCACTAGCGGATGTGCCTCTGAATCGCGGGGAGTGGGCGCCGGGGAATTGTTGCTGGCTCCGGAAACATCGTCGAGCCGACTGGTCGGCGGCCTGCTCCGCATTCTGCAGACCACCGACCCCCGGATCCACCATCTTCAGCCTGGGACCGATCCAGACGCCCGCCGGGCCCTGCGACGCCAAAAATGAATCGCTGGGAGCCAAGGAGCCAAAAATACATCCGCCCTGACCCCCAACCCGGCATGCCGGGCTCGAGGAGAAGAGCGCGAGTCGACCCCTGAAAATCATCACCGCTCTCAGCTCCCCCACGCTCAGCATGGCTCTTCGCTGCGTCCAGCCCCTGATCCTCTGCTGCTGCACGTTATCCTTACATTGGATTGCGCTATCCAATGCTCAGCGCCAACGACAGCACGCGCTCCCTCGTGCAGACGGGCTCATTGCCAGCGCCAAAACTCAACTCTGGGTTGAAACGATGGAGAGAGACCGCGAAGATTTGTCCCCCCACCCATGTTCGGCAGCGACATAGCTGGAAGACGTTCACAGCGACTCGGTACTGGAAGAGAAGTTCGAACGGTACACTGGCGTCCCGGTGATCCCGGATGGTCCTCATTGCGCCCTTCGATCAACAAGAAGTCAGTGTTGCTCGATGCCGGCGTGACGGTGACCCCAAACCCCCTCGGAGTTGCCAACACTACCCAATCTCTCCCATCCACTCCCAGCCAAACAGGACGATGAGGCGACCCTCGCGCTGATACGACGATATTGGGCGCCCTGCGCGGCAAGGGACAACAACAGCAGCACGTCCGGACGAAAGGGTGGCTTTTTGGCCCGCCTCGGTGACGGAGGGACCGCTCGGCGGTCGGTCGGGATGCAAGGCAGCGTTTTGATGGCGGTCAGGGACGATGTTTGTTGTTGACCGCATCCCAACGAGCTTTATCGACGTTCTCCGCGGGACTCGGCCTGCGTGGGGGGTTGGGTCGCTTCAGCTGGATTGGTTGTTGGTCCTCCTCGTCCGATGCCTTCGTTGTCGGCCATCTTGTCGTCGATGTCATAGTCAGCTTCCTCACCCATGGACTCGGCCACGTTGTCGTCGGTGTCGTAGTCGACTTCCTCTCTCATGGACTCGGTCAGCCGGTCGTGCAGAGCGGTGGTGCGAAGGGGTGGCATGCTTGGAGGTTCCGGGGGACTTGAGGCGGATTACGGGTTCGGGAGCGAGCTATGGCGGCGAGAGATTGTGGGAGGCATCTTTCGGCTCTCGGTCGAAGTCGGTTGTGCTGCGGAAGATCTCCCTGATCTCCTCCGGCGTCCTGGGGGAGCTGTTCTCGGCACCAACGCTGGGCCTGAGACTGACACCTCTTCTGAAGGACCACCCTTTCGGTATCGTTGCTCGGTGGGGAGATATCGTTCCCTCGGTGGGAACGGGGTTGGTGAAACCACAGTCAAGTCGGCGCGCGTGCGCGTGCCGTCCTGCGTCAGGGACCTCGGGCTCGGTGTAATGGTGAGCAGATGCGCTGCGCTGTTGTCCCGCAAGTCAGTACTGAAGGGACCGACGGCGGCATCTATGCCTCGGCCATGACCGTCTGCATTGGAGCTTTGTTAGAGACGAAGGAGAGAGGGCGCTGGGAGCAGCGGTGCTGCGTTGTCGGGAACTGGTCTTGGGGTCCATGTCGTGCTGGGAGGCGCTCTCGATGAAATCCGGGGAGGCGCCCTCGTTGAGATCCGGAGAGGCGCCGGCCCGTTTCGAACCTTGAGTTGTCGTGGTGGATGCCATGGTCCCGGCGAGGTTCGACGTCGGTTTTGTCGGCCAACTCTCGACCAAGCCCTCTCGTGCTAACCGGAAATGTTGCAGGGACTTTGTCCGTCTTGGCCTCATCCGACGGAACGAGCAAGACGCAGATGCCCCGGCCCTCACAGACCCATCTCTACGTCGCCCTCGGCATCATTGATGTTGGGCTCCTTCTCCGCTAGGAAGAAGACGGCTCTGCAGTGCTGTGTGATGCTAGAGCCCGCGGGGAACGTTTGGTTTAGTACTGTTCTGGCGTGGGTGAGGATGGAGAGTGAGAGCAACTAATTGACAAGTGAGTCATGAGACATCGCTGTCGACTGTAAAACGTCAGTGAATATGTAAGAGACTTGATCCGGTCCGTGGGTTGGTTGTTGACAAACAGTGAGGGGAGACGACATGGGTCAAGGTTCAAAGCGAGTAGTGGTGCTTGCATACTTGGAGACGCCAAGCTAGCATTGTTGCTGCCCGTGTGCTCTCTAGTTTGCATTTGAATGTGAGTGAAAATTTGTGTGAGTATCGATGGGTGTGGGTGTTGATGAGTCCGAGTCTTGATGAGTTTGTGTGCTGATGCGTCTGAGTGTTTACACATACCCCTGGGCGGTCAAACACACAAACATTGGCGGGGGCTTCTCGACAGCAATGGACTCTAGAGTCTTTGAGTCACGTACTGTCTTGCCCTTGGTTTGCTGTGGATTTCTTCCTCGCAATGTTTGACGCCGAAGGGTCGCAACGGGGCTGAGAAAATCGGTTTCTCAAGGGGGTTCCGGGACAGCACATCCACAGAGATGGCAACGAGACTGGACTCAATACCGGTTCAACTTTTTGCCCTTGTCAAATAAGCAAAGATATCAAAGAGTTGTCTGGAAATGAATCCGTCTGGGGAGTGGAGGAACACAAGTGAATGTTTGGGAGATTCCGGCGGTTCCGTGGCTGCAGTGCAACACACATTGACGGAGGTGGCTCAGGACTCAGGGAGGGAAGATGAGAAAGAAGAGGGCCGAGGAGTCCTGATGGGCTGACTGGCATTGTCTTATGAGCTCCGCGAGGAGCGCATGGTTGTATTGCGTCGAATGAAGTTGATCTCCGCGGGATGGACGGACGGCAGATTCATGGAACACAGGGCTGTAATCTCTATTGTAGATAGACTGATAAGATGCTGGACCGAGTCGGGTTTAACCCGATATCCGCGGAGTTAGGGCCCACGATGTGTCCACGTCAAGCTGCGATGTGGTCATCTTCGTGTTTGTGTTCATTGATGCAATATATGTCTGGATATACCGGAGATGGGGGAAACGTTGGTGTTGAGGGGGTCGAGGAAGTCCACCAATTGCTCATCCCTTACTTAGCTGATCCTCCACTGCGCTGAGACGAGCCAAAGGATATTGAATCCAACCTGCGAATACAATGTTCCAGTCAGGAGCCGAGTCTGAATGTTGATGAATCGCCGAAATGTTCTATCTACCTCGGCTATTGAGCCTTCCAAGCTCTCCGTGGAACGACAACCCAACTCCGCGAACGCCAATGCAACCCCGACATGCATGAGTACCGAGCTGCTCTAATGCAGCACATGTCTTTCGTTCCTACAACAACTAGAACCACATAGCCGTTGATGAACCTCAGCGTTCCCGCTCACGACAGCAGGAGATGAGCTCCACGCATCTGATGCGCGGCTCTGGCAAAAGCGGCGCCCTAAAGCTGCCGGAGCGTAGTTCTCTTGGAACCTGTTATAGGCACCAAGCATTGCCCGCCCTTTGGCACGCTTGCTGCGTGCTGATGTCTTACCCCAGGCTACGCAGCGGGACTCATGTGGCGGGTGCACCCGGGAGTCTCTCAATAGCGTATTTGCCCTTCGTGACTCCCATGATGGGGACACCTGGCACCTTGCGGATTCGCCTCTTGAGGTCGCGATCGTTTGCTGTTATCGATGTCAGCATACAATAAAAAAAGAAAGGAATGAATCTTGCACGCACTGGCAACGATATAAATGCGGTGTTTTTGGATGCGGTCGACGATGCACTAAGCCTCGTTAGCTTCAGGCCCCCTGACAAATCACGATCCGGAGCTCCAACGAACATCATCGGCATATGTGCCCTTGTGGTCACAAGTCAGGCGCGTCCACCTCTCGTCGCGGGCAACTGCCAACGGTTAGTCCCCATGTGCAGATTTGTTGCCCAAGGCTGTACGCACTCATCAAGGCCACGCGGTACTTTGGCCCGAGCTTTTCCAACTCACTACATCGGAGCGGTCAGAGATGAAGCGGCCTAAGAAGGGAGCAGAGACACCCACGCCATGACACATGATGTGATGATGATGTTGCATGAAGCATAGAGGCAGTCCATCGCCTGAATTGTGTCAGACACGGTTCTTCTCCAGCCTTCGGAGTCAAATGAATACATACCGATTCTAGCAGGGGGAGCTTGGCTCCTACTGTCCTCGAGAGAAAATTGGTATCCTAAAGCCTGTCAGACGATGGGGGTTGCGGTATCGCTCAGTCAGAGACATACCACGAGGACTTGGTAGGGCTATGCAGAGACCAGGTCAGCATTTTCTTCCCATCAAGCCAAGAAAGATGTACTCACAGGAACCAAGGCTGTGTTGTGCTGGAAGAACATGGACGACGGCATCTGGGGTCTGCAACATCGTGTCAGCAAGGGGGATGTTGACGGTTGAACAAGAGCTGGGCACGGCAACGCACACTTCCCGCACGGCCTCCTCCTTCTTCTTCTTCAGTTCCAGCTCGGCCTTCTTGACGGCATCCTCCTTGCGGCGGTCATCGTTCCGGCCGATCATGCGCTTGACCTGTGACGGGGTTAGCATTGCAGTCCTCAGTGAAGGGAGGGAAGGGGATATCAAGGTCACGTGCCGTCGCGAATTTTCTTGTCCGTTTGGCGACACCCATCTTGCTGTTTTTGTCGGTGCAAGTTATATGAGATCCAAATGGTGGACTTGAAAGTTATGTTGGAGTGTGGGTTGTGTTTGAACCAACAGTTGTGAGATCTCGGGTGTTTCGTTTCGGCTGCTGTGAAAAAATTGGTTGGCCCAGTCGTGGCGATGCTCTGAATGATTGAAGGGTTGCAGTTGCGAACGAGAGGCAGATCCAAGCACAGCCAGCCTCGAGCCAGCACCAAATGCGTGACAACTGGCAGCAACTGCCGGAGAAGATCGCCAGGCTAAAATTGGCTTTTCTGTTTGCTGTTCCAGATTGGGAGAGACTTGTACTCACAGTGCGAAACGCTGGAATGGATGCACGGGGCCAGGGATGTGCTTGCAGCACGTCATGCCCAGATCCCAACCAAAAGTCAGACATGCAGGGTCTGCTATCCGCGAGGCCCAGGAGCACACTCTCAGATCAGATGCTGAAAGGGTTCAAGCTACATCAATTATGCAACCTGCCGCTCAGGCCATCAGCTCGGAAACCAGGGGCGATCTTTGACGCTCCAAGCATCGTATAACTCTGTCCAGAGATGATCTCGTTTGCGCCGCCTTCAATTCGTGGCTGAAGACCGTGTCCACCGCTACCCGTACGGTATCGGCGGGTATTCAAGTGGGCAGCTGAGACGGCGGCAGAACAGGAACGGCAGGGGGGCGGCATGGCGCTTCCTTCCGCCGAGCCTGGGCAGATCCCTGGGAAGCAGGCTCAGCAGGGCAGGAACGGCACCACTTTCACGAGTGCCTCCTTTTTCCTGGTCGCTGACGGGACTGCCACTTCCATTCCCGCTTCCCACTCCCATTCCCACCGGTCCCTTCGGCAGCCATGAAATAGCCCAAACGCCATCGATTTTGCATCACCCCACCAACACCTCCGCTTTTTGCAGTCGGCCGTTGAAATGCGCGTCGCATCCTCTCGTTTGTCTTTGTTTTGAGATCGTCCGGTTCATCCCACTCGCGGGGCCCATTGTGAGACCCCCGATTCCGACGGCGCACATCAGCACCCACCCGCCTTCCCCAGGCCACAACAGCGACCACGGCACCACTCCCTTCGACAAATCCCACAGAATCGTCCTTTTTCAGCATCGCCTTGGTGCGACACGGCCGCCGCCATGGCCTCATCACCGCTCTCGCTGAAGCGCGCCCTGCTTCTCACAGCCTTCTTCGCCCTGCGAGTCGTGGCTCAAGGCGACGGCAACAACAACAACGATGAATCGCCGGCAGAGACCACGACGAACAATCCTCCGCAAACCACTACCACCCGGCCAGCCCAGCGGACCACGACGACAACAGGCCGCACAACCAGTAGCAGCTCAAGTTCAAAAGATGACAATACATCATCACGGACTTCATCATCGTCACTTAGTTCCCGAACCCTCCCGGCCCTGAGCACCAGCACCACCGCCGGCCCACCACCCATAAGAACCGGCATGCCCACTC
>Ga0247824_10001952_pt1 | contig 11504 bp, 17 predicted proteins | sample 13C_PalmiticAcid_FD_194412 | JGI IMG/M metagenome (GOLD analysis project Ga0247824, IMG submission 194412) | Soil microbial communities from agricultural site in Penn Yan, New York, United States - 13C_PalmiticAcid_Day48 | ecosystem: Environmental > Terrestrial > Soil > Agricultural land...
GTTCCAGCATACATACCGACCCCCTCAACTGAAAATAATGCACGATCTGTCACGCTCTCAATTCTGTATTACAGAGATTGAGAGAAATGAACAATAGTCGTACAAGTCTCTGTTCGAAGCTACCCTTGCTATAGATAATCTTTGGTGTATCGATCGCGTCCAACGTCAATTGGTATCCGCGCATCTTAATCTGGGTTATCATCGCGACTCCCTGTTTTCATCCTGAAGACCAATCGACGCGTTAAGCTGGGTTTGAGCGCGACAATTCAACAACCTAGACTCAAGTCCATTGCTGGATGAAGACATTTGGTATGAATAGAGTCCGTTTCTTTCAAAGGCTACAGAGGAAAGGGAATGAGTTCGCAGGTGATAAAGTCATACCTGAGCGTTCTACATCGGCCGCTATTCCTTGGAATGGATACGGATTGATGGATGTGTAAGCATGACACTCTCATGTAAGCATACTTCAAAAGGGAGTTATGCAGTGTCTCTGAGTACGAAGGCCGGTCGGCGCAATCTAGATCTCCGGATCTAAGTGGCAATTCTATTGGGGCAAGTATTACCAGGCTTTGACTTATGAATGACACAAAAGCAAGCGCCTCGGAAGGGCGATAGTGGTCGAAAAAGCGGGCGAGTAGAGTGGCGGTCGGAGTTCCACGACATTGTCACAGCAATGACAAGAGATGTATATACTAGGAAGGGGGAGTCTTTCTTGCTCAATGGGTCCATTGTGGATATCGATACATCTTGTTAGACTGCGATGTTGAAGCGCTTTTTTTATCCTTTGGGCATCCCTAGTCAATACAGCAGACAGCGAGAGAATTGATGCAACTGTGTCTTGTTTGGGAGAGTACCACAGCTGCACTCCGTAGGCTCTTAGAGAAATGCATGGGCAATGGGGTGACTCAGTGCAGGAGGAAGTGAGAAGGAGAGTCCACCATTGAGCAGTCGCCCTTCCGCCTCTCACCCCACCCAGATAGAACACGATGCTGTTGATGTTTTTCTACAATGTTCAACTATGGAGATTGGACGCGTTTTCGAAAAGGGAGATGCCCTTTCATACGGCTTTGTTTTGTCGTTCTTGGCCAATACATTCATTCATCCTAACTTTCCTTCATCCAGTCAAGAGATCGGGACGCATCTCATGCAACTCAAACATGGATGCACAATCCTGTTCTAGACACGAGGTACCGCGACGTTGTACTACGCGTTTTGAATAATCACGCAGGGACAAGGGAAACGCGCAAAGTCTCACCCGATCTTCATTTACGAATCTCCCTCACCTCCCTTTGTCTCCTTTTTAGTCCCCTCTTTTGACTCCTCATCCCCATACATGTTCTCAATCGATGATGTCCCAAGTGACCAGTGAGGAGTGATCTGATGGAGATCGTTCTTGAAACCCTCGTATTGAAATAAGGTTCATTAGAGCCAAGTCTATTTGGAGCAATTCTATTCTCAGTTTGTTCCACGGTCTGGTTCCCCTGGAGTCCTCAGGACAGTATATATATACTACTACATGTACATAGTTAGGTTGTCTATGTTTAGCTACGAGAAGTGCAAGTCCTAGGTGCCGTATCATAGGAATAGATTGCAGCTTGGCACCTTCACGACTTTTTATTGTCCACAGGGTGTATAGCATGTTGCCATCCGAAAAGCCCTTTATGAGATCTCGCGACAATGGGATCAACGGCCCAGGTTTCCACATTGATCCACTTTGTCCAATCAGTCCCGCTTGCGAGCTTCGGCGAGTTTACGTGCCGCATCAGCCTCCGCTCTGGCTGTTTTCTCATTCCGCTTGGCAGTTGCTTCTGTGTCCTTGGCTACCCTCTTCTTCTCCTGACGTGTCTTGGGAGCGGATGGTGGGGGGGGATCGAAGGCTGTGGGCATAAAGTGGCTAATGAGTCGCGTCGATATGGTGTAACCGAGAACTATCGCTAGCGGATAGTAGATGTAGCTGTTGCTTATGTCGTATGCCTGTGAGAGAACGGGTTTGGTGAGAAAACATGGACACCTTGCTTGGATCACAGAGGTACGAAATGGACTGATACAGGTCTGAAGGACATACATGGCAGAACAACAGGGAGACAATAAAGATACCGAATCCTACGGCATAGAACAGTGGTTCGTACGACATGGCAAGGGAAGGATGAGGAGGAAGGAGGAGCTCGAAGGTTGATGGGAACGCTCACGCTTGGGTCGGCAATCACGTGGGCGACATATCTGTTCTGTGGCTGTTTGTTTTCTGAACCTTCAACCTTTTTCAACCCTCTTCACTTTGTCTCCCTCCTTCTCTTCACAACAACCGCACAGGAATCCAGCTTCCAATGTCTGAATCCAAGTCGAAGAAGCAGTCAAGGGCTGACGCAGGGGAGACCCCCAGGGAGAACCCTTACCTTGCTCACCTGCTTCCAAGTGAGCGGCTGGTCGGTGGAGCTGCAGCTTCAGGAAGGAATCAACATGGACTCGCACCCAACCACCCCTTGTACAACTTTGTCATTGGGGCCACCACTGCTGAGCAGGGTGAGGCTGCTGAGGAAGGCGCTGTGAACCCATTCACCGGAAAACCGTTTAGCGAAAAGTATCGCAAGATCCTGACTGGTCGTCGCAAGCTCCCTGTCAACAAGCATCGCAAAGAGTTTTTGGACTTGATCCAGAATAACCAGGTTGTGATCTTGGTCGGAGAGACCGGATCTGGGAAAACCACACAGTAAGTTGATAGCTCCACCCTTCCCTGCACCTCGGCCGGATTGATCCGAGATATCCCTTCAGCAGGTTGTTGACCCTCTCTCTGATGAAACCTAGGATCGCTCAATTCATGGTGTTTGATGAGCTACCCTACTTCAAGGGCAAGAAGATTGCGTGTACTCAGCCTCGTCGTCTTGCAGCCATGTCCGTTGCTCAGCGTGTTTCCGAAGAGATGGATGTCGTTATGGGCCAGGAGGTCGGCTACAACATTCGTTTCGAGGATTGCACAAGCGAAAAGACCATGCTTCAGTAAGGACATCTTTTTTTGCCGCAGCATTTTGTAAAAAAATTTGTTGAGGGCTCACATCAGCTAACCCGCAGTATTCACCCCTTTGTCTGACAGGTACATGACTGACGGTATGCTTCTCAGAGAAGCTATGAATGATCCCTTGTTGACACGCTACTCTGCCATCATTTTGGATGAGGCTCACGATCGTACACTGTCGACCGATATCTTGATGGGCTTGATGAAGGAGATCATCAAGAAAAGAAGTGATTTGAAGGTCGTCGTCATGTCAGCCACACTGGACGCCGGAAAGTTTCAAACGTACTTTGATAACGCTCCTCTGATGAGTGTTCCTGGCCGTACTTTCCCTGTCGAGATCTATTACACTCCCGAACCAGAGAGCGACTACTTGGAAGCAGCTATCTTTACTGCACTTCAGATCCACCGCACCGAGGATCCTGGCGATATCTTGTTGTTCTTGACAGGAGAGGAAGAAATTGAGGATGCATGCAGGAAGATTAAGCAAGAAGCTGATCAGATGCCCGAAGCAGGACCTGTCAAGGTCTTACCGCTATACTCGACATTGCCTCCACAAGTGCAAAAAAGGATTTATGAGGATCCACCTCCACCAAAGACTGAAGGTGGTCGCCCCGGACGCAAGATTGTCGTTTCTACCAACATTGCAGAAACCTCCTTGACCATCGACGGAATTGTGTACGTCATCGATCCAGGCTTCTCAAAGCAAAAGGTGTACAATCCTCGTATTCGCGTCGAGTCGCTCTTGGTCTCACCCATCTCCAAAGCCTCGGCTCAACAACGTGCTGGTCGTGCTGGTCGTACTCGCCCTGGCAAGTGTTTCCGACTCTATACAGAAAATGCATTCGTGAAGGAGCTCATCGAAACGACACACCCCGAAATCCTCAGGAGTAACTTGGGCACAGTGGTGTTGCAGCTCAAGAAGCTCGGAATCGATGATCTTGTTCACTTTGACTTTATGGACCCTCCTGCTCCCGAGACACTCATGCGCGCTTTGGAACTGTTGAACTACCTTGGAGCTTTGGATGATGACGGCAATCTGACCTCGCTTGGAAGCACAATGTCAGACTTCCCAGTCGACCCCCAACTTGCAAAGATGCTTATTGCCAGCCCAGAATTTGGATGCTCGAACGAAATCATGACAATTGTCTCTCTCCTCAATGGTATGTTCAATTGATTCACAAGCATGGATGAAAATCAATACGCGAATGACATGTTCTCTAGTGCTCACTCAAAGTTTCATGACTCTTCTTCAATTGTTAGTGCCGCTGGTGTTCATGCGGCCAGCAGAACACCGAAAGGCTGCAGATCTTGCCAAGGCGCAATTTGCCCACCCAGACAGCGACCACCTTACGCTTTTGAACGTATATCACGCATTCAAGGAGGCAGGCGATGATCAAAAGTGGTGTTACGACAACTTTTTGAATTACCGTACCTTGAAGTCAGCAGATAATGTCAGGACACAACTGAAGCGCTACATGGAACGATGCGATCTGGAATTGGTCTCGTTGCCTTTTGATGAAAAGCCGAGGGGATCATATTACACAGGCATCCGCAAGGCACTTACATCTGGTTACTTTATGCAAGCAGCTCATCAGGAGAGGTCAGGAAACTATCTGACGGTCAAGGATAACCAGGTTGTTCGCCTGCACCCAAGCTCTTGCCTGGATCATGCTGCCGAGTGGGTGATCTACAACGAGTTTGTGTTGACCAACCAGAACTTTATCCGCACAGTGACTGAGATCAGGGCAGAGTGGTTACTAGACATTGCACCAAACTATTTCGACCTGGATGCATTCCCGAACTGCGAAGGCAAGCGAGTTCTAGAAAAGTTGGTGATGAGGAGGAAGAGCGGGGGCGGCCATGAGCGAGAGCGTGACTACGAGGAGGAAAGCAGGAAAAAGAACAAGAGCGATCGCCAGGATCGGGACCGAAAGGACAATAAGCGCAGGAAATGAACCTGTCGCACGATAGAGGCACCATAGAAACATGCCGTTATTTGCATTCCACTCACCTTCACCTTCAATAACAATGGCATGTTAGCCACGCATTACAGACACTGCCAATGATTAATGACCTTTCCCCCCCCCTCCATTGAGACACGCGACAGAAGCGCATTGTTTGCTGCGGCGATGGTTGCACCATGCACGCACGCACACGCAAGTCGAGTGGAGCCAGGAGAGCCAGAAACGCAGTCATTCAATTCTTGCTTGGCCCTGTTCCTCAGCTCCCTTTCTCTTCCTTTGTCTTTCATCATCGTCTGCATCCCCATCCTTCATCGTCTCTAGCCTCCTTGCTATCCATCCTCCATCACACACACACTCCCTCTCCTTTCTTGCTCCCAGGCTAGGTTCTTGGTCCCTGCTTCCTTATGCTAGTCACTGCGATTCGAGCAGGCAGTCCTGCGCATCGGTCCCTGGCCTTCGCGTCCTTGAGACGGGCCTATCCCAACACGGCCACCCTCCTCTCCTCTCGCGGCAGAAACCACAGCAGCCACACCGACTCTCGAAGCGACATGATGTACCATAGTCTGCCTCATCGTTTCTTTACGTCCTCAACCATACGCCGTGCTCCAAGCTTGCCTCCTAAGAGCTCCCCACCGAACACGACTGAAGGTTCCTCCCAGGCTTCAGAAGCTGCCGCTGCCGCCACCCGTACGACTCGAAAGAGACAACCGAAACAGAACTCACTAGAAACATCAGGATCAACCTTGGCACAACCACCAGGAATAGCTTCTGTGGCGGCTGGAGCAAAGAGGGATGCTCAAGTAGATCAAGCCTCAGAGGCAAGCTGTGAAGACGGAATGAGCCGTGAAACGATAGCCGCTATCAGGAGCCGGTCAGGGTCACAAGCTGCAAAAGGTAACGGATGGGTGGACAACACATTTGACTCACAATCGCACTATGCTTCCCCGTCGCCCTCCCTGATAGGTTCCCCTCTTTTCCACTCTCCACCTGGATGCGAGCCGTGTGGCCCTATTCGTTTTCTCATTGATGGACCGTTCTCCTTGATTTCTTTTTAGCAGGAGACCCTCCTTCGGACGATGGTATCCATGCAGCCACCACCACATCCACTATCTATCCGTCGCAACCCCCTTTCTCGAGTCCCTTCCAGTCACGCGATGGTATTGGAGGCGGAGGCAGTGGTCCAGGAGAGTCCTTCCCAACTGCTGCTAGGAAGGGCGGAGCCCAACATCAGTCGCTAGAATGGATTGGCAATATCCAAAACCCGCGCACGGTAATCCAATCAACGTCCTTCACACCTCGATTATACAGCGACTATTCCCTTGCAATCAGCTAACATATCTTGCATCCCCCCTCCCTCTGCACTGCACTTTATGGCTCCCTTGTCGATACCTGACCACCAGATCGTCAAGCACCTTGATGAATACGTCATTGGACAGGAGAAGGCCAAAAAGATTCTAGCGGTGGCAGTTTACAATCACTATTCGCGCGTCAGTGAGAACTTGCGCCAACAGCAGATCCAAGAGTCCCTATCCTCGATTTCTAATGCACCACCACCACCACCACCAAGTAGCAGCTCAAGTGTACTGATGAACGATGGCCCTAGCACCCCCGATCCGATCATCGAGCCATACAGCTCCCCATCTTCTTCGGCAGTAACACCATCCTCTCCAGGACCAGATACCAGTCCTAGTTCAAAGGATAGTAGCCCCAACAACAGCAGCGACATGTACATCACTGGACGTAAGGAAACACCTGTTAGAGTTCTGCGGTTCCTGTTTGGGAGCTTGGTCATGTGCTAAACTTTATCGTGGCATGGACGCTTTGAAGACTGACGCCTGTCGTGTGTGCTCCTATTGTTAGAGGCGATTCAATACCCACACCGACAATCCTGGAATAACGCTGTGACTAGCGGACACGGCCATACCCCGCCATCCATGTTCTCTCAGCCATACGACACATATCACAAACCTCCTCCTACTTCACAGCCTCAACTCCGTAAGACTGCTGAAGGGCTGCCAAAGCCTCCCTCCACCATTTTTGATAAGAGTAACGTCCTCTTGCTGGGACCTACTGGATCAGGAAAGACCTTGTTGGCACGGACTCTAGCCAAAGTTCTCAACGTTCCCTTCTCAATGTCAGATGGTAAGAATCGATTATTCTTCACTCGAACATGTTATCTTGGGATGGGTCAAAGATATCGTTGATGACAACAATGACTGTGCATGATCCGTATAGCCACACCTTTTACACAGGCAGGATATGTAGGCGAGGACGTCGAGATGGTTATTCATCGCTTGCTTCAGGTGAGCTCAATTGCCAGAAACGTACAGGATTGACGAAGACTCCCATGAGGTATTGACTAGATATTATTTTGCGCACTGTTATTTAGAACTGCGATTATAATATCAAGAAGGCAGAATGCGGAATTGTATTTATTGATGAAATCGACAAGATCTCGAAACGACCAGACACCATGTCGATCTCCAAGGATGTCTCGGGCGAAGGTGTTCAGCAGGCACTACTACGCATGTTGGAGGGTACTGTTGTCAATGTCACGGAGAAGAATGGGTCGAGCTGGAATGGATCGAGTGGTGGACGCAAGGGAGGACTACCTGGCATTGGTGGTCCCAGCTCAGGTGGAGGCGGACCTGGGGCAAAGGGTGAGATCTACTCGGTCGATACGAGCAATATTTTGTTCATCCTGAGCGGCGCTTTCATCGGATTGGAAAAGATTGTGATGGATCGCGTTTCGAAGGGGTCGATAGGTTTCGAGTCTACTGTGCGAGCACCATCGTCCGAGCTGAGCTCCTCGAAAGGAGCTGCAGCTCACGTCAGCAGGCTTTTGGACCAAGTGGACCCCATGGGTAATGAAAGTACCATTCAAGACATCCCAGCGTGAACATGAGATGATGACCATACTGATTTACCTTCTCTGGACACGGACACATAGACTTGATCAAGTTTGGATTGATACCAGAGTTCATCGGACGATTGCCTGTTGTTGCATCAGTGAACCATCTTGATGAGGCGGCGCTGGTGCGCATCCTGACAGAACCTCGCAACTCGCTTGTCAAACAGTATCAGGGGCTTTTTGGAATGGCTGAGATCAAGATTCATTTTTCGCAGGCAGCGCTTCATGCAGTGGCAGCCCAGGCCATTGAAAAGCAGACTGGAGCTCGTGGACTACGTCGTATCATGGTGTGTTCACATATCGATTACTCGTAACGACGTTTAGGCACGACCTACGATACTGTGATTCTCTTGTTGACATGCAGTTCATGTTACCTATAGGAATCGCTACTGCTGGATGTTATGTATGAAGCCCCAGGATCATCTATCAAGCACATTGTAGTTGACAAGGATGTCGTTCAGGGCAAGAAACCAGCAATGTGTTTTGCGCGTGGTGCCGAGGGTGCTGTTACAGAGGCGCTGGATCGTGATGATCAAGCAAATACTTCGAGTCAGCAAAGGCAACAAGAACAACAATTGCAGTCCGGAGGACAGGATGAAGAGTCTCATGCTGCAGAGGCGGTATCCGTTTAGAGCAAGATATCCGGTGCCTTGTTCCACCATTGATTCTACCACACTTTTCGTTGCAACACTGATTTGCTTTTCACTGTCAGGATCAGATGGGCTCATATGCATGTAAATAAAGACAACTGACACGGTCATGGACACGATAACGGTTGCGACCTTGAGCTGGAAATGCCACAGTGGGCGCTCTCTTCCTGTCCGAGACCTCTGCAGCGGTCGAATGATATGACCAGACTCTAACATAATCGACCAGAGGGCTGTATCATTCAGGGATTTCAGGGATGGCCTATATCCACATTCGCGGCAACCATTGAAATCGCTTTTGTCCATCGTCCATGTGAAGGCACGCATGGATTCATGCGCAACTCGAGCCTGAAGGTCATTATGCCCACAATGACACTGGACGGGATAACCAGATGTACGCGGAGAACACTGAGCGTGCCATGGCGCTTCGTGGAATAGAACTAGATACCCATGTACTCCAATGCAGTGTTTCATGGATTCTCGGGCACTATCTCAATATTAGTCCCTCGTCCGTGGACCCCTTTTCGCCGATGTAGGAGATTATTATATACTTCATTGGAGCCTACATCTTTTCTCTCTGGAACTGGATTTGACCTTCGCTCTCATAGACCTAACGGCCACTTCAGCGAGGTCCTCTCCGGCGCCTTGTACACACATCCCCACACTGTTCCCATCCTCACTAGGCCATGACTTCATACTCCTAATCATAAGCACGGAAAAGACCGATGGAAGTCCACTATGTAAGGTTGGCGACGGGAAATCTGTCTTGTTAATCGAGGCGAAATTTCCAAGTCTGAAATACCGCCGAAAATGTCGACACTCTGCATGGATGTAAAACGGAATGAGAAAGGCACAGCATGAATGCATTGAAGGACAATTACCAACCCCCTGGCTGATCACACCAGCTCTTTTTTCCCGTGGACCGATTTTTTTTCCTCCCAGATCCAGTGCATTTTTTGCATTTGTGAATATCTTCAAACTCTTCTCTCCTTTCTTGTCGCTTCAACATCCTTGACTCAACTCTTCCTTCACCTCACCTTCCACCCCAGTTTGTGCTGAAACCTCTTGTAGGAACCACTAGTGACCATGACCTTCGGCTCAGGCGATCAACAGTGGCAAGCGTTTCGAAGCCCCACAAATGAAGTCTCCTACGTCGAAGTGAAAATGGACCCCAATACAATGGATCCCATCATCCTATGGGGAGACATCCAGGACAAGTTCAGGAACGTCAAGTTCATAAAGAATGGGGACACTATAGTATTAATGGAGACAGATGTAAACTTTGAAGAGTAAGTAGTGCCAAGGCAATCACCGAGATGCTAGGCTAATGTGTGTAGTTGCGAGTGTTACTAACGGTTTTTCTCGTACACCACCAGGATCACACCAAAAAGAATCGCTTACCACCCTGGAGTAGAGCTCTACGTTGTCGATGGCAGCGACCAAGCTGCGCCTGAACAGAGTTACCCCTATCCCTACACCAGGACCCTTTCGCCAGGTACGGTTGGTATTGACTCATCGACCGGCATCGTGGCTACAAGAGACGATCAGGCCATCACCAAGTACTCCGAGGGAACACCGGGTGGCAATCAGCAGGCGCTTCATTCTTATTTCCAAACCATCATGGCGGGACAGGAGTTTCATGCCCGCAGTGTCGCGCATTTCATTGACCAGCGCTTTGGACAACTCAAGGATGCAATGGACAAGGACAGGAAACTTCAAGAGCTCATGATCTTTTTACAGAAAGCCATGGTCGACGATCAGGCAATGATGCAGCAACTTCAAGAACAAACTAAAGAAGAGATGCTTCAAAAAATGATCGCGCTCTATGAACTACAACAGAATACAGAGGCCCAGCTCGTCCAGAAGCAACAAGAGATGACAGATCTACAGCTTCAAACACGAGAAGAACTTGGCAAGAAGCAGGATGAAATACTGGAGCTGCAGACAAATGCCATAGACAGGCTGGCCTCCATACAGAACAGTGTCAAATCACTCGTTACCCAGTCATACGAGCTGCACGAGAACCCGCTTCCTCGGCTGTTTGTTGTCTTACCAACGGTTGCACGAAGTTACGCCAGGACAGCCAGTCTTCGACCGGATCAATTCAGGCTTTTCTTCCTATGCGAATGCGGCAAGCACACTACGCCTCGAGGCTCCCCAACACCACATGAAATTCACTTGGCCAAGCACGAAGGATATGAGCTGGACAACCCCGAAGAGTTCTTCAAGAAGTATGGGTCTTGTGTCTTGTCAATGATGTACATGGTCAAATACAGGATCAACACTGCCGACCTGATTGTCCCGACTTTGGAGGGGCTTGTGCACGGGGTTGATGGTACTCGGGAGCTTCGGGAATGTCTCAAGCACAACATAACGCCTCTCGTCGATGACACCATCGAGTTTCTCAAGAACCTCGGCAATACCATCGAGACAAGAATCGAAGTGGCAACGAATCGAGCAGATGCCAATACGCCAGACGTCCTCCCTACTGGTGCTGATTTGAAGTATTTGGACTCCTACCTGAAGGTCAAGGATCGAGAACGCACTCCTGGCAACCTATTCAAAATTTTTACCCCCGAAGGCTATATCAAGTGGGTATGCCTTGATCACTACCGTTGCGGTCACCGAGAGTCAGCTTTCAACAAGCTTCGGGAGGTGCTCAGCTTCAATAGTGGGATATTCATTGAGGAGCAAGGCAAGGTTGAGATTAAGGTTGTGTCTAGTAATGTGGCTACGCAATTCTACAATGCGATAGCCGAGGCACGTAAAGTCCAGGAACTCGATATCACGTTGGAATGGGACGTAACGATGGACGACCTTCGAGCTTTTACCAATGCTGTTACCAGAGCGAATGTGGTCAGCTTGATATTGAATGGATCACATTTCAAAGGACCTACGCGCGATGCTCATAACCGAAATCGGCGATTTGAGCCGATCTTGCAACTGGCATCCAACGGTCGAATCCAATCACT
>Ga0247824_10001954_pt1 | contig 11502 bp, 12 predicted proteins | sample 13C_PalmiticAcid_FD_194412 | JGI IMG/M metagenome (GOLD analysis project Ga0247824, IMG submission 194412) | Soil microbial communities from agricultural site in Penn Yan, New York, United States - 13C_PalmiticAcid_Day48 | ecosystem: Environmental > Terrestrial > Soil > Agricultural land...
GTATTAAACTCCAAGGTAGCATCCACACGAAGGATCTTCTATTAATGCTTGGCACTGTAAAATAGGCTAGGGCTTCAGCCCAATTATCTCCTCATCAGTGACATGTAACGCGGCCATGATACGATCCTTTCTTTCCAATCGGACTCAAGGCGGTTCATTATGAAGGCTGCACTCTCCTCACAAATACACTGATAATGGCGAATCATCCTTTCGCGCCCAAACGCAACAAGAATAAAGTCGCATTCATTGTTATAACTAGCATACGCAAGTGCAGATTGCAATTGGCCTTATCGTCCCTTGATCCATTGGCCAACTTCAAGAACGCCGCTTGACTTGCTTGCACTGACCTATGACCTGCTTAAACCCTCTGATCTTGTTGCATTGTTCCTTTAAGTTGTCAGCTTTAGAACTTCTCCATTGACTGACCTGGAGGAACTTCCAGGAATACCGAAAGCAAACCTCCTCTTGAAAGTCCTGATACAGTTTGCGATTGTACTTGCGCTCTTGTTTTCGTGTTTCCTCTTTGCACGGGTGTGATTGATGGATCACAAAATCCTGGGGAAGGACCCAGTTGTCGATACCCGAGATGTAAATTTGTCTTTGATAGGGGAAATGCGAAGGGTCGATTAGTCCAATCAGGATCGTATGTTGTAGCCAGCATCAGCCATTTGCCCGTCTTATACTTGCAGCTTTGTTGGCTCCGTATCCAATGAACCGTTCATCGCATCTCCTTCAAGATGACAGAGGGCTCATACGAGTGTTGGTACGCCATGACCTTGTACACGGAATCGGAATTGGACCATTGCTCGTAATCTGTCGCATTGTGTCCTTTTGGGAAAAAGTCGCGAAAGGTGCTGATCTTATGTTCCTGAACGAGTTGAATGAGTGCCTCTTTGTTCTTTGGGGATGTCGCAGAATCAATGCCATCCTCCTGTTCCACATACTCGAAAGCTGGTAGGAAAACTGTCACTCCTGATCGCATTACCTCTCGAGCCTTTGGGTCCAGTGAGAGATGGCGTTGTAGGTTGGTGCAGATGTGAAAGTCGACTATAAAAAAAGAGTGGCAAGTTCAGTAAACAAGAGGGTCTTTGTAGGGCTGACAATGATAAATTCACTGAGGAGGTACAAGTCGTTACTGTCAAGCATCATAAAGTAGTTCGATCGTGCAAAGAACCGGGCCACGTTGCGCCACATATTGAACTGTCGATCAAACTTGTCAACGATCACATGGACATCCACAAACTCGCGCATGTATGGGTTCGAGTTGTACATGTCGTGTAGCTTTGACAGGTTCTCATCTCTATCCTCGTCGTCGGTGATATGGATGGAGACATAGATTGGACCCTGATAGTTGATCACCAGCTTGCTAAAGATTGGGTATCGGTCAAACGTAATCAGGGTCGTGATGGTCACGGATTCAGGGTCAAAAACTCCCTTAAAGAAGTTAGGCAGGGCTTTGAATGGTTGCATGGTATTGGCAAACACCTTGTGTAGCAATACGTCTTCTTCAATTCCATGTTCCGGGTGTTCTTCTCCAGCTAAAGTGTGAATACGAGCCATTCTGATATGTCCTTAGTGTTTAGACAATGATATGGTCAATCGTAAGCTCACCTTTCCATTTCATAACCTGCTGCAAATACAAGTTCTAGACATCAAATGTTGCCTGGCCTGGCTCTGTCAAAGTTTTAGGCTCGATGGGCAATCCTGGTTGCGATTCTTGGTACTGCGGGTAGAGGTAATGTAGTGTGAAGAGGACTGACCCTGCAAGATATGTCGCAACTACATTGTTGTAGATAGATCCGGCCGCATGGTGACAAAAGCTGGGAATAGTAATATGGAGCTACTGGGATCCTGGTTCAGTTAACACAAGGGAGGGTGACAGCGATTCCTATGGAAATGAATAGGAGGCGGTCAGAAATGTTCGAACATTGGTAGGACTGTAAAGCTGGGCTGGAAGAACGGCGGTGGTCTTCCAGCAAACACACGGGCCACATTAAGTGCAGTTGTGCTTGTCGCACAGGATCTCTCACCCCTTTTTCATTCCAGGAATGCACACACCTTTTCGTTTGCGACTGGCCAAGTAGACCTTTGCTGATCAGGGAGAGGCAGAGGCTTCAACAAGCCTGTTACCATTTTCTGAGCTTGAGACCCTCCACGCGAAATGGCAGATCGTTGAAATGGGGCGTACACCAATAAGGCGAACCCGGGTGGCAAAGAGTGGATGTACCTTGATAGGGTGCGGTGCAGTATACCAACAGGTAACTTTAATACTACAGGAAGACGGGGAGGGGGTTGCTCACACAGAGTATCAACAGGCTCCAAAGTGTCGCTTGGATCGTAAAAGGGAGAAAAGGGTTGTAGGCCAGTAGCTGTGGGCGGTGTCAAGTGTATGCCATGAGTGGGGGTGCAGAGGGAAGAAGGGAGGAGTGAAGAAATAGAGAAGCGGAAGGCACACAAACCAAGGTCGAATAGTTGGACATGCAATTATTGAGGTGGAGGAAGGAACATCGTGTGCACATGCTTCACATCTGGTTCAGGAAAGCCTGTCACGTTAGGCCCACAGGACCTTTGGGTAGCCTGGAGGTCTTGGATCGACGAGTAGCATCAATCCCAATGGTGGCACTGGTATGGGTGTTGGTGTGGGCGTTGGTGTTGGTATACCATCGCCGATCTCGACGATCGCAGCCTTTTCGAATGCTGGTGGTGGGTCTGGGATGGCACCGTCGCAAATAATGTCGCTGACGATCCTCCCCAACTGGATTCATCTCACGTCAGCACTACTCAAGAGGGCCAAAGAGAATCAGGCTGCTGCCGCTACATCACCTGTTTCTCAACATTGGAACCCCAGTGCTCCTTTGGTTTCTCCGCAACTGCGAATTTTCAGCTTCGGCTGCAACAGCAACATCCTTCACAGGCCCTAACCAATCCTCATAACATAGCGGTGTTGCCTCTGATTATATATTTTATTAAGACATGATATCTAACGGAGCCATCGATGATGTTACTGGTGAGTGTAGGTGAATGTGAGAGTGAGAGTGCGAGTGCGAGTGCGAGTGTGAATGTGGAGCGGCAATCTTGATTGCATCAAAAGTAGTTGCCGCGGGCTCCAGATGAAGTATGCTGCTGTTGGTATTGATTCCTCTGCTGTTGTCTCTGGCCATACGCGCCCAAACTACTGCCACTTGATGGAGGGCCACTTGATGGAGGGCCGCCTGGTGGAGGGCCACCTGTTGGAGGATAGGTTGGCCTGCGTTCATATTCTGGTCGACCATAACCCATGGATGGATCAGGGCTTCCTCTCGCAGGGCTTCCTCCATAAGGATCACCTCTTGATGATGGTGGTTGCTGACGGTAGTTGTTATTGCCACCATAGCTGTTATTGCCATGCGAAGGCTGTTGCTGCTGCTGCTGTCCTCCATATCGGCCACTGGAAGCACCTGGTGTAGGGGATGGAGAGTCGTATCGTCGAGTAGGTGCTGATGAAGAATAGTTTTGGTAAGCTGCAGCCCCTGATCCTCCTGCGGACGATGGTGAGAGTTGATTGCCATACTGATGTTGTGCGGGTGGACCATCCTGCTGCCGAGGGGCTCTGTTTGGAGAAGCGCCCCTTGAGCGTGGACTTGTGGATCCCAGGTTATTGACATGTGCGGCGAGTTTCTCCTCTTCCTTCTTGCCCTCCAGTCGACTCAAAGCATCGTCCCGACTAGCATCGCTTGACGTCCTTTGTCGGTTTCCTGTTGGTGGTCCGGGATTCAGATGTGAAGGAGCAGGTGACCAAGACCTCTCGTTCCGATCAGGACCCGCTGGGGGGTCGCCCCTGTTTCTCAAGGATCGTCCGTAAAGATCATCCCTGTCGTTAGAAGACGTTGTAGAGATGATGGATGACGGTCCTGATGAATTTCCTCCTCGATGACTGCTGTACTGCTGTCTTTCATATCCCGCACCCTTGGGGGCGGATCCAATTGGCGTTGCATCGAGCTCCGCGATCTTGGCTGCCAACTCTTCCGCATCCTTTTTGTCATTGTGTTCCCGTAGGACTCGACCGACATGTGTTTCGCCTTCATAATCAGAGTCGTCCGAGTCTTATGCATGAAGATGATGAATAACAATAAGGATGTTTTTGGTCAATTTGGGGTCAAGCGGTTGATCATTCTCCCTTGCTCATAACATGGATATTTTTTTGCCTTTCCTCCCCTCGCCCTTCCTTCCCCCTTCCTGCATCATCATCCAACTGTGGTATCTGCTCTCCCCCTCTCATAGAAAAATGACAAAGTACCACATACCAGGCCATCGTTCTTCTCCTGTGATGGTTGCATTGATAACATCCTTAGCGGCCATCAACTTGCTCCAAAACGTCGTTCCTGCTGTAGCTGCAGTCGATGCAGTCGTTGAGGGTGTCGGGGTTGACGTTTCTAATAAAGTATAATCATAAAAGATCATTTGTTACACTCGACCAACCAAGTTTGCAGCTTTTTGCTTACAGCACTCCGCCCTCGCTCTCACCCAATGCATGATACCCCACAAGAAAAGAAAAAAAAGCTCTTTACCTTCTCGGACGGCTCTAGCAGCCGCTTCTCTCTCTTCACGCTCTCGTTGCTGTTTCTCTCGATCTCGTTCCCGCATCCTATCCTGGAACGACGAACCTGTTGGTGTTCTTGAACCCGAGCCTGATCCACCATAAGAGTCATGACCCAGATCAGTGGGACGCCTGCCGTTGGTGCGAGATGATGAGGGCGGAGGTGTGTTGGACTGCATGTATCTGGAGGGGATCGAGGGCATGGCCGGCATAGCAGGCGGAGGAGGACACTTGTGCCGACCTGGGTAGGCACCGACGTCGTTACCACAGTCCTTGCACAGGATGACGATGGTTGAGACGCGGTAGTCCTGAGACGTCATTTTGGTTAGACTGTGGGTAAGAGGGAATGAGAGAAGTGAGGGAGGGAGGTGTGTAGTGTGAAGGAGAAAGCGGATAGTTGGGAGACAGGGAATAAAGTGATGAGCACTGTGTGAAAGTGAGTGTGAAAAGAGGCTAGCCGGAAGTGATGTGGGGAAGAGGTGTGATGAAAGACAAAAACTGATCGAGAAGAGAACAAAGTGCGTGCTGTGTGTGTCCACTCGTGGCCAGCCTCTAAAAATATTGAGGTTCCGAGTGGAGACAAAGTTGCTCGTCCGTTAAGGTTGCAGAACTCCATTTCTCCTGTCTCCTCCCCTGGCTCTCAAGGGTCTCCCCGTCTGCACCATTTAGCAAGAACCAACCGGGACCAGCACGGCCAGTACTTTGATTGTCATCAGATAATGTTTATCTCAAATCGTGGACTATGGGACTAGCGAGAAACGGAACTTCACTCGCTAACTGGCCAAAGATCCCTTTTGCAGATCGGGCATAGTGTTGTGACATTGAGGAGCCATGGATCGATACATGATACGTGATACTGATGATAGCATGGCAGGGTCCTCACCTGCTCACCGACCTCATACTCCATCAGGCAGATTGAGCACGATGTCTGTGCATCAGCGTTCGCGAACGGCTGTTGTTGGTTTTCTGCAGTCGAAGAATGGATCGCTGTGCAAACTTGTTGCTTCTTATCCAGATTCATTGCCGTTGACAACGCGGCGTCATGGGCTGAATGTGCTTGGTGTTCCTCGTGGTTTTCAGAGGTCTGGCGACGACGCGTCAGGCTCATAATATCCGTGGCGACATCCATGATCGTAGCTGTAGCATCATGACCACCGGAATGAGCCATGGATACCTCCTCCATTTCCTCGCCTTCAAACAGACCATCCCACTCCTCGGTGACATGGCTTTCTCCCGCAAGCGTACTAACGGAGGACGATTCCGCGTCTGTTCCAGTGGCTGCATGAGCGAAAAAGTGGCTCGTCCTGGTTCTAAGCCGCTGCTGTAGGCTGTTCGCACTTGCAGCCACATCCTCAAGACCCTCGATGGCATCGTCTGCGTATCCCTGCTTGAATTTGGTCATCTTTTCTACTATCTCGCACTTGCCCACAGGTGGCGTCAACACAACCGTTGAGGATGCCTCCAATACCGTCTGCACTCCAAAGCTTTGCAGAATCCATTCAGGAAGAACTCTTTTGGTTTTTGGGCGTGCTACTGACTGCCATTGAGTCGGACGTTGTGAATTGAGTCTTGTTTGGGATGGATATACTCTGGGTCTCGTTTGAAAGCGGCGAAATTTGAGAAGGACCACAAACAAGAGCGCGCCGATCATGCCCACTCCAACTCCACAGATCGCGCTCATCAGGATCATGACCAATCTCCCGGTGACGGTATCGTCCTTCACAAACCATAATGTGTCCTGCATAAACCTAGTAAGCGAGAACGAGCGTGTCTTCTGGATGAGACGACGCACCGCAACCACCAATGGGATCTCGAGATCCTGTGGGTGAGGAGAATGTCCCACTCTGACGCGTTTCCGTGTAGACGAATGGCCTTTGGTCAGAGGTTTGGACTTCTGGGATATCGGTGTTATTATTGTTGTTCCCGCTGACGGCGTTGCCGAGCCGACTGGCCGAACATCTGTTGCTTCATGAGCAATGGCAGCAGTGGTGGCCCTGGAGTTTGGAACATTGGTAACGTCCGAGCCAGACCTTTGCGGACCAATGTCTTTGTTCCTCGCTTCCTTTGGAGTGGACGAAAATGACGGCATGGTATTGGCTAGGCTAGAAAGGATAACATCAAGTCCATCGGCCATCTGGTGGTCCAGTTTGAATATGGTCGGGATGAAGGTTATGGAACCTTGGTTCGCCACATGCGCCCCTTTCTTTTCCAACAGGCGCGCGATACAATCATCCCGCTCCTGTCCCTGTGGGAATGCAGAGTGAAAGACTACTGCAATGGCGCCGAGCTCTGCAGCAGTAAGGAGACTATCCATGCTTTGGGATGTACATGTCATCAATGCCATCCATGGCACCTGCAGAAGTGTTGATTGGGACAGAGTTACAGGGAACCTCAATATAGGACCCTAAAGTAAATAAAAAAGGCGGGACGGATGAAAGAGAGAATTAGTGTGGAGCACACTTCATGGCATTGTGGACCGATAGTCGCTCACCCCTCTACCTCGGTTAGTGCTTCCCCCATCCTTCATGTGCTGTGCTCGTCACTACACCAGATGAGCCCAGCTGGATAAAAATAGAGTTTGGTGCAACACCAAGGGAATGAGTGTGGTGGTGTGGTGAAAGAGGAACGATGTGTAGCATGCATTGGAGATTAGTGGATCCACAACCATGTGGACCAAGGTTACTATGGATCTGAGGGAATATCCAAAAACTGAGGACGGGAAGGATGTAGTTGACCTGATCTGAGTATGAAGAGGAGGGGAGGAAGGGATAGGGAGACAGATTGCAACCTCTCTTGCCCATGTAGTGATCACTCCTGCCTCATCGTCCATTGACCGTGAAGCACTTACTGTAAAGGAGTGGTAGTCGCCAGCTGCGCTATTTTCTGCCGCATAAACGCGGCCGCGCCAGAGGGTATCCATCCCGTTATCGGTGTTGTCGTCATGCTCTCCAATCACTGGCAAACTGTTCTCTAAAAAATGGTGGGGATCCGTGCTCCAGATCGTGTCCATGTTCGGGTCAGAGTGATGACGATGTGGAAGAGGGCCGCCCTTGATCTGGTTGTTGGAATGTCCTCCTTGATGACGCGGTTCATCCTTACGGATACTCAGGCGCGCAATGGCGTCCTGGTTAGGACTTTTGGTCGAAATCAAGCATTGTTGACATCCATAGTCGTCTTGGAGAGACCTGGAATCAATCTTTCCCAGGCTTTGCGTTCGGGTCGGATCAACGATACACATGCTTCTTCTATCTTTTGATCCTATGGCCACCGCCTTCTTGATCGCTGCTCTGGAATCCTGAGGCGACGACCTTTTCCTCTGGGAGGGGGCCTTTCTCTGTGCGGTGCCGCTATTGCAACCCGTGTCGCTATTACCTGTAAGAGACATGAACGATTTGTGAGCTCTTGCAAAACGTTTGAGCAAGAGGCTCGCAATTATCATTCATCAATTACTTACCAACTGCAATATCGGGCGGGCAGGCATGCGCTGTCGACATGCATGGGGCTGTGACGGAGAGCCACTCAAGAGTCGAGCCTAGATTAATAGCCAGGTCATGGGCCGGGGCTGAGGAGCGATGATGCCTAAATTTGTAGATTCTGTTATAATGGCTGCGGTGCTGGTCATGGGCTGAAGGCGCTGAGGTGATCTCGAGGCCAAGAACATTTGTGGGGGGGAAGATGATAGAGAAGAGAAGGGCCCAGCAAGAGACTGTTGAGCAAACCCCGGAGAAGGGGTGGCGGGTGGACTTGGCCAGCATGGGCGATGTGGCGGCGGTGGAGGGCAATGATATGGGAAATGTGAGAGTGCAGGAGACGTAGCGTAGGGAGAATGGAGGAGAACAAGAGAAGTGAGGAGGAGAGGGGAGGGTGGCAGGGTGGCAGAGTGGCGGTGGTTGTACGAAGGGGATCTCAAAGGGAAAAGAGGCGTGAGGAAAGAAAGAAAGAACGAAGTTGTGAAGAGCGAACAGTGCGAAGGAATGAAAGGAAAGAACCGTTGTGCCCAGATTGGCCTGGGCTTTTCATTGCATCATGCAAATCATGCGAAAAAACGAGTCCAGAGGTTACGCCACTAATTTCCGCGGCGCGGAGAGTTCTTTTGCTTGCTTTTGCTTGCACCATGTGTCCAATGTGTGCAACTGGGATAACTGCTTTGGGCACAGCCCGCAGCAGCCTGGACAATGATGATGAGCCAGCGTCAGCGTGGTCATGCAGTGAGAAGCAACTACCCCAGCTGCCGTACTACATCGTTTGCTTCCCATGCACGGAGATGAAAGAATGAACGATATGTGTGCCGCCCTCGCTCACATTTTGCCGGTGTCAGTCTCCGCTGTAAAGTCCGTTTTATCTCTCCATGCCATTCCCATGCCTCTTTCCTCCCACTCCAATGGATTGTCCTTCCCTCTTTTCTTGCTGCTCTCTTTTTCCCCTTTACCTTTTTCCCGATCCACCACTCCCTTGCACGATTCCGATGGAGCTCGTCCTCGCTTTGCCTTGAACACATCGTAGATCCCCCTACACAACCTCTCATCGTTCCCAGCAGGATGAATCACACACCTCCACAAGGTCCAGAGGCCACTGGCACTGATGCTCAAATGAATCAGCCTCAGCAACAACAGCAACAGGGCAGCAACACAACGGCAGGTACTGCCACAAGTGAGACCGTCATTGCTGTTGATCAAACTGCGCCCACCATCGACTCTGTCACACCTGATGTACCCTACGTTTTCCCAGCTCAAAGGGACAACGAACCCAACGATAGCGATCGTATCAGTGTCAATTGCGACGAGGAAGTCCAGCGCCCCATCTCACCTCCGTTTCGCGGAGACCCTGCTCCGGCCTTTCGCTACCTTGGCCGCACGTTTCGCGGGGACTATACCCCTTCTGTTCGGTCTGCCCTTCTCCCTGGGCATCAACAGTCCTCTCGTCCCTACTCTTCCTCGATCCGGAACGAATACCAACCTCCCTTGGGTGGGGACAGACCAGAGGGTCATCTTCACGGCTACCGCGATACGGGTAAATCAACAGTGATTGACTATGCTGGTCTAGATGCGGCTATAACAGAAGCTTCCCTGATCGAGAACGGTTTCCAAAAAACAACCTTTGTGGAACCTACCAATGGCACACTTGACTCTAAGGACGTGCATGGAAACGAGCTTCATAGAAGCAAAACTTTGGAGCGTGCTGCGTCGACGGGGTCGTCTGTTTTGGCATCTTCCCCGGGTGACCAAAGTGAGTTTCGGAGGAGGTCTGCCAGGAAGGCCTCCTTTTACAGTGAACGTGCCCCACGTGTAGGTGAAGTTCCTATATGGTTGACCATGCTGTTTTTACCCTTCAGCACACTACCTGCATGTCACTGAACACAATATCTAGCCTCCCTTGCCAGATACTTTGCGCTACACGTTCTATTCCAGATCGAACGGCTTCATTCAGGCACCGACTTTACCTCAGATCCTGTCAACCGCCTCTGAGCAAACCGAGACGGGCTCTTCGGCGCCCGTTGTATTCTCTGATCTATTGAAAGACGGCTGTTACTGGCTCGACATTCTTGATCCAACCCATTTTGACATGCAGATATTGGCCAAGGTAAAGGACAGCATCCAAGACGTTTGCGTGTCATGTATGTTAAACTCGATGTACTCATTCGGTAATCTGCCCCTCCCCCATCGGACAGCACTTTCATGTTCACCCCCTGACGATTGAGGACATCTCAACGGAAGAAGTTCGCGAAAAGTACGAAGTCTTTCGTCATTATTACTTTGTGTGTTTCCGCACCTTTGATCAGGACTACAACTCGGGATCATACCTCCAGCCTGCTAGCATGTACAGCGTCGTGTTCAGGGATGGCATCATCACAGTAAGCAACCCTCTCCTCCCATACTGGGACGACAAAGTGCGCTTTCATGCTCGTCTGTTTGTCATTGCATCCATTGTTTTAACCTATGGTGTTGGTTGCTCTAGTTCCACTTCCGACCGACCAACCATCATATCAACGTCCTGCGAAGAATGGAGCAGATGCACTCTCACATCACCTTGACCCCGGACTGGATCAACTATGCGTTACTCGACGACATTACGGACAGTTTTGCTTCGCCCATCCAGACTATTCAATATGAGGTGGACTCGATTGACGAATTGGTCCTGTTACTCAGAGAGAGCGAAACAACGGACATGCTTCGACGCATCGGATCTTGCCGAAGGAATGTCATGGCTTTGTCGCGTTTACTCTCCAACAAAGCTGATGTTGTCCGTGGGTTGATGAAGCGATTTGATGAAAGGTACGCGGTACCTCCCTTGGCAGCATCCACTACGACCATGGCCCCGGGCACTGCCAGCGCAGGAACTACTGCGGTACCAGTTACTGGTGTGGCTGCAGCGAATCCTTCCTCTGCCAAAGCGGACGACCTTAGCAACTCTGGCGGTCTCATTCATGCGAGCAACCACCGTGACGGAGAAATCATGCTGTACTTGGGCGATATCTTGGACCATGTCTTGACTATGCTACAGTCTCTCTGGAGTTATGAAAAGATCCTGGATCGATCTCATTCCAACTACCTGGCACAAATTTCTCTGGAGATCAATCAGCTTTCGAACAAGACCAACGCGGTCGTGGGAACACTAACATTCTTTGCCAGTTTGATCGTGCCCATGACCTTTATCAGCGGTCTCTGGGGGTAAGTCTTTGGTTGTCAAGTTCAAACGGCGCAACTACTAGTTCAAATATCTTCTAACACTCATACTGTTGGTTATCTGTAGAATGAACGTTCATGTCCCCGGCCAACCTGGCCAAGAACAAGAGCCTTTGGATTGGTGGTGGGGTATACTCGGATTCATGGTGGTCTATTGTGCCATCGCCATTTTGTTTGGAAGGAGATATGGCCTCATCTAAGCGTCCTCGACCCGCAACTCATCCGGTCTGTCCTCCCCACTCT
>Ga0247824_10001957_pt1 | contig 11496 bp, 10 predicted proteins | sample 13C_PalmiticAcid_FD_194412 | JGI IMG/M metagenome (GOLD analysis project Ga0247824, IMG submission 194412) | Soil microbial communities from agricultural site in Penn Yan, New York, United States - 13C_PalmiticAcid_Day48 | ecosystem: Environmental > Terrestrial > Soil > Agricultural land...
AGAGCGTTTGGTTAAGAGCTTTTCGTCTCAACCGAGGCGCGCATTCTACGCTTTCCTCATTTGCTGTCAAGCGTTTATTTTGAAGTTTTTTGCGAGAAACTCGTTTAGCTTCAAACACTTGACTCGCTGCGATCTCTCGTAGCGGGAGGCGAATCATACAGCGTTTAAAAGCGCTGTCAACCATCATCTCAACCACTGCGATCTAGCGACCGAAGCACTTCCGATACTACCTGAACCGCCTAACCAATTGATTTTCAAGAAGTTTTGCGCTTCGACTACGTCAGAAGTGGGGCGCATTATAAGGGGATTCGAAACCGCGTCAACCCTTAATTTCGAGAAACCCCGATATCGCTGAAAAGCAAAACGGGGAGGCCTGACGGCCTCCCCGCTTTTCATCAAGGCCAAACGCCCTTAAAGCACACCAGTACTGCGCAGCCGCTGCACCTCACCTGCATCCAGCCCCAATACGCCCTCCAGCACAGCCTCGGTATGCTCACCCAGCAGCGGTGGCGCGCGACGGTACTCAACCGGCGTCTCCGACAGCCGTATCGGGCTCGCCACCTGCGGCACACTCCCCGCCAACGGATGCGGAATACTTACCGCCAATCCGCGCGCCAGCACCTGCGGGTCCTGGAACATCTGCGCCAGGTCATTGATAGGGCCGCACGGCACCCCTGCTGCCTCCAGTTGGCTCACCCACTCCGCCGTGGTCTTGAAGACCGTGGCCTGGCGAATCAAAGGAATCAGCTCGGCCCGGTTGGCCACCCGCATCTTGTTGGTAACGAAACGCGGGTCGTCCGCCCATTGCGGCTGCCCGGCCACCTCGGCGAACTTGCGAAACTGGCTGTCGTTGCCCACGGTAAGGATGAAGTCGCCATCCGCGGTCGGAAAATCCTGATAAGGCACGATATTGGGGTGCGCATTACCCAGGCGACGAGGAGGGTTGCCCGTGGTCAGATAATTCATCGCCTGGTTCGCAAGGCAGGCCACCTGCACATCCAGCAACGCCATGTCGACATGCTGGCCCACCCCAGTCTGCTCGCGATGGGCGAGGGCAGCGAGGATTGCCACAGTTGAATACAACCCGGTAAGGATATCAGTCAGCGCCACCCCGACCTTGACCGGCCCCGCACCCTCTTCACCCTCCGGGCGGCCGGTCAGGCTCATCAGCCCGCCCAGCCCCTGGATCATGAAGTCATAACCCGCGCGCTTGGCATAAGGCCCGGTCTGGCCAAACCCCGTAATGGAACAATAGATAAGCCGCGGGTTGATCGCCTTCAGGCTCTGGTAGTCCAGGCCATAGGCAGCCAATCCGCCTACCTTGAAGTTCTCGATGACGATATCGGACTTCGCCGCCAGTTCACGCACCAGGCGCTGCCCCTCGGCCTGGGTGAAGTCGATGGTCACCGAGCGCTTGTTGCGGTTGGCCGACAGGTAATAGGCCGCCTCACTGGTGTTCTCACCCTCGGCATCCTTGAGGAAGGGCGGCCCCCACGAACGGGTATCGTCTCCACTGCCAGGGCGCTCGACCTTTATCACATCGGCCCCAAGGTCAGCGAGAATCTGGCCAGACCATGGGCCGGCCAACACGCGAGAAAGGTCCAGCACCCGCAGATGTGATAGCGCGCCCATGGGCTGGCTCCTTATCAATAGAAGGCCTGGATACCAGTCTGCGCACGCCCCAGGATCAGCGCATGCACATCGTGGGTACCTTCATAGGTGTTGACCACTTCTAGGTTGACCAGGTGGCGGGCCACGCCGAACTCATCGGAAATACCATTGCCACCCAGCATGTCACGCGCCATACGGGCAATATCTAGCGCCTTGCCGCAGGAGTTGCGCTTCATGATCGATGTGATCTCCACCGCAGCCGTGCCTTCGTCCTTCATCCGCCCCAGACGCAGGCAGCCCTGCAGCGCCAGGGTAATCTCGGTCTGCATGTCGGCCAGTTTCTTCTGGATCAGCTGGTTGGCAGCCAATGGACGGCCGAACTGCTGACGGTCCAGGGTGTATTGACGCGCGGTGTGCCAGCAGGCTTCCGCGGCGCCCAGCGCCCCCCACGAGATGCCATAGCGGGCGGAGTTCAGGCAGGTGAACGGGCCTTTGAGGCCGCGTACATCCGGGAAGATGTTTTCCTCTGGCACGAAGACGTTGTCCATGACGATTTCGCCAGTGATCGAGGCGCGCAGGCCGACCTTGCCGTGGATCGCCGGCGCACTGAGGCCCTCCCAACCCTTTTCCAGGACAAAGCCGCGGATATCACCCGCATCGTCCTTGGCCCATACCACGAATACATCGGCGATCGGGCTGTTGGTGATCCACATCTTGCTGCCGGTCAGGCGGTAGCCGCCCTCGACCTTCCGGGCACGAGTGATCATCGAACCCGGGTCGGAGCCGTGGTTAGGCTCGGTCAGGCCGAAGCAACCGATCCATTCACCGCTAGCCAGTTTGGGCAGGTACTTCTGCTTTTGTGCCTCGGTACCGAACTCGTTGATTGGCACCATCACCAGCGACGACTGCACGCTCATCATCGAACGGTAGCCGGAGTCGATACGCTCTACCTCGCGAGCAATCAGGCCATAGCACACGTAGTTCAGGCCACTGCCACCGTATTGCTCGGGAATGGTGGCGCCCAGCAACCCGACCTCGCCCATTTCACGGAAGATCGCCGGGTCGGTCTGCTCATGACGGAAGGCCTCGAGCACGCGCGGGGCCAGCTTGTCCTGGGCGAACTGATAAGCGCTGTCACGCACCATGCGCTCTTCTTCAGTGAGCTGCTGATCTAGCAGCAGCGGGTCGATCCAGTTGAAGCTTGCTTTACCGGCCATGAGCGAAATCCTCGAAATAGTGGGCAGTTTCTTGTGCCTTTGAGCCTAGGCCTGATCGTCCGCCGGGACAAACGAGGATTGCGCACCAATTAGTGATAATTTGTCACTTCGTAAATCGGCAAAACGCCATATTGACAGCCTGACGAGTGAGGTTGACGTACATGCGTCGCAAGATACCCAGCACCGCCGCCCTGGTATGCTTCGAGGCAGCGGCGCGCAACGAGAGCTTTACCAAAGCCGCCCAGGAACTTGCCCTGACCCAAGGCGCCGTCTGTCGGCAGATAGGTGGCCTGGAAGCTTTCCTTAATGTGGAACTGTTCCGTCGCTCGCGCCGCGGCGTGAAGCTGACCGAAGCCGGCCTGTCCTATAGCCGGCAGGTGGCCGCCCAACTGGACGCGGTAGAGCGCGATACCTTGTCGGTAATGCGCCAGCAGGGCGCCAACGTGATCGAGCTGGCCGTCGTGCCCACCTTCGGTACCCAATGGCTGCTACCGCGCCTCAAGGACTTCCAGCAGCGCCACCCGGAGGTCACCGTCAACCTCACCAACCGCACCCGGCCATTCCTGTTTGCTGACACCACCTTCGATGCCGCTATCTATTTCGGCGATGCCGACTGGTCCGGCACGCAGTCGCACCGGCTGATGGGGGAAAACCCGGTACCGGTGTGCAGCCCAGCGCTGCTGGCCGGGCAGGGCGAACTCGACGCGCTGCGCATTGCCCAATTGCCACTGCTGCAGCAGAGCACGCGCCCCTATGCCTGGCGGCAATGGTTCGGCAGCGTCGGCATGAATGTGGAACGCGACATGACAGGCCCGCGCTATGAACTATTCTCGATGCTCGCCCAGGCGGCCATGCATGAGATGGGCATCGCCCTGATTCCGCCGTTCCTGATACAGCGCGAGTTGGAGGAGGGTAGGTTGGTGGTCGCTAACAGGCATGCCCTGAGTAGTGACAAGGCCTACTATCTGATGATTCCGGAGCGCAAGGTTGAGTCGGCTTCGCTGCGCGCCTTCCGCGACTGGCTGGTAAGCCAGGCGCAGGCGTACACGGCCAAGACATGACAGAGCACGACAAAGCTGACCTCGTAGTCAATTATTTTTAACACCTACAGATATATGTATTTGTCGCATCCACATAAACTGTTATGCAGATGCAAAAATCCCCTTTAACCCTGCTTACGGCGCGGCTTTGCCGGTTATTTTGCGACATTCACAAAGCCATAAGCGAATTGACCGCAAATTTTTTGTTTTTTTCTCCTAATCTGCCAATAGCCCATGTTTGACGGGCCGCAGCCCGACTGTTGCGACATACGGTCACAGGGTGACTTGTAGTTTTAACTTCGTTTCGCTTCAGAACTGGTTGAAGGCCCCTGGCTTCGTCTGCAAAATGCTTCGCCCGCCCGGGATTCGGCGGGTCGGCGCTCCACAGCCGCCCCAGCGCACCATCCGAAGTGTGCTGGCTTTTACAAAGACAAAAGGTCACCGCAGGAGAAATAGTCGTGCACATTGGTGTTCCTCTCGAGACGCAGACCGGTGAGACAAGGGTCGCTGCGACCCCGGAAACCATCAAGAAACTGATTGGCCAGGGCCATCAGGTCACCGTCCAACGGGGGGCAGGGCTCAACGCCAGCATTCCGGACAGTGCCTATGAGGCCGTGGGCGCTTCCCTGGGGAGTGCAGCCGATGCCTACGGTGCCCAATTGGTGCTTAAAGTGGTCGCCCCCAGCGACCAGGAACTGGCCCTGATCAACAGTGGCAGCCTCCTGGTGGGCATGCTCAACCCCTTTAACAGTGAGCTGATCGGCAAGATGGCCGAGCGCGGCATTACCGCATTCGCCCTGGAAGCCGCGCCGCGCACCTCGCGGGCGCAGAGCCTGGACGTGCTGTCGTCGCAGGCCAATATCGCCGGCTACAAGGCGGTGTTGCTGGCTGCTCATCACTACCCACGATTCATGCCCATGCTGATGACCGCCGCCGGCACCGTAAAAGCCGCGCGCGTGCTGATCCTGGGCGCGGGCGTTGCCGGCCTGCAGGCCATTGCCACGGCCAAGCGCCTGGGCGCGGTGATCGAGGCGTCCGACGTACGCCCGGCCGTGAAGGAGCAGATCGAATCGCTGGGTGCCAAGTTCATCGACGTACCCTACGAAACCGATGAAGAGCGCGAGTGCGCCGAAGGTGTCGGCGGTTACGCCCGGCCGATGCCGGCAAGCTGGATGCAGCGCCAGGCCCAGGCCGTGCACGAGCGCGCCAAGCAGGCGGATATCGTCATTACCACTGCTCTGATCCCGGGGCGCAAGGCACCGACCTTGCTCAGCGCCGAAACCGTAGCGCAGATGAAGCCTGGCTCGGTGGTCATCGACCTCGCAGCAGCCCAAGGCGGCAACTGTCCACTGACTGTCGCCGACCAGGTGGTACAGGAGAACGGCGTGATCATCGTCGGCCCGACCAACCTGCCGGCCCAGGTGGGCGCCGATGCCTCGGCGCTGTATGCACGCAACCTGCTGGACTTCATGAAGCTGCTGTTCGACAAGGACGGCGCGCTGGTCATCAACCTCGAAGACGATATCGTCGCGGCCTGCCTGATGTGCCGTGATGGTCAGGTCGTCCGTAAGAACGGCTAAGGAGCACGACAATGGAAGACATGCTGATATCCCATGGCATCTACAACCTGATCATCTTCGTGCTGGCCATTTATGTGGGCTACCACGTGGTGTGGAACGTTACCCCGGCGCTGCACACGCCGCTCATGGCCGTGACCAACGCCATCTCCGCGATCGTCATCGTCGGCGCCATGCTGGCCGCCGCCCTGACGGTGACACCGGCCGGCAAGCTCATGGGCACCCTCGCAGTGGCGCTGGCCGCGGTCAACGTGTTCGGTGGCTTCCTGGTCACCCGTCGCATGCTCGAGATGTTCAAGAAGAAAACCAAGAACGAGGCGCAGAAGTAAGCATGAGCATGAATCTGGTAACGCTCCTCTACCTCGTCGCCTCGGTGTGCTTCATCCAGGCGCTCAAGGGCCTGTCGCACCCGACTACCTCGCGGCGCGGCAACCTGTTCGGCATGATCGGCATGGGTATTGCCATCGTCACTACGGTCGGCCTCATTTACAAGCTTGGGGCCGAGCTTGCTACCGCCGGTATCGGCTACGTTCTCGTGGGCCTGCTGGTCGGCGGCACCGCCGGATCGATCATGGCCAAGCGGGTCGAGATGACCAAGATGCCGGAACTGGTCGCCTTCATGCACAGCATGATCGGCCTGGCTGCGGTGTTCATCGCCATAGCCGCGGTGCTGGAGCCGCAATCGATGGGCATCGTTGCCGCCATGAGCGACCCGATCCCCACCGGCAACCGCCTGGAACTGTTCCTCGGCGCAGCCATCGGTGCCATTACCTTCTCCGGCTCGGTCATCGCCTTCGGCAAGCTGTCGGGCAAGTACAAGTTCCGACTGTTCCAGGGCGCACCGGTACAGTTCGCCGGCCAGCACAAGCTGAACCTGATCCTCGGCCTTACCACTATCGCCCTGGGCCTGCTGTTCACCTTTACCGGCCACTACAGCGCCTTCACCCTGATGCTGGTTTTGGCCTTCATCATGGGCGTGCTGATCATTATTCCGATCGGGGGCGCCGACATGCCGGTGGTGGTGTCAATGCTCAACAGCTATTCGGGCTGGGCAGCAGCCGGTATCGGCTTCTCGCTGAACAACTCGATGCTGATCATCGCAGGCTCCCTGGTCGGATCGTCCGGTGCCATCCTTTCGTACATCATGTGCAAGGCGATGAACCGTTCGTTCTTCAACGTCATCCTCGGTGGCTTCGGTGGTGATACCGATGCTGGCGCGGCGCAGGGCTCCAAAGAACAGCGCCCGGTGAAGTCCGGCTCGGCCGACGATGCCACCTTCCTGCTCAGCAACGCCGACAGCGTGATCATCGTCCCAGGCTATGGCCTGGCGGTGGCTCGCGCCCAGCATGCGCTCAAGGAACTGACCGAGAAGCTGAGCCACAACGGCGTGACCGTGAAGTACGCGATCCACCCGGTGGCGGGCCGCATGCCCGGGCACATGAACGTGCTGCTGGCGGAGGCAGAAGTGCCATACGACCAGGTGTTCGAGATGGAAGACATCAACGCCGAGTTCGGCCAGGCCGATGTGGTGCTGGTACTGGGCGCCAACGACGTGGTCAACCCGGCGGCAAAGAACGATCCGAAGTCGCCGATCGCAGGCATGCCGATCCTCGAAGCGTTCAAGGCCAAGACCATCATCGTCAACAAACGCTCGATGGCCAGCGGCTATGCCGGCCTGGACAACGAACTGTTCTACCTCGACAAGACCATGATGGTGTTCGGCGACGCCAAGAAGGTCATCGAAGACATGGTGAAGGCGGTGGAGTGACAACGGCCGCTGCAAACCAGCAGATATGAAGGAAGCCCCGGTCAGAATCTGCCGGGGCTTTTCTTTTATTGATCCGGATCAACGGCTCTATTCCAAGGCTCCTCATACGACCATGGTCGTGGGACGGCAGGGGGCGAAGTCTCTAGACTGCGCTGCAGTAGTTTCAGTAGCCCGAGATAACAATCCATGTACCGTGATCGTATCCGCTTGTCCTCCCTGCACAGCAAGGTAATGAGTGCGGCTGATGCCGCTGGTCTGATCGAGGACGGCATGACCGTCGGCATGAGCGGTTTCACCCGCGCCGGCGAAGCCAAGGCCGTACCACATGCACTGGCCGAACGTGCCAAGCAGTCGCCACTGAAAATCAGCCTGATGACCGGCGCCAGCCTGGGCAACGACCTGGACAAGCAACTGACCGAGGCTGGCGTACTGGCTCGCCGCATGCCGTTCCAGGTCGACAGCACCCTGCGCAAGGCCATCAACGACGGCCAGGTGATGTTCATCGACCAGCACCTGTCGGAAACCGTCGAGCAGCTGCGCAACCAGCAGCTGAAGCTGCCGGACATCGCGGTCATCGAAGCCGTGGCCATCACCGAGCAGGGCCACATCGTGCCAACCACCTCGGTGGGCAACTCGGCCAGCTTCGCGATCTTCGCCAAGCAGGTAATTGTCGAGATCAACCTCTCGCACAACACCAACCTCGAAGGCCTGCACGACATCTATATCCCGACTTACCGCCCGACCCGCACGCCAATCCCGCTGGTCAAGGTCGACGACCGTATCGGCAGCACCGCCATCCCGATCGACCCGGCCAAGATCGTCGGCATCGTCATCAGCGACCAGCCAGATTCGCCGTCCACCGTATTGCCGCCGGATGACGAAACCCAGGGCATTGCCGACCACCTGATCAACTTCCTCAAGAAAGAAGTCGAAGCTGGCCGCATGACCAACAAGCTTGGCCCGCTGCAGGCCGGTATCGGCAGCATCGCCAACGCAGTGATGTGCGGCCTGATCGAGTCGCCGTTCGAAGACCTGACCATGTACTCCGAAGTACTGCAGGACTCCACCTTCGACCTGATCGATGCCGGCAAACTGAGCTTCGCCTCGGGCAGCTCGATCACCTTGTCGACCCGCCGCAACGCCGACGTGTTCGGCAACCTGGAACGTTACAAGGACAAGCTGGTACTGCGCCCGCAAGAAATTTCCAACCATCCGGAAGTGGTCCGTCGCCTGGGCATCATCGGTATCAACACCGCGCTGGAGTTCGATATCTACGGCAACGTCAACTCCACCCATGTCTGCGGCACCAGGATGATGAACGGCATCGGCGGCTCGGGTGACTTCGCCCGTAACGCACACCTGGCTGTGTTCGTCACCAAGTCGATTGCCAAGGGTGGCGCGATTTCCAGCGTGGTGCCGATGGTCAGCCATGTCGACCATACCGAGCACGACGTTGACATCCTGGTCACCGAGCAAGGCCTGGCCGACCTGCGTGGCCTGGCGCCACGTGAGCGCGCCCGGGCGATCATCGACAACTGTGTGCACCCGGACTATCGCGCAGCGCTGAATGACTACTTCGATCGCGCCTGCCAGCGTGGCGGCCATACCCCGCACATCCTGCGTGAAGCCCTGAGCTGGCACGAGAATCTGGAAGAAACCGGGCGCATGCTGGCTAGCTGATCCAGTTGTGGTACGGAACGGCGGCCCTGCTTCCGCTGTTCCGGTCTTTATCCTTGTGATCCTGGGGCCGCTTTGCGGCCCTTTCGCGACGCAAGGCCGCTCCTACAGGCCAGCATTACAGTGTTTTGTAAAAAACTGTACTACTGTACTGGTTGCTTTTAGCTCTTCCGCCCGAAAAATCTCTTCACCGAAGCCATAACGCACCAAACAAGTGCGGACCAGTACAGTTGCGCCTATTTCGAGTGCAACAGTAGGGTTACACAGTTAACTGGACCATCGTCTTTCAACCGAACTGTATCTACTGTTATGGACGACAGAGGAGGATCATTGGCATCAGTTAAATCACTACCTAATCCCGCCATAAGCGGAAGGATGAAGCATCATGGAACGTACCCTCAGTTCCGGTCTGGTTTTCGAAAGCAACGCCCAGCAGTCCAACACTTCGCTGCCGCTGCGCGCCCTGTCTACCCTGCTGCTGTGGCAGCGCCGTATGGCCAGCCGCCGTCAACTGGCTCGCCTGGACGCCCGCCTGCTGGCTGACGCTGGTATCAGCGAGTCGCAGCGTTACGAAGAGCTGAGCAAGCCTTTCTGGCGCTAAGCTCCGGCTTGCCGGCTTCGGCCGGCACCGCGAATTCCCAAAACCCGTTGCAGGTGACTGCGACGGGTTTTTTGTTTGCAGACGGCACGCCAGAGCCTTTCGCAGGTACACGTGTACAGTTTCTAAAATCTAAAAAACGGCCAGAACAGTTTATTAGCGCGCTGTTCATTAACATCCAGAAACACCGGCGCGTGATACGCTTGGCGTAACAGTCTGGTAGAACGCACTGTTGAAAAGTACCGCGACGAGCTGTGCGAGCGTCCGATAAAGCAGAACCACCCGACCCTAGTCCAGGAGTCCACGATCATGTCCCGTAAATACCTGATTGGCGCCGCCCTGTTGCTGAGCCTGGCCGGCACCGCAAACGCCACCAGCTTCGTTGTCACCACCGACGCCGTCGTTGGCGCGGTAGCCGCGTCCACCGATGCAACATCCGATATTTCCTCCTCGTTCCGTGACGACAAGATCGTCCAGGCCGCCCGTGACGACGCCGCCAGCTTCGTTGGCAGCCAGGGCGACATCCGTGGTGCCAAGCTGGAAAGTGCTTTCCTGCACATCCGCTCGCAGATGCCAGCCCTGCAGGCCAGCGACGCACAACTGGCCCAGGCCATCCTGGCGCTTTGACACTGGCTGAGCAGTTCGGCTGTGCTGGCCACCAGCACAGCCTTATCCACCTTTGCCACTCACGCTTACAGCTGTTGTAGAGCCCATGCGTTATCTGTTGCCGTTGCTGTTCTCCGTTGTTGGCATGGCCAGCGCCCATGCCATGGATACCACTACGCAAAGCCTGGTCATCACAGGCTATGTCACCAGCCAGGTCACCACCGCACCGTTCGACCGCAAACTGGTCCGCCAGGCCCAGGACGATGCCGCGGCCTTCGTCGCCAGCGACGGCCAGATCCGCGGTGCGCGGCTGGAGGCGGCGCTGGAATCATTACGCCACAATTACGCTCGGCATACCGTCGGCGATCTGGAACTGGCGCAGGCAATTCTCGTCCAATAACTACATCTGACTCCCTGTATTTTTTCGGAGATGCTCCATGCGTAAACCGCTGATTGCCGCTACCCTCGGCATGTTGCTGCTGGCCGACCTGGCCCAGGCACAGACCCTGGTGGCCACCAGCAATATCATCGTGCGGGCCTTTGGCCGTTCGATCGATTTCACCTCTGACACCACCACCTCGATCCGCGATTCCAAAGTGGTGCGCGAAGCCCATGACGACGCCGCCAGCTTTGTCGCCAGCAACGGTGACATCCGTGGCGCCCAGCTCGAGGCCGCCTTCAACACCCTGCGCGAGCGCGTGCCGCAAGCGCGCGACGCCAGCGACCAGGTACTGGCTGAAGCCATCCTCGCGCTGTGAACCGCGTGCGCGCCTGGCTGCTCGGCTGCGCCCTGACGCTGCTCGGCACGCCCGCCCTGGCCGACCTGCAGCTCGAGCTGCAGGCGGCCGGCCTTGACTCGCAGCAGGCCCAAGCCACTCAGGCTCTGCTCGACGAAGCCATGGGCAAGCTGCCCCCTCGCTTCAAGCAACAGCTGAACCGCCGGGTGCGGGTCAGCTGGAGCGACAACATGCCGGCCGACGCCTATGGCCAGGCATCGCTGGTATCTACCCTCGAACTCAATCGCCGCCTGCTGCCCAGCCTCACCGATGGCAGTGCTGCCACCGAGCGCACCAACCGCCCGCATGGCACGGTGCGAGAAGAACTGCTGGCCACCGTGCTGCACGAACTCACCCATATCTACGACCGTGCCCGGCTGTGGCCCAGCGCCGAGAACGCGCTGATCGCCCGTTGCAAGCGCCAGCAAGGTACGTTGGGCAAAGTCGGCCTGCCAGAAGCCTGCCGTGGCCAGGCCGAACGCCGCTTCACCCTCAGCGACGACCCGCGCCTGCTCGACCTGGCCGGCTGGCAGCAGTACGTGGGCCGACGCGGCGAGCGCGAGCAGCACAACGGCCAGTTCGTGCGCAGCCCCGACAGCTATGAACTGAGCAGCCCCAAGGAGTAC
>Ga0247824_10001958_pt1 | contig 11496 bp, 13 predicted proteins | sample 13C_PalmiticAcid_FD_194412 | JGI IMG/M metagenome (GOLD analysis project Ga0247824, IMG submission 194412) | Soil microbial communities from agricultural site in Penn Yan, New York, United States - 13C_PalmiticAcid_Day48 | ecosystem: Environmental > Terrestrial > Soil > Agricultural land...
ATATCAGCCCAGTGGCGATCGACTCCTTGATCGCTCAATCCCTTCTTTCTCGCTGATCAATCGGCGCTTAAAGGAAGGGCGATTCAGGGAATTTTGCACCTGAAGACGGAATCCGGGAGCTGAGCACAAGTTAGTCGCCAATGGACCAAGCGACGATGTTACCCGCCGAGAAGTTGAAGTCGTAGTCTTTAAGCCCACGGTCACTAAAGCCTGTACCGCCACACCATCTGGCACACCTCAAGGAGTGCCAGATCTCCGCGCGGATCCACTTCACAGGCAGCGCCCCGCTGCTTGTACCTCAACAAGGCCTACACCGCCTGCTCCAATTGTTGTCCACCGGTGGGAAAACCTTTACGGCTCACTGGACTTCACCCGGAAGTCAACCTCGAATCTCTCATTCACGGTCGATCACAACGCCCTGGAGCACGAGCGAAGTAGTGCTGTTGTGTGTAAGATTAAGGATTCACCCCGTGGTTCCTTGGGACACCTGGGACACGGGACGACGTGATCAGTAAACGGATATCGTCTCGATGTCTTGTCGCTCGATTCAAAAAGCACGTCGTCAATAATTCTGTCTCTCCGATCAAAATCGTCAGTCGGAGAGAAGAATCTTAACCCTCCCCCCGGCCAAGGATCCTATGTCCGAGCCGCCCCATCTCCTGGTTTTCCGTCCGGATGGGCGGCGTACTTTTGGATCCCCAAACGATGCCAGCCTGCTCTCGTCGTTTGGGGCCGCCCTTGCTGGACACGAACTTGGACCTTCTGGACCTAGCCCTCGACTCGGAATACTCTTACCCCCCGCCGCGGTTGGCGAGTGCCGATAACGAAATTCAGCAGACGATCAATCAAATCATGACGTACAAGCACCGAAGAGCGGCCCTGTGTGGGTTCGGCACAGTTCAGCAGATGCCAACGACAGTATTCACTCTGGGTCAGTTTGGCTACCAAGATGCTACTACCTTTGGAAAGACAATGCAGACCGAGGGTCGCATGCGACCGTAATACTGAACAGGAAGTGGATCGACACTCCGGGTGACAGCATAGGACCACGCCTCAGAAGCCGTTTTATGGAACTTTGTGGCCCGAGTAATCAACTTACAATAACCGGCAAAGGCGCGGCCAAGGAATACCTTGCAGATCCTGCACGATCTTTGTCCAGCATAATCAGCAACTCGAGACTGAAGTTCAAGCACATGGTGGAATTGGACACTTGGATGGTGTACCGCCGACAAGTTGCTTTAAGGCAACTGCAAGATATGCCTCCAGACACTCCGACGACTTCCCCGTTGAAGCGGCCCATTCGAACAAACAGGAATGGGCGGGCTCCCCCAAGTGATACAGAAGCTGCACCTCCCTCTGATCACGGTCCTGAACAAGACTCTGAGGACCAATCCATGGACGAGGACACCAAAGGGCTAACCGAAGCCATGAATGATGTCTCTCTTTCCAAAGAAGATGCTCATCGCGAAATCGAAGTCGAGCTCGAACGACTCACCGCCAAAATGGAGGAGTGGAACCTTCAGCAAGGCCACCTGCACATCCAGCTCAACAGGCTCCTTGGTACCTTGAGCCAAGAAGCCGCGAACAAGAGGCGAGAAGTCCTTCAAAAATAGTTGGACTTGGTCAAGACTGACTTCACGAAAGCCGAAGCACAATGCAAGATGTACGAAGGATCCCTTGATCACGGCAAGTAGCCGCTGCCAACCCAATCTTCGGCAGACAAAGACCATCTCAAAAGTCAAGGTGCATCCGGACGTGACATTTACCCAGTCTCCGACAATGAGAAGCATCAAGCCTGTTCGAATCTTCAGATATAAGCGAATCCCAGTGGTCAGTCCCCACTCAGAGGAAATAGATTGGTCCAGAGTGCAGCTTGAGGAAAAGCAAGGAGCTCCAGCTCTTCGACTCAACCTGGTTGGAACACCAAGATCGGATGTAGGCCTCAAGACAGTTCGAACAATCATGCTATTCCTGCGAGAGTTCGAATGTAGATACAAAACTGGACTTTGATCTAAAAGGGCAGGTCGGTTCGACTCAATTACAGTATTACCCATGGACCAAAGGAACGCACGCGGCCCACCTGGAAGAAACGAGAACAAGCAAGTCCGAGGGAGCAACTTCATAAGGCGCCTTTATCTCGTGCATCCAACAGAACGCGAGCGCTTCTTGAGGGTTCTGCTATTGCTTGTCAACGGCGCATCTGAACCGTTGATGGTGTAGTCTACCCCCAACCCCCACTTCCTCGGAAGCGTCCAATGACTCGGGGCTTGATGGAGGACGACAACGAATGGCATCCGTGTCTTCAGGAGACCGCGATGTTCAAATTTGTCTCAAGCCAACGACAAGCTCCAGTGCAACCTCCTCCTCCGTCCTCATTGACAACAGCAACGTTGTCAATGAAGATTCAGCAGCAACACCGCCAGTATCAGCACCGGCATCGAGCGCATCCGTCAGCATCAATGCGTCGTCGCCCTGTCTGGTATGTTCATTCATCGCATACAGTACTGAAATGCTTCGGGCCTATGAGCATGGAGAAACGGGAACGGTGGACATCCTAGACTTGATGTGAGTACGCACGCTCAGACCACATCAATGCTGCTCATTGAGTGCTATGCGCTTCACTCAAGTCATTTGGCAGTTGTTTGTCCAGTGCAACCTCCTCCTCCTCCGTCCTCATTGACAACAGCAACGTTGTCAATGAAGATTCAGCAGCAACACCGCCAGTATCAGCACTGACATCGAGCGCATCCGTCAGCATCAATGCGTCGTCGCCCTGTCTGGTATGTTCATTCATCGCATACAGTACTGAAATGCTTCGGGACTATGAGCATGGAGAAACCGGAACGGCGGACTCCTAGACTTGATGTGAGTACGCACGCTTAGACCACATCAATGCTGCTCATTGCTATGCGCTTCACTCATGTCATTTGGCAGTTGTTTGTTAGGGGTCTTGGTGCCTCATCAAACCGAATGGCACTGTCAGACCCATCTTGGACTGCCGCCGTGTCAACAAGTTCATGAAAGCGCCTGCATTATCTCTTCCTCCTACGCCCAAAGTCATGGCCAATGTCTCCAACCGGTTTCAATGGGCCTTGCACTATGACATCAGCAACGGCTATGATCATCTCCCTAAGCATCCTGAGTCGCGTCCTTACTTCGCGTTCGAGCTTGATGGTCAGTTCTACCAGCCTACCACTCTTGTCATGGGAGAGACCTGTGTTCCGTGGGCCTTCCAAGTCCTTCTTCACAACATCTTCAAAGCCTTTCTCCTCGAATCCAAGTTCACCTTCAAAGTCATCAAGAAGCAACACATCGACGATCTCCTGTTCCTGTTCCACTCCAAGGCTCAAGCTCTCGTCTTCCGCGATCGATGGCAAGCGTTTGCCTCTCGCATCGGTCTCCTTCTGTCCCTTGACAAGTCGGCGTGTGCGGCTTCATGAGACCTGACGACATTTACTGCGTTGACGTTAGTCTCTCCAAGCTTACTCGAAGTCGCAAACTTGAGCTCGTGGTGGTTTTCCCCAAAGAGAGGTTCGTCGACCACATCGGCTTCTCAACCTCAAAAACCATACCTGCCAACTTGGTCCCACAAGACAACGTCAAACGCTGGAGCTTCTTTCAATGCTCCCGTATCCACCACTAATGTTGTGCTGTGCTATAATAGGTGGAATCGAGATTGCCCGCTACAAGGGAAATGGAGATGGATCACTGACCGTCCAGATCTCCTGGTCAGGCAGAACAGGATTCCATGCCTTTTCTGTGAGGTCAAGGCCGCCGGTTCCCACTAATATAATATCGATTGGGATACCATGCGTCTTGCTCGATACGGAAGGTGCGCCCTCCGCCATGGTCTGCAGGTCGTCTTCCTCTTACAGGTTGCCCATGGGGTTGCGACGTTCATGAGGATGACGTTAGAGAATGAGCTGTCCATTATTCGGGTGGTTAATACCTTCGAAATACCCATGAAGCGCGCTGATCTAACCACACTGTTTGAGAGGGGTGGTGGTGCCTCTCGTCAAATAAGGGTAAGTTTCGATTTCTTCTACAGTGAACTTTACAGCGTTTCGACTCGGTCAACTTTGATCCTATGCCCTCCACTGAAAAACAACGATACAGACAAATCATGCTATGAAATTGTTCCCCTGCCAATTCCCTTTCGATTGAGGTACTTGTCATCCCGATACGACCACCCAATGGTGAGAAAAACGTGTTTTTCTGACGACGGTTCGAAAATGAAAATAAGGTTTGGCTGTGAAAGTGTGTTTCAATGTGTCAAGCTCCCAGCTAAACCAGTAAGGTACTCATCACCTTCTTGTTGACTTTCATTATACCTCCGTGAACATATTTGTAGTCCTGGCTACATTCATGTATCTACGTTGCTATCATCTGTAGTTTATGCGTTCCTGGCAGATTGATCAATCTCAAGGAACCAACTTTGTTTGGTTTAAGAATCATCACACCGCTTTATCTCCTATCATCTAGTTGAGACTTGGACCCTGTGGCACATTGATTGTTGCTGTTGATTCATCAAGTCCCCATCTCTTGTTGTTTGAGAGGTGTCACCGTGGCATTGAATGTCGAGGATGAACTGGTTACGATGTGTGATGGCCAGGACTAACAAGGTAAGAGACGATGTGTGATGAGTAGGTATACGCATGTAAATGGGCCGTGTTTGTGTAGTACAGCTCTCTTGCTCACCAAATAAAAAGAGCTATGTAGCCCCCTAACCCATGTTCTGTGCTTAGACAACACAGGGCAGGATATGTATGAGTACCGATAGGACTTGACATAGCAATATATAGTTTTAATGCGGACTGAGGCTAATAATAACATTTGCCTTGAGTATTTGTACGCGGTAGATTATTCCTAAGAGGATTGCCGAGGCACCTTCAGATTGGCAGCTTGTCTAAGTTTTTGGGTTCTTAACAATGATTTGTCGGTTAGCCGGATCGCTCTATTGGTGTCAGCCCAGTGGATGGATATGGAGTTGCAAGGTGAATCTAACGTTGTATGTCCTGACCACCGCTGTCCAACAGCCATGCTGCCAGAGCCTCAAAACTGAAAAACTGACTGGTTTGTTGTGCCGTTGATGACATTGAAGTTGAAACTATGTATTATATTCCTCGTCATTCCCTCAAAACTGGCATTGGAATTATGCTGGTTTCTGAAGACCACAGCCCCACTTTGGAGCGCATGATGGTGTGTTACCCATTGCTCATACTTCTGTTCATGTTGTTCTTGGCTTCACTGCGAAATATGTTATGCATCCAATGCCACACGGATATCTATTGGACATATTCCATGTTTCTACGACATGCACAGCGTCGGTCCGATTGGCGAACTATTGAGATCCAATACCACGACGGCATTGGTCATGCACATATCCGCATGCCTTGAGTGCGGGTGACGGTCTTAATGTCCTGAATCCTCCAGTAGATGTTGTTCACCTTGACTGATCTAAGTCGATACCATGTCTCTGTCGCTTGTGTTTTTGAAAGGATGATCGATTAATCCTTATCGGATTGAACAGGACGGTTATTCCCGGAGAATGGCTATATAATGCTTGTTAATGCCACCTCCTTTACTGGGGCGACCGCCTCGACTCCACTACAAGGAGAGTCATCATGCGCGGAACAGTTCCTTGCATCGTAGGACGACTCGCCTTCCCACTAATTGACAACCATGCTCGAGGTGACAACACCTATTGCAGCAATAACATGAGTCCACATTAGCTTTTCTCATCTGGATCGGTTCAACTCTGCCTCCTAACAACTCTTACCATCGAGTAGCGTCAATTGCATCCTATCCAACGGTTAACCACAAGGGATGTCGAAAATGTCTTCTGTCTATCCCTGTCTATCCCTTCTGCTCCCCTTCAGACCCAGATACTATTGGAGACGAATGATACCCCCATCCTCAACTAGGCGTTAGCCACTATCATACATGCACCTTGTCCCCACAGAACCCACAAAACATCGCACGCATCCACCTACCAGTCTCGGATCCACAGCTGTCCTGACTTTGAGCCTCTCGCTCACTTTCTGTTTCTGACCAGGTGAACGGTACCGCCCTGTTCGAAGGAGAGCTCATTGCTCAAAACTCCAACTCAGGGTCTGTAGCGATCGACGATGACCCCTGGCTGGAAGCTACGACAGAATACACCTTCTTTTGCGCTGCACGCGGCATACATGTAGTTGTTGGGCTGTGGGCTGTAGAAAAAGGATGTTGGTGTGGTGAGGAGATGAATGAGAAAGAATCAACAACACCCTCATGATCTCCATCGCCTTTTGAATCTCATGCTTGGGTTGCCATTGGTCCAAGCCCTGATCAGATGATCCCTGCAGGAGTCCTGATCAAGTTGTACGAACAACGGCAGACGCTCCTCTATCCTCGTGTGCGTAGCAGCGCTGAACCGAAAAAGTCGTAAAGGGGGCTCGCTTATTCTGACGGGTCTTGTGTGCCCTGGGCTGTCCTGCATGTTAATCTCGACCATAGTACTCGTTGTATTGTGAAAGAACGAAAGAAAGAGAGGGTTCCAGCAGTCCCCGCTCTTTTGAACTGTATAGGGCTTACAAAAATAAATTGCGCCTCCTGTACCAACACCTCGAATGCCAGGCATGTTGAGGACCAACCTCTCACCGCCCTCACCCACAATGGAACCCACTACATGCATGCGGGCACCTTCTGAACTTGAAGCTCTTATCCGGTATTTCTTCTTCAATGGGGAACGACACACATCTGTGGCGATCTTCCCTTCGTCGATGTACATGGATTCATCGAGTAGCTATGCGTTCATGGCAATTGGACTTAATCCTGGAGCTAAATCTACACCCGCAGAAAGCTTGATCTCAAACGCGCCGCGTCACCTCCCAGGAACAAGAGGACAGCAAACTTGGCACCCCGGGCCGACGATGCAGCCAACGTGCGAGATGCAATTGAACGTGGGCTTTAGCCCATCCCTGAGGTATTCTATATGTATAGATACATCACTTGTATGGATATCAGAGATCTGAGGTCTGACAAACTACAGTAGCGAATGAGAGTGGCGATGGTTGTACTGCCTATGGTACATGAGGGCAATTAGGTCTTCAGTGAGTAGAGATATAATATGCCAGTAGATAGAATGTACATGTAATTGCTGTAGCATGCTTCTTTCCAGCTTAATGATAGCAAGTTAAAGTCCATTAAAGTTGGTTCCTAGAATCAGGGAAGCATCTGGGTCGCGCCATAAAGCCATAGACAACATACATATACAGTCAATATACTGTAAAACCCCATGAGACTGAAATATATGATGATCTACGTTTGGCTGTCTGCACATTGATACCAGATGGAGATTGAAAGTTCCATCCGTTCAATTCGGGGGTCAGGTTAAGGGGACCGGGGCTGACGGTCAAGCAAAGTGTCAACCGAGGGCGCCTCAAGGTCCGTCAACTGCGTTTCACTCGTAATGCCACCATGACATTTATCTTCGGTCATGGTTCTTTTCTTCACCTCTCTTTCCTTCGGTTTATTTCTTCACCGCTCCTCCCGCCACGTTTTCCTGGTTCCTGTTCACCATGCCTCGTATCACAACACAACACACCGCGGCAGCCCGTTCCGCCCACGCCCCATACCACCCCCAGACTGCACCACATTCCCACTTTGTTGGGTCCAAGGTCGTCAAGATGGTCATGGGGACCGAGGCGTTCCTACACAAGCCAGGTGCCAACTCTGGACGTCTCACCAAGGCCCGTGACAGCGCATACCAGCTGATACCGTCGCGGAGGACCACGCAGAAATGTCTCGGACATACCTTCATGTCCTCAGATATCGAGGCAGCCACAGCTCAGCTGCTAGCCATCAAGAGCAGCACAGGGTCAAGGATGTTGCGGCACCTGGTTACCCTTTACAGGTCCCAACACGATCGGGAGCACAACAGGCCGGAAGCCACTGTGAGCGCGCTTGCAGCCGTGGAGGAGATCCTGGATTACGACTTCTGGGACATCACCCTGCTTGAGGAGGCCTTGACGAAGATCAGGAGTGCCAATGGCGTCCCGTGCTACGACCGCCTTGAATACCTCGGAGATGCGGTGCTTGACCTAATCTCAGCTGACTTTTGGGTCCGACGTGGCGAGGTCCCTGAGACGGCATCAGCGAGCGTGAACAACGAGGTTCTCCAGGCTCTTTGCCTCAAGTTGGGACTGGACAAGTATATCAGGAACACTTCGGCCAAGGATCGCAACGAGATTAGGCAGACAAAGTACGAGATGGCGAAGAGGGACAAGAATAATAAAGCGTACTGGAAGAAGGTCCCGGTCTCAAAGGTACTGGCAGATGTGGTGGAGAGTATCTTTGGGGCCGTCTACCTCGACTCTGGTATGCAGCTTTCAGTGGTAGCAGACCTCTACCAGAGAATTCATTGGCCCAATGTCGGAAGACATTTGGTATAATGGAGACTCTTGAAGATGTCTTCTCTAGTTGGAAGCGATTATCTATACAACAATTGTACGTAAACTTGCTCTAGCAACTCATGCTTTTATCCAGCATCGGGTACTGACTATAATGCCTCGGAAACCCATCATAGTATGGCGTTAGGCGACAACGCAGGGCACAATTTTGCGCATCGACGAAAGAGGATCACAAAATATCGGAGTCCGCTTCATACATGTATCCCTTCCTCTGCCTTGTCAACTTGACACAGGAGGTTCACGAATATCTGTGCCTCTCACCCGTTCCGACCGATCCTTCCCTACGCACTGTATACGAACCCACCGGAATCATGCCAAACAGGGGCACCACGCTGTGAATAACCAGCCGAAAGCCCAGCACACCTGTACGGACGCCAACCATGTCTAGTACCAGCCTTGGTCTAATTAAGACACTCCCGTCTCATCCCAGTATCAGATTGATCTCCCGAGTCATGTCAAGAAGAGCCCATCGAACGAGTCATCCGCCCTCCCCACTTGTCTTAAGAAGCGACGTCGCAGCCGGTACCGTCAACCACAATCTCTAGAAGACGACGCTTGTGACTTCTAAAACAGGTACCTGCACTGACCACAACAATTAACAATGCTCCACTCTTCGTCCTGAGTGCCCTGTGCGCCCTGTCTCGTTCCATCCGACAGCCCTCATCCAGGTTACGATTTCGTGGAGTACACTGGAACGCCTTCATTACAATAAGATCTTTCCTCCCCTTGACGTCTATTAGATCGTTCTCGCCTCAACTTTGGGAATTGTAATCCCACCTTTGTGCTCAGACATTCTGACACTTCATGTCCATGGCGCCCTGCACACTAGACATTCTAAAACTGCCTGCGCTGTCGACGTCCCGCTCTCGCTTGCTCCAAATCCTTGAACCGACTTCGTCCTCAAACGCTTCGAATCTGCTTGCCGCTGGAGATCCTACTCTGTCCTGTATTGGTTTCGCACTTGGAAAACCATGAATGTTTCTTGTAGATACTTGTTGTAACATGCCCTTCCTGCATGTGGTCTTTATAAGAGCCAGGCTCACCCTTACGTGACTCCGTCTTCCGAACGGATGTCTTTGGAAACCGACCTCTGTAAGGCCCCCAGGCCGCTAGCATGCCGGATGACCACCCATGGTATGGAAACCACCTTGAACAGTCGTCCTCATGGCCCCTAGGATTTGCTCTCGCGCTTTCTTGTTGACTGTGTTGCTGGATTGTACTCTTCAAGAATCACCGAGTATGTCGATCTCATTCGGCCCACCAGTTTGAATCAAGCACCTTGATATTCGACCATGAGTCTAGGAGCATAATTCCAGCACTATGGGGCCATCATTTGACACTTCCCTTCGAACGAAGTCCCTTATTTTCCTAGACTGTGACAATTCCTCGGCAGCGCATCCTGTTCGCCTCTTCTCACGTTTTGTGATCTTCCGCGTCCGTCATCCTCTGGTTCTCTCACGCTTCCTTTCTGCATCGATTTCAGCTCACAAGGAAATTCTGGCTCGGGTTAGATTGATACCTCGAAATCCAGACCAGCTTAGGACCTTCTTCCACTCCCGTGTGCTTGTGCATACGCTCACATCATTTGCACCGATACTTCTCATTACGCGCCGAAAAAGGCATATGTACATGAGACTGTGTTGCATTGGCATCGGATCTGAAAGCCACCTTCTTGGAATCTACCAACTGCAATGTTTGCTCGTACACGTACGCAAGTTCAGGTGGCCATGAAGACGACATCACCGTTGATCCACCGAATCTGTCCTCGGCTGTTCCGTTGGATCCCTGTTCTACCGACGACAAGCCTGTTCTTCATCTTCTCGTTCTGGCATATTCCTTGGCTTCGGGGTCCTGAGCATCTCATCAACTCGTGCATGAAGACGCAGCCGTTTTCGATGCAGCAGATCACCATCCTCATCCATGGGGTAACAAACATACCGTATCAGATTGGCACACAGGTACCAGGGTCTCAATCATCTAACCTATCCCCTCCTCCAATTGGAACCACTCACGCCACTCTGAACGAGACTCAGCAATTTCCAAGGTATCCGAGTTGACATCAGATGTACACGTACAATGCGGAAGAGCAGATCCTGCCTCTATATTGGTTCCTCTCAATCAGCTGTTTGACGCCACACCCCCATCTCGCGCTCCTGCTTGTGCCGCTCGGCCATCAGCTCAGGACCCTCCTGCCCGCAGCAACCATGATTTCTCTCTCAGGCCACTCATAGTGTTCGACATGTTTGTTGTACAGCTTCCCCACCTGCTGTTTGACCTCTTGCATCTGTACGTGGTTGAAATGGCTACCCACCAAAATATCCCCGTCCTGATCGAGTTGGTAATGAGGAATGGCCTCCAATGACTTCATGCTGGACTAGTGTACAAGAATACAACTGTATTAGACCCTTGGATTACCTCTGAATACGTGCAAGTCTATCTATACTCTCGTTGTGAAAAAATCACCATACCTTGTTCCAAAGACGCCTGTGATCCCCCAAACGATGAACTTGACTCGATCAAGCTAGGCGTATAACCTAGGTGTACATGTATGTGTGCTGTTGCCACTATATAGTCAAACCACACCGATCGACGCTCCATGATCGTATCGTGCTCTGCCAAGGCATCCGACGAACCTTACCAGTCGTGTTGAGATTAATGTGTAATGTACACATGCTCCTCGGAGAGGGTGGTGAAGAAAAGCCCTGACCTGTGTTTCAAGAAGAATGCGCCTTGAGAAGTAGAGTCTTGTCCCATGCCTCCTCGACACAATGAGTGTGATCCTTATTCCAACCGAATGCTTCTGTATGCATCCCACGGTTAAAGCCCACAGGGAAGTGCACAAGAGGGTTTCAGATACTTGGGTTCGATATCTCGGCGCTTCGACGTCTTGCTCCAAAAATGTTGAGGTGAACAAGATGATGAAAGAGTACGGATGAGGCTGAACAAGATCTGAATCGCTTTCTGCACCTAGGTCAGAGGCGATTACTGCGTTCCCGTGGAATGAGCGAGGTCATAACATCGATCCCTTCTTGCTAGTGCTGAGGTG
>Ga0247824_10001959_pt1 | contig 11496 bp, 6 predicted proteins | sample 13C_PalmiticAcid_FD_194412 | JGI IMG/M metagenome (GOLD analysis project Ga0247824, IMG submission 194412) | Soil microbial communities from agricultural site in Penn Yan, New York, United States - 13C_PalmiticAcid_Day48 | ecosystem: Environmental > Terrestrial > Soil > Agricultural land...
ATAACGTCCAGATTCAAAAAAAAAAAAGGGGGGGGGATGGCATGGGCCGCACATCTCCGCCCAAAACGTCAGTTGGGGGGGCACAAGGAACTTGGGGTCGACTGCCTCTTTTTTTTTGCCCCAGTGCTCTTTCACCTCATGGCACTCCAGTAACCATTCTACGCGCGGGCACACACTCTCACCAAACCAGCCCACCTCGTATATCCAAATGCAGTCTTGTGCATGGTCAAACTTAGATCTGGCTCAAGGTCGACACTGTAACTGCGCCCTCATTGCTCCTCTCCTCATCGCTTTGCACCTCATCGTCTTCCCCTCATTCCTCGCAACCATGCTGGAGCTACCAGAACTCGTTGGTGCGCTCTGTCAGCAACTGTCCAAGCAAGACCTCACTCAGTGTGCACGAGTCAGCAGGAAGTGGCACTCGATCGTCATCCCACACCTCTGGCGCGACCTCTCACATATTCCTTCATGGGATGCCTTTCGCAGGATGCTTCTTGAGGACTATCTCGCCAAAAACCAGCACCACGAGCTGCAAAGGGAGAGGGATGACATGGGACAAGCGCAGCCATCAGCCCTGTCAAAGTACGGACGTTGGATTCGATTGTTACCGAACGTGACAGATATCCTCCGGAAGACACGCCCACCAATTGTAGCATTCACTGAACAAGGCAACCAACCAACAGCCCACGAACTGCTACTCCACCTGTTCAGCCGATGTTCCCCTGATGTCCAAATAGTATCCTTTCGCTGCAATATCAAGAGCTCTGGATCGGAAATGATGGAACCGGTCTTGGCTTTTACCTTCCCTCGAGTGCGCGATCTAAGTTTCGAGCAATTCAAGCTTCACGGCAAGTCAGAACTTCTTTGGTTGATAAACCTCCTGGATCGGTGTTCAGCTACACTGAGACGCTTGGAACTCAATGTTAGCGGAATCGCGTATGATGAAGATGACAATGAAGAGGAGTCAATGGAGATCGAACAGGGAAACTGCATATCTATCAAGGAACTGGCTGTGCGGTACAGCTATGACTATTCGGACACCAAGTCGCTCTGGTCGCGGCTATGGAGGCGATGTGGTCATGTGGAGAAACTGATGGTCTACCGGATCAAGAGCAACGCATATAACCTTGCACAAGATATGTCTACATACATGCCTCACCTCCGTGAGATCCTCTTGGGTGAATATCTCCCTTCGGAATACGTGGATGTGCATGAGGGCCCCAGCGACAACTCGATCGCAGCACTCCTTTCTGGATCACTCGATGGATGGAAGGTTGTGAGAGTGTACCCAAGCGCCATGTTCGACAGAGAGGCCATGGGCGCCTTGTTGAAGCATTCTTCCACACTTGAAGAATTGATTGTTGCTGATGGAGATTACAATACATGTATTTCAAGCGACGATATTGTCCAGGTCCTAAGGTCTTGCGTCAACCTTCATACCCTAGTTTTCATCGATACACATTATGAGTGTTCGCTCCCTCATTCCCTGGTTGATGGTAGGGTGTTCACTGATCTGGATCCTGATACAGGTTCATTCAAGCCATGGGAATGCGAGAACTCTCTCCGGGTGCTTAAGATACAGATCGGTGGAATTCCAAGGCAGGATGAGAAGGGATACGCCTACCCTGATGAAAGACACAAGATTCAAGGCCGAGTCTATGACCGACTTGCACGGCTGACAACCCTGGAAGTTCTGAGGATTGCAGGAAATTACCCTGCTCCTCAAGATGACTGTCTGGAAATGTCGCTGGAGAGTGGACTGGGAAGACTTTCAGGACTGAAGAAACTGAGGGAATTGTATGTGATGAATATCGAAACGAAGATTGGGGTCAAGGAGGTTCAATGGATGACTGAAAACTGGCCCAGATTACGTGTCCTCCATGGACTTGACATGAACAAGGGCGACGAAGAAGCATTGGGGTGGCTGCAGGAGAATGGGGTAGACGTGGGGACGCCGTAGTTCTTTGTGAGCGAAAAGACTAGCACGATGGATGCTCACCACAGCTGTCATGAAGATAGTGTAGCAATACAATACGTGCAGTGAAAATTTCCAACCTTGAGATGGGCTCAACTTGTTCAACTGCACGTCAGGGGCGTGGGAATCAAAGTCAAAAATTTGCCTTTCCACCACGCTGCCTCACCTCTCTCTCATTCCTTTGTCCCATCGACTTCCTCATCGCCACTATGCTGGGCTTGCCGGAGCTGGACACCATTGTTTGCGAGCAACTGCGCCGACACGACATCGCCCAGTGTGCACGAGTCAGCAAGGAGTGGCACGCCGCCGTTATCCTACACCTTTGGAGTAACCTGACATGTTTGAAGCGCGTTTCCTGCCCACGAAAGGATGCCTTTCGCAGGATGGTTCAAGAGGACTACCTTGGAGGAACACAACGCCTTAGGCTACGGGAAGTGACCAAGCTATGGGGCAACATATTCAAGCACCATCTTCTCTCTTGTCGCCCCTGTCAAAATACGGAACTTGGATTCAAGAGTTGCCGACTGTGGAGACCCTGGAAAGAACTCTTCGACCTCCAACGCTTGCAGAACAAAACAACTCCTTGCCAGTAGATGAACTGTTACTCCACTTTCTCAAGCGCTGCTCCCCAGATGTTCGTCTTGCTTTCATGTCAACATTTCTTAACGTGGATCCTACTCGGACCTCAGGAGAGCCATCGTCGACTTCACTCTCCCTCGACTGCACCATCTATGCATTCGAATTACTCTTCAATCATCTCGCCCAGGGTTCTCCAAATTGATGAACCTCCTGGATCGGTGTTCCGTCATACTAAAGAAACTGGAGCTCAGTGTCACCATCGAAGACTCTGGCGGGAACGATGACTGACATGGAGAAGAAGAGCGAACGAAGGGCGAGTACCACGATTGGACATCACTCAAAGAGTTGAATTTGCACAGCTTCACTTGGAGTACGAACACCAGGAGATTTTGGTCGTGGGTCTTCAGGAGATGTGGTCAAGTGGAGAAATTGGTGGTGCGCGAGACCCTTGGAACCGCTCACGTCCTCGCTCAAGACATGTTGACGCACATGCCTAACCTCACAAAGATCACTCTAGGACCTTCCTCCCGTTATTCCATTGACATGCAGGACAGAGAGGTTGCGGCTCTCCTTTCCGGATCACGCAAAGGATGGAGAATTTTGAAAGTGTGTTATACCACTGAGGTTGGGGCCATGGCCGTAGCAGCCTTGCTAAAGCACTCACCCACGCTTGAGTCATTGGTGATCGAGCATCTCGCAGGATGGCTTGGTTCAGGTGCTCTTTGCCTGTGCCAACCTTCACACATGCGACATCCGTATGCGCTCCGAGCTCCGCGCTGAGGCGTTTGGCAATCGGGATCCGGACACAGGGTTGCTCAGGCCATGGAAATGCGAACCTACTCTCAAAGTGCTCAAGATTGACATCATGGGCATTCCAAGAACAGATGTGTGGCCTGCTTGTGTTATCCGGGAGGAACACCTCATTCAAGAACGAGAACTTCACCACCTCGTTTACGACCGTCTCGCTCGATTGACGAATTTAGAGATATTGTGTTTGGGATATCCTGATACTTTGAGGTTCCTTGAATGTCCGAAGATGTCGCTGGAGAGCGGATTGCACAGGCTTTCAGGATTGAAGATGCTGAAGGAACTGGATGTATCGAGTGTGAAGACAATGATCGGAGTGGAAGAGGTTCAATGGATGATTGAACACTGGCCCAGACTACGGGTCATCCGCGGACTCGATAAAAATGTGGCAGGGTGGTTGTGGAAGAACTACCTCGAGTTTACAGTACTCGATTGAGTCGGATAGCCTACACACTCTCAGCAAAAGGGCATAAGACTATCGTTGCAATTGCAGCTCGCTGCATTCCTCGCACTGTGTCACTGCGTGACAAGGGTGAAATAAAAATCAAAGTTCACACAACTCGGCTGCGGCCCATCTCTTCTCATTCCTTTTGTCCTCCATCGACTTCCTCATCGCAACCATGCTGGGCTTGCCGGAGCTCGACACCATTGTTTGCGAGCAACTGCGCCGACAGGACCTGGCTCAGTGCGCACGAGTCAGCAAGAAATGGCACGCCGCCGTTATTCCACACCTTTGGGGTGACCTCAAATATTTGAGGAACCTTTCCGACCTACAAAAGGATGCCTTCCGTAACATGGTTCAAGAGGACTACCTTGAAGAAATACAACGCCTCAGGTTGCGGGAAGACGACCATGTCATGGAGCAAGATGTTCAGACATCGTCACCTACCTCATCAGCCCTGTCAAAATACGGAACTTGGATCCAAGAGTTACCAAGTGTGGAGGACCTCGAAAGAATTCTTCTTCCTCCAACGCCTACAGGACAAAACGACACCTTGACAGCAGATGAAACGTTGCTTCATCTTCTAAAGCGCTGCTCTCCAGACGTTCGTGTTGCCAGCATGTCGAGATTCCTTCGCATGGATCATGACTCGGACAGCCGCAGGGGAGCCATCGTCGATTTCACTCTCCCTCGTTTACATCACCTAAGCATCCAGATCACTCTTGAATCACCTCGTCCAGGACTCTCCAAAGTGATGAACCTCCTGGGTCGATGTTCAGTCGTACTGAAGAAGCTGGAGCTCAGCTTCACCAAAAATTTTGGTGGGAACGTTGACCGGCATGGGGAAGAAAAGCAGGCGATGGGTGAACACAACGATTGGATATCACTCAAAGAGTTGACCTTGTATAACTTCACTGAGTGTGCGGAAACCAGGAGATTTTGGTCGTGGGTCTTCAGGAGATGTGGTCAAGTGGAGAAACTGGAGGTGAGCACTACCATTGGAACCACTCAGAACCTCGCTCAAGACATGTCGATGCACATGCCTAACCTCACAGATATCACTCTGGGGTACTCCTCTTGTTGTGGGCATGGTCGCATGGACGACAAAAAGGTTGCAGAGCTTCTTTCCGGATCACGTAAAGGATTCAAGATTCTGACAGTGCGTTACACCGCCTATCTTGGGGCAATGGCCGTAGCAGCCCTGCAGAAGCACTCTTCCACACTTGAGTCATTGGTCATCGAGCAAGGCGATGGTGTCTCGGGGGGTGGCCTGGTTCAAGTGCTCAGTACTTTTACCAACCTTCATACACTATGTAACATTGGTCGGTTTTCTGGGCTCGATCCTATTGTGTTTGGCGATCGGGATCCAGACACAGGTTTGCTCAAGCCGTGGAAGTGCGAGCCCGCTCTCAAGGTGCTCAAAGTCGTCATCCTGGGAATTCCAAGACCAGATGCGTGGTCAGATGGAGCTATTGAGAAGGTACACCTTAGTCAAGGACGAGAACTTCACCATCTCGTTTACGACCGTCTCGCTCGATTCACCAATTTGGAGACATTGTGTTTGGGAGGAGATGGTTCTTGGGGGCGACCTGATTGCCTGAAGATGTCACTGGAAAGCGGATTGCACAGGCTTTCAGGGTTGAAGATGCTGAAGGAACTTGATGTATCGAGTATGAATACAAGGATTGGAGTGGAGGAAGTTCAATGGATGATTGAGCACTGGCCCAGACTGCAGACTATCCGTGGACTCGATGAAAACGATTTCGAAAAAAAAGTGGTAGGGTGGTTACGGGCAAACCTTCCCGAGATTGAAGTGGTCAGATAAGTCCTGGTAGCTCACAGAATACACTCTGTAAAGGGACACAACCTATCGTTGCAGTCGTGGGAGGATGAGATCTGGATTGTGCAATGTTTGAAAGAGCAATTGTTACCATGGTGTGGAGCTGATTCCCTCCCACGCACGGTGTCACTGTGGGGGGATGAAAGTTCGGCTGCGGCTCATCTCTTCTCATTCCTTTTGCTTCCCCATCGACTTCCTCATCGCAACCATGCTGGGCTTGACGGAGCTGGACACCATTGTTTGCAAGCAACTGCGTCGGCAAGACCTGACTCAATGTGCACGAGTCAGCAAGAAGTGGCACGCCGCCGTTATCCCATACCTTTGGGGCGACCTGACGTATTTGAGGAGCGTTTCCGGGTAACAAAAGGATGCCTTCCGCAACATGGTTCACGAGGACTACCTCGGACAAATACAATCCCTCAAGTTACAGGAGGATGGCCATGCTGTGGGGCAACATATTCAAGCACCGCCTTCAGCCATATCGGCCTTGTCAAAACACACAACCTGGATTCAAGAGTTACCGAGTGTGGAGGACCTCGAAAGAATCCTTCTTCATCCAACACCAGCAGGACATGATGACCTTGTCTTAGCAGATGAACTGTTACTCCACTCTCTCAAGCGCTGCTCTCTGGATGTTCATGTTGCCTGCATGTCAACATTCTTTGACATGGATCTTGATCCGGACAGCCTCAGGAAAGCCATCGTCGACTTCACTCTCCCTCGTTTACACCACATAAGCATCCAGATCACTCTTGAATCACCTCGTCCAGGACTCTCCAAATTGATGAACCTCTTGGATCGGTGCTCAGCCATATTGAAGAAACTGGAGCTCAGTATCAAGATCAAAAACTCTGGTGGGAGTGATGACTGGGATGGAGAGGAGCAGACGATGGGCCAGGACAACGATTGGACATCGCTCAAAGAGTTGACTTTGGACAGCTTTACTGAGAGTACAGATGCCAGGAGATTTTGGTCGTGGATCTTCAGGAGATGTGGCCGAGTAGAAAAATTGGAAGTGCGCGAGATCCTTGGAGCTGCTCAAGTCCTCGCTCAAGACATGTTGACGCACATGCCTAACCTCACAGAGATCACTCTTGGCTCTTCCTCCCATTACAGCCACGGTGGCATGGACGACAAAGATGTTGCAGAGCTTCTTTCCGGATCACGCAAAGGATGGAGAGTTCTGAAAGTGTGTAACAGTGCGGACGTCAAAACAATGGCCGTGGCAGCCTTGCAGAAGCACTCCTCCACGCTTGAGTCATTGGTCATCGAGCAAGGCGACGGTGTCTCGGAGGGTGGTATTGTTCAGGAACTCTGTACTTGTGCCAATCTCGACACATTATGTAACGCTGACATGTGTTCTGAGCTCCGCGCGGAAGAGTTCGGCGATAAGGATCCGGACACAGGTTTGCTTAGGCCATGGAAATGCGAACCTACTCTCAAGGTTCTCAAGCTCGTCATCCTGGGAATTCCAAGACCAGATGTGTGGCCAGCTGAAGCCATCGAGGAGATTCACTTCAGTCAAGAACCAGAATTTCACCATCTTGTTTACGATCGTCTCGCTCGAATGACAAATTTGGAGAAATTGTGTTTAGGGCACCCTAGTTCTTGGAAGCAGCCTGATTGCCTGAAGATGTCACTGGAAAGCGGATTACACAGGCTCTCAGGATTGAAGAGGCTGAAGGAACTGGGTGTATCGTGTATGAAGACAAGGATTGGAGTGGAGGAAGTTCAATGAATGATTGAACATTGGCCCAGACTGCAAACCATCCGCGGACTCGATGAAAATGATTCTGATGAATAAGTGGTAGGGTGGTTAGGTGCGAACCATCCCGAGATTGAAGTGGTCAGATAAGTCCTGGTACTTCACAGAATACACTCTGTAAAGGGACAGAAACAATCGTTGCAATTTGGTGAATGAGGATGAGTTGCTTGGCCGGGTTGCAGCATGACCAATGCGTGTGCTGTGGTATGCACGCGAAAGGGGCATCATTTTATTCGCATCGTTGGATGTCTTTCCCGACAACTGCCATCACGTCTTGGAAGAGAGAGTCTCTAGTCTGTTGAAACTTCTGTTGAAACTTTTGCTCCAACTCTTTAACAGCAGCATTGCTCGTAATAGCAGGACTCTCCACATTTGCTGTGTCCGGTGTAATCCTGAGTTTGGATACGACTGACGCCATGGCGGCCACCTTCTTGCTTGCTTCGCGTAGAGTATGAGCCGGATCGCCTACAGCTCCACGTTGTTTCAGTAACTTCCTATTAAGCTGACTTAGCCCTTGTACATCCTGGATGGTCGCGTCCTTCATGTCGAGTTCACCATTCGTTGTCTTCCACCTCAAAGAAACATCACAATGATCCTGACTCACCAACACCTGCCACATTCCCACCACTCCATCTGCACAACCAGCGACCAAGTAGTTGACGCCAGAAGACTCGATCCAGGCGATATCGATGACTCCATCTTGGAAGTCTTGAATCACTGCTCGACATTGACCCGATGTAATGTTCCATACTCGCACAGACTTGTCGTTGCTGGCAGATACGACCAAATCTCCTCCAGAGGAATATACAATCCTGTTAACCCTGACGCTATGACCAGAAAGAGTCCAAAGACATATCCCTGTTGTTGCGTCCCATATTCTCACTGATCCATCCTCTCCCCCAGAAGCAATCTGATCGCCTTTCGGAGAATACGCGACTGAAAACCACACTCCGACCTTGCCACCGATGAAGATGTGGCGACACTCTCCAGTTCCAATATCCCAGACTCGTACCGTACCGTCATTGTTGGTGGCTGCCACCTGGCTGCCTTGAGGTGAATATACAAATCTGTTGAAGTCGCCATGACCACGTAGAGTGTGGTTGCATTCACCCGTCTCGACATTCCATATTCTTACTGTTTTGTCGTAGCAACGTGAAACGATTTGGTTGCCGCTTGGGGAATACATGACGCCATAGACAGAACTGGTAGGGCCGATCAAGATATGTCTACACTCCCCGCTGGTTACATCCCACAACTTTACTGCCCCGTCCTCGCTGGCAGACGCAAGTTGATCTCCCTGAGGTGAATACGCGACGTCCTGGACTCTACTGTCATGAGTCAAGGTATGACTGCATGCTCCTGTCTCAACTCTCCAAAGCCGCACCCCGTAGTCACTGCTGCCAGTGGCTATATGATCTCCTTGAGGCGAAAACTCAACGCAACTCACTTCCAAGGTGTGTCCTCGCAATGTTTGATGGCACACTCCTGTTTGGATGTCCCAGAGCCGTGATGTCATGTCTCTACTACACGTTGCAACAAGGTCTCCTCTTGGAGAGTACTGGACTTGATAAACAAGACTAGTATGGCCACTTGACATATGTCGAGTTGGTGCTCCAGCATACACATCCCATACTCGAACTGTCTTGTCATAACTGCAGGATGCAATCTTATCCCCCTGTGGTGACATATCGACACTCCAGACCGAATCGGAATGACCAGTTAGCGTCTGAATACAAACTCCTGTTGCTGTATCCCACAATCGAACAGTGTTGTCATAGCTGGCGGAAACAACCATATCTCCTTGAGGTGAATACATGACTGTATTAACCCAATTAGTGTGGCCTTCTAAGACATGGAGGCACATTCCTGTACTGGTGTCCCACAGTCGAGCTGAATTATCCCAACTGGCAGAAGCAACTTGTTTGCCGTTTGGTGAATACTTGACAGAGTAGACAGCACTTGTATGGTCGGTGAGTATGTGTTGACATTCTCCGGTTGACGCATCCCATAACCGCACGGTACTGTCATTGCTAGAGGACGCAATTTGATCTCCTTGAGGTGAATAAGCGACACTCCTGATGGACCCGTTGTGACCGCGCAGAACATGAAGACACTCATTGGACTCAGTGCTCCACAGTCGCAACGTCATGTCATAATTGTACGAGACGATATGGCTGCCCTTCGGAGAATAGACAACACCCGAGACCTCAGCCGTATGACCAATCAAGATGTGGCAGCATTCTCCGGACTGCACATCCCACAGCTTCACTCTCATGTCATCACAAGCGGAAGCGATTTGATCGCCTTGAGGCGAGTAGGCAACATCATTAACCCCACCGTCGAATCCAGCTAAAACGTGGAGACAGTCCCCTGTGTGGATGTTCCATATCCGTACTGTGCCGTCACTGCAGCCTGAGGCGATTTGATTCCTGTCTGGAGAATATACAATTCTATTCACATAGGCGCTGTGGTCCTTCAACGTCCATAGTGTTTCCCAGTCCGATGTCGAATACACACAGATCGTGCCATTGTAAAGTCCTACGGCGACCGTTTTCCCATCTGGCGAGTACACACACAACCATACATGATCCTCCTGCTTCAGGGGTAACTCGCCAAACTGTGCACTTGTCATCTGCGCCTTTGCCAAGTTGGCCCTCCGCAGCCATGCACCACGGAGATCAACATGCCTCAGGTCCGCCCCTTGCAACTGTACCGAATCGAACACGCCATGGCTGAGATCAGCGTGAGGTACCCGAATACCTCTCAGGTCCGCACCAATGAACCGCTCGCCCGCTCGGACAAGAATCGTCATCGCATTGGCTGCAGCCGTACGCCACTTCTTGTTCTTCTTCGATTCCTCAATATAGTCCAGTAGTTGCTTCTTGAATAGTGGCTCCTGGTGGACTCTCTCCTCCAAGAACTGTATGACTGATGGCGCGTTCATGAAGCGTCTCCACGCTAAAGGAGAGTCGAGATCTAGCTCCTTAACAATATCTGGATCGTCCTCCACAGCTTCTAGTTCATCTGAGCTCATGACTGAACTGACACTCTTCCGACGACCCGATGTTGCCTCTGATGTTGTTCTTGCCTTCCATTCTTGTGGATCGAATATTGCAAGTGCCACTCCATATTCGAGTAGTGATCGATGAATGAATCGGTGTTGGTTCCCATTCCGTATCAGTGGGCACGCCTCGCGCAAGATCTGTGTCTCCTCCTCACGACTGAAGAATGGTGCTTTCCATGACTTCTCATCCTTGTACCGCGAGTATGTCACAATCGGCTGACCACCTTGCTCCTTGTAAATCGCCACGGATAGCCTCTTCAAGTAGTCGATACCGTTCCGTGTGAATCCTTCATCACTCAAACTCTCGAATGCTGCTCTTGCTTGAGGACTCAATTTCCTCTCTCCAAGTCGCTTTTTGCCTCTCTCCATCCAATGCTCGATGAATTGGTCATACAATGCCATTCGAGTGATATGAGTACTTGACAGATCTTGTCCTGGATCCACCATACGCGGCAATACCTCCAACGACAACGACATCAAAAACGGATTCTTGACAAGTTCCTTCAAACTCGGTATGCTATCGAGGGCCTTCTCATACTCAGTTGCTCCCCACAGTGGTCGATGCACAGAGACATACTGCGTGATATAGCCCTGAACTTGTTTCAGCGAGAATGGAGTCATGGCCGCCTCCTGCAATAATGTTGTCTCTGACCGGTCGTTACGATCTCCTGGTTGGAATCGGTCTCGATAATCGACGCCAAGGTACTCGCTACGGCAACTAATGACCATCTTGGCAGTCCATTCTCCTGGCTGGTTCAATCGATTGCTTGTGTACAGATTGTTGGTCTGTTGGCTCTCATCGTATCCGTCACAGATCAATATGAAGGTGTGGTGGATCTTCAACTCTCTGATCTGCGGTTCGGTGAACTCACATCTCCTGAGATGTTTGGGAATCATGTCTTGCTCTGGTTTGTCAATGGCAGGCAAGTTGATGTGGAGTGGGATTGTGCCACCCTTCTTGTATTTGCGCCACAAGTGGCACTCGAACTCTCTGTTGAATGTTGACTTGCCTGCTCCAGAGTCT
>Ga0247824_10001962_pt1 | contig 11492 bp, 6 predicted proteins | sample 13C_PalmiticAcid_FD_194412 | JGI IMG/M metagenome (GOLD analysis project Ga0247824, IMG submission 194412) | Soil microbial communities from agricultural site in Penn Yan, New York, United States - 13C_PalmiticAcid_Day48 | ecosystem: Environmental > Terrestrial > Soil > Agricultural land...
GGGTGAGTGAGGAGAAGTGCGACAGAAGGGAAGAAAAGAAAGAGGTGCAGCAAAGTGTTATAGCGCTGCAGAGCGTCGGAGGCTGAGACCTGCGATTTTTTAGACTCAACGGGCAGCGTGGAGAGAGGACTGTCCAGCGCAGGCAGTCAGCAGACCTGCTGGTCAATACAACTTCAATCTCAGGCACAAACTTCCCATGATGGGGGAGGAGGCCAGTTTATTCACAGACCGATGTGGAAGAGTGGAGAAGAGCCGGGCGAGGTATGTTGTTTGTGTATGTCTACCCATTGCCATAAAATGCTTTAACGGTGTACAAAGCAAAAGAGCAATCATATAAAGTTTTCTTTTGCATGAGAGCACATTACATCCACCACTCCATTGCACCATCCGTAATCAGCAGGTAATACACTTTATTGGACCGTATTCTGTAAGCAACAGACTCAATTGATCGAGGATGTCATGATGCTGCGTCCTACCATATCGTTTTCATTTACATGTGGGTGCAATAGAACATTCGCAAAACAGCTTGTCAGCAATAAACCGAACCAGGTTGCGTGATCTGGCCAGAGTCCATACGATGATCATCAAGGCGCGATAAGGCCCCAGGGGTCCACATTAAATCACTTTAAAGCCATAACAGCTTGTGAACAGGAGATTGGGGTCAATTTGTGGCGAATGTGTGCGTGCGTTGTGTTTTTATCAACTGCTTTGCGTTTGGTTCATGAACTATACTAGACTAAACTTGACTAGCGTGATTGTGTGATGAGGTCCATGTCCAGAGGAGCCGTCTTTTCGCGCAAAGTGCAAAAGCAACAACTACTCCCCTGAGATGCACGTACCGCCATTGTGCATGGCCTCTGTGAATGTCCAGCGCCATGATCGTCCTCTGGATCCGATCAATGTGATCGCTTTCTCCCAGCTTGTGCACCCCATGTGTCAATGGCCGGCTCTTTTATTTTTGTCGCTTTCGCCAGAGAAAATGAACTCTTTCTCCACTTTGCCTTCGGTTCATACTACAGGTGTTCTGCACACTGGGGCGTGAAAAACCATGTTCAAGATTTCCATGCACCAACAATAGAGCTCACAGCCAACCGTTCCTGAATGAAAAAAAAACCCCTTTCCAGCTTGCACTCTGGAAGAGGAGGTCACCGTGTTTTGCTCCTGTGGGCCATTGCGATGTGACTTGGCCATGTTTTGAATGATTTCACTTGAAGGATGAGATCCTGAGCTTGTCTGTCCACTTGTTATAGAGACGTCTCATCGTTCAACTGGGCATCGATCAAGACCTATTACTATAGTGCCAGCTGATCGGGAGTCTACTCCATGAACTCCGAATAGATTCTTGACAAGGTTGGAAGCGTTGCTGTGGATCCTCGAACACGCATAACCGAAAGGCCGTATGAAAGCAACCGTCTAATTGACTATACGTTCTCCACGGAAGACTTGTCTTGTCGAAAGGCAAAGTCCTGGTAGCGTGAATGGCGCACTGGGTATCTCGGTAAACGTACTTCGTAGTGGCATTCATGGTTCCTGGAATTCAGCAGGCGGCCTCTGCGCCGGTAACACGGATCCTCGTGTCGCCATGTTTCCTTGCACAAGATCCCATTCTGGTGATGGCGTCGTCTGTAACTCCATGTGTTGACTCAAGTTCCCACGAAAGATGGAATATGTGCGTGAATTCATGCATGTTGGTTCACCAGTCAAACAATGAATTCAGTTTTGTGGGCACGAGCCTTGTAGGTGACATGGTGGGACTTGTTGATACCTGACGTGATGACACCTGCTGGGAACCATATCAATGGCGTCAACACAAAACGATACCGAAAAAACTGAGGCGTGTACAATCTGATACTGTCATCCCGGGCCATCCAACCTCCGAGCTTTTTCGGCAAAGCTGACATATGATTTAACCCTGAAAACACTTGCCTGACATCCTGTACTCTTGATCCAGGCCAGAAGATCAGAGAAGAGCCAATGGTTTGAGCTTTTGGGGGATGAAGAGTAAACACCCTGGACAACCAAAGACGTGCAGTCGCCAATTGGTGTGATCCGGAACCTCGCTGACTGTCAAAGCCTGTTGATGTGAAGCGTCGAAGCTTGATTGCGGACAAAGAGCCAGCCTGTTTCTTACTCTCCTTTGTGGTCGTGGGAGGTCTACTAGCCCGACGCACTGCCAGGGACTTGACCTGCAGTCGAGTAGCTTCTTCTTAGTGATTCCTACAGCTGCTGCTGATCTCGTTGTGAACGAATCGTTGCGATGAAGGACGACAAAAAGGCTTTCAGTGGATGCACTGGCACATGACCTCGCACTCAACAGATTCATTTGACGCGTCGTCCGCCGTTTCGAGGGACCCATTCCCTCGTTCACTGTTTAAACTCAAGGCCTACAGACACAGCACCTAGGATGCCCCCGATCTCCTCCAGAGTCCTTGATACCCTCGTTCTTCATTTTTCGATCACAACAAGGTAGCCCCTGGAATACCAATTGCAAGTGGTCACTCCAGTGTTCTCAAAGCCATTAAAGGGACACTTTCCCTTGACTCCCCTCGTTATTCGTTCATGCTCATCAACAGCTCGACCTCGGGGATATTATCAGGTGCTGTGTTAAGTAGGCTCTATTACAGCATGAACAAATAGAGCATCTTCAAGACATTCCCGTGAGAATGGCTGAGTGCCGCCAAGCGATCGAAGGAACTGCCCGTCACAGCAATCATTGCCCCATGGTCCCATGGTAGACAAGCCGAGGGCGTTGTCGGTGTATGGCCAGTAGTGCGTTGTACAAGTATAGCCAAATAAATCGATTGCTGTGTCAGGCTTCGTCACTCACAAATTGCTCTCGCGGTGCAGGAGCTGTGTTGGTCGAATTTTTTGCAAATAGCCAAGTCCTCTGAAGAAATCTTTCTTCATCCCTTTTCTTCACACAACCATCCATTTTTCCCTCCCTTGCTTTGCTCACCCCACTTGCCGGCGCACAGTCGGTGAGGACACTTTTGCAGTTGTGAAGCTTTATGTGCTACGTGAAGCAAAACTAACGGACATCATCGACTCTCTTGCAGTTAACAATAGCCTCCAGTTTTCGAGACAGCAAGACGAATTCCACAGTTTTCTCAAGAATCAAAGTAAGGCACCCATGTCATCGCAAGACGACGATGAACTTGAATGTAGCCATCGAGATGGAATGGTCTCCTTAATATTCATATTCACAGTCTTTAGCCAACCAAAAAATAACACTTCCACTCTGAATATTCAAGTTCATCAAGAGTAAGCTCAACTGCACTGCCTCACACAACTCTTTCTGGATTTTTTGTTCAAGGCACTGATTTCTCGCTCTATGGAACCACAGGAGAAGCAGGGACACCAATATGTTCAGCACTTCGTCAACACTTCGAAGCAATCCTACTCCGCAAAAGGATTTGGAGCTCGCCAACGCTCTTCTGGAGAGCGCTAAGAAGACAGAAGATCCTCAATTCGTTTTGGGTGATGTCGAGGCCAAGCTCTCTCGGATGAAACGCACTACAAAACAAAGTCTTCTCAACCCCAGCTCTGATGAAGACCGGTCCCTTCGTCAGGGTGCTGCTGCCGCTTACCTTGAACTTGGGAAACAGTGGGCTACCTCAGGAAATCAGGGTAAGGCACTAAAGTGTCTGAAAAGGGCTGAAAGCTTCGGGTAAGTTGAAGTCATGTCTCGAGGGATCACCTGCATGATTTATACCAGATGAAGAGTGCTCACACCAATTACACTCAAACAATACGCAATAGAGCGCAGGTTCCGGGGCTCGATCAGCTCGTTTCCCCCTCACAGTACAATCTCAACGGGAAATCAGTTGGCGCCGCCTCAGCTCCTACCAGAGGTGTTGTTGTGACCCCCACACTCCCCCCTCATATCTTTGCCGAGAACAAACAACCACTCACCATTCCGTTCACACTACCAAGCCAGGATGAACGCCTCAGCAGTACACCTCAACTTGTGTATTGCCTTTCGTTATTGCAAATCTGGATGTCATCCCCTGATGCTATAACGGACCCGACCTTGCGTACCTGGTTAAAGACCATCGAAAACGACGAGGATGAGAAGGAAAGGTTCAACACGCTGGCCACAGATCTGCTCAGAGTGTTCGCCAACGATGAACTCAAGGACTCCAAGGCTGTTGCAGAGGTGATCAACATAGCACCGGTTCTCCAGAAGGACAACTTTCGGTATTTGCTCAGAAAGTTTTATGATGGAGTGGATCGATCCGACTTGCTGAACGTCAGTCAACTCGAAGGACTCGCTCAAATCATTCAGGGGGCAGTCCCGAACTACCTGGATTCTGACGATCTCGTCAAGATCCTCAAGCTTCTCAACGCTCGCTTGAAGGACACTCATAGCCAATCACCGCACTATATCTACCGGCTGACACTGGGAGTATCGAATGTTCTGGATGCAATGGCTGATACTGGAGTCGATGGTTTGGATCGTGAGCAGCTTCATGAACCTCTGCTCGCCTATTTGGAGAGTTTAAAGAAGAGTTCTGATCCATACTTGGTCTATCAGGCCGCTTACGCCTTCCAAGCACTGCAATACGTCCCGGACAACGAAACACCTTGGGAGGCCGCCATGCGACGTACCGGAAAAGTAATTCAAGGTGTGTCGGGACTAGTGAGTGCGGCGAAAGCTTTCGACCTCAGCGGGTTCATTGAAGGATTGGGAAGCATCCAACAGGGATTGGCAGGAGTGACCGAAATTTATGGATTAGCGAAAACGGCATATGAAGGCGTATCGTCACTTGTAGAGGGTGGACAAGGATTTCTGGAGAGTCTCAAAGAAGGGCTTAGCTTTGAAAGGAAGCAAGCCTGGTATTCAGCGCTACGTGGAGCCGATGCTTTGATTCGAGACGGCCGGTTCGCCGAGTTCAGGAAGCTGGTCTGCGAAGCGCCTTGTCGACATGATCCAGCCTTTCAGTGGGGTGTGTGTCAACGCTTGGGGATTCTTGCAGCCAATCAGACTTGGGACACAGAGATTCGCCAGAACGCCATTGAGTTTCTAGGGGACATCTATCAAAACGACGCCATGTGGGGCCAAAAAGTGAATGTCAAGCAATGGATCGTTCATATTTTGATGCAACTAGCGTCTCTACCTGGCAGTGCCTTGCAATGTATGTGTCATAAGAAAGACCAGAGATTAACAATCACTTTGCTTCTGGCCTTCGAGTGCACAACAATTAACCGGTTCTGTCTGACACTACTCGATACTCAATAGCTGCCGCGACCGTACTGCAACAACTGGAAACTAATGGAGACCTTAACAAGCAGGCCCTTTACCAGGCATGTCGAAGAGAGGGTCCCGGTTCATATCCAATCAGGTTCTCATCACCAGAGTTCCCCAATCCATCCCTGCTCGATATCGTTCAGAACAAACCGGATGTTGAAGGCAGCATTCGCCAGTTACGAAGGCTGCGCCTAAAGGAACGAGGAAATGCCGTCTATATCCCACCTCAAGCCAAGGCTAGTATACAAGCTCCTGATGACGCACGGTTCCCATTGATGGAGAAGATGAAGGAATTCCTCGAGAGCAACCAAACGGTGTTTTTATTACTCGGTGATTCTGGATCAGGAAAGTCAACCTTTAACCGCGCTCTTGAGTACGAGATGTGGAACTTGTACGAGAAAAAGGACGGTTATATCCCGTTATATATCAACCTACCCTCCATCGAAAAGCCAGACCAAGACCTGATTGCCAAGCAGTTACGGAGACAAGAGTTCTTGGAGCCTCAGATCAGAGAACTCAAGGCCACTCGCAAATTCATCTTGATTTGCGACGGGTATGATGAAAGTCAGCAAACTCGCAATCTATACATGAGCAACCAGTTGAACGATCCAGAGGAATGGATGGCCAAGATGGTCATAAGCTGCCGTAGCGAGTACATTGGACGCGATTATCGCGACCGCTTCCAGCCAATGGACCAAAACCGCCGATCTCAACCTGAGCTCTTCCAGCAAGCTGTTATCACACCATTCTCAATGGATCAGGTCCGGGATTACATTTATCGCTATGTGACAGAACACAGGCCTCTCTGGGAGACGGATCACTACCTGCACGCACTTGATCAGATTCCTAGCCTGAAAGAGTTGGTCAAGAACCCTTTCCTTCTAACGTTGTCCTTGGAGGTGCTACCACGCATGACAGACCCCGGGCAACACCTCTCAGCTACCCGAGTCACTCGAGTGGCGTTGTATGACCAGTTCGTGGAGCAATGGTTCGAACGCAGCAAGAGACGACTCGGAGAAAAAGACATGAGCCATCAAGCAAAGGCAGCTTTTGAAAGCTTGTCAGATGAAGGTTTCACTGTGAACGGCGTCGATTACCTAAAAAAGCTATCTGTGGCGATCTACATGCATCAAGGTGGTAACCCAGTAGTCGACTACTCACGCTTCATGGACGAGGGGACATGGAAGGCAACATTTTTTGGTCGGGATGACGAGAAGATGCTGTTGCGCGAAGCTTGCCCCCTCTCTCGTAGCGGAAACCAGTACCGATTTATCCATCGATCGCTGCTGGAATATGGACTGGCCTGTGCTGTGTTTGATCCACAAGAATGGAAGGCAAAGAAGATACCAGAGGCAACGCAGGCTCGTCGAAGGAGCGTGAGCTCAATTATGAGCTTTGAGAACCAAGATGAGGAGATGGATATGGCAGCGGACGTTGAACAGGGACCAGATCTCAACTCACCATTAGTTCGGAAGAGTTTTGTGAACGAATCATCCGTAATTCACTTTTTGGAGGAACGTGTCCGACAGGAATATCGATTCAAGCGACAATTAATGGCCTTCATCGAGCTATCGAAGGACGATAAGAAATGGCGTGTGGCAGCAGCCAATGCCATCACAATCTTAGTCAGAGCAGGTGTACAATTCATCGGTATGGACTTACAAGGCATCCAAGTTCCAGGGGCAGACCTTAGTCATGGTGTTTTCGATTCAACTCAGATGAAGGGAGCGGACTTGCGAAAAGCCAATCTTCGTAACGCTTGGCTATTTGGAGCCGACCTGAGCAAGGCCACTATGGGTGGAGTACAATTTGGCGAGCAGCCCTATATTTCGGAAGAAAGCTGGACGGTTGACTGTACCTATTCACCAGATGGACGTCACTTTGTTGCAGGCACGCTCTTTGGCGACATCAGTGTATACACGACGTCGAATTGGGAGAAGGTTCGCTCGTTGACCGGCCATGATGACGAGCTTCACAAGGTTGTGATTTCTCCGAATGGCCTCCAGATTGCCTCCAGCAGTTCGGACAACACAATACGGCTTTGGAATTTGGAGACAGGTGGCTGTCTTCACACTTTAACTGGCCACACCGGAAAAGCCTGGTGTGTCGTTTTCTCGCCAGAAGGCGATCAGGTCGCCTCTTGTAGTCATGATAAGACAGTACGGCTGTGGGACGTAGAGTCGGGAGCCTGCCTCCGTACCTACGCTGGTCATACAGCTCCTGTCAAGATCGTCGTGTTTTCACCCAAAGGAGATTTGATTGCCTCCAGTAGTCGTGACAAGACAGTACGGCTATGGAACGTTGATTCTGGAGCCTGCCTCCACGTCTTTAATTTTATCCGGAACGTCAGGATCATCACATTTTCGCCGAAAGGTGATCAGATCGCCTCGGGTGGCGAAGAGAGGGAGATGAGGCTCTGGGATGTTGAGGCTGGAGAGTGTCGCCCTCTAAGCGGCCACGAAGGGTATATCTGCTCCGTCGCATATTCTCCGAAAGGCGATCATCTCGCGTCTGGAAGTGAAGACTATACAGTTCAGCTATGGGACGTGGGCACCGGTGTTCGTCGCTTCACACTTCGTGGTCATGAGGGCGATGTCACAATTGTCGTCTTTTCGCCCAAAGGTGATCAAATCGCCTCCGGCAGTAGAGACCACTCAATACGGCTCTGGGACGTGGAGTCAGGGACTTGTCGTCGCGCATTTGGTGGCCATCGTTTACCGATTCTGAGTATCGTATTTTCGCCCGAGGGAGATCAAATCGCTTCCGGTAGTGAGGATAGCACAATTCGTCTTTGGGATGTAGAAACCGGGGCATCCCAGCACACGTTGAGCCACCACGGTCGATGGATTAATACTATCGCGTTTTCACCAAGAGGCAATCAGATCGCAACCGGTAGTGAAGACAACACAGCGCGATTGTGGGATATGGAGACAGGAATGTGTCAACACACGTTAGTCGGCGGTACTGGAATGATCGATAACGTCGTATTCTCACCAAAAGACAACGAGATCGCTTGTGGAGGTCGAGATAACGAAGTGCAATTATGGAATACGGAAACTGGGGTTTACCGCCAAACTTTTATCAGCCAAGGTCGAACTTCCTGGGGTGCTGTATACTCTCCTCAGGGCGACTTGATCGTCACTGGCAACGAAGACTACACATTGCAGGTCTGGGAGGTGGAGACAGGAATCTGCCGCCATATCTTAAACGGTCATGATGGATACACCGTGAGCGCTGCTTTTTCACCAAAAGGTGATCTACTCGCATCTGGCGGCGCGGACGGGATGGTCCGACTATGGAATGTGGAGACAGGAGCCTGCACTCATGTCTTAACTGCCCACACCTCTATAGTTTACGCCATCGCATTCTCACCCAAGGAGGATTTGCTTGCCACGGGCAGCGCAGACAACACTTTGAAGCTTTGGGACACGGAAAAGGGAGTCTGCCGCCAAACTCTCAGTGGTCATAATACTGTGATTGATAGAGTCGTATTTTCACCAAATGGTGGTCAGTTAGCCTCTGGAAGTACTGACGGTATGGTACGGCTTTGGAGCGTTGAGACAGGGTCTTGTCATCATATCTTCACCATCCGCGGTGGTATCACAGGAGGTGTTGTGTATTTATTCAACGGCACTCAGCTCGCTTGCGGTAGCGAGTCAGGAACATTGCAGTTTTGGGATGTCGAATCGGGCGAGAGCCGCGGATCGGTGGAGCTTTCCCGTGGGGACGTCCGGATGATCGCTTGGAAAACATCGTCTGATGGTGTTTATGTGGCAACTGGCGGAATTGATGGGTCGGTACGCCTTTATCAATTGACAGAAAAGGGGGATCAGTATAACGCACGCCTGTGTTGGAGTTCCTCACCTAAACAACTCACCATCACTGGTGCATCGCTGCAGGAGGTCCAGGGACTTAGTACCTCGAACAAGCTGCTCGTACATCAACACGGCGCTGTAGGGGAAATTTAGTAAAATCATTAAAGTCACAATGAGCTAGCTGGCTATGGTTTCTGTGAAGAAGACAAAAATAATGTTACCTATGGTGGTGAGGTTGGATCGTTTGTAACTGTTGCTGCATGACGCGGCGAGGTGGTCGGTGAAGGATCGACAATCTCAAAGCTAAGGTCTTGGGCGAAAACATGCAGCTACTCTGATCTCCTCCTGCTTCTTCTCGTACGCGAATTCATGGTTCTGAGGACTTGCTGGTGACAGTGTCATCGACGAGGTCGTAGGCGAGGATGGCGGCGTAGGGAAAAATTTCTCCTGTGCTTGTGATTTGAGGCACATAAATTGCATGCAACGCTCCACGTTTGAGCATGATCCAACGGCAACACATTCCTTGATGTTTGCTCCCTAAATGCATATCCTCCTTAAATGCATGATAACATTCACCGACGGACCGTATGCATTTATAGAGGGGCAACTGTAAACCGCCGTTGATGAGCATGCCGCTCAACATCATTGGAATGACGGACACCCCCAAGACACCACGAAGACAGAAAGCTCAGCAAAAGCCGACGCAGGGCTCACACAAAGGATACAAAGGACATCAAGGCCAACAAGGACTCCAAGGATACGTTCGGCTACTCCAGCCTCGGCCAGTGTCGACAGTGCAGGGTCTGTCGCTCTCTGCTCCAAAGTCGCCATTGGAAATTGAAGAAATCGTCAATGAGATCGTCTTGTATCTCGATAAGCGATCGCTCCATTGCTGTGTTTCCGTCTCAAGGGTATTCTACCGCGCCAGTATTCGAGTGTTATGGACCTCGGTTCATTGGAAGAACTTTGCGCACCCAGACATCTTTCTCTCAGAGTTCGACCGCTATGGACGCTATGTAGTTGAGCTCCACGACAACCACAACGCTGATCTGGAAAGGATCGCTCGCATCTGCACCAACCTTTACGAGCTCCGGCTCAATTGGACATCCCCAACAGATGAAAAGCTTGAAGACGTCGTCCGGAGTTCGCCCAAGATCTCATTCTTATCACTCTACAGCTGTCACTTTCTATCCACAAAGGGTCTATTGCACATTGCAAGACTTTCTCGATTGAGGCGCCTGGAACTCAGAAACATGGTCAAAATGGATGAGCCTTCCCTTGTAGTGCTCTTGAAGTCATGTCCATTGCTGGAATACTTGGCTTTGGAAGATGTTCGATTGAACAGGACCGCACTGGATAGTCTGGGCACGACGCCATTGAGGATCACTACATTGGCATTAACCCGCTCATCTCCAACTGGCAGTCTTGTTCAAGGCATCCTCAACAACTCGCCTAACATCAAGGAGATGTCTCTGGCGAGAAATGTCCATTCTTTCCTTTCCATGGATAACCTGCTGCCTCACCAGAATGTTTACAGGCACCTTTCGAATCTCAATCTCGAGTCCTGCAAATTGATAAGCAGTGAGACAATCCTTGCCATCATTCAAGCTTCGTTTGAGCTCGAGAGGGTTAATTTAAGCGGGACCCACGTTGGCGATGAAGCACTGGAGACATTGGCTGTGCAGTGTACAAAGCTGACAAGCCTGAATATCGCCTTGTGCCCGATTATCACAGACCAAGGATTGCTACGGGCGTTGGGGAACTGCAGGGGACTAAGCTTTTTGGACATATCCACGATGGATACCCTTTCGGCTGCAATCTTTAAGCGCGACGCATCATGGGGCTGCACTGATCTGGAGACTCTGATCATGACGGGAATCGATATGACCCAGCCAATGTCGCCTCAAAGGAATCACGCCATGATGTTCATCCAACTAAGTTGTCTGGAGAGGCTACGTGATCTTACTATCGGGAGTGCGAGCCTTGAACTCCAGCTGGAAGCGGGCTTGACCAAGATGGAGAAGCTGTGTAACCTCGAGTCGTTCAGGATTCAAAAATTACAGTCAGCCCTCGAGGACGATGAAGTCCGTTGGCTGATCGACGCTTGGCCAAAGCTGAAGCGCGCCCGATTTGGGTCTGGATCGCTCTCCCAGCCGTGGCTCCGCTACTTTCGGCGTCAGCGGCCCCAACTTGCCCTTTGTTAGATAGTGTGGGATCACAGAATGTGACAAGGACACGGTGCATCGTTCGGTAGTGACGTGGCGCTCTCTGGCGTGAATGCCTGTGAGCCGCCAGCGAGGACAAAAGAAAATCAGTCAGTATATCACTTTCACGCTGCATCGCTTCCCTTCTTTCCCTTCTCTCCTTGCTCTTTCTCCAGACGCACGTCCACCCTCCTCTTCCGTCACTTTTACTCCTCGTCGAGAGAC
>Ga0247824_10001963_pt1 | contig 11491 bp, 6 predicted proteins | sample 13C_PalmiticAcid_FD_194412 | JGI IMG/M metagenome (GOLD analysis project Ga0247824, IMG submission 194412) | Soil microbial communities from agricultural site in Penn Yan, New York, United States - 13C_PalmiticAcid_Day48 | ecosystem: Environmental > Terrestrial > Soil > Agricultural land...
GAGTATGAGTGAGGATTTGAAAGCAAAGGATAAGACCCCTTCCACCTCGTCATCCGGATCTTCATCAGGAGCCAATTCAAAGAAACGCGAACATCCTGCAGGGGATGCTGAGGATGAGAACGAGACGAAGCGTCATGCTCGGGATCCACAGCTACACACAGGATCGCAAAAGCAGACAGCAGCGGATGATGACGATGATGAGGACGATGAAGATTTTGCACCGGAAAGCGATGACGATGTTGTTGAAGAGTATGACGAGAGCGCAGAGGGCAGTGAGAGTGGTTCTGGAGGAGATGAGAGCGAGTCCCTTGGAGAGGATAGTGAGGACGATTCAGATGCAGGAGAAGGTACTAGTCGTGGAGATAAAGCACCACGGAAGCAACAGATTGCCGCTGCAAAAGCGAAAGGAGATCAAGGACAGCAAGCCAAAAGTGCTGGTCCAAAGAAGCCTCAGAATGGAAAGCAGGCCGATGATGAGAGTGAAGACATAGACATGGACGAGGACGAGGACGAGGATGAGGATGAGGATGAGGACGAAGACGAAGACGACGAAGACCAAGACCAAGACGAAGAAGACGAGGTGGATGAACTGATGGAGGACTAGAGACATAGCCTCCCGCCGTTGTATTTGTACAATCGACTTTTATTCTGTATCTTGATCTTGTCGCGGACCAAATCCTTCTTGGATGAAAACGCGTTGTTCATTCATCAAAGGAAGAGGTTTCCGTTGCGTTATCTATTTGATAATTGTAATCGAGGGTGCATTATACCAAAGTCTTGTATCGCCCCCCAATGCACTTGGATCGGTCTGTTTGTTCCGATACTTCATTGTGTTTCCTTTGGGAGACGATGCACTGTTCAGGTTTGGTATCCATCGAACCGTCTTTTATTTCACTATATTGATCAGGGGGGCTTTCTTCCGAAGCTTGGCAAATGAAGCCTCCATTACGAACGGATTGGTGTTGTTCATGACATCTGTGCCTGGGATTTTGAAATTCTTGAGCGGCAAATCGTTTCCCTCAGCGTCAAGAATGCGGTTCACTAATAGATTGAACTGCTCTTCAGCCAGGTTGCTAAACCCAATCGAAAAGTGCTCTAATGTGGTGATGTCGATCGCCTCAATCAATGCTCTCCAATCCTCAGGGTCAAGTCTGATTCCTCCGAGTTGGATGGTCGTGACCTTTTTCACTCGATCCTCTGGAGGCGGGGGGGCGATCATCGTAAGAACCCAGTCGAAACAGTCGGGTGTGATATCGAACGCGTTGTCGGATGTAACTGTAAAGGATGTCATATTTGGGAAAAAGTTCCGTGTTGGGAATGACGATGCAAAGTGTGGCAACCACTCTTCTACCGAGTCGCCGTACATTAGAATGCCAAACACCGTCTGTCTGTATCGCCTGAGCAAGTAGAGCGCCCTCTCCAGACGGCCAACCTGTTTCCAACCCAATTGATAAAACAGAAGCCCGAGTTCGACAAAGTGTGATGATTGTCCGATAATCCGATCAAGATAATCCAATGCAGAGTCCGGGAGAGAGAGTGGATAAATCACGATTCGCTCGAGCTCAGAGCCTCCCCGGCTTGTGGCATCAGCAAGAGTAACCATGAAATCGTCCGTGATTGTCCATGGCACTCTGCAATCCACAATTGACCAGCCGTACTCGCCCAGAAAATCGCAAACCGGGTCATGCCCTGAGATCGGTCTCTGATCCTGTATCCGAAGCCATGTGTGCATCTCAAAGGTAAGCGAATCCTCCGCAAATGTTATCCTGGAAGAGAGATGAGTCTTGTCATCAAAGGCACCTCTTTCTTCAAAGGGAACAAGCCCATCTTCCATCAGCACGAACGTTCGTAGGCGACAGCTTCCGTGCTTTTGCAATAGTGCTGCTCTTGTCGACACAACGAGATTGGTGACAGCGAGGTAACGCATTTCATCGCATCCAACTTCAAGTAGGCTGAGCTGTGGATTATGACGAAGAGCATCCGCCAGCCTGTCTTCAACTGTCTCTTGAGGAGTGTATTCGATTTGTAGTTGAGTGAGATGACCCTGCTGGATAAACCTGAGGTCGTCTTCACTGAGGCCATCAAGTCGCTTGATTTTCAAGATCGTGTTCTGGATCTTACTCTCTGAGACACCCGCAATGATCGAGAGGTTACTGCCATCGATATACAGCGACTCAAGTTTGTGGAGTTTGTTGAGGAAGTTATCCAAGGCCTCGGTGATAGAGTACTGATCATGGAGCTTCAACATCATTATTGCCAAAGACGGGCAATGGTCGAGGAAGCTATTGAACGACTTGAACGACTTGGGATTGGAAGGGATATCCTGATCCATCGCAAACATTCGGAGCTTTAGAGTCGGTAGCGCGGCAGAATCACCAATTCGAGAGAAGAATTCGTCAAAGCCTTTGAGATGCAGAGATTGGAGTCGACTATTCGCCAAGATTGGATCGAACCGTCGATTGCGGTTGAGAACATCAAACACCGGCCCCTTGAGACGAGTCCCATCCATGGTCAGATGGAGCAAATTGGCCGTGGTCACTGCTGTGGCAAACAAACGAAGCTCATCCATAGTTGCATCCCATCTAAATGTGATCCTGAGTTCCTGTATTACTCGCGCTTTAATCAAAGCGTCATAGAACTTCATCGCCTGAGCGTTGGAAGCGATTTTGATCTCAATCCTGCCTACCGCTTCTGTGTATTTTCCTCTGTTGGCTTTGACAATATCTCGCAGTTGCTCTACAGCCGACTTTTGATGACTTGAGAGGTAGTGGTCAGAACATACCCACTTGACATGGCCATCAGAGTTGACGATCCTGTACATGTTACCGGAAATGCGTCCTTGACTATTGGCCTTCAGGTGGGACTCTAGCTCCAACATATCCGCGTTCTTGAGTGACTCAGGTTTGTTGAACGACAACTGCTCTGCGTTCAGTTCAATGTCGGTTCCAGTACCCGGGTTGATGGTCTGGAGATAATTGATGGTATCGTCGACAAGCGATTCGATGTTTTTCCTGATGTATTCAAGGTGTTTTGAGTCGTCCGCGGGATCATCCACAATCTTGAAGTTTGCCAAAGGTGGTACTGTCATTCCGGCAGCGGTGGCTCCATATTTGACCATGTGCATCATTGTTCGGAGATATGTGCCATACTTCCGAAAGAATTCTGTTGCTTTGTTCAGGGTATATCCCTCGTGCTTGGCGAGATGGATCTCATGTGGTGTTTCGCATCCTTCAGACATGGTGTGTATCCCACATTCACATAAAAAGTACAACCGGAATCGCTTAGCAATGGATCTCGTCGAGCGATTGCAGAGTCCTGTGGCCTTTGGTAAGACGATAAACAGACGCGGGATTGCACCTTCATGCAGTTCGTACTCATGAAGAAGCAACTCTCGCGATCGGTTTTGTATGGCAGCCAGTCGATCGAGAGCCTGTTGCCGTGCCTGGCGGATACGTTCCTGCTCTTCTTCTATCGCTTTCTGCTTCTTGAGTTCTTCCAATGCTTCCAATGCTTCCTGTTGTAGCCGTTGTTGCTGTTGCTGCACGCTGACCAAATACTTTTGAAGGGTCTTGTTTCTGTCCATCTCTTTCTGAAATTGCTGAAAGTAGTCGCCTATAGATTGCTTGAAACGTTTTGCTTCCATCTCTTGTCCGGACAGTAAGGCTTCTCGGTACGAGTCATATAATTGATTGTATGCCCCAACCGACGCTTGACATCCATCTGATAATCCCCCGTGGTCCACGGTGGCTGAATCGTTCTTCGTGTTAATCCTGGAAAGGGCGAGGGCGACTGCATCTAGAGTCACTAGAGTGGTATCGGTAGTGATTCCCGACTGCCTTGTGCCAGAAAGTGTGCTGATCACTCTTGATGCATTGGCTTGGCTGTTGGTTTGCTCGACTACCTCGAGCACAACTCCCGGGTGGTGTGCAATTTGCAGAGGATCTCTCCTTCCAGCACGTGTAAGAAAGTGTATGGATGGTTAGGCACAACAGAAAGCCTATCTGTACCATAGCTTCTCTCTCTCTCTCTCTCTCTCTCTCTCTGGATGCTAGGTGGACCCACCTTATAGAGTGCTCGTCTGTCATGAAAGGTACCAGACTCTCGCCGTCCTTGACAGACACTGCATTCTTGAACATGTTTTGGATGTCACCCCAGAGAATGGCATACTGTTCTGTCTCGATATTAATGATTCTGTCTGTTGAACGACTCCGAAAAGCCTGCATAAGGAGCTCATTGGGGCTGATGACCATGACATGTACGTTGTGAAGAATAGGCTCTTGAACATATCAAGGTAGGGTTGGGAGACAGGAAGAAAGAAAAAGAAGCTTCAGACTGCAGGCTGACTCCAGTGTAGAGGGCAGTGCTTGTGCGACATTAAAGGATGCCGCATGACAACGATGGTCTCGATTCACAACACAACAGAGCCACATGAGGCTCCGAAGAACGTTTGGGGTTCGGTTTGCTGCGCAGGAATGCAATGGTCGATTATCGATATCTGTTCCAGCGAATCTTTTTCTCTCCTCAGGTTTGTTGTCATGGCGATATCTTTGAACGACACAACCAAGAGTTGGGCCGCTGATGATGGTCATGGGTTTCCGGTATACTCTTTAGTAATTAGGGACCGAACTATTCGTGGTGTTGTCTATTTCATGACCTTCATCAAAGGCGCCTTTTTTTCAATGACAGAAAGCATTGCCTCCAAATTGCTCGGATCAACACCATTCACAGCATCCGTATTTCTGATATTCAGGGTCCTGATCGGTAAAGCGTCTGTCTCATTGTCAGAAATTCGATCTGACAAGAGCCTGATCTGGTCCTCTGCAAAGTTGGATTCAAGGAAGGACAGGCCTTGAAGTGTTGAAAAGTCAATGGTCTCAATCACTTTCTTCCATTCATCCGAGGTAAGTGAGAGTCTCACAAGTTCGATGGATACAATATTTCTCGGCAACGGATTGGATACTGTTGAGTTTGATACCCTTATAGATAGATGCCGTTGGTTGTCATAGACGTCCATTGAGGATGCTCCGGTCGGCAGGGGCTCGGCTTCCTGGGAAGGAGCAGAGATCATAGTCAGAACCCAAGGCAGGTATTCGGATGGAAAATCGATTCTGTCACTATGCCCCATGGCAAAGGAATTCAGGTTTGGGAAGCATTTTCTCGTTGGGAAGGAGATCGCGATTTGTGGCAACCACTGTTCGGGCGAGTTGCCGGCCATTGATAGCCCAGACAACATCTTTCCGAATCGATGGAGCAGAAACTGTGCCTTCTCGATATGGCTGCCCTGATCCAAGTTACTTAGCAGCAGCCCAAACTCCTGCGATCGATGGATAATATTTTCCAGGTGACCCAATCCAGAATCTGAAAGTCTGAAGGGACACACGGCGACCTTCTCGAGTTGAGAGCCTTTCCAGCTAGTGACATCGTCAAGGATGGCAACAAAACAATCACTGAGTGTCCATGGTGCCCTGAGTTGTACAATGGACCAACCGTATTCGCGGACAAAACTGCAAACGGCATCTTGCTTTGCAACCGGCATACGGTTTTGCAACCGGATCCATGTACGCATATCAAAATCGTGTGAGCCCCTGGAGAAGGATATACGTGAAAGGATGCGAGTCTTGTCGTCGAAGACGCCTTTCTCGTCAAAAGGGGTCAGTCCTTCCTCCATCAACTCAAAGGTCTGCAGCTCGCACGGCTCCCCTCCTCCTTGTAACAGTGTTTTCCTCGTAGACATGACGAGGTTGGTGATGGCGAGGCAGCGTGCTTCTTGGCACCCTAGACGAAGGTGACTGAGCCTTGGGTTATGACGGAGGATTTCCACCAGCTGGTCCTCATCTGCATCTCGGGGGGTGCACTCAATGGCCAATTGAGTGAGGTGGCCTTGCTGGATAAACTTGAGGTCATCCATACCAAGGCTACGAAGGCGTCTGATGGTCATAGCCATGTGTTGGATCTTGCCCCCTGAGACACGTGCAGTAAACAGGAAATTCCCACGATGAATCTTCAGTAACTCAAGCTTGCGTAGCTTGCCAAGGATATCGCCCACGGTTCCTGTCATTGGGTGCTGTTTCTGGTAGTTAAATTCCAATATCGCCAAGGAAGGGCAATGGCCTAGGAAGCTATCGAACGACTTGAGAGCCTTGTCTTTGGAGGGAACATTCCAATCCATGGAAAACATGCGGAGCCTGGGCGCAGACGCCAATGAGGGGTTGTTAATTCTTGAGAAGAAGTCGTCAAAGCCTTTGAGGTAAAAGGATTGGACTCGAGACTTTGATGGTATTTCTATGAGCGGTTCGAAACGTCGGTGACGGTTGAAGACATCGACCGCGTACCCTTTGAGATGGGATCCATCCACAACCAGACGGACTATGTTGGCCTTGATAACGGTTTTGGACAACCCTCGGAGCTCATCCATGGCCGCATCCCATTCCAATGTGATCTCAAGCTCCTGGATCGCCGACGTTTTGATCAATGCAGCATAGAACTGCTTGGCTTGAAAGTTGCTAGCAATCTGGATCTGGATCTTGCCTATCTCCTCCTCATACTTTCCGTTGTTGGCATTCACGGTATCTCGCACCTGCTGAATAACTGCCTCCTGATTATTTGCTCGGTAGTGGTCGAAGCATACCCACTTGACATTGCCTTCCAAAGTGACAATCCTGTATAGGTTGCCGAGGACTCGTCCTTCACCTTTGGTTTTCAGATAAGACACCAATTGCCTCAAGTCTGCGTCCTCAAGGGCCTCGAGTTTGTTGAATTTGGAATGTTCCATAGTCGGTTCAGCGCATGCTTCAGCGTTTCGACTTGCTTCGTTAAGATAGTTGATGGTGTCGTCGACAAGAGATCCAATGTTTTCCCTGATATATTCGAGATGTTTTGAGTCATCCGTGGGATCTGCGACCTTAAAGTTTGCCAATGGTGGTACCGTCACTCCGGCAGCGGCGGCTCCATCTTTGATCATATACATCATTGCCAAGAGATAGGGGCCAAACTTCTGAAAGAACTCTGTTGGTTTGTCCAGGTCATATCCCTCGTGCTTGGCGAGATGGATCTCATGCGGTGTTTTGCATCCTTTGGGCATGGTGTGTTTCCCACACTCACAGAGAAAGTAAAGTCGGAATTGCGATGATGATAGGGGTTTGTCACAAGGCTCTGTGGTCTTTCGCAAGACGACAAACAACCGCGGGATGGGATCTTCGAAAAATCGATATGTCTTGGCCAGCAACGTTTGCAGTCTCTGTTGAACATTATCCAATCCATTAGGTTCCTGTTGTTGTGACTGAATGGTATTTCCATTCTTTCCATCCACTACTGTTTGCCCTTTTCGAGGTTCCTCCTTATCGTGATCCAGTTGTTGAATCTGCAGCTGCATCTTTGATAATTGTTCCTGAAGCTCCTTGTTCTTGTCCATCTCGTTTTGAAGTCGACCCAAATGTAAAGCCATGGATTCCTTGACGTTAGCTGTCTGGGTCTCCATGTTGGGGCCAACGTATGAATTGTACAGTTGAATGAACGCACGAAGAGACGACTGGGCTTCCTCGGGCATTTCGTTGAAATGCTTGGTGAGAGACTCGCTGTCGGCTCCAAATAAAACGGTCACATTCCCAGTGCTGGTGCTAGTTGTGCTCTCAATGCCGAGGCCTTTTTCACAATCTTCAGGTACTTGCCCTGAAAGTGTGTCGCTAATGAGGCCGGTTGTCGTTATTTGGGTATCATCCAGACTGCTGGTTCCTTCGACTACCTCGAGTATGACTCCTGGATGATGTGCAATTCGCAACGACATAGCCCTAGCAAGGTGAGTGATGGTTCCATGGCAGGTCCAAAGTCTGTCAGGCGCAGCACATTCTCCATACCGGATTGTCATTTTATTCCCTTCTCTCCTTGGAGCATACTTACTGTTTCGAACTCTTATCGCTATCCATGAATGGGACCAGGGACTCTCCGTTCCTGATAGATTCAGCGTTTTCGATCTTGTCCTGGATGTCACTCCAAAGAACGAAGCATTCTCCACTCTTTGCATCCGTTGCGGCCGGAATATTGATGATCTCATCAGTCGAGTGTCTTCGGAAAGCCTGTACCAGCTGTTCGTTTGTGTTGACGGTCATGATTTAGGCGTCGTGCGGAAATGTCCTTGCATGTGTTGAGGTCAAGGAAGGAGAGAAGCAGACTCTCCAAATTTGAGGGCTGGAGCATGTGGTGCGTGGCCCGTACCCCTTAAAAGATACCACCGTTTTCAGAGCCCAAGCCCTCCACTCTACCACGTTGATTCTCTAGCCTTTGAGGCTTCTTCAAATGGTTGCTCCCCATCAGCCTCAGTTTCAACACCTAGTGACAGTGGCTGCAGTGATTATCGCCAAGCTTCGATATCACTAGCTGCTGAAGACAGCCCAAAACAGTTTACCGAAGAAGCAGCCATTTGACTCGAATCTTAATGAACCTGATCTTGAATTGGTGATGCTCATTTTTTTTTATTATCTAGTTTTTTTTTTTGATTTTGGACCGGATGGTCTGCATGCGATAAATGGACTATGGTACACAGGCTGCTTTAGTGCTTCTCTCCAGATGATGGTGTGCTGTTGTTGTTTGTTGTGGAGTTGTTGTTGCTGTCGTTGTGATTGGAACGAGAACGTTCAGAAGGATGGATCCTCGCCTCGCCCATACCGTTATCCGTGTGATTAGAATGCTGTCCGGCCAAGAAAGGCAAATGGCTTGTCAAAGGCGATGGAGCTGTAGGGGTGGTAGGACTGGCACTGTCAATTACGATCGGAATATCCAAGTAGACCGATCTTGGTGGCATTTCAAGCCCTTCAATGGCAACATGGTCCTGCGACTGTTGTTGCTCTGCACAAACGACTGATTCCTGCTCGCTGTCGTCGAAATTCTTCTCGTACGTATAATCGCACTGCGTACCAAGCGTAGACTGTGAAGACCGTGAACCGAGCTTTCGAGGAATGTCCAGATGATGTGGTTCATAAGGTGAATCGAGGGTCTCGCAGGACATCGAAGGAAGCGTCGACAATGCTCCAGAAGGTGACAAATAGGTTGAGCGGAATCCTCCACTCACACCAGTGCCCAACTCTGCATTGTCCAGACTGTTACGTCGAGCACCGTGGAGATTGTGAACTCTAGCAACCTCTTCTTCATCCTCGTCGATATCACCATGGTTGCAGGTCGCATCTTGGAAACTGTTTGCCCGAGAAGTTCCCGGCCGATCAATCGTGGAGCCTTGAGCAGAGCCAGAAATGCCCAGCTGGCGTTTCTTTTTCTTCTTGGATTCACCGACAAGCGTAACCGAGGAAGCATTCGAGTGTCGTCGTTCATCTTTTTCATAATCGTTCTCCGCGGTACCGCAGTCTCCGCTACGACCGTGTCCAGCGGCCGTAGGCTCTTGTTTCGAAGCGCATCGTCGGTTATACCATTGTGTCAAGTAATACGCTGGGACGACGCCTGTCATGAACAAGATGGCCACGCCAAACATGATCGCCGGTGTATACCGTCCGGCGCCTTCCTTGTCGCCGCCATGGTTTCTAACAGACTGGCGCCTGCTTGGGCCCATGAAAGCCAATGTCAGAGATCCAAAGACCAAAAAGAACGCCACCAACACGAATCCTGCAGCAAGTGGCCAAAAGACTTTGACTGGTCTTGGGTACGATGGTTTTTTCTTCCTCAACCACAACAGACCCAAGATACTGAGTCCATACCACGACCATCCCACCGCAGAAAAGATCTTGGAGAACGTCTTAAAGTCCAAGTTGAGCATCGCATGGAAACAAGCCTGGGCAATCAAGATGATGAGCGCCGCCGCCTGAGTTCCTGTTCGTTGCCAGACCTTGCCGATGGGAAGCGGGACGATGGCATTGTCCTTGGCCATGATGACCAACAATCGGGAACCCGCCCAGAGGTTGGCGTTGATGGATCCCAAGGCTGAGGCGATAACAGTTCCGGCCATGAGGAAACCACCGGGTAGACCAAGTACAGTATGACCAGCGTGGAGGGACAATGAATGGACGTGACGGAGGTCGTGGGAGGAGAGGATGGAGAAGAAGGCAAAGTTGGCCAAGAGGAAGAGAACGGTAACAAAGGGCATGGCGATCCAGACGGCACGCTTGAGGTTCCTCTCGGGATCTCGAAGCTCTCCGAGGCCGAGGTTAATGTTGTTGAAGCCATTGTACTGTAAAAGGAGCAGGGAAGAAAGAAAGAAGGAAGGAAATGAGTCTATCATCCCTTCATGTACCATGACATCACATGACGCTCAGTTCCATTGACTTACAGCAAAGAACGCGAAGCACAATGCGCTGACATAGTCCAATACGTCGTGGCTAGTTTCGCGGATCGGGATGCTCAATGCCTCGCTCTGCGCATGGTTCTTGACCGCCTGCATTGATCCAATGACAATCAACATGCACATCCCTCCAATCTTGAAGATCGCCAGGATATTGCTCGCATATTTGCCTCCTTCTTTGAAGAAGACATTGATCGCTCCCATCAACAGGATGGCACCGATTGAGAACGCACGTATCGCCCATAAGCGCGTCACTTCGTCCCCGAAAGGATGGGGAGTGGTCAGTAACACGGCGCCTGTCTGTTCTCGTTGAAGCGGTTCATTAGGAAGGCTCTCAAATGACGAGGTCCCAGGTGAAAAAGGCGAATGGATCTGAGGAACGTCGAATCCAGTCCCATTCAGGACACTCACGGCTGCAAATGTCGAGTTGATATGTTGTTGCCAGTCGGGTGCGGTAGGAGCGCCTGCGCCTCCGAACCCCGTACTGCTTCCTGTTCTAAGGTACACGATCACATCCACAGAGTATCGTCCTAGAACACCGGCAATACCTGCGGTTCCCACAGGATTCAGGATCGTGATAAATGACCAACCAAAGAGCAAAGCGACTTTTTTACTGTACGCCCGGGCCAAGTATTGGAAATCGCCGCCGGATTCAGGGAACATAGTCCCTAGTTCTGCATAACTAAAGGCGCCGATCGTACAGACAATGCCGGCGAATGCCCAGATGATGAAGCTAGTTTGGGTACAGTGGACCGAGTCGAACAAAGGGCCTGGTGAAGCAAAGATACCAGTTCCAATAAGTGTTCCAATGATCTTTGAAGGTAGAATAATAGAGAAAAGTAGGACAGTTAGCTCTATGCTCCCGTGAAGTGTTTTCTTTCTTGGACAGCGAATGGGAAACCGAAAGGCGCGATATGGGTGAGTTTGTACTTGACAGATATGTCGTACCATGCCATTACCATCAGAATAGCGCTCGTGAGGCCCATGGTCCGTTCTTGGGTTTGTGAACATGTGTCTTGTGGCTGCTGAGTAGACGAATCAATGCTCCCACTACCGCTTGTGGTGGAGCGTGCAGATGACGATGCCATGGTGGATGTAGAAGATTGAAAGGTGTTTGCGCGTTGAGCGTTACTTGATTTTGTTGTCATGATGGGTAGGTACGATCAGTACAGTGGAGGAAGGGGGGGGGGGGTTCGGATTTTTTTGTTT
>Ga0247824_10001964_pt1 | contig 11490 bp, 7 predicted proteins | sample 13C_PalmiticAcid_FD_194412 | JGI IMG/M metagenome (GOLD analysis project Ga0247824, IMG submission 194412) | Soil microbial communities from agricultural site in Penn Yan, New York, United States - 13C_PalmiticAcid_Day48 | ecosystem: Environmental > Terrestrial > Soil > Agricultural land...
CTTCGTCAACAGATAAAGGAGCTTGCCCTGCGCCGCCGAAACGTTGATCTGCGGCAGCCCCGCCGACTCCGCCGCGGCGAGATTGCGCGCGAGCACGGGGTCAAGCGGCGCAAACCGCTCCTCGACATAGTCGTTGATCCGTTCCAGAAGGTCGGCAGTGATCGCTTCCATGCTGACATCGTCGCACACGCCGCACGTCCGCCTCGTGGCTTGTGGTTCGCCTCGTGGCTTGTGGCTTCCGCCTTCAGGCGGAAGAACGATTTAATCGCTCTGGCTCCGCCGTCAGGCGGAAGAGCGACACACGTCATCTCGGGATCTTCGCCTCGTCGGACGCCGTGGCCAACTGCACGAGTTCTGACATGGTGTGGCAGTTCGAACCGGTGAATGGGTATTCGGCGGCGGTCTTCACGATTCCGGCCCTGACGGGGTTGTCGAGGATGTACCGGATCGTCGCGCCCTGCTCGATGTCTTCACGAATGACGTGCTCGTAACCGTAGCGTTGCCATAACGAGTGACGCAGCTCTCGTCGGTGGTAATAGCCGGAGTACTGCTTGGCCGCCTTGATGAACGCCCGACAGTCCGCAGTGTCGTTGCCTCCACTGACCAGTAGGTGGAGGTGATCGGGCATGAAACAGTACGCAATGATTTCAAAGGCCTTTTCGCCAGCAGCACGCAGAATCTGCCGTAGCACCAGGTCGACGGCGCTCTTGTGTTTGAAGGGCTGCGTGCCCTTGATGCAGCAAAACGTCAAGAAGTATCGGTATCTACCGACATACGAAAAGTTCTTCAGATGCGGGGGATACGGGTGAGACATGGACCCGGTAGCCGCATCGGCTATGCCAGCGTGCTCCCCGATCTTCCGCCTGAAGGCGGAAGCCACACGGGGGTGTCAACGGGCTGCCCGATCTTCCGCCTGAAGGCGGAAGCCACACGCGGGGTGTCAACGGCCGAAGGCGGAAGCCACAGCTACTTGGTTGGTAGATCCGCCGCATAGAGCAATGTGGCGGGCCGCGCCGCCGCGGGTTCCCGGACCGCGGTGATCGCCAGGATGCGGACGCGATCGTTCGTCGGCAGCACCAGCGTCCGCGCACCAGGGGGCAGATCGATCGGGTACATGAACAGATAGCTCGCGACATAGATCTGGTTCCCGTTCGGCGCGTGCCGGTGCGTACCGATCCAGGCAATCTCATCGCGCTTCACGAACCCCGGCCGGATGTTCTCGATGCCGCGGACGTCACCTGTTTGCGGATCCCACGATACGACGAGGCCCGCCTGGATCTCCTGTTGCGTCGGCGTTCCACCCTGGCCGGCACGCTGCGGCACGAAGGGCTCGCGCAGTGCGTCCGGCTCCTTGAGCCGGCTCCACCACTGGCCGACCGGACCCTGCCACTCGCGAACGACGATGTTGCGGCTGACAGGCGCCGCTGACGGCGTGAAGCCGATGCTCAACGGAACATCGGCACCGACAGCGGCGGCAATGACGTAAACGCGGTTGAAGGACCCGTCCGGCAGCGCGAGCCGCTCCCCCTTCGGCACGAGCACGTTCTTCGCACCGGCGGCGCCGGAGCCGAATTCGAAGCGGATGCCATTGATCGTCAGTTGCTTCGGCAGCAGCTCCGCCGCGAGCGTTCGCTGACGTCCATCGAAATCACCGTCAGCGCGATCCTTGTCGGTCGTGACGCCATCGAGATTGAACGGCAGCGTCACAGGCGACGAGACACGTTCGACCACCGCTATCGGTTGCGGAGGCGCCGGCGTCTGCCCCTGCGCTGCGGCGTTGCCGCGACCCGCTGCAAACATCGTGGCGTTCGCCCCTGCAACTGCGGGCGCGAGCCGGAAGGCGAGCGTGCGCGGCTGATACGGCTTCAATTCGACATTGGCCAGCAGCGGTCGTGGCTGCGCGGGTTGATTCCCTCTGCCCTGCTGCGGCTGGACGAATGGACCGACTTCCTCCTCTGCCGCATTGATCTCGCGGACCGCGACGACGCCGCCCGGCAGCCGCACGTTCGTGCGCGCCGGCGTTCCATACCGTTCCTGAAGACGGACGACGAGCTCGTCGCCGTCCTCCGCCTTCTTCAGCGCCACAACGGCCACCTGTCCGCTCTGATCATCGAGGCCAATCATCGAGAATGATTTGCCGAGCGGCCCCGGATGCGCGTCCGCCTGGAACGCGACCGGCGGCTGGTTCACCTGCGTTGCGCGATGCGGCATGCGTCCCTGTCGCCAATCACCTTGATGTCCGGCGATCGAGAAGAGGAACTGATGCCGGCCGAGATCGTTGCTGCTCTGATACGTATAGCTGCCGACGGGTCGCGGTGTATGGATCAGGGTCAACCGCAGGGTATTGTCGTTCGGCTTGTCCCATCCATGCTTGCTGTCGTTGATGATGCCGACGCCGAAGCGTCCGCTCGCGTCGGTGACGTCGGCCCACTTCTGCGCCGGCACCTCGTACTTGTCGGGCTCGTTGTTCGTGCGCTCGATCGTCCCGACACCAAGGTCGTACGTCGCCTTTCCGTTCGCCGCCGCAAGCGGGAAGGATGCCTTGAGCAGCGAGTTCGGTGATTTCCAATCGACGACGTTGTCGATATCAACGCGGTCGCCACCCTCCGTCACCCGCACCCGCTGCACGAACGTGGAACCCGCCGCCCGCCGCGTGATCTCGAGCGAGACACGCACGGGCCCCCGCTCGACGATCCTGATCGTCGGCCTCGACACGTACTCGCGTGCGGCACCCTGAACCGTGTCGTACAGCACCTCCCAGGCCGGCCACGGCGGCGAAAGGTTGTCGCGCAGCTCCAGCATCACCGGCGCGCTGAGCAGCTCGTGCTTCGCGTCCTTGTCATAGATCGACGCGACGTCGCCGTTACGATCGATGGTAACCGTCAACCGGTTGTTCTCGAGGGTCGTCTGGGTGACGTTCAGCGATGAGGCGCCACTCACGGCCTCATTAGCCCTCGTGCGGGCGTGAAACACCTTGAAGCCCACCGAGGGAAGCTCCGGCAGAAACAGCACGCGGGCTTCGCTGCCCGACCGCTCGAGCACCTGTGTCAACACCTCGCGGCCTGTTGCCGCGTCGGTCACCGCGATGGAGGCGGGCGCAGGCCCGGCGAACCTCACCGTCGCCTCCACAGGATCGCGGCGTGACGAGGAAATCGGATTGAACACGACCAGCGGAATGCCGGCGCCCCGTGTATCGAGCACCTGCGCGACCGCACTCGTCGACGAGGTCAGCACACCGGCGAACTGGTTGAGCGAAGCGAGCTCGTCGTTCCACGAGAACTGATAGGCCTGCGGGATGCACGTCCCCGTGAGGTCGTCGTGGAACTGGTGCCACAGCACGCGTGTCCACGACTCGCGCAGCCGATCGCCCGGATACGGCAGACCGGTCAGCCACTGCGCGGCCACGGCGGATCGCTCCGCCGCATCGGCGAGCAGCTCGTTCTGGCGATTGAACTTTTTCATGGCCGCCTGCGAGGTGTAGCAGCCGGTGCCGTGCGTCTTGAGAATGAGCTCGCTGTTGTACGCCGGCAGTGCGGCGAACTGTTCCGGGGTGAGATCCTTCGCAAGCTGGTCGGCGGACGTGTTCAGCACCTTCACCAGCGCGTCTGCCTTCGTCATCGCCTTCTGGAGATTCTGCACCGTTTCTTCGGTCGGCGCGCCCCCGGTATCGCCGGTGCCGACGTAGCGGAACTCGACGGCCTTGCCGTCGCCGAGCGAAGTGAACTCGCTCGTCCATGCGGGATCGATGGTGATGTCGGTGTTGCCGGTAATCCGCGACGTGTACGACTTGGGGTCTAGATTCGCGAGGATCTCGCTCCCGTCCACCCCTTTCCATCGTCCGACAGGAAACGGGATCGGCCGCCCCCATGTGAGCTTCTGCGTGGAGAACGAGTTGAGGCCGGATGCCCGGGCAATCGCCGGAAGCGAAAACGGGAACCCGAAGCAGTCAGGAAGATAGATGTCGCGACTGACTTTCTTGAATTCCTCGCGGAAGAACCGCTGGCCGTACAGTGCATGACGGAACAGCGACTCGGGTGACGGCATATTGACGTCCACGGCGTTGATCCACGACCCCGAGACGCGCCAGCGGCCATCCGCCACGTACTTCTGCACGCGCGTCCAGTCGTCGGGGAAATACTCCTTGAACCACATGTAGTGGATCGCGCCCTCCCAGTTGAAGATGTAGTTCGGATACTTCTCGAACAGCTCGAAGTTCGTATAGAACGTCTTCGGCACGAAGTCCCGGATCGTATCCTGCACCGTCCAGTTCCACTGCGAGTCGAGGTGCGCGGTGGAAACCACGTAGATCGTCTTCGACGCAGGGACCTGTGAGGAGAGCGTGGCAAGGCTGACGAGACAGGCGGCGAGCGTGGTGAGGAGTGTGAGTCGGCTGCGCATCCCGCGGATGCTATGCCGTGCAGACGCTCCTTCGCAACATCATCGTCGATTACGTCGTCGAGAATGTGCGGAAGCCGGTGCCAATGACGTGCAGAGTGTCTCTGTGGAAATGACATCGGTGGTGGCGTTCAATTCTGTGGCCCGTGCCAGCAGGTGGCTCGTACCGCCGGGACCGTCCCCTGCGCCTTTGCCGTCCCACAGCGCCATCACCGTGAGACGCGCCGGCACCATCGCGAGCGCACGCTCGAGCATCCAGAGATTCGCGCGGTTCCAGATCTCGTAGTCACGCTTGCCCTTCAGCCATGCCGGCAATTCGTGGCGATCGTTCAGCTGAATCAGCCGCCTTTCCTTCTGTTTCGCGTGAATCAGGTGCCAGTAGCGGTCGACCCAGTCAGGTCCTGCGTCGACAACTGACGCGTTGAGGAAATTCTGTGGCGGCATCACGAGACAGACTTCTGTTCGAATATTCAGCTCGGCGCACAGCTCGTGAAACAGGATGTCGCCGCCGCTTGCCGCCGCCGCAATTCCGAGTGACGGCGCCAGCCGCGTCAATCGCGCACGTATCTCTGCGCGGGCGGCCCCGACGCACGACTCCGGGAATCGCGGCCCTCGGCGTCCAGGCTGGTCGATCCGGTGGCCCGTGAACACGATGACGTGTGCGGGTGGCGCCTCGCCCTTCTGGCGGAACGGCGCGGGCGTGTCGAGGCGGGCGCCGATGCGGTCACCTTTCGGTTCCAGGTCAGCGAGGTCTGCATCGACGTTGCTGATCCGCCCGAGTGTCCGCATCGCTGTCGGCCATGCGCCAAGGTCGACGAGCGCCTTGCCCACCTTACGCCAGGCCTCGACCTCCCACGTGAAGCCGGAGGCCTCGACCGCCAGCAGGCCAAGGTAAGCGACATCCTCTGCCGCGGCGGCCCGATCGACTTCCTCAGCGAATAACCGAGGGACGGGTGAAAAGCGCATCGCTTATAACAAAGGACCCAAGGTGATTGCGAATGACCGAATCAGGTAGCCGCGAACGGTCCGCCAGGATCAGCGTCTCGGGCCCTGCACGAACGCGTACTATGTCGTTCAGGAGCATCCGACCTCGGCCGTTACTCGGTCGATCGCGCGCGTCGACGTACGGGTGCGTGTCTGCTGAGGAGGCGCTCGACGAGCCGCAGCAGCACCTGCGGTGACGCGGGCTTCCCGAGAAAGTCCGTGAAACCGGCGGCGCGGGCGGCCTCCGCATCTTCCGTGCGCGTGTACGCCGACAGCGCGAGCGCCGGCAGGTCGGCCGCGGGAATCTGCAGCGCACGAATGCGGCGCATCAGCGAGAGCCCGTCCTCGACGGGCAGGCCGATATCGGCGATGAGCAGATCGGGCGGCTCCGCGCAAAAGCTCGCGAACGCGGCGGCTGCCGTGTCCGCAACATGCACTCTCGCGTGAGCAATCTCGAAAAGGTTCCGCAACAGCTCCCGCGTCGAGGCATCGTCGTCGACGACGAGCAGCGAGACGCCGTGGAGCCGGATGGCAAACGGATCATCATCGGCGGACTCGGATGCGCGCCGCGGCAGCACGGCGGGGATGGGCAGGCGCACCGAGAACGTGCTGCCGTGGCCGATGCCATCGCTCGCCGCGCTCACGCGTCCGCCGTGCAGCTCGACGAGGTGCTTGACGATGGCCAGACCCAGGCCGAGACCGCCGTGTCCGCGCGTGACGGTCTGATCCGCCTGGCGGAAGCGATCGAAGACATACGGCAGGAAGTGGGGATCGAGGCCCGCCCCGCTGTCGCGGACCGAGACGATCACGTACGAGTCCCGCCGCTCCAGGATGACGTCTATGTGACCGTTGTCGGGGGTGAATTTCACCGCATTCGACAGCAGGTTCCAGAGCACCTGCTGAAGACGGTCGGGATCGGCGCGGATCATCACGCGCTCGTCGGCGCCCGTCATCACGACGCGAATGCCTTTCGCGTCGGCCGCCGGACCCATCGATTCGATTGCCGCATCGATGATCGGCTGCAGGTGTACCGGCTTCAACTCCATGCGCAGCTTGCCCGTGATCACGCGCGCCATATCGAGGACGTCTTCGACGAGCTGTGTCTGCGCCTGCGCGTTCCGATCGATGACTTCGAGCCCGCGCCGCAGGCGCGTCGCGTCGGTGTGCGTATTGCGGAGGATCGCCGTCCATCCCAGGATCGCGTTGAGCGGCGTTCGCAGCTCGTGCGACAGCGTGGCGAGGAACTCATCCTTCAGGCGGTTCGCCGTTTCCGCCTGCTCGCGCGCCATTTCGAGCGCTTCGAGCAGGTCGCGCACTTCGAGCTGCCGCCGGCGCGCGCGGATGGCGGCGCGCACGAGGCTGATCGCGACCGCAACCCGCAGCGGACGATCGAGCAGCGTGATGTTCGGCAGCTCTTCGAGCAGCGAGAGGGCGCGACCCGAAGCCGCCTCCTGCTGACCGCCGGTGAAGAGCAGCACGGGCATATCGGACCACGGTGGCTGCGCGCGGAGCGTGGCCGCGATTCTTGCGAAATCGCCGGTCTCGAGAATCTCCTCGGTGAGAATAACGGCGGCGGCGCCTTCGTTGATGGCCTCACTCACCGCCGTGCCAGAGGCGCAGATCTGGGCGACGATCCCCGCCTGCGAAAGAAGATCCTGCGTGAGGGCGGCATCGCGGCCGATCGGCGCGAAGATCAGGATCCGGGTGGCGGGATCAGGGGCGCTCAGTGGCACGGTCCTGGAGCAGCGGCGTGACGTCGCCACGATACTGGGGAACACCGGTCATGACCCCTTGGAACGCCGTCAGTGGGTTGCCGACGCGGAGGCCCTGGGCACTGACATCGAACTCGCGGATCGAGGTCTCGTGCCCGCCCGTGCGCTTCTTCATGACAGAGACCGCTTTGCGAACCTGACCGTTTGCCTCGAAAAAGCGGAAGAGGATGACGGTGTCGGCAAGATAGCTCAGGTCGATCGGCGCGGACATGGCGTTGCCGATGATCCCGTGCTGAGCGGCGACGAGCAGCGTCGCCACACCTCGCTCGTTCAGGTAGGCGAGCAGCTCGTGCATCCGCACGAGCGGCGAATGCGCCGTCGGGATCGCATGCAGATACCCGTTGAGACTGTCGATGAGCACGACGCGAGCGCCATCGGTGTCCACGCGATGACAGATGCGGTGCGCGAATTCTCCGGGAGACAGTTCGCCCGGCTCGATCTGGTCGATCGTGATGCTGCCGCTCTTCACCGCCGCAGTCATGTTCATACCGAGCGTGTCGGAGCGGTGCAGCAACGTACTGCGACGCTCATCGAACAGGTAGATGGCGCACGGCACTTTGTTCGCGCTCGCCGTCAGGTATTGTGCCGCGAACGACGATTTGCCGACGCCCGCCGGGCCGATGAACAGCGTGCAGGTGCCGGGCGTGAGCCCGCCGCCGACCAGCGCGTCCATCGCGGCTACGCCGCTCGGCAGTTGCTCGCTCGAAAACGAGCGTGTGGCCGCCGGTACGAGTTGCGGGTAGACCTCGATCCCGCCATGCCGGATCTTGAAATCGTGATAGCCCTCGGTGGCGGCGACGCCGCGCACTTTCACGATCCGCAGGCGCCGTCGCGAGCGGCCGAACTCTGACGCGAGCTGCTCGAGACGGATCACCGAATGCGCGATGCTCTGAAGCTGCAGGTCGTTGGTCGCCGATGTGCGATCGTCGAGCATCAACACGGTGCAATGACGTCCGGCGAAGTACTCCTTCAGCGCGAGCACCTGTCGCCGGTAGCGCAGTGGATCCCGTGCGAGCAGCCGCATTTCCGACAGCGAATCGAGAACGACACGCGAGGGATTCACCTGCTCGGTCACGTCGAGGATCCGCTTCACCATCTCGGTCAGCTCGATCTCGGCCGGATGATAGAGCGTGTACTGATCGTCGGTGCGTCCGCCCGTCGGCGTCAGCTCGAACAGGTCGATGCCGTCGAGATTCCATCCGTGCGACTTCGCCACAGCCACGAGCTCGCGCGACGTTTCCGAAAGGGTGACATAAAGCGTCCGCTCGTCACGTTGACGGCCGCTCAGGAGGAACTGGAGTGCGAGCGTCGTCTTGCCTGTACCAGGGTCGCCCTCAACCAGATGCAGGCGCTGGGCGGGAAAACCGCCCTGGAGTAGATGATCGAGACCGGGGATACCCACCAATGCGCGCTCGGGCGCGGCCGCTTCGGACATCGATTCCTCCGTCGGGCCCGGCAGGAGTGCGGGCGCCAGCGTCGACGCATGTATCGTATCGTGCGCAACGGTCGGACCGCTCGGCAGGTGCAGTCGAGCTGTTTGGCGCGCTGACGGGTGCGTTCTGTCGCTTCGATGTCGCCGCCTGCGAACACCTTACGAACCCGCTTTGAAGGCCGTGCTCGCCAGCGTGTTCCCCCACATGAGCGCGAGGCGTCCGCCGGTGGTCGTCATATCGAGGAAGGTCCATGTCAACTGATCGACGGCGAACGGCAGTTTTTCCACGCGCATCGACACGCGCGCGACATCCTTGTCGGGCGTGTAACCGTACGCGCCCCACAGCGCGGTCTTGTCGTTGGGATCGAACTTCGCCTGTGCGGACCAGCCGGAGACGATCAACGTCCACTCGGTGGGCCCGGCTAGATCGATGAAGAGGCTGTACTCACCCGCCGGGACGGTCTTGCTGCCGAAGGCCAGTGGCACCTCGGTCTTCAGCCTCGTCGTCATGTTCGCGCCTGCGCGCCAGACGGGAGGTGCCGGAAAGTTCGGCGTGCCGACGTCGTTGGCCGCCTTGCCGTAGTTGTCGCCGGAACCGAAGAGATCGCGTCCACGCTGCAGCGGCCGACCGTACGTGATCTCGATCCATTTGCCACCCTGGTAAACCTCGCGTCCGAGTGTGAACGCCGGGCGCTCGCCCTTGACCCATTTACCGAGGATCTGCGTCTGCGCCGAGCCTTCAGGACTCATCGGCCGCTGGTTCTGCTGTCCAAAGGCAGAAACGCTGATACCCACCAGAATCATCGTCATCATCCATCTGCGTGTCATGAACGCCTCCGAGCTGAGCATACGGAGTTCGCCGCACACGCCGAGCGGATTGTGATGGACGGCTACTCCGCTGATGCAGCGCGCCTTGGTTGCGCCACGAGAATTAGTGCCGGACCACCCCGCTGTACGCGCGCTACAATGCGCACCCACACGGCGGTACTCCCTTGGGAGGATCCCATGTCCGATCTGCTGACGGAACGACTCGGACAGTTGTTCAAGAGCCGACCCTGGTACAAGCTGCCGCGCCTGCTCGCGATGCTGAAGCTCGTGAATATCCGGGATGAACTGCGCGCGAAGAATCTGCACGATACCGAGGAACCGCCTTTCGTGAGGCAGGACATCCCGGCGGATCTCGATCCCGTGCTGCGCGAGTCACGCACCACGGACGGTTCATACAACGATCTCCATGTGCCGCGGATGGGCGCGGCCGGCTGCCGATTCGGCCGCAACGTGCCGCTCGCAGAGACCTTCCCCGACACGGCCAAGCTGCTGATCCCGAACCCGCGGCACGTCAGTCGCGAGCTCATGACACGCGAACAGTTCCAGCCCGCGACCATCCTGAACCTGCTCGCCGCGTCGTGGATCCAGTTCATGGTGCACGACTGGTTCGTGCACGAACGATCGACGACCGAGCGCCTCCAGATTCCGGTTGGCCCGGGAGACGATTGGGGCGCGCCGAACATCGACGTTCCGCGATCGGTGGCAGACACGGCGCCTGCCGGCTCGACGCGTCCGCCAGCCTACTCGAATCTCAATAGCCATTGGTGGGACGCGTCGCAGGTGTACGGCTGCGGCGACGACATGATGGCCAAACTGCGGACGCACAGCGCCGGCAAGCTGCGCATCGAGCCGACCGGCCTGCTGCCAGTGGATCCCGAGAGCGGACTCCACTTCGCTGGCTTCACCGACAACTGGTGGATCGGCCTCGCCATGCTGCACACGCTCTTTACGCTCGAGCACAACTACGTCTGCGATCTGCTCGCGCACGAGCATCCGGACTGGACCGACGACCAGCTGTTTCGCAAGGCCAAGTTGATCAACTCGGCGGTGATGGCGAAGATCCACACCATTGAGTGGACGCCCGCGATCCTGCCGCATCCGATCATCAAGCTGGCGATGAACGTGAACTGGTCCGGGCTCGTCGGCGAGGACCGCCGCGAACTGGCCGAACTGCTCGACGATCAGGAACTGCTCGGGGGGATCGTCGGCTCGAAGGCCGACCATCACACCGCGCCCTATTCACTCACCGAGGAGTTCGTCGCGGTGTATCGCATGCACCCGTTGATGCCGGACGAGTACGCGTTCCATTCCGCCGTCACGGGGCGGCTGCTCGAGACACAGCCGCTCCCCGCAATCGCCGGCCGCCGCACGCCGGCCATCGCCGAGCGGCTGACCATGCCCGACCTGTTCTACTCGTTCGGCACGTGCCACCCCGGGGCCATCACCCTGCACAACTATCCCCGCCACCTGCAGAATCTGCGACGCGACGACGGCGAGCATCTCGACCTTGCCGCTGTGGATATCCTGAGGGACCGCGAACGCGGCGTGCCGCGCTACAACCAGCTCCGTCGTCTCATCCACAAGGATGCGCTCAAGTCGTTCGATGAACTGACCGACAACCCCGAATGGCGGCGGCAGATCAAGGCCGTCTACAACAGCGACATCGAGAGCGTCGACCTGATGACAGGGCTCTATGCTGAACCCCTGCCGGAGAATTTCGGGTTCAGCGAAACCGCGTTCCGCGTGTTCATTCTGATGGCATCGCGACGCCTGAAGAGCGATCGATTCTTCACCGATGACTTCCGGCCGGAGATCTACACGGAGTTCGGCATCGAGTACATCCGGAAGAACACGATGCTGAACGTGCTCAAGCGTCACTATCCGCACCTCGCTCCGGCTCTCGAGGGGGTGACCAACGCGTTCGCGCCGTGGAAGAAACTGACGGGGCCGAGAGCGGATCCGGCGACAACGTAACGTGTCGTTTATCGCCGGCGCGCCTGCCCTCTGATCGCCTCGGCGCCGCGCTCGAATGATGCCGGTGAGCCTGCAGGCGATGCAGGCTTGCCCCCTCGCGTCGGG
>Ga0247824_10001965_pt1 | contig 11486 bp, 21 predicted proteins | sample 13C_PalmiticAcid_FD_194412 | JGI IMG/M metagenome (GOLD analysis project Ga0247824, IMG submission 194412) | Soil microbial communities from agricultural site in Penn Yan, New York, United States - 13C_PalmiticAcid_Day48 | ecosystem: Environmental > Terrestrial > Soil > Agricultural land...
CATTTGTAGGCTACCACCCTCGTGAGCACGACCGCCATAGGCCAAGGCCTCTCGCTGAGGCAGTGGCGGTAAGCTCATCAAGTCTCGTCTTGCGCATCGTAGAGCTGTGGGCTGGACCAACTAACCTCATTCACCTTCATCGCGTTGCATAGGTCGTTGCCTTGCTTTTAGCTCATATTTTTTTGCTATTAGCTTTCCATACCCGCACCGACCTTGCGGTCAACCTTATCCCGCCATTCTGCTTTGTTCTCATAGTCAGATAGGCACAGGGGATAGTATCGCGAACCCATAGAACTCATGTAGCGAGTGGTGTGCACATCGTGTGATGCTGACCAATGCCCAGGCTGCCAGGCACATCAAAGTGCATCAACGCGCACGTGAAGCAGCGCACCGTGGACCGAGCTCATCAACCCGATCTCGGCTTGGCGACTCTTCTCTCCCTTCCCTTTGCCCGTTGACACCTCATCACTCACCCCCACACTCCTCCTCAGCGCCATCGCCTCGCCTCGGTCTATCGACGCTCTTTCCAGCACGCTGTCCGAAATGGCGTCCTTCCCACGGGACAAGATAGACTCGTCCACCCAGACCGACCCGCCGCCACCTTTCACAGCCCTTCTGGACAGGTCTTTGGACAGGATTGAGGCTACCGTCCCCTTGAACTTGTCCTCGATCACCTTCTATATCCGTCGTCACCACCTCTCTCGGATAGAGCAGGTTGAAGTCCTTCTGTCCAAAAACTTTATCTTCCTCGTTCTCTTCCGTATCGGACTCAAGCCGCACCATGTCTTTTCGGCCCTGTGCCTGCTGACCCTCTATGGCTGCCGGCAACTCTACCGGAAAAGTGTTTATCTGACCACGAACCTCTGTGCAGTTGCCTATCCAGCCTACTGCTCCATCCGGACCATCAACAGCGAGCCGATATCGCCCCCATCCGGGCTCGGCTTGGAGCCGACCGAGTACAAGCTTCCCTTCGGTCCCCGACGAAGCAACAGTTTCTACAGCAACAGCGGAAGCATTCGATCCAACAGGCGAAAGAGTCGCCGCAGGATGAGCAACATGGCAGATGATTCCATGCAAAGCGGAAGCAATTCTTTCAGTGGCAGCAGTAGCAGCCAGGAGGATTATGAGAGCAGCCGACGATCCGTTCTTTCGTCCTCTTGGGGACGCCCCTCGGACTACTCGAATTACTCGGAAGACAATATCACGACCACCAGTAGAGGCTCCGGCGCTGTGAACGTTGAGGAGAAGATGAAGCAGAGGATGCGTCGGCGATGGGCCAAGTTCTCTCATACCTACAAGGAAAAGGCCACCCGACAATGGCTTGCTTACTGGAGCATTTACGGGACTGTCCAAGTGGTCGACACTTGGTCTTCATTCTTATTGGATTGGATTCCCGGCTACAACCTTGGCAAACTGTTGTTCTTGTGGTGGGCGCAACATCGAGGCGCGACCTTGATCTTTAATTACTTCCAACCGTTGATTCAAGCCAAGAACAAAGAAGGCCGAGAAGTGGCCCGCAAACCGAGCAACCGGAGCTTGAGATCCGAGTACTCGCGCCATGAACGAGGCGGCGGTTCACCCTCTCAAGCAGGCAGCTCTCGCGGTGGATCACGACCTGCAAGCATGCAGATTCTGCCCTCCGCGATGGCACAACATCCACAACAACAGCAACACTATCAGCAACAGCAATTCGGTCAGCAGTTTTCGGGCAGAGGCGGCACTTCTCGTCGAGATACAGCCTCCTCAACCCGCGATTCGAACCAGGGGCGCCGCAGAAGGGACGATTACCACGAGGATGATGAGGATGATGAGGATGATATCGAGGATCTGCAGAGTCATCTCATAAAACAAGAGATCCTTCGACAGCAACAAAAGAAGCATCAACCAATGGACCTTCATCGTGAATTGATGGCAAGCTCCCCTCACGATTCGGGTTCATTTGCCGAGACATCCATTTTCGAGTCGGTTGAGAGTGTCTGGAGTGCACAGCCAATAACAGCGAGTCCACAGGCTGTGGATGAGATTAGCGCGAGTGGAGCGTTTCACAGCAACAATGCCACCCCAACCCCCATGTCGGTTCACGAGCATTACCAGCGACAACATAAATTCCACCGCCAGTCACCTCAAAAGCAGCCATCGGTCTCACTCCCAGAGCCCAGCTCGTATGAGGGATCTTCAACAAACCATTGGAATCCTTCTGCATCTAGTAGCACGACTGAAGAATGATAGCAAACACGTATTATCCAGGCATGGTTATACCACACCTTTCCCCCCCCCCCTCTCTCCCTACTTTGCTTTTGTACAATTCCTGTTGTCTCCACTCCAATAAAACAAAACTCGTAATTCCGGGGTAGATAGATTGTATTATCCTGGTGATCTAAGTTTTCGCTGGCGATAGAAGGCATGCTTTTGCCATGTTATCCTTGCCTTGCAAGATCTATCAGCTCTTCTGGAGGATGCCTGTGTGAGAAGAAGGTAGTTCATCATTCCACGTGAAGAAGAAAAAAAAAAAAAAAAAAGTGTCAGGACCCCGTTGAACACACCAACCCAAGATATAACAGAAAACGATTCATAGTCCAAGAAAGGGAGGGTGGGAAACCTACGTTCTTGCGGTCCAAACGTCTTCCGAGTTGGCCTCGCTTCGCTTCTTAGCCCTCATCTCTGCATCATGCTTTTGGATCATGACTTGGGCAACCTGCGAAGATTTGGTCTTGATACTCAGGCAGAACTTAAAGTGTTCGTACTTGTCATTACAGTTCCTGTAGGTTCCGTAGCGGTAGTAATTGCGAATGTTGGATCCCAATGCTATTTTGTCAAGAATCATGACGTTCCAGTACATGCATTCAGACGGTGTCAGTATCGCATAGAATCCAAATATCAAAGTTGGATATAAGATTGTTCAACTGAAGAGGGCGAGAAGGCGGAGGGAGACATACAACTGCAGGTCATAAGTTGGTTCAGGGCGTCCGAGACTTTGAATCGGTCAAAAACATCGTCCGATGTCTTGTATTCGTTAAACTCTGTCATCTCTGCAGAAAGCGATGACGGTGAAGCGGCAGCATGAGCGGAAGACGATTCAAATGTTGGTGTATCTGGTGATGATGCGGTCTGTGTATGTGCCTCCTGCGGTGCTCCTGTTGCAGCTTCAGACTTTGCCAAACTTGGTCCAGGCGATCCTTCCTTTGCTAATGAAGAACCTCCCGAAGAGGAGGTGTCCTGCTGTTGTGAAGACTCTGATGGCGTTACTGTGGATCTCGAGAACCAACCCATGGCGACGACGAAACGAAGGGAAAGATCAATGGACCGGACTTGCACTGTTGCGCTGTCAAATCGGCTGTATCACGTGTTTATTGAGCAGGCTACGACCATTAGATTCATCCGTCCGACCGATACACATGCAGGTTCAGGCTCGAAGGTTGTACTTGGTATTGGATGATGGAGATGATGAATGGTTCAAATGGATGGGCAATAAACGTTGCAAACCGTTTCGATCGTATCATGGAGCCTGAGCCCATCGCTGCTGCCACATTGTTTCCATTCACAATCATAGCGTTTCCAACATGAGCAAGGATATTGGCGTTCACAGTGTTAGCACCAGTCTGATTGATACCTGTCATGGCAGTTGTGGTGTTGGTACCGACCGCGCCATGGTTGCCACCATGTGGGCCAGGCTTGAACAAGTGAATTTTGAATTTGAGCTCCCCGCTCCCTCGAAGGTAGAACTTGATTGGGAAGTCTTGACAGGGACGTTGTCTGTAGTTTCGGTGGGAGACGATGAAGCTCCAGCTCTTGTAAGAATGCGATCGAGTTCCGCTAAATGCAAACATCAGTGATAACAGTTGAGCGCCTCTATAAACACATATTCTTACCGATCAGATGCTGAGATTACTTTCTCGTCGTAGCTGAACAGTGCATGGTCGAGATATGGGCTGTCGCTTAGAGATTGTGGACTGTAAGGGAGTACGCAAAGTGACCGTTTCACCGCTTGAGCCGTTCTATGGTATACAGGGGTGATGATGTGAGCAGCTACTCGGGACAGCTGGTGGCTGAAAGACATGGCTGCAAGAATGTTCATACCCTCCATTCCGTGCGTGCCGCATCCCATATTGAGTCTTCTTTAAGTGGTCCTTGGCGTAAATGTTGTTGGAACAGGTCGACGAGTAGTGGCGTTTATCCTTCCCAGCGGTGGTGTATGCTGTCGCGCAGAATTGATCCGCCCATGCTTCATAAAGTCGTAGGAATTCTTCCGAGGCATTGTCATACACCGCCAGAATCTCCGTAGTGTAGATGTCGTAGAACACAAAGAACGCGGTTTGATAGGTAATGTCCGTTTGCTGATAGATGAAAGAGAACAGATATTATTGAGAGGCATGATCGTGGTTGACAGTAAGAATCCAATAACAGATTCATGCGACATAGCATTACCCTTCCCACGACACAATCCAGCTTTCCAAACTTGATGAGCAATGTCGATTCATCCAGAAGCTGCATCCGCCACATCACCAGGTTAGTGAACTGTTGAAAGGTGAGATGAAAGTGCCGTAGTGCTGCCCCACTAATCCATCCAGTAATACGAAGCAATTAGTCATGCGACCAGCGGCGGCGGGGATTGATGGCATCCTCCAACGCCCGAAAGACAACATTGACATACCCGTCGTCAGCGTTATACGCTTTCCTGAAGAGATATGCCATGAGTCGCTGTTTGATCCCGCTTATTGTTTGAGAATGTGGCTATAACGAGTTATCCATAGTCTGTTAGGATCGACGAACAACCACCGGCATATGGACTGGGACGGATCAAGCGAGAAGGAACAAGAAGCAACGAACCTCATCCTGGTGAGACTGACTGTATACCATCTGTGAGAGATATGAATGGTTGTGCTGGCCGGTCCTTGATGTGATTCCAATGTTACTGGCGGAGCTGGAGGGTACTTGGTGATATGTTGCATCAGCAGAATATTCGACTTTTGAAGATATTGTAGGTGCATGAGCAAATGAGTCGAGTCGGTCCTTGACTCTGTGATCGCCGAAATCATCGTCTTTGAGGCTGCAACCACGCCGGTAAAATGGCGAAGTTGGTATTTTCGATTGCTGTGCAATGTATTGTTCATTGAAGTCGCGATATCGAGCCAGCACCAGCTCATCGTCAGGATGATTGAACCATCCTATCCGGTGCAGATCGATCATTTTTCCATTGTTCTAAGTGTGGTCAAATGAAGAACGAGTCAGAGGTAGCTGTTGTGGCTCCATGCAAATTGGTCCGCATCGTTCTAATCCCTACCTTGATGTGGATAATCTGAATAGCCTGGCTTTGGACCAACATGACGGCGAACATGGAGTCGTACAAACTCACACCTGAGTGGTGGGCAACCGTGATATTGTCGTTCTTGAACTCACGCTTGTCGACGATCTAGATCATGAACATGCCAGTGGATGTCAGTCCTGCTACTGAATGGCACTTATGCAAAAAACAATGAGTGTCGACGAGTGAGGAGGGGTCGATACCATTCCTGTTTCCAGCTCAATGACATAAAACACATAAGTGTCCAAGTTGGGTATACAGCTGAGAGAACATGGGTGCTCCTGAGCTTCCGATGGTACTGCCGTGTTAAGTGTAATGGCGGCGACAATGATCTACGCCAAGAAAATGCAGCAGTTGAGTACGATGCGGAGACAAATCAGTCGACTGATCACCTTCAAATAGCAGGGGAAGGTGTCATTGCCATGGTGGCACTAAATCCTCGCTTACAAAGCGTCCGTTTGCAGTCACCAAGCAAAAGTCCTTTGAGAGCGCTTCGGACTCTTTCAGAACAACTGTCTCATGAGCCAACTTGAAGAAATCCTTGAACTTGAGTGATTCTGTCGGCCGCTCCTCGGGAGGTCCTCCAGAACCCTTGAAGCGGTAGATGTGGACTGCTCGATTGGTTTTGGACATACCTATCAGATACTACGCAGCGGCATTTGACCCATCCAAAGAGTAGTACATGGAACATGGATTAGACATCTCTCCTTCAACAGCCTTTATCCCTGTCCCTTTTATGAGGCAGTTCTTCAGCCTTGACAGTTGCATCAAGGCATCAAAGGCACAGGGAAGGAGTCCCAACGTGGACTAACCAACGGTGTCATACCTGTCCGCACGGCGTGAACTTTTTCAGGTACGACTGACAGTCGACCCCATGGATGGTGGTATTTGGGTACACTGAGCGATACATCCGCCTTGAGACAACAACATGGGATTTGCCTCTATGGGTACCAAGTTCTCGTGCTCGCAATGAACCTAGCAACGACTCTTTCGGTCGTCGGATCTGTGGGAGACATGAGGAGTAAGAGTCGAAGGAAGTCATGGCTGGTGTGTGAGAAAGGATGAGAGGACAGACAGAGACCGAGAGAGAGCAGTTCTTGAGCCAGTCAAGGAATGTGAGATGGGTCTGGGGAGTCTGAGGGGCAACTAGGAGGAAGTGTGAGCCTTGGGGGGACGATGAACTGTGGTGGAGGAGGGAGAGGGGGTAAGGTCAAGGTTGGACAAAGTGCCGCCGAACAAAGTGCACAGTTTGAAGTAGAGTGCATAAGTGGCTTTGGATCTGGGCCTTTGACCTTCATTTGTCCGGTCTGGCTCTCCTTTCTTCGTTCGTTTCGTCGGTCTCATCAGCTTTGTCAACCTCGTCTGCTTCGTCTGCTTCGTCTGCTTCCTCTGCTGCTCCACCTACTGCAACTGCCTCGTCTGCACCAACGTCGGTGCCAAAAGGATCAAGCTTTGTCGTACAAGCACAAGCGCACGATTATCAGTCACTGATCCCTGCATCCCATGAATCGTGGACTATCTGGACATTTTGTGTTCGTCCCCGATCATCGACCAACGAAAGCCTGCGTTCACTACGTACACATCCATCATGGGACAAACGCGACCCCTGACTGCACGCCATCTTCCCCTCTAGAAAGACCACGACTACCATGACCATGAGCCATTTCTTTTGTGGCGCTGGTGGACGAAAAAATCGCGCACCCATTGCGTTGGTGGCACAGAACCGTGCTGAGCAACCAAGCTCGTCCACCATAGTCAATGTACTACAGGCCTTGCCCTGTCTTCTTGCCGTGTTCAATTGCGGTATTTCTCTTATTCGTGGAGGAGCACTACGCGTGTCGCTACAAACCATGGACACACGAGGAAGGTTCTTTCACTTGAAGCTCTAATCGCCCTCGCCGACATTCTCTACCTCGCTTCTCGCATGCCATGCATCAAACGTTAGTGCCATTCCAAAAGGTAGGCCATCAAGTATCGATTGAGGCATTTTGTTGAAAGTGCCAACAGCTCAGCTAGTTGACGAGACGACAGCCTCTTTCTCACGACTCTACCATCTCTCTTTCGTTCAAACTTTTCTTCTCATCACTCTACTTCCTCTTTCAACACCCGTTAGCACGCTCGCGTCAGTTCCTTGCTCCACAATCGTATCACCCGGTAATCAACCATGAGTCCAAATAGCTTGCGCTACATACGAGGCAAGCGGAAAACGCACAGGTCTACCCTTTCTCTGGCAACCGAGGTCGATCAACACCAAGTAGACACGTTGAGTGACAGCCGTACTATACTCCCCCGTTCAAGCACCTTCAATGACATTGATGACAAGCTGTTCTCTGTCATCGTGTCAGACCCAAGCCGGATCCATCCACGCTACCCCGGCTCTCGGAAACATGACTCTTTACCCAGAATCATCAGGCGGCAAGCAGACCAATACCCCGTCAGCGACAGTGTTTTACCCTCCGCTGGCCCTAGCGAAAGCATCCCCGCCATTACGACTCTTACCTCTTTTCCAATCACGAGCAGCACGTCCATGGCCTTCTCGGCAACTTTTCCTCCAACAGCCACGCCTACAGTCACCTTGAAACCCAAGGGCGAAGATCCATTGTCGAGCGTAGCTGTGCAATCAATCCTCGGAGGTCTAGCAGCAATCTGCATCATTGCCGTCGTTTTGCGTTGCATTCATGTCAGTCGCCAATACCGCGCAGTGATCGAAGCACGTCAACGGAGCTTGGAGCGGGTTCGAGTGCAAGCTGGTGGACATTCCTCGCCTCATGGTGGCGCCGGTGGAACAAACCTCATCCCAACTAGCGAAATGACGCTGGCTGCTCGATTGAACATGTATCAAGCACGCGATGGAGCCAGAAGACATTATTATCCGTATCAGCAAGAACCATATGGTGGACGTGATGGTAGGGCCTTTGGAACTGTCGATTCGTTTATCGCGCCTTCATATGAACACGACGTGAGCCCACCACCATTCCTGGCTGTCTCCGGGAAACCGCCTGCATATGTTGAGACTAGAGCCACAGTCGCCCCGCCTCCAGAGATCCACCACGATCCTCGATGAGAAACCACTGGTTATGATATGTACAGCAATGCTTTATTGAGAACAACGCGTTCCCAGGATCTATAATACAGGCAAACGGCAAACAAATAAACAAGCGGACAAACAAGCAGAGAAGCAGAGAAGCAGAGAAAGAATCAAAGGTCTTGACTTTTCTTCAGCTCTACACCAGTGCTCCCGAATCCACAGGATCCGCGGTCAGTTTCGTCCAGGTTCTAAGATGAAGGAACAGGTCTCCTCATCAGTATCGACTGTAGGGTCAATAGCAATAGCATGCCCATGTGCGATCATGTCAAACTGGGATCTTACTTTGACCTCCTCTGCGTCACACATATAAACCTTTTCAAGAACGAGCTGGGCAATACGATCGCCTTCTTTGATGGCAAAGTCATTCTCTCCAAAGTTGAACAGAACGACTCCCAGTGGTCCCTAAACAGACAGGAACATACCATGAGTATCTCCGTTATTCATGAAGCATCGGTAACAAGCATTGTAAAGCATCCAGAACAGAGCATACTCGATAGTCGTAATCCACAACACCGGCTCCGACATCGATAAAGTGGTGGACAGCAAGACCACTGCGAGGTGCTACACGACCATATGTGCCCTCTGGAACAGCAATACTGATATCGGTTTTAACGAGCGCCCGAGATCTAGCCGGGATGACCATTTTCTCAGCGCTATTACATTCCAGTGAAAAAAAAAAGGGTGTTACGAGGCTGTTAGTAGGTGTTGTAGCGTGGGTTGGCGAGATGCACAGACAACCACCAGGGCTAGAGCTTTTTGGAATGTACCTGTAGAGATCGAATCCGGCTGCATATTTGCTACCGCGCGTGGGGATACGAGCCTTCTCGGACAACTTCTTGACAAGCAATCTTCCCAGCATCACAGACTTGACTGAGACCGTGGTGTCGTCGTCGCTGTCCTCGCTTGGTGATGGTGATACACAAACACGTTTAGCTTCCGGGAAGGAATCAAACTCGAGAGGGCGTTTTGAAGATTTGGTTGGACTCATAGCAGAAGTGAGGAGAGGGATGTCGGCTGGAAGGCTGAGGATCTGAAAACAGAGTGAGGAAGAAGCGAAGAGGAGAGGAGAGCAGGCGGTGGTGAAGAAAAGAAGAGAGGTGAGGAGGAGGAGGAAGAAAGAGAAAAAGCGAGGACGAGGGACGAGGGGTAGAAAAGAGCGAGCCAACAAAAAATGAAAAGATAAGTTAAATCTGGCGCGCTTCTTTGTTTGTGTCCTTCTCCTCCGTGACCGCCAACGCGTATTGGTGGCATCATTGCTCATAGCGGGGCGCTCCAATGGTCCTCGGCATGGCTATCATGCAATTGAGGGAGGAGATGTGCATTTAGGGAACAAGCATCAAGGAATGTGCAATAGGGAGACGCGTTTCAACTTACTGAGGCGAACCGTAGAGGAAGCACCGTTCCATACGATGCTCGTCCCGATGGAACGACCGAGGGTGATGCCTTGTGAGCAGAGCACCCTCGGGGCCCTTCCACCCCAACCCCACGGTCGATGGCCGACAGCTCCACTACACAGTAGCGACCGCGCTCCCTGTATCTTTGTCGCGCTTCAGCTTCATAGTATTATCTCCATGTCTCCTGCAATCGGTAACTTTGCGACTACCTGTTGTATAACCTGAATTTCGCCAGCTACAATGACGATGATGCATGAATAAAAGCCGGTGCACAAGATATGTGACAATAAAACGTACAGTCCAAACCACAAGTAAGAAAGTGAGGTCTACCACTAACCTTTGGCGGCACTTTTGGTGTATCTTTTTCTGACAGCAGCGGTCTTGTTATACTGATATGCCACGTCAGTGGAGATGGGTGTGGTCCGGATGCCCTCCAGATCTTCAAAGGAATAAATATCCTGTCTCTAGGATCTCCAGTGCTGTTTTTGTTGTACAATAACTCTAGTACTCATAACATCAAGGGATCAGAATGAGAGAACGTATCGAGCGAAACCTTCGCGTTGATTGTAGACCGATATCCATACCTCGATCTCCCTCTAGCCAACGGTGATTCCAAGCCGAATACGGAGGTAATAGGCGACCTAACTGGTATGGTTTTTTGCCCGTCGACTCGCGAGTTGGAGTCTCGCACCATAGCATAGGAGGGCTGAAGGACGATAGCTTGTGTTGGCCTCCTTTGGCGTGCGTGTTGGTTGTGTCGTTCCACAAGCAGGCGCAGTGGTTGTACGATGCGTGAATGGGCCATTGAGCGGGAGGAGGGGGATCGTATGTTGCAAATGTCGCTTTCAGCCTGCCTGATTGAACTGCTGTTGCTATTGAGACGGACGATGCCGGATCTGCCCACGATTACCAAATGTGCCCACTGAGGTGCTAGCGGGTGAACCTGCCATAGTGTGATTGAGGCTCTGCAGCGATAAAGTGTTGCCTTGGAGCGGGGGAAGATCCTGTGGATGGACACCCTGTGGAAGCATGGGCATACCAGACCGCTGAGCACGTATCACTTGAGGCAGATGTATACTGTGCTGCTCGGACAGCTGCAGACCAAAGACGAATCCAGGTATCGTGTAGCCCATCGGTGGTGGTGGACGCATAGAGGTTGGGTTGGCCACCTTGCTACTGCTGCTGGCTAGACTCACCGGTCCAAGGCTAATTCTGTTGTCGCCGGTCCATCCGACGTATGTCCAAATGAGAAAGGAGCAGAGACATCAGAGTGAGAAAGAGGGCCGGGGAGTGGAGAGAAGGAGCTGAAGTGGAATGGGGACCGGACATGATTTTTGGTGGCGCGTGCTTTGAGTGTCACCACCCCTCCAACTCTCACTTGCTCTCGTTCCTTGTCCTTTGCTACCTCTCTGACGTGTGCAGGACAACAAACCGCGAATCGCTCCATGGCAACCAACCCATCATTGACAGCATAGTATGCGCTTTGGGAGTATCGACTGTGGAGGGCAAAGAGGAGGGAGTGAGTCTCGCGGATGGTGTTGGATGCCCGATCTGACCCGTGCAGATCATGTTTCCCACATGGATAACATGGATTCAATGAATGTTACACAACAAAGCGGCCAAGCGCCCACGGAACCTTGGAAACGACCGCCATGGCCACGTTTGAAGTGGGGTGGGAGCGTCAGGTGGGGACATATAAAGG
>Ga0247824_10001967_pt1 | contig 11478 bp, 9 predicted proteins | sample 13C_PalmiticAcid_FD_194412 | JGI IMG/M metagenome (GOLD analysis project Ga0247824, IMG submission 194412) | Soil microbial communities from agricultural site in Penn Yan, New York, United States - 13C_PalmiticAcid_Day48 | ecosystem: Environmental > Terrestrial > Soil > Agricultural land...
CCACCGCGCCCGCAGCGCGCCTCTCCACATCCCTCACCCACCCCTCCACGACCGCCGCGATCCACTGCACGACAATCTTCCTCCGCCGGCCCGTGAACGGCGCCTCCTGCGCGTCAAACACCCCCTCGAGGACCTGCGCCACCAGCGCGTGCGGCACGCCCAGCCCGAGGAACAGCAGCACCGGCCAGCAAGGGTCCGCACCGACGGACGCGTCCTGGCCGTTGTTGACGGCGTACTTGCACACCTCGGGCAGCAGCGCGTCGACGGGGAACACAAGGCTGTCGAGCGACGTGCGGTGCGCAATCATCTGGATCTGCTGCGAGACCGACTCGTAGGGGAGGGGAGGCTCGCCCGTGGACGGGGGCGCGGCCCCGCGGCCCGCCGCCGCCCGCGCCATCTGCCAGTGCGTCTGCCGCTGCTCCGTCTCGTACGACGTCTGCTCGATCAGCCGCAGCCACGTGTCGATGATGACGCGCGGGTTGTGGTAGTCGGCCGCGTGGTAGATGAGCAGGCAGAGGTCGAAGTAGCCGGCCTGGTCGGCGTATTCGTTGTAGAGCTGGGAGAACACAAAAAGTTAGCTTGTGATTTAGTTTGCGCGAGGGATTGTGGGGAGATGCTCACCTCCGTAACTCCCTTGATCGGGCCGTCGAGGGCCAGCTGGATGTCGGCAAGCTTGTCTTGCGTAATACGCTGGTCCGCCTTCAGCCTCTCGAGCAGGTCATCCTGGATGTGCGCAATCTCGAGCAGCTCGGTGGTCTCGTGCTTGAGCAGCTGCTGTTGCTGGCGCGGAACACCGATGGTGTTGACGCTGGCGTTGGCCTTGGCCCGGCTGAGCAGCGTGATGCGGTCCTTGAGACCAATGTTGAGGTCCGATTTGGCCAGCGTTGCCTGCACCCGAGCAGCCTCGAAGAAGAGGCTGCGGTGGGTGTAGAACCGGCAGAGCAACTCGGCATGCTGATAATCCGTCTCGGCCAGGCGCTGGAGGTACGTGATGACGTGCGGTGAGTCGATGGACAGGATGCGGTCGGTCCAATTCTTCTCGATGTACCACTCGTAAAGGTCAAAGTGGAAGACTTCGTCGCTTGAGTCATTGACCACCGTGTAGGCCTCCATCCGCTTCGTTGCCGCAAGAGTGGGCCGGCCATCGACCATCTCGGGCTCCCCGGCGAAGGCAACCTCCAGCTTGTCCAACACCTCGTGGATCAAAGTGTAGCAGACCTTGCGCTCGTCAAACGCCTTCTTCCTCGAGTCGTTGGGCGGCTTGCCGTCATTCACCCACGACAGAGCCGTGTTCCCGCGGTCCTTTTGCCGCGCCACCGTCAGGCAGAGCTGAATGGCACCCGCATAGTACTTGAGCTGGGCGTACTGCTCGACAGCGCTTCGGAGGTTGGCCGGGGTCAGGCTGCCGGCAACCTGCTCAAACAGGCGCAGGCTCTCGGCCAGGAGCGTGCGCAGGACGTTGGGATTGTTGACCTGCTCGCTCGCGCGCTGCAGCTGTTCCTGGGCCTTGAAGGTGACGACATCGTCGGGCGAGCAGAAGCTGCCGCATCGCCTCCTCAGCGCGTCGGCAACGGTCTCGACGTTGGCGCCGCTGGCAATATTGCGGTTAACAATAGCCTTGACAAGCGCCTTGGCGAGCTCCTTGCCGGGAGCCTGGGAGAACAGCTGCTCGTAGGTCAGGTCCCGGAGCTGCTGTTGGGCGGCGGGGTCGAGGCGGGCGTAGATGTCCGAGACGCGCTCGTCAAACAGCATCAGAACAAACGAGATGCCTTCCGAAACACTCTCCATGAGGGTGCGGAGGCCGTGCAGGGCCTGGTGCTCCTTCTGGTTGGCGATCTCTTCTTGTCTGCTGAAGAGCCGGTCAGACGGGCCGGCAAGGCCTTGGATGGTGCTCTTGTTGGCCTCGAGGAAATTCCGCAGCCGCTCGACGTTCTCCTGGATCATGACGAGTTTTGAGGTCGCGACGGTCGACGAGACGGCCAGGGAGCCCTTTGCCTCCGCCTTGGTCGAAATGACCTTGGCCTTCCACAGCATCCGGATGAGACGGGTCAGGTACAGGGCCAGGGCGTCGTGCCGCGAAGATAACCTGACAGACTCCGACATGGACTGCTTCCCGTCCGATTCCGCAAGCCGCGGCTGGCCGCCGTACTCGACAAAGGCCATGCGGGCCAGGTTTTCGGTCTGCTGGTCCGCGGTTCTGCTCGTGCCAGTGCGCAGGTCGCTTCCCTGACCGCAGGCGACAGCAAGGGCGGCCGAGATGGTTTCGACACGGCCGTACTGGTTGAGGAACCTGCGCACCTCCCTCTCGAGCCCCTCCTCGCCGGCGCAGGTCTTGAGCGCGTTGGCAAAAATGTCCACCAACCTCCTGCGGCGAATGACGTGCACTCCAGTGTTAGTGAGCACTGCAAACTCGCCCGGCGCGTTGTCGAATTGGACAGCGAGCTCGTTGCCAAAGCCGAGGGGCTGCCTCGCGGCGGAGAAGGGAGCCGTCGTCAGGCCAATCTCGAGGATCCGGTTGTCGGCCGCGAGGTCGAGCCATGTCCCCTGCTCGAAATACTTGAGCGCTGATGCGGGTGTTGTGACCTTGATCTTGCCCGTGTCAGGGGCGGAAACGAAGAGGATATCCCCGCCGGTCTGCTTGCGGACGATATCGAAGAAGTAACCGGGGGCGAACCGGATACCCAAGGCGCTGGGATCGAGTGCGCGCGAGGCCTTGTCCAGCTGGCCCTCTGGTGACTGGCCCGCCATGCTCCGGGTGCGCGTTCCCGGCTCCTTGGGCGGGAACTTGACGAACTGGAGCTGCATGCTCTGCGGGGCAAGGCTTGTCGACCCGCCCAGGGTGTAGGACGCGGGGCTCGTCGCGCTGAGGAAAAGGCGGCAACCAGTGTCGGTGAGAGCCATGAGATGGAGTTTTGAGGCTTCGGTGGCGGGGATGGGGCTCAGCGAGACGATGTTGGTGCGGTCGGTCAACAGCGGCGAGCTGTCCATGTGCGCAAAGTCGCGCAAGCAGCTCGTCTTGTCCTTCTCGATAACCCGGGTAAGCTTCTCGGGGCTCTCCATGTGATAGGTGCGAATGGTCGAGCGGTCGGAAAGCGAGTAGAGCAGGTTGCGTGTATCGTCAACGACCAAGGCAACAAGCCCTTCCACTTGGCGCTGGCCAAACGGCAGACTTGCCAGGGGCAGGTTGGGCATGACCGATGACCACCCGGGGTGGGTGTGGTTGATCTTTCCGCACCGGCTCGAGAACCACCTCTCCTCCTGCTGGTAGAACAGCTCGTGGATATCCGTGTCGCTCTGGCCTCCGAGGAAGATGCGGCCTGAGGCGGTACCGACGATCTGGGTGACGTCGCCGCCGTGGACCGACATTTTTGTCTGGTACAGGGTGACCGTCTTGGAGCCCGAAGGGGTGGGGACGGCCGAGACACCTAGCAAGGTGACCTCAGTGGTGGTCGCAACGACCAAAATGTGGGTGATGGTGTTGACAAAGACGCCCGGCTTGGGGGGTACGAGGGCAACGGCGGTGATGTTATGGGTGGCATCCTCGTAGCCGATGAGCTCCGGGTCGGGATGGGTGTAGTCCCAGAGGAAGAGGGAGTCGTCGATTGAAGCCCAGGCGTAGTTGATGCTCGCAAACAGGCCGATCTTTGTCGAGACGGAGCTTTGGTTCAAGCGCGAGAAGACCTGGTCTGGGATGGTATATGTGGAGACCTTGTGAAACGGAGCCCAGGAGGACTCTGCGTACTGGATGTCGTAGTCGGAGGACGCGCCGGCTGTTCAAGCGGAAGTCAGGTCAGTCGTGTTCTGGGATATGAGGCCAACCAAGGCAGCGACAAAAGGCAGGGAATTAACATACGCCGGCAGTACGAGTCTATGTCGGGGTAACTCTCATCGAGCTGGAGGGTCTGGTTGACGACCTGGGCGGCCTTGGTGACGGGAGGGAGGTCGTCGCGGGCCTGGGGCGGCGGCAGCATGCCTGTGGTGATGTCGGGCTGGCCAGAGCCCAGGGTGCTCGTGATGGGCGCGGGCGCGGTTCCCAGCGCGCCGTTGGTGCCTCCACCGGCCGCCTCGTTGAAGTTGAGCCGCCGACGGACCGTGTTTGGCCCAGCGGCGGGAGTGTTAATGAAGGCGCCAGGGATCGGGCGCATGGGCGTGACGGGATTCATGGCCGAGGTGTCGGGGGGGCTTGGTAGGCCCAGGGCGCAGTCAGACGGTCAGAGAAAAAAGGCGGTCTCGCGGGTGGATTTGGTCGCAAGTCGCCGAGTCGCAGGGCCGGCCACGTGTAGCCGTGGGTGCCTCGAGACTGGAGGAGGCCAGTTGGTCGCCTCGCCGTCGTCGTCGTCGGTCAGAGGTCGGGGGTCGTGGGTCGGTCGTCGTCGTCGTCGCACCTGACGCTAGCTCCCCGCCTGTTGCACCCAGCGCCAACGTCCTGCAGCTCGATCGCTAGGGCAATTGCACCATCAAAGCAACTCGGGCGTCGAGTCGGGCAGCTAGCGACCGGGTCTGCAAGAGTGTTGGGAGATGGTGTCGCCAGAAATGTGGGATGTTCTGCGCTGTCGGGGCCAGGGAACGGTGGCGCAGAAAGAGAGGCTGGCCGTAAACAATTTTTGGAGAACGGGAGTCGCTGGCCATTGGCGGGCGAGCACCAAGCACAAGCAAAGCAGCTGCTGCTGCTGGTTGCTTGTCTCTGACGCGCTGAAGGCACGCGCTGGGGCTGCACTGGGCGGCGCTAGGCCATATTCGGCCAGGTTCTGCCACCGCTTTCCAGGGTCGCAGCAACGAGAACAATGCCTTCAACCCTCAATAGCATCACAACAATGAGGCAGAGGACATTCGGGTTCTGGGGGACATGGCATTACTCGAGTGCAACATTAAACCATCGGCATTGAAACGTGTAATTACCTATTGTACATCTACCTGCACATACCATAAACCCAAGATTTTGAAGTTGGCGGCCGGGGATCCCCACACCACTGCCCTGGTCCACCCTGCCATTCTTGATATCCCAGCACCAACCCAACAGAGCACATGCCGCCACCAGATCCATGCCACTTCCACTTGTTCCTCACTGCTTCTTCGCATCCCTCGCCGCCTTGCGCAGCGCGCGGGTCCGGATGTCCACGTGCATCCTGCGGTTGAACCAGATGGTGACCGCGCTCGTCGTGCCCACCGTGCTGTCAATCACCCACTTGAACGCGGCATGGCTCCACCACGGCGTGTACGTGTTGGGGAAGTTCTCGGTGCTGCTCAGGCCAATCTTGCCCAGGGCGGCCCGCACAAACTGCTTCGGGTTCGGGATGAGCAGGCTGGTGCGGCGGATCTTGCTCATGGCCGTCGTCACCAGGTAGCTGACGATGAGCTGCACATCGACGCCCTGCGGCTTGAGCTCCGACGCCAGCGAGCTGCTCCAGTGCTGCAGGAACGCCTTGCTGCCGCTGTAGGTGGCCAGGTACGGGGTGGGCATGACGCCGGCGAACGAGCCCATGGTGAGGATGAGGCCCCTCTTGCGCTTGGTCAAGATGGGAGCAACAACCTGGGTGGTCTTGAGGGTGCCGAGGCAGTTGAGCGTGATGATGCCCTGGAGCTCCTCGCGGCTGGTCTCGAGGAAGGGGACGGGGATGCTGTGCGACTGGCCGACGTTGTTGATCAGGATGCCGACGTCCAGGCCCGCGATCAGCTGCGCCAGACGCTCGTAGTCGGCGTCATTGTCCTTGGAGTAGTCCATCGCCAGCGTCTCGACCTGCAGCCCCGACCACCTCAACGACAGTTCACGGGCGAGAGTATCGAGCTTGGATTTCGTGCGGGAAACGAGGACGAGGTTGAAGCCCTTGGCGGCGAGCTGCGAGGCGAACTCCTTGCCTAGACCGTCCGAGGCGCCAGTGACGACAGCCCAGGTGCCCTTCTTGCCATACTTGCGGAGCTGTCGCAAAGCCACTGTCAGCACTACAGCGCACCAGAGCAGATGTTCAAGTGGGGAACTCGGGACAGGCGTACGTTGGTGCCGCTCAGGATGAAGCAGTTCAGGAACAGCTGGAGGAACGAGAGCGCGCGGCGGGCGACGTAGAGAGCTCCAATGCCGGCCAGGGCCCACTGCGCCTGCTGCGGGACCGAGTTCCAGCAGTCGACGGCCTTATCCAAGGCCTCGTGGACCGAGTTGCAGTTGAAGTTGAACGCCATGGTGCCGCAGTGGTCGAGACGGATGCAGCTAGACAGAGCGTGTTGGTGTTCTCGATGGCAGGGAGATAACCCTTTTGAAGCTGGTGAGGCAAGCCCGTGTTCCCGCCTTCCCAAAACGCGCCTTATCCAAAAATGTTGGGGACCTTGCATTCGGAAGATTTCGATAGGGGCCCGCTGTGGGTCCTGAAATGGAGCTTTGACCAACCTGGCCGAGGTTGTGGAAAAATGACCCACTTTGCCAACCCCTGTCAAAGCTAAGAGGCTTGGCATTCAGGGCTGAACCGTCCCCATCGAGAATTTGGGTCGGGAATTTGAGGAGCATCAACATTGCGGATAGGGAGCATCACTTGCAAGTTGGCTGTTTCTCTCACCCATTGCCGCCTTCAAACCATCCAATCCAATCCACGAGCCACCGCAAGAATGGACAAGATCCAGGCGTTTCTCCCCTCCGGGGAAAAGGGTTACCTGCCCTACTACCTCTTCGTGGTAAGTCCAGCAGCGCGTCTGCGGCGCGGCAGGGCAGCAACACATGAAGTCCGAACTGACGAATCCCCCGCATCTCAGGTCTCCGTCGTGGCCATGGGCAACGCCCTCCAGAATTACGCGACCCTGCACTACACGCGCCGCATCTACAACGGCCGCTTCGTGCCCAACCACGCGCTGCCGGCCCCGACCGCCCGCTACAACCCCGAGGACAGCACCAACATCCTCAAGCCCGCCTCGGCCACGGGCAAGGACTCGGAGAAGGCAAAGGACCAGGTCTCGCCGCTGGCCGCCCGCGTCTTCGGCACCTACACCTTCGTCGCGGGTATCATCCGCTTCTACGCCTGCTACCAGCTCGAGAACCCGGGCATGTACCAGCTCGCCATCTGGACCCACGTTATCGCCGCCGTCCACTTCACCTCTGAGATGCTGGTGTTCAAGACGATCAGGTTCAGCGGACCGCAGGTGTTCCCGTTCCTTGCTGGTTATGGCGGTGCTATCTGGATGCTGCTGCAGTACAACCACTACGTGCAATAGACCGTCTTCAGGGGCAGGGGAGGGGGGATGGTTCGGGGTGGTATCTGCTCATATCTGCTGCGCCGCCTGTGCGTGGCATGGCGTAGCATGGGTACATGCCGAGGCGCGCGCGCGCTACTTAATGTTAATGTGCAAGGCAGAAAAATGGAACCAGTCTGCAACGTCCCACCATCGCCCCAACAGACCCCAATCAGTTCTTGCGCGCCGTGCGGTACAGCTCGCGGCCGCAGTTCCGCAGCTCCGCGGCCGCCTGCTCGGGCGTGATGTCCCGTTGCGGCTCGGCCATCAGCTCGTAGCCGACCAGGAACTTGCGGACCGTCGCGGACCGGAGCAGGGGCGGGTAGAAGTGCATGTGGAACCAGCTGGTCTCGGCCTCTTCCGCCGTGCACTGGAGCGGAGCCTGGTGAATGCCCGAGCCTGTGTCGTGTCAGCATCGCAACCCGCCGGCAACCGCAGACACCTTGAAGGGTAGGCACTTACTGTACGGGAAGCTCGTCTCAAAGAGGTTGTCGTAGCGGCGCGTAACCTCCTGGATGGCCTCTGCAAACTCGAGACGCTCTATGTCGGTGAGGTCAACCAGGGCGCGGACGTGGCGCTTGGCAATAACGAGCACCTCGAACGGCCAGACGGCCCACCACGGGCAGACCACCAGGAAGGAGTCGTTCTGCCACACGATGCGGGCGCCCTTTGCGATCTCCAGCTTGACGTAGTCGGCCAGCATATGCCGTCCGCCGTTCTCGGCGCGGTACTTGGCCATGTGGACCAACTCCTTGGCGGGCTCCTCGGGCAGGTGGCTGCTCGCCCAGATCTGGCAGTGCGGGTGCGGGTTCGAGCAGCCCATGGCGGCGCCCTTGTTCTCAAAGATCTGCATGTAGCGCAGCTGGCTGCTGGGCGCGACGACCTCGCTGTGCGGGCTGCTGTTGGCGGTGGCCTCGAGGGCCTTGGCCGCCTGCGCCTGGAGCGGGTGGGCGGGGTCCATCAGGCGCGCGTAGGCGCGCGTCCAGGCGTCGACGACGGGCAGGATGTCGCCCGCCGCCATGTCGGCCAGGGTCAGGTTGTGCCGCGGCGAGAAGGTCATGACGTAGCACCGACCGCGGACGGGCTTCGCGCGGAGCAGCAGGGCGAGGATGGGGTCCTCGGCGGGGTCCTCGGCGGGCGGCTCGTCGTCCGTCATGGCGCTGTAGTCGTTGACAAAGGCGAAGGTGCTGTCATAGTTGGGGTTGGCGCCCCCCTGAGCGCGCTCGTTCCCAGGGCACAGGTAGCACTGCGAGTGGTGTAAGCGATGGGTTCATCATGGAGCTATGTGTTGCCGCAACGGGGAATCAAGCAGAGGCTGGGTGGCACACCTTGTCGTCGTACTGGGGGAGCACATTTTCGTTCGGTGCCTCCTGTTGGCCTCTGCATATAGTTTAGTGAATGCACATTGGTATTCTCGGGATGGACTCAGGCTCACTGCCAAGGTCGTTTAGTGCGATGCGGCGAGACCAGCAGCCACGACCCGATCAGCGGGTTGTACCGGCGGTGCGACACGTTGTCAAGCAACTGGGAGCTCATCTTGACTGGCGAAGACAAAATTTCTGGAGAGAGAGGTGGGGGAAAACAGGGTAAGTGGAAAAGGCAGCAGTAATCGGCCCGGAATAAGAGCGATTTCCTCCCAGCTCCACGAGGTTGCACTTGTGCCTCCTCAGAGCTGGCTTACTGGAGAGGTGGGGTTGGCAGATTCAGGGAGGGGAAATCGATGAGCAAGGTTTGCGGAGCGAGATCTCTCTCTCTCTCTTGAACAAATAAAGAAAAACTCTGATGCGCTGGTCGTCCCGAAATAGACAGATACTGGCCGACAGGCCCGCGGAAGGGAAACAACCAAGTTTCCGTCTCATCTTTGGCGCTCGTTAGGAACCACCAAGTTGGTCCATGCAATCAATGTTGAGGTTGTCATGGAGTGAATGAGGAGTGAATCTCACTCGATTTACTTTCTATTTAGCTCAAAGACCCACATGCACGAGGAAATGATTGCCATATGCAACAATACAGCTGTCTTACTAGCTGTGTTGCCATTTGAACATTGTGTCTGGATCTGGAGCGCACTCAACTTGAAGTTGGACGGTGGGTGGTGGGGGGTTCGTCTGGAAGGAGCTGGAGTGCAAGCCTGCAAGGGTTAGGGTCTTCCGGTCTGTTCGAAGCTCGGGCCACCAGTGGCCCCGCAACCAGGAACCGCCAAGCAAGCAGTCGGCTGGTGGACCCACGATCATCGGCCTCCGACCATTGCCTGAATCATCAACATCACAACATCAGCCTGTCCGCATTTCCATCAAATCCCGGGCCTGCGCCATCGAAATCCATCAATCTACGCGTCGAATCGCCATCCGGGCATCACGCGCTATCGAACGCGCCCTTTATGGGAATCCCCCGCGCCGTTTTCCGCACGCCATAAGCAGACTGCGGCCTTGCCGACCGTGGTGCCCCCTGTCGTCGCAAACCGCAGCGCAAGCCAGAGCCCCACCCGCGCCGACGCGCAACCTCCACGATGGGCGTCATCCGCAAGAAAATAGCTGCGAGGGGCGGCGAGGGCGGTGTGAAATACGTCTGCGACGTTTGCTCTGCCGACATTACGTCGACTGTAAGCGCTCATTTTATTCCAATTGCCGCCTTGCCGGCGCATGCGCTGGAGATATCCCCTGCCATCTCCCGTCGTCGCGCATGCGATCGCCAGGATGCAGCACTCCACCATCTGAGCCTCAGAATATGAAGCTCATATCCTTGTGTCCCTTAGGTTCGCATTAGATGCGCGCACAGCGCCTGCAACGAGTATGACCTCTGCGTCCTGTGCTTCTCCAACGGCTCGACCAGCAACGCGCATCAGCCCGCAACACATCCATACCGAGTCATCGAGCAGAACTCGTTCCCGATATTCGACCGAGAATGGGGCGCCGACGAGGAGCTTCTCCTCCTGGAGGGCGCCGAGATCTACGGGCTGGGGTCGTGGGCAGATATCGCCGACCACATTGGTGGCTACCGGAGCAAGGACGAGGTCCGTGACCACTACCTCAAAGTCTTTGTCGACTCAACTCGGTTCCCCCTGCCGAAGCGATGCAGCCCCCACGACATGGAGCTGGCCAACGAAATCTCTAGAGAAGAATTCCAGTCTCGCAAGAAGCGGAGGATAGAGGATCGGAGGGAAGCCGCCAAAACCGCGCCCGCCCTGCAACCAAAGACAAAGCCGACGGCCAGTGTGCCGGCCTGCCATGAGATCCAGGGCTACATGCCCGGTCGCTTGGAGTTCGAGACCGAGTACGCCAACGAGGCCGAGGAGGCTGTCCAGCTGATGCAGTTCGACCCCGGCGATGGCATCAACCCGCGAACCGGCGAGCTGGAGCCCGAGATGGAGCTCAAGCTCACGGTCATGGAGGTGTATAACTGCAGGCTGACGCAGCGCGCGGAGCGGAAGAAGGTCATCTTTGAGCACAACCTGCTCGACTACAGGGAGAACAGCAAGATGGAGAAGAAGCGGTCCAAGGAGGAACGGGACCTCCTCAACAAGGCGAAGCCGTTCGCCCGGATGATGAACCAAACCGACTTTGAGCAGTTCTGCCAGGGCCTGCTCGACGAACTCAACCTGCGGCAAGCCATATCGCAGCTGCAGGAGTGGCGCAGCCTTAGGATCGGCGACCTCCGCAGCGGCGAGAAGTATGAGCAGGACAAGGCCTCGCGCATCCAAAAGGCAATACCCCTCGGCTCCATGGACCGCGAGCGGCTTGCAACCAGCCAGCGTAACAAGCAACAACCACCGCCCGAACCCCCCAGCGGCGCGGCCCTCCTCGTCGCCCCCGAGCTGCCCATTAGGTCTGCGGCGACGAACGGCGTGGCGAACGGCGACGGGCCGCCGAACGGCATCAAGGCCGAGCCGAACGGGACGCACATCAACGGCGGCGGCAGCGTCGTGGTGGCCAACGGCACGGCGCCCGCCAACAACAACAGGCAGGCGTACACGCCGCAGCCGATCCCCGGGGTGCAGCCCGCGCCGCTGTCGCAGGACAACGCGCCGGACCTGCACCTGCTGACGACCGAGGAGGCCAAGCTGTGCGAGACGCTGCGGCTGCAGCCCAAGCCGTACCTGATGATCAAGGAGCAGATCCTCAAGGAGGCGGTCAAGGGGAACGGGAGCCTGAAGAAGAAGCAGGCGAAGGAGATTTGTCGGTTGGACACGCAGAAGGGAGGGAGGATTTTTGATTTTATGGTGAATGCGGGGTGGGTGGTGAAGGCTTGATGGGGGGGCAGAGATTAGGG
>Ga0247824_10001971_pt1 | contig 11462 bp, 10 predicted proteins | sample 13C_PalmiticAcid_FD_194412 | JGI IMG/M metagenome (GOLD analysis project Ga0247824, IMG submission 194412) | Soil microbial communities from agricultural site in Penn Yan, New York, United States - 13C_PalmiticAcid_Day48 | ecosystem: Environmental > Terrestrial > Soil > Agricultural land...
TCGGCACCTCCAGATCCCGACACCCACTAGTGCGCCCCGCATTATTCGCCAAACTGTTCGCCTGCATCTGGTCGATACAGTCCTCCGCCAGCACGCCCGTGCAGCTGCCATCGGCATGCGTGGCCCCGCCGGCGCGGAGCCCGCCCGTGAAGACGATGGCACACACCCGCCACGCGGAGGCGTTGAACCCCGCCACGCCGGCGGGCGGCGCGATGGACATGGCCGTTGCGTCCATGTACAGCGCTTTGTTGATGGCCGCGCGGGACGAGTTGGCCAGCGGCACGTTGGCGAGCACGCGGATGTTGAGGGACCACCCGTCGACGCTGGCGTCGTCAGCGGCATCGGCGGATAGGGAGGTGTTGTACCCCGTGATGGGGAAAGTGGTGTTGGACGCCGGGTCGGCAGCCGCGGCGGCAAACTCGTGCGCGGGAAGGCCGTAGGGGGCCTGGGCGGCGAGGTCCCCGCCGACAAAGGACTGGGCAAAGGCGTAGGCGGGCACGAGGAGGGTCAGGTAGACGAGGCTCTCGCGCAGGCAAAGGCAGCTCCAGAAGTCGCGGAGGCGCTCCGACGACCGTCGTCTGTCCTTCGTCTTCGGGGCCTTCTGCTTCCGCGGGCGGCGGCCGGCGGACTCCTTCTTCTCCTTTGCCGGCGGGTTCTTGGGCTGCTTCTTGGCCTTGTTGACAGCAGCCGCGTGACTGTTGGCGCCCTCGCAGACCGACGCGCGGTACACGCCGGCGGCGGCGTGGTAACAGTCTAGATCCATGATGGAAAAGTCGGGGACCGCCGGGAGTCGCCCTCAGCAAAAGACCGCGGTTGAAGGATAGGGGACGATGTCGAGGCTGACTTGCGCGTCGAGGGAGGAAAGGATTCCGAGTCCTCCAAGAGGTACGTTGGGTTTCCTCTGGCCATTTTATGATGAAGCGGACGGTGGCGGGCGAGGTAACAGGAGGCCAATGTTTTGAACATGCGGCATGGAGGTACTCATGCAGGTGTGCAAAGCGCAGCAATGGAAATAAACACAATATGCCTGAGGGTGTGTGTGCTGGGCCCACCAGCGTTGCCTCGGTCTGGGTCTGTGTACCACACGGATCTTTGGTTCATGATGGAGGCCTGGGAACCAGCGGCTGCCTCGTCCTCAGGCGACATGGTAATGGTGCTGTGGAGAAGGACCCGGACCCTCTAACCACCAAACAGATGCATGGCCAAAGCACTTTGACGCTGGATATCCGCTATCTAGACTGGCTAGCTCACATAAACCCCAACCCCCAAGAAGTGTAGACGAAAAGCAGAAAACTGACCCATATCATTAACCCCGTCTGACGCCGTCCCAGTGCTCCCAGTGGCTCCGCCTTACAACACGGGGGAGAAACAAAACCCCGAGAGAAAAGAACCAAAAAAAAAAAAGAGGTGCGCGTAAGATGCTGGGCGTAGCCCGCCGCGAATATGTACCAGAAGATTGCAAAAACAACAACAGCCCCAGGCTCGCTCAGTCACCAAGGCTCATCCAGCTCCAGGACCCAATGGCGCCGCCGAGGAGCAGCATGGTCAAGATGGCAGCGCCAGCGCGATCGCCCGTGGTAATCGGCGCCAGGGGCTGCGTGGGCCCGCGACTGCGGCTGCCGGCATTGTTGTCGCCCTTGCTGATGCCGGTGGCGTTGGTGGCGGGCGGCTCAGCCCCCTCGATGAGCAGGCTCGACACGGCGGCGAGGGCGCTCATGGCCTCGCCGGCGCCGCTCGTCTTGTCGACGGCCGTGTCAACGTAGACACCGCCGGACCAGTAGAAGCCGCAGCGGCGGCCCGAGTCGCCGCCGGTGCACTGGTTGGCCGCGGCCTTGGCTGAGGTGGCCAGCACGGGCAAGATCTTGCTAGCCGTGTGGGGCGCGATTTGGGTGACTACGGCGAGCCAGCGGTGGACGTAGCCCTTGAAGCTGAGCATGTCGGCGGTGCAGGCGCCCTGGCGGCCCTCGCAGGGCAGCTCAAAGGCGATCTTCTCCGGGAAGAAGTCGCGCAGGATGCCCGTCAGAAGGTTGTCGATGCGCGACTTCCAGATCTCGCTGCCATTGGTGTAGTTGTACATGAAGGCGGAGCCGTGGAGCAGCAGGGCGGCGTTGTAGCTGAACTGGGCCTTGTTGATGTCGGTGCAGTTGTGCTCGACGTGGCCGCCGTCGTAGACGCGCCAGTCGGCATGGTCAATGTAGCCAACATCCCACAGCCAGTTGAACGTCTTCTCGGCCCAGTTGGCGTACGTCTGGTTCTCCGTGTAGCGGGCCAGGCGGGCGCCGAGGTTGAAGAAGCACGCGTTGGCGATGGTGTTCTTGTAGTTGTAGCCGGCGTTAGTGGGCGGGACCTGCCAGCGGAGGCCGCCGTTGCACGTCTCGTCGTGGCGGTCGTCGGCGGCCTGGGTGTGGAAGACGGCCTGGGCCAGGGCGAGCCACTGCGGCTTGTCGTCGGGCGGGTTCGGGAACTTGTTCTCGGCGGCCAGCATGGCCGACATGCCCCAGAAACCTTGATCGTCGTTACCCAGCGACGCCGTGTGGTTCGGAGGCATGTAGTCGGCGTTGGGGCCGACCTGGTGCAGCATGCCCTCCTCGATGACGTGGTTGTAGCTCGTGTCGCCCGTCAGGTGCCAATAGTCGACGTATGTGCCCATCATGGCTCCTCCCTCCCACCAGTAGTAGTCGCCCTTGTGTTCTGTCGGCGGCCCCGGAAGAATGCCGGGAATCTCGCCCGTCTTGTTTCCTTGGTAGTAGAGCATCAGGTCATAGGCGAGGGTGCGTGACGACTCGCGGATCTCGTCTGCGATTGCCAGTCAGTCGGGGGCGCTCTCCACCATCCCTGCCCAATGGCTGGTGCCGTCGCTGCCGTCGTCAAACGAGCATACCTGGTGTATCGACCTTGTAGTACTGTGCGGATACGGCGGGAAGGATGGCGCTTGTCGCAAGCAGGGCGGCCAGCCACCGCGGTGGGCTTCTCGCCGACGTTGATGGCGCCATCTTGGGTGTGTGTGTTTTCGTCTCGGCCTCGAAAGCGACGGGATTGACGGACGGCTCGGTGCGGACTTGGGCCGGCGAAGATCAAAAAGGGGGTCGCAAAACAGTCGTCAGAGTGGTTCTCGGAACGGCAGGCAGATGGTAGTGGAGCAGCAGGGAGCGAACGTTGGGTGTAAACGAGTGTGGTGATCGCCAGCGGCGGCGTCGACGATGCGGATTGGCAGCGGGCGGACGGTGGTGTTCAAGAGAGGAGAGGAGGCATGGTTTCTGGAAACGGGCGTGGTGGGCTTGCGAAAGGGGCCCTCCTGGTCGGTCTTGGGGTCTTGGTATTCTCGGCAGGCGCTTGGCTTTCTCGGCGGCGGAGGGCGGTGCAGCGGTGGTCGATGGTTTGGTGATCCACCTCGACGCCCTGAGTGGCCAGGGGCGTTCGTGAGCAGGCGTCTTGGCGGCGGAAAGTGGGAAATGATCCATGCGCCAGCGGGCGACGGGGCATGGATTGTTGGCTACGATCGGCCTGGGCTGCTGGGCAGCGAAGGGGTGGGCGTCGCCTGGCATTGGCATGGCCATGCTGGTTTGGCACGGGACAGCATGGCTGTGGATCGCGTTTCCGTCTCCCAGCACTCGCCACCTCGCGCAGCGCGCAGGCCCGACACAAGGCACGGCGCTGGGGATGGGGGATGGCTGCGACAGTCGCGCAGGTTTTGTGTTTTCGGGAAAAGCGACACAACCGACGGGTCGGCCATGCTGTGCTCTGCGCACCCGACGCGGGCAGCCAATCGAGAGCAGCACATGCCGCAGGCATTTGATTGCAGGCGACCCTCTGTCGCCGGGTGGCAGGCACAGGCCAAGACCCCGAGCCCCACCAGGCGGTTCCTCACAGGGGAGAACCCAGTGGCCAGAAACAAACCCCTGGAAAAACCTGATCTTCTCCCTTCTCCAGGGCCAACGTAATCCGACGACGTCATCCTCGATCCAGGGCGCGACCAGCGCGCGGCGGGCTGTTGCTAAAAGTATCCCTGGGACATCGACAGACGACTGTTTTCGTGGGGCAATACGATCCGCACCCGACCCAAGACCTCGACTGCGATCGCCAAGGGTCCTCCACGGGCCATCACGGCGGGTCACACGACTGCGCTTGGGGCTGGCCTGTGGCTGGCTCTCCCATGCGCCCTGTGAGCATGTGGCCGCTGCGTTTTGGATCAAGACAAGACATGTCGCACGCTGGACACACTTGGGCTGCAGAGCAACACTTCATTTAATCAATTTTTTGGTTTCCAACCCGCAATCCTCCCTCAGTTGTTTGCCGTCTTGTCGTTGTAGTAGTGGATCTGGTGTTGCCGCCGTCACGTTAGCCAGCCCGCTCATCGTCTCATCTCCCGCCGACATCTCCATTACGAAGCACAGCCAGGACGCCAAGGTCGGCCAAGGACGCGCCGAGATGGGAACGCGAGGGAACAGCGGGGGGCGACTCACCGTCTGGTCCGAGCAGCCCGACGGCGTCTGGTAGCCGTACGCGCCCGTGTTGATGAACAGTCCCTGCTTCGCGCACACGAGCCACGCCGCCAGGTTCTGCCGCTTGATGCTCGCCACCGACCACGTGAGCGCGTCGCCCTGCCACGCAAACGCCCCAAACGGGTTCTTGGTCGTGTTGAACGACGTCGCCAGCGTGCGCGGCGGGTTGGCCTTGTCCGCCGGCTCCTCCACCCACATGTACAGCGGCGGCTTGGACACCTTGTTGACCAGCTGCCCGTCCTCCACCTGGAACTGCCCGGCCGTCGTGTACGACTCGAGCACCGCCGCCCCGGGCACGTTGGCGGGGAGCGTCTGCAGGTACTTGTGGTAGTTGGGCGCCGCTACCGCCCGGATCCAGTATGCCCCGTCCTGGAGTGTTTTCGGTGACGGTGTCGACACCGGGGTGTCGGCCTGTGCGGTGGGCGCCGACAGAGCCGTGCCGATGAGGGCCGCAAGTGCAACTGCCTTCATGGTCGAGAGTCGGGTCGTTTCAGCGGGTCGAGGTTGAGAGACTAGACGGTTGCCGGCGGTATCATGAAGCCAGCCACTTTGACACCAAGCTATCCGCGCCTTAGGTCTGGTCTTAAGGACGTATGCAGCCCCTGGCCCATGGCGGAACCCCTTGCGCCATGCCAGATTACAATCCCAGAGTCTAACCAAGATGAGGGGTGCTTCACGCTATTATATTGCTCCTCTCTTTGCCTTCCGGGATCACATCATCCAAATGCCGCGGGGGCCCAGATTCCGCCCCGCCGATCAGGCCGCTTGGACGGATGTTAATTCAGGACACTATGCCGATTGCTCCCGAACTGGGTTTGGGGGAATAAACCCGAACTCTTTGCTTGCCGGGTAAATGGCCGGAGGAGGAACAAGGGCCCGTCCGAGTCAACATGCCGGCGTGGACTCCAGTGAATCCTAGGTACATTAGCCTGGCTGACTTGACACTCAAAAACAGCTCAGACCAGTCCCGCTGGTGGAAATACGAAGTCAGGAATACTATTCAAGGGAAATTTAGTACAACTTAATACAAGCATATCTGGTATCATCTATGACGAGCTACGTACTTTCCTGCTTTCTTTTGTTTTTCTGCCTCCTTATCTATTTGTTGTTCCCCTTCCTATTTAGCATCCTCGAGGCGATATTTCACGCATACCTGAATCTCGTAGGGGCCTGCTCATACTGCTAACTAAGGGCAGGAACGGATAGAGGCCCGCGGCAACGCTATAGTGAACCTCGACGTGCTTTATGCCGGCTCCTGGGATATGTTTAGTCTATTACGGCATATAAACCCCTGACTCAAAGCCACAAAGCTATCTGCCGCCCTCCCTTACTCGAATTCGGATCCGTTGCTACCTCCTATTTCATGTAAAGATGCACCCCCACCTAATGTAGCCATTTCACTCCACCCCCTTCCGTTCATGTCCATACCAGTCCCATCTCTACGCATCCCCAACCGTCAAACATCAAACAAGAACAACCCAGGCCGGACGGAAGCTCGAAACGATACGCCCCGGTCGTCGACGGGCTGGAGCGCCTCGGCCGGAAACAACCACCAACCGATGGCGGTGCAGGGCACCTTCTCCATGGCTTCAAACACGGCTTCCTCCTCGGGGGACTCGCAAAAGTACCCAGAGTCGCCGATGCCGTTGCGGCTCTGCCGCCAGAGCGCGGCCTCGAACCGCAGGTTGGTCTCCAGCCTGGCTCGGGACCACGGAACGCGCCCCGCGGCCTCGATCTTCTCCCACGCCGCGGTCGGCGAGAAGTACATGGAACCAGGGCCAAGGTTGTTGTTGCACAGCAGCGCGTCGGTGGGCCAGGGCTGCGCCGGGCAGATGTACACGCGGAGCTGCGGGGCCGCGACGCCGAACGCGCGGGGTAACTGGCGCCAGCCGTGCGCGAGGGCCTGCGGGCTCTCCCCAAGCGGGAGCTGGCGTAGGTCGAGCTCGACGCCGGGCCGCGGGTCTGCCGCGAGCCAGGCGAAGCCGCCGGCCGGGCGGCCGTGCCTGTGCAGCGGGAAGGTCTGCGCGAAGTGCTGGCGCCAGCCCGTGGTGGACGCGTTCCAGGCGAGGGCGCTCATGCCCCGCGTCGAGCACTGGAAGTCAATGAGGCAGAAGACGGAGCGGAGTTTCTGGCCAAGGGTCTCGGCGAAGGATGCTGCCGCTGCCGGGATGCGCAGGCTTCGGGGGGTCAGGAAGACCCTCCGTTCCCCGGACAGCTCGAACAACGATATCAGACCGCGGCGGTCCAGTGCAAGGTGGGCGATCCTGGGCCGGGATTAGCAAGCGGCAGCACAAAAACAAGGAACCTCAAGACAGTGAACAATGCTAGGTGCGCACGTACCCTTGGTCTTTGTAGTCGTAGGCCCTGGCGTCGTGGAGGAAGTCGACAAGGATGGTATCAAATCCCGGATAGATGGCGACGGATCTGCCTTGGGAGACGAAGGGATACGTCTGCGGCGTCTCGGGACGCGGCTTAGGCCCCCGATTCCGGAGGTAGACGACGTCGTACTCTGGGCTGAGGTACAGGACTTGCTCCCTTCCAGGGAAGGGCAGGTGGACATGGTAAAAACTGCGCGCAACCTCTCTTGACTCGTGGTTGACGCTGAGGAGGGGACTGAGGAAGGCAGCATAATGGGCCCCGCGGCCCCGGAGAGCGAAGCTGTAAGTGAGCCCGCCGCTGACAATCCGGCCCAAATGGTTGCAGTCGGTGTAAATGGGAAAAGGGAAAGAACCGTCCGGGAGCAGCTCGGGGAAGAGATCAACCTCGATCATGCGGTGCCGCCGGAGGCAGGAAAGCCAGATGCGCATGCGCAACTCGGCGGGGAGGCGGGGAAATGGGCTCCATGTGCATCCTGGATTGCGGTTATTAGTCTTCCCGCAAGGGGCGTGGGAAGCTGCGTAAACGTCGTTGAAGAGCAAGGGAGTCGAGCTGGGGTCTGCGTTCATCTCGTCCATGATGATCGATGTCGCGTTGGAAGTTGGTCCAGTGCCGGCCACTGCCTGTTGGTTGGTTGGTAGACGACTTTCAGGCACCACTCGCTCATACAACCCCGCTTGGCATCTGCGTGCTTCTCCACAAAGAACTGTGATTGAACCAGCGGGTGGCCTGCCGATGCTCGCCTGCAGTCAAGCGAGGCGCCAGCCACCGCCCTGTCGCTTCTGGTCAAGTTATCAACACGACTTTGTCGTCAAAGATCTGCCTGGTCTCTCGAAAGTCTATCGTTCCACACCCCAGCCTGCGGCAGTGAAAATCGATGTGCGATCCGCCACTGCGCGATGGGAGACTGCTGTCTCTATCCCCAACGCACCGGAGGAGCAGCCCGTGGTACCAATTCCAGTCCGGCCTTCCTGATATCGGCAAGAAAAACAGCATCTCGCCTTCGTCGATATCCATGCCAGGCGAGCCAAGCGGCACATCCGGCTTGATACTGCACACAGTCTTAGAGCCTTGCAGTTGGTTGTAGGACCGGAGGTAGACCCATCTCGGCTCGTGGACGGACTGGAGAACGACAGGATACAAGCGGCTTCGCAGGACAAGCTGGCCTCCCAATACCATTCCCCTGGGATCAGACGTGGCCGGCCGGCATGAAACCTCGAGCACCTCTGCCTGCGCTTCAGGGTCGTCGTCGTGCTCACTCCATGCCCAAGCCAGCGTCGGACATTCGATGGACGTCCAAGACCAAGTCGGAGGCTGCATCCCACGGGCGTCTCGGTAGCTAGGCCGGCGACCGGTGCCTGCTTCCACCCTCCAGAGGAGATTGAAAGGGAGATCCGCCTCCCAGAGACCGGCCAGGTACCGGCCCAGACCCGAAGACGCCTCGAGCTGGCCCGCCAGGCTGGAAATGGCGGGCAGGCGATCCTTGTCGTACGTCAACACCCTCCCGATGTAGTGGCTCACCAAACCACGCCATGTTCTGGACTGCGTGGACGGCTCCAACAGCGCCCTGGCAAAGTCCGATTTGGACACGAACCAGTCCTTCCCGTTGCCGCACTCGCAGAAGAGTCCCTCGTAGCAATCCCAAATCAGCTCTTCCTCGGTGAAGTGAACAATGCGCGGCGATAAGAGTTGCTCCTGGAACGTCCAACCGCGTCCGAGCAGCGGTAGGTTTCGCTCGCTAGGCTCGCCAGGCCTGAAAAAGCCGCGGTGGTCGATCGCCCGCCGAGCGTAGACGGTGCTGGGCTTGCCGCCGCCATCCACCACGACCTTCTCCGTCCTTGACTGCTGGTTCAGCATGCCGGCTTCGCCGCCCGGCGCTGAAGTCGATGCGAGCGTGACGAAGGCGCCCTGGTACACCTGGGCCATCTGCACCGCCTCGCGCTCCCAGTCTTCGTCGTCGTCCTGGACGATGCACAGCGAATCGATCCAGATGTAGCCGATTCCGAGCTCCCGGGTGATCGTGATAGCATCCTGGAACGTCTTGGACAGGTGGGACCATGGTATCGCCCGCTGGTGCTCCTCATAGGCGGCCTTTGTGGTTCTGATGATCGGCGAGCGGCCCCAACAGTGACTGAGAGCGACGTATGCCGGCGGAGGGCCGCCGAGTGGCCCGCTTCGGCGGTGCTCATACACATACGGCGCTGTGTCTTGGCTGCCCACGTCGACCAAGCGCGTCGGTGTGAAGCGTCCTTCTTCGTAGCCGCGGGCCGTCGACAGCTCGCGGCACCTGGCGTGGTTCGCAATGCACTCCTCGCGCCAGGTTCGAATGAAACCTGTGCAGTCCGCAAGGCTCGGGGATTCCATGGGAATGCCGGCTACCCCGATGGGTCTCCAGGGTGACGTTTCTCCTGTAGATTGGCTGATGTCAGCCAGCCACCTTGAACATACTACGCCGGATCCAGCTCACCTTGAAGGACATGGTATTCCAGATGACAATCGGGCCCGAAGACCTGAAGAGCGCTAGGGCCCGTGAAAACACTCAGCGCGATGCTGTGATCGTCACTGAGACTCTGGAACTTGGTGTAGGCTGCGCATATCATTGAGCAGGACGGGCATCCCTTTTCGGCAGACTCTCTGAGGTCGAAAAAGCGAACGGACTTTGTGAACAAGGGAGTGCCGTCATCGTCGCAGGTGTTGTAGCGCAGATCGTCGCAGGAAAAACATGTCCCGGAGGGATTCCGCCGCTGGTCGGCAGCACCAGCGAGTGACATGGCACGTTCGCGAGTGGGCTGCGTGTGCCCTCGGTGAGGTTGCAGTTGGGCCTTGAAGCTGAGATGCTCGAGATCAAAACAGAACCGCCATGTGGGGGTTCTGGACAGTGTCTGGGCGACCCTGTCTCCGCGGGAGTTAACTGAGTGAGTGCATTGTCGCCGTGGTTGCAACGGAACATTCCCATGGCCGACTTGAGTGGACGCCACCGATGCGGCTGAGTCCGAGAAGGATCACCCCCGCATTGCGTGGCATGCTGCCGTTTCGTTGCAGGATTTGACGAATCCGCCCGCACGTTGGCAGGTTGTGGGAGGCTGACGAACAAGGCGAGTGCTTCGCTAAACCATTTGTCAAGCTTGACGACAACATGGCTGGGAATGACCGTGACGGTCTGGAAGACCTTTGCCTTTGAGAGGAGGAGCTGGAGGCCTACCACTTCCACAGACCATCCAGGTAGAGTGCCATTACCTTTCTGCCCTGCTTGCCTGCATCCCACCATACAATACCTCCTCTAGGAAAATACATCGGTGTGAAACGTTGACCTTCGCACCCCCGGGTCTCTCCTCCTTTTCCAACGCCGGACCGAGCTGCGAGCGCTCCTCCATACTTCTCTAGCCCGGGCATCAGCCCCAGCCCACTTGACGCGGCTGCCATCTGCCGTGGGGATCAGAAGCTGCCTTGTCTCCGCCAGGCCAGCCGGTCTCGAAAACCGGGCGGCCTTCCAGAGACGGATCCTGTCGTGGATCCAGTCGCCGATCTCGTCGCCTTTGTAGCCGTAGATAAACGCCACGGCCAGCACAGCCACGGTGACGGGGATCGCGACGGTCCAGTACAGAGACTGGGTGGCTTCGATGTCGCGGATATCGGCCGTGTTCATGCCGAAGAATCCGGAGACGAAGGTCCCACGGCATAGTCAGCCAGGTTAACTGCGAACTGCAGCGGCCCGGTTCTTTTTGCACGTACTTGGGCAGGAACAGCACCGTGACGATCGTGAAGACGCGTATCGCCTTGCCGTGATCTTCGTCCGTGATCTCAATCAGCTGGCGCACGCGCTGGCGCAGTGCAGACGCCGAATCCTGGAGCCTGTGCACTTCGCACATCTTCGCTTTCGCCGCGGCTGCTGGCTGAGCATGTAGTCCCGCTCTGCCTCTATGGCCCTCTTGTCGCGGTATTGTATTGTCCACGCGGCGCTGTCGGCCTTGTTGGACTCGGGAATGCATTCGAGGATACTGCCCGTGGCTCGACGTTAGCCCTCCGAGCCTGTTCTTGTGAATCTTATCCGGAACGTGGAAGACAGCGTCGATGGGGAGGGGGAAGAAGATTCGAGGGGATGCACAGCCCCAATCGAGTTTTGAAGGATTTCCAGGGGGGCAATCAATTGATGGCCTGCCGGGCGCAAGAACTGCCCTGGAAGGCTGGGCTGCTGCTGCTGGGGCCAGAAACAATGGTGAGCACGCGACAACGTCGCACCCCGCGCTCGATTGGTTGCGGTGGATGGGGGTTGGTGTTCTCTCTTTCTCTTTTCCAACGGAGACCCAACTTTACACGGCCAACCCCAATCCTTCAGCAACAACCACCCCAGGGGCTACTGTTGCTTGTAACTTTGACCACTACGCACGCGTGCGCCGACGATCGATCAACCACTGCGATATTGTTGGCTGCCCATGGGAAGATACAGCAACTAACACAGGCGATCCGTCGTCGCTTGTCTGGCTGGCGGCACAGCAGCGCTAAGCTGCATTTGTGGCTAGCGCCCTGACGGTTCCGGCAACCAACTGGAGACAAACAGCGGGCTCATCGCGCGTCATCCGTCGG
>Ga0247824_10001972_pt1 | contig 11462 bp, 10 predicted proteins | sample 13C_PalmiticAcid_FD_194412 | JGI IMG/M metagenome (GOLD analysis project Ga0247824, IMG submission 194412) | Soil microbial communities from agricultural site in Penn Yan, New York, United States - 13C_PalmiticAcid_Day48 | ecosystem: Environmental > Terrestrial > Soil > Agricultural land...
AAACGATTGCGTAAAATGCAGCCAGCGTCGTCGGAATACTCGGTCATCCGAAACTACTTGGATTGGTTGGGCGATCTGCCATGGGCAAAGTCGACTGAAGACATGTTGGATGTGGAACGCGCCAGAAAACAGTTGAATGATGATCACCATGGCTTGGAAAAGGTCAAACGTAGGATTCTCGAGTATTTGGCTGTCACCAAACTGCAACAGTTGAAAGGCGATATCAAAGGCCCTATTCTATGCCTTGTCGGCCCTCCTGGAGTAAGGACACCTTCTTATGGTCATCACCTCGGATTTCTTTATTCATACGGACAGTGACTTATCGCTCTCTCTCTCTCTCTCTCTCTCTCTCTCTCTCTCTCTCTCTCTCTCTCTCTCTCTCTCTCTCTCCTTCCATTTCGGACGACTAGGTCGGCAAGACATCTCTTGGACGATCGATCGCTACGGCCATGGGCAGAAAGTTCCATCGTATCGCACTCGGTGGTGTGTGGGACGAGTCCGAGATTCGTGGACATCGCCGGACATATGTCGGTGCCCTACCCGGTCTCATCATTCATGGGTTGAAGAAATGTGAAGTCAACAACCCGGTGTTCTTGCTTGGTAAGCAGTGGACAAAAAAGCTCTGACACTCACTCACTTGACTTGTACCAAATTGCTCACAACGTCAGTGCACTTTCACCCACACGTAACCTACCCCCCCCCTCTCTCTCTCTCTCTTCTACTATCCCTCTAGACGAGATTGATAAAGTGGGATCCAGAGGCCACCATGGCGATCCATCTGCAGCTTTTCTCGAGGTTCTTGACCCGGAGCAGAATAATACCTTTGTAAGTCTACTGGACACTTGTCACTTGGCACTTGGCACTTGGCCCCATGCCATGCAGATTGGATTTTTTTTGCTCTGATGCAGTGTCCAAAAAAATATATCGTCTAACCGATCACACCCTTCGGTTTTTTAACTAGACGGACCATTACCTGAATGTACCATTCGACCTCTCCAAGATCTTATTTATCGCCACAGCCAACACACTGGAGACGATACCAGCACCACTTTTGGACAGGATGGAACTCATCACCCTTCCTGGATACACCTATGCAGAGAAATTGGCGATTGCTACCAACCACCTCCTCCCGAAACAGATTCGAGTGCATGGATTGAACCCCGAAGATGTCAAGGTGACAGAACAGGCCATGTTCAAGATTGCCACGGGGTATACACGCGAGAGTGGTGTCCGACAATTGGAACGTGAATTGGGAGCAGTGGTCCGTGCCAAGGCTGTGGAGTACGCCGAGGCGCAGGAAAGGAAACTCTCGAATGTGCAACCTCATATCGAGTACCAACCGCATGTGGCCATCTCGGACATTGAGGATATTCTGGGACAGGAAAAGTATGTCAATGAGGTGACAGAACGGACACCCACCCCGGGCGTGGTAACGGGAATGGCGTACAATGGCGTGGGAGGCGGCATCTTGTTCATTGAGGTGTCACAGATGCCTGGTAAAGGGCATTTGCAGCTGACAGGCAGTCTTGGCGAGGTGATCAAGGAGAGTGCGCATATTGCGCTCAGTTGGGTCAAGAGCCATGGGTATGAGATTGGATTGACGAACAGCCGTGCACAGAATATTATGGAAAAGGCGGATGTTCATATTCACATGCCGAGTGGTGGCACCCCCAAGGTAACACATCACGACTTTTGTGTGATGCTCACAAGGGTTCTTCCTCCCCCCTCATCCTATCCCATCCCATCCCACCCCATCCCATCCTTTTCTCGCAACTCGTCAAGTCGGGTTGAAAACCTCGCTGACTGATCTTGTTTTGGATTGTTTTCTCGCTTTAGGATGGACCCTCGGCTGGTATTGCAATGGTATGTGCACTCGTGTCCATGTTCTCGTGTGAAACGGTCCCTGCCACCACCGCCATGACAGGAGAGTTTACCCTTCGAGGATTGGTCATGCCGGTGGGAGGCATCAAGGAAAAAGTGATTGCTGCTCATCGTGCAGGCGTGCGCAAGATCATCATGCCTCTTCGGAACCAAAAGGATGTCGTGGCCGATGTCCCGAACAATGTCCGTGAAGACATTGAGTTTGTCTACGCGTCCACTATCTGGCAAGTGTTGAGAGAAGCCTTTGAAGGACGTATCGTGGCTCGTGAAGGCACGGCTCCTGCTGCCGCTGGTGGTGGATTGGATAGCCGATTGTAAATCGTCACCCATCAGAGATATATATCGCTTCACCACCAACAACAACAACAACAACAACTCTCCTCCCTCCTCTCCTCCTCTATTCTACCCCCTTTGTAGTCTTGTTGAAGAAAAAAAGCACAGATTAATCTTTAATACTATTCTATAATTTACAATGCTGGGTATGAGAAGGGAGGGGAAGGGGGGACCCCCCCTCTCTCCCTTATGCGTGGCCGCTCGCGCTGGCCAAGCTGTAAAAGATGCTGTCCTTGTTCTGAAGCAAGACGGCAGGGGAATTATACTCTGCGATTTCACCCTTCTCCAGGACCAAGATCCGATCGCTGTCCATGATGGTATTGATTCGGTGGGCAATGGTCAAGACGGTACAATTTCTAAACTCGCGTCGCAAGGCGCGTTGGATGGCATTGTCCGTTTCAATATCGATCGCAGCGGTCGCCTCATCCAAGCAGAGGACACGCGTGTTCTTGGCAAGCATGGCTCGTGCCAATGACATGAGTTGCCGTTGACCCAGCGACATGTTCTCACCACCGTTTTCGATCGTTGTGTCCAATCCTTCAGGCAAGGATTCGATATACGTCTTGAGGGAAGCAGATTCGAGGGCAGCCCAGATATCATTGTCCGTGTACTTGCCAAAGGGGTCCATGTTGAGACGCACAGAGTCACCAAAGAGGAAAGGATCCTGAGGAATGATCGTGATCCGTGAACGAAGTTCTTGAAGACCCAGGGTGGAGATATCGATGCCATCAATCGTGATCGATCCTTCGGCGGCTTCAATGATACGGAAGAGGGCAAGTGTCACACTCGATTTACCAGCACCGGTGCGGCCCACAATACCGATACGTTCACCGCCACGGATACTAAAGGTCACATCCTTGAGCACCAAATCCATTCCCTCACGGTACCGTGTACTGTATTCGTTAAAGACGACCGTGCCATACTGAGGCCAGGCGGGGTCCGTCCTCGAATCTGGGATCACATCACGGGCCTCGGAAGGCAGGTGAGAGTATTCGCGGACACGTTCCACCGAGATGATCGATTTTTCAAGACTGCAAGACGTGGACAAGATACGGCTCATGACAATGGTGAGGACTCCGATTTGAGAGAGCACAATCGAAAAGAGACCCGCTTGTACACTTTCTCGCTGCAGGATGGCCAACAGGGCAACGAACGTGAGGACAAGCACACTCATGATATCCAACATGACCTGGAGCCATCGCGTGGTCGCATTCGTCAGGTACGATGTCTGTTGAGCTCGGTCCAACATTTTGGTGGCTTCCACCGAGAACCGGTCTGAATCTCGGAACGCACGGATGCTCACCAATCCTGCGAGTGTCTCTCCGAAATGAGCGTACATGGGTGAGCGAGCGGCCGAATCCAGTCGTTTGAGCTCTCGGGATGAGACCAAAAAGTACCCACCGAGCCAGTAGTACGCCATGCCGAGGGGGACCATGATGATGGCAAAGTACGGTGTCGCTGCGATACAGAATCCGAAAATGTTGATCGCCATGCACACAATAAACATCATGTTCAGGAACTGAAGTGGCAAATCAATGTCCAAAGCGTTGATATCATGCGCAAATCGGTTGACAATCTTGCCCGACGACGTGACATCAAAGAAGCTCATGGGGGACCGCATCATGGGTCCGAGCATGCCACTGTGCATCTGCTTGGAAGCCTTGCGTGCCATATAGGTCAACATGTGCGCGATGGCGACGGCCAACATCACGGCGGAGGCAATGATCCAGGCAAAATAGGTGATGATCCACCAGTTGTTCGAATGAGGACGTGCCGTCTGGTTCGCGGTAGCCAAAGAGTTCTCGTCACCCCAACGCTGTAGCCACAGCTGGGCGCCCATTTGAATGGCCAAGAATAAAATAATGACGACCGCAAAGGAGGAGAGACCAAGGAAACCAAGGGTTGAGAGGTAGAACTTGTACACTTTCCAACCGGCACTGCCCTCTGTCGAGGCCTCTTCGTCCACCTCATCCTTTTCATCCTTGCCATCCAAGTCATCTTCGACCACTCGGGTGGATCGGGTACGACGGAGGGACATGGTGGACTTGTTACGGTGGAGCGATTTGTTACGATGGGGGATGGGTCGTTCGACCAGCTCCATGTATTCTTCCTTGAGATCCGCGTAAAAGGCCGTGGAGGCAGATCGGATGTCCATCGAAGCGTCGTCTTCTTCTTCGTCTTCTTCTTCAATGATTTCTGCCTTGGACAATGCAATGCCCGTCAAATCAGGGACATCTTCATCATCCATCGTTGTCGTGCGTTTGCTCTCCTGGATCAACCGGAAAAAGTCGCCATTCATGTTCTGTAAAAGTTTCCTGTAAGGGCCATCCTGAACGATCCGTCCTTGTTTGATCACCATAATCTGGTCCATCGTTTCCAAGTGGCGAACACTGTTCGTGATCAAAATACGGGTCTTGCGGGCAAGGATTGAATTCAAGACCTCCCTGAAGATGTGTTCTCCCACATGAGCATCCACAGCGGACAAAGGATCGTCAAAAATGTAGACATCGGCGTCGGCATACACTGCGCGGGCAATGGAGATGCGCTGCTTTTGTCCTCCAGAGAGATTGATACCCTATTGTTGTGGTGAACAATAAAAACATGAAATGAGTGAGTACCAAGCGGGAAAGACCTCTTAGATCCATTTTTTTCATCACCCCCAACATGTTGTGAACCAATGATCATTCTGCAAGCTTTTTTACCTTTTCACCGATGACTGTCCTGTCGCCCTTGACAAGCATCTTAAAGTCGGGAAGCAAGGCACAAGCACGAACCGTGTTCAAGTAGCGCACTCTGTCGTAGGGTCGACCAAACAAAACATTGTTGCGCACAGTGTCGTTCAAAATCCATGCTGTTTGTGGGACGTAGGCGAGCGATCCACTTGCGTGAACTGTTCCTGTGTACTTGTACATCTCTCCCAAGAGTGCTCCCACGAGTGAGGACTTGCCCTCTCCCACGCGACCGACGACCGCAGTGAAAGATCCACGCATGATCCGAAGGTTGATGTCGTGCAATACGGGTCCCATGCTTTCCTTTACACCTTCAGGCTTCTTCTCGTACAATGTCAGAGTGGAGGAAACGCCAATGGATGATGTGGTGACGACTTCCTTCTCCGGCTTGTCCTCTGGGGTATCCTCTTTGGCGTCCTCTTTAGCCTCCTTGGCTTCCCTTTCCTTCTTTTCGATGGCGGCCTGAATAGAGTCGGGTGAATACCATCCAAAGGTACCGTTCGAAACCTCATACGCAAAGATGGAGGAAGTTGGATTCAAGTTGCGCCGCACGTTCGTTTCGTCAATTTCCTCGGATGAAAAGAATTCGTTGAGTCGCTTGTACGCCACTCCGCCGCTGATCAACTGTGAGATCGAATGCTCCATCATGCCCATGGGATCCTCCAACATGTTGATGAGTGTAATGGTGGTGAAGATACGGCGGATATCCAATGGTGCATCCGCTGCGGCGATGGCTGAATAGACGGACAGGGTCGCAAAGATGCAAAAGGGTACGACCGAATTGAGGAAGATGGCCTCAACGGTAATCCAGGCATAGAACTTTCGAAGTTCATTGAGCTGCTCAAGACGAACTTTTGAGATCTTGTTTGCAAAGTAGGGCTCCCAAGCGTACAGTTTGATGGACTTGATATAGCCGACGAGCTCCGTGATGTATTTCATGCGGGTGTCAGAGAGGTCCATCATTGCTTCCTGTGCTTTTCCGACCATAGGAGAGCATGCGCCTGCAATAACAAGGATGATGAGGACGACACCCAAGCTTGCAAAGATGGCGTACTTGACCTCCGCATAGAGAAGAAGGATGGTGATGATGGTCTCCAGAACGGCGCTCCAGATAAAGTGGGCCGCGTTGAAGAGGTCCACGACCTTGTCAATGTCCGTGCTCATGTGATTGACGATCGAGCCCATGCCTTCCTGTTTGCTGGTCGAGCTCAGACGAAGCGACTTGCGGTAGATCATCGTCACCAAAACACTGCGAGTCTTCAAACCGGCGTTAAAGCAAATGTTTTGGTACTGACCGTCAAACAAGGACGATAGGAGGCCGCTGGCAAACACGGCGATCAACAACCCGAACCCGATCCAGGGGCTTTGTGGAATGATTCCTTGCAGCTTCGATGTTTCCGAGTAACTGTTCACAAAGCTGATAAGATTTGAAAAAAGGACCGGGCGGACGTACAACGCGGCGATATACAAAAGTCTCGGGATCACTGCGGACAGTATTGTGTATCCGACCAAGTGGAGAATAATCCCCGAGAGGTTAAATTTGCCTTGTTTGAGCCCTTTGCCGTGCTCGCCACCTGCCGCCTTTTTTTGCGATGCGATCGCTTCGTCGAGATCCATTTTGGCCTTTGTCGAAAGGTACAATGGATAGCTCATCAATTTTGGATGAACGCTCCAGAGATCATCCATTCGAAGGGTCTTCTTCTTGCCGAGATTGAGTAGGGGAAGTAGCCAAAAGAAGGTGATCTTTGCAAAGTAGTTGGATTTGGGCTCAGGGGAAGGATTTGTTTGGGTTACATCTTCTCCATTAGGTCTCGTAAGCTGCGCGCGGTTAGGTTTGGGGACGTTCTCCATCAGAAAGACGAGGGATGAAGTGATGGTAAAGAGCAGCTTCAAGAGGGGAAGGAGGGATGAGAGTCCATTCGGTGACTCCTGGATCCACGAACGAGTGGGAAAGATCGAAATCAAGGCAGTGAGGAGCCAGAAGACGAGCAACCCTGCAGAGGGGTTGGCCATGTTGAAGTGTTCGTACCAGTGCAACAAGGCTGCGCCTGCCTATTGTATTGAATTGAAATGTGCCATAAATAATTGGGCTCGATTAGTTGGGCCGACCTTGCAGCAACGGGCCTTTGAGCCTCCTTTTTCCCGCCAACAATGTAGCAACCAATTTAACAGGTTTCGTGAAAAACTCACCAGTGCAACAAGGTATATGAGGGTACTCAAGAGTGTTGACGATTGGTAATCTTTCTGGGCGATTATCTTGAGTAAGAGTACGACCTGAATTGCGAACGCTGCCATGACAAGGAGCATCTTGGTGATGAAGACAGCATTCACTTTTACACCAATAAGGCGTCCCTTGTCGAGGAGAATGTGCAAGCGTGGTGAGAGTAGAATGAGGAGGACAGCGCTGGGGATCAAGGTCAACACACTGGGGAGTGGGTGGGTAACGGTTAGTGGAATTGTCCTCAGTCGATGTGTGATTGTCGGTAACGGTGGAGTGGCGAGATGCTGTACCTGTTCTGGAAGCACAGTGTGAAGTCCATGGCGCGCCTATGACTGAAGACGCCCCACCCCTCCGCATCGCAAAAAGACATTGGGTGAAGGGCTGTGACACAGCTTGTGGGATAGAGGTAGTACCAAGGTAGTAGTGATGGGGGTGGTGATGATGGTGGGTATGACAAGAGCAGAGCCGAACCAAGTTGCAGAAGTAATGTATATACAGTGGTGGTTCAGGCGAGGGGAAAAGAAGAAGGAGGGAGAATGGTTGGAGCTGTGTTATACTTATAGGACTCCTCACTGAGAGGCGGGTGCTCTATTTCTCTCGTTTCGATCGTTCCTTGCAAATAGCCCTGTCAGACCCGAGCTCACAAACTCCATCGTGCGTTTGTGGTACAGGGGTACAAGGAGCCGCGATCCAATCCTAATAGGGACGGAACGAACCATCACCGCCGCTTCCCTTGCCATGTTGGCAAGCAAGGAACTCAGGAAGGGTCAGGGCGAACGTTCCTACCAAGAGCAATTGGAACATATATATATATCGTCAACCTTGTAGGCATGCGTCGTGTGGCATCCTTGGCAAGTGGGCCAAAAAACGAGACCGGCAGACCCGTTGGCAAACGTCAAGGAGAGTCGGATTCGGAAGAGATGACCGATCCGCACAGACGATCATGAATGTTTCGAGATGGCAAAGAGGCAAATGAGGGGGAGCATCAGAGAACAATCGAGACAACGCCTGCTTTCCCCCTCGTGTCGCAATCTTGGAGTGTCAATCCGCAAAATAGGATCTTATGACTTTTGAACCAGAAGGAACCGAAAAACCAATTATGCAGAAAGACTCGTCTCCATTGTCCACAATAAGTTGTAGGAGGATGAACTGACACAATCATTATGAACGTCGTCCAATTGTTCCCAACATGGTGTATCCTGGGAACACCCTTGCCCCTGCGTTGCATCCCGCACAATTTCTGTCGACTCTGGTACCTTGGTAGTGTCCCACGGTCCGTTGTTTGTTTGTTCACATCTGCCTGACCAAATTCCCTCACCAACGTGTGCCAAGGGCTTCGGGGTGGATTGTAGCCTAATTGGATTCACGGAGGATCATACCGATAAACATTCTTATCAGTTGACACGCTCGGATTCTGAGTCAATGGTTCATTCATGCCTTGTGGTAATGTCAGAACGCGTTGACGGCGAAAGGGGAGAGATCAACGTTTACACACTTCTTGCCAATAACCTGTCTATCTGGACAAAGCGATTTCGAGTCAAACATGCTACTGAGAAGGCCAACACGATCTACCAAAACCACGACAGAGTGAGCGCTTTACCGCAGTACTGGCAAGTGAAGCGCAGAGATGTCTGAAGCGTAGGAGCCACAAGAGCGCGGCTCTGTACTAACAGGTTACAGTTCAACACCAAAAGAGCCGCGGGATGCATGCCAAAGGACTGGTGGATCGGGGAGCCTAGGACGTACTGAATCCAGAACTGCTTTGCAACTACAAGGACGCGCGGGTGATAACCTACACAACTACCGTCATTGGCATGTGCTCGCACATACCGTAGCATGTCGAACATGACATCCACGAGTGCCACATGTGCACATCCTTTGCAAGGTACAACGTGGGCACAAGGCTACGGGGAATAAGGCCTGTGTATCGGTGGCCCTGGCTGCGAAGCATAACAATGCGGTGGTCTAAGACATGTTTGTTCATGGAAAGGAGACGATGTGTGGGATGTGAGGAGTCGAGGAATATCGAGGAGTTGCGTGGGAGAATGAAACAGGGGGAGTCGACGAAGGAGGGGAGCCGGCAAAGACGGGAAGGGGTATGATGTGTATAGTACGAGTTGTTGTGGAGGGACATGCATGAAAGTGGGTGTATAGGGGGGAAAGAAGAAGAGAAGAAAGCGGAAGCAGAGCGAAGAAGTAAAGGACGAAGCAAAGGAAGCTCTGGTGGCGGTGGCCAAACAGCCTTGACTGCGATCCAGCAAAAAATCCTTGGACAATCGTACAATCCACAATCCACGGCCATACAAAACTCCCGTCTTTACATCGGTCCGATGCTCCAAACCATAGACGAGATTGGCCATGCCTTTTAGCAACTGAACACGGACATGCGGTCGCCACGCTCGGGTGCTGGATTGTTCTTGAACACACTGATCAGAAACCTGTGTCAATAACTCATGCATTCCATGCCGCGTGAAAGAATAGAGTGTTACTCATCTTAGAGATTGCTTTTATTGTGGTTTTCCAGCAGGGGGGGGGATGAGACTGAACAATAATCTATCTTGGCACGCATTCGTTGATGTAAAAAAGAGTCCATCAAGGCTTGTATATGGAACCGAGGTACATTGGTGTCCAATTCACGAACCAATGTCCAAAAAGACGCGTCTCCTGCTTTTCTTCTGCTCCAACCTGAACACGTAGCGACTTCTGTTGTTATCTACTGTTTGCTGCCTGCTTTTTCCTTTGATGCACCACTCTTGTCAGGCTTCTACCGCGCAAAATGAGCCATGGTGAGAGAGATACTGTTGTTTTGGTCGCGAAACTTCTTGCTTCGAAAGGTGATGTAGATGTGGTGAGATGAATGAGAGCCGGGGAGGACCGTGTTGGTAGCCCTGGATGATCCACGAGAAGATCTTGTTTTCTCATGTTGCGTGCCGCCATCGAGGGTGTTCTCGTCCCCGTTGGATTACTTGTCATCCCTTCCTCCTCTCCTCCACACTGTTTTATGCAAGTACTAGGGACTAACTCCATGCCGTCTCAATGGCTTTGAGCGCTTGTTCCTCGGTATTGGTTGGTTCTTCTGGCTTTGAAAGGGACTGTGTTGATGTTCAAAGTCAAGATGTAATCCGGGTCCCAGCACATCAGTCGGGGTTGTCGTCTGTCAGTGCACTGGGCTAGAAGAACAGGTTCGGCGGGAGGTGATGTTCTATGAGCGTATCCGTTCTCGCTTTGAAGAGGTGAACGCTTTATACCGACCAGCACGACTTTTGGGATGCAAGCTTTTCTTCCAGCTTGCATCTTGCAGCTCGCATCTTGCAGCTTGAGCTTGATCAAAAGGGTTGGGCCAGGCCAAAATGTTCGCGTTACATGGCATGTTGACTCTCTCCACATCCACACCTTCCTATTTGACAGTCGTCTCAGTATCTTGATGTTTACTTTGACAAACAAGGCTCGGGGCTATGTACGGGATTGGCGGCTATGGGAAAAAAGTCCATGTTTCTTGACAAGGGTCGCGAGAGCGAGAGTCGCGAAGGCCTGTACAAAAAGTCCGCGGGCGCCGGGCACCGTCCCGTTACTTGCGCGAGCCGTCGTTGTTGGACTGGCTGGGAGGATTGTACCGGACATAGCCAGTGCTCGGGTTGTTGTAGTAGGTCGAGCCGTTGCTGTTTTGGTAGTAGTAGGACCCGTTGGTGTTCGAGTAATGGTAGCTACCACCTTGAGCGGTGGACGGTCCGCGAGTGCAGTAGTGGTTGCCTTGGCTGTTGGTACCGGACTGGCGAGGGTTGTACATGGCGGATGAACGAAAGGAGGTGAAGGAGCGTGAAGGAGGGTGAAGGAAGGAAGAAGGAAGAAGGAGGAAGGAGGATGTTTTTTTGTGGGAACTGAGTGCACATGACACGCGCTCCAGTTCAGGCTCACTTTCGCCTTACGCGATGGTGCACCATTTGTTGCTGGCTGGGTGCCAGGGATTCATCAGCCAAGGCTCCCTGTTGCGTTGGCCCCGGTAGGCCCCGGTTGCTCTGGGTCCATGTTCCGCGCGAGTGCATGGACTATCGATCGTGGCAAGAGATTCAAATCACGGACTCACCAAACCTAAAAGGTAGTCCAGCCGATTCCGAAAGATCACAACACCTTTCCTTCGATCAAGAACGATGAATTCACTTCGCCTTCTCTCAAGAAACGTGCATCAGGTTGCGCGATCAGGCACACAAGGCAAGACTGGGAGAACCACACGGTGCTCAACAACTGGAACCCGCACACACTGAGGAAGAAAAAAAAAAAAAAAAAATAAAAAAAAAATA
>Ga0247824_10001973_pt1 | contig 11453 bp, 20 predicted proteins | sample 13C_PalmiticAcid_FD_194412 | JGI IMG/M metagenome (GOLD analysis project Ga0247824, IMG submission 194412) | Soil microbial communities from agricultural site in Penn Yan, New York, United States - 13C_PalmiticAcid_Day48 | ecosystem: Environmental > Terrestrial > Soil > Agricultural land...
ATCCAAGTGGGACGAGATGCTCGCCAACCAGCGCCTGATGACCTACGACATCATGCCCGCCATCGAGGCCGTCACGCCGGGGTCCGGCGCTTACATGAACGAGGCCGACTTCCAGCAGCCCGGGTTCCAGGAGGCCTTCTTCGGGTCCAACTATAAGAAGCTGCTTTGCATCAAGAAGAAGTATGATCCCGAGGGCTTCTTCTACGCGCGGAACGCGGTCGGCAGCGAGAAGTGGAGCGTGCAGAACGATGGGCGCATGTGCAAGGTCCGTTAAGAACTTGGGGGCTCTGCCGTACAGCCCGGGTGTGGGTTGTGGGAAAGTAATGACGGGATGGGCGATGAGGGCAGCCAGCGGGTTGCTGTTTGATGTGGGATACTTAATCACCGCTTTCCATGACCATGGGGGCGACACGACAGTCTTTTTGTCGGTATCTTTAATACCAGCGTTGTACCATCGCACCTCCGTCGGGGTTTGGGTCCTGCTGCGACATTCCATGTTTGGTTTAAGTGATTTCTCAGACGAGCGTTGGATTTCCCGCTGTAGCCGTTGATTCGGGTCATCTCCGGTCCGATGAATAGATGGCGTTGCATAAGCATCATGGTCCCTTCAATAACATCAGGTTCTGGTGTGTTCAGTGTAGGTGGCAGGTCCCAAGGCATGGTAACCTCGGGAACCATTCCCCTCTTTCTTGTGGAGTACCTTTCCGTTACAGGGAGAGAGGGGGGACCTGATTTATAAGCCCCGCATGCCTATGATGTATGCTTCGGTATTCCCATACAAAAGCGAAACCGTATAAATGAGAAGCTTCACTGACAAAGTCAGGCTTTGAATCTCCAAATGCAACGGGTCACTTTGCTTGGGTCGCACTTGACGCCAACTCACTCCAGCACCAGCCACAGCACCAATACCACTGACAAGATGGCCGAAGCAAAGCCAGATATCCATCTGTACACGGCTCAGACGCCAAACGGCATCAAGGTCTCGATGCTGCTGGAAGAGCTGGGCCTGCCGTACAAAGTGACGGCCATTGAGCTGAGCCAGAATACCCAAAAGGTACGCCATACGATGACTCCTGTATGAATGGACCCGACACAGGAGCTGAACTGACCTCTGTCCCAAAAGGAACCGTGGTTTCTCGAGATCAACCCCAACGGCCGGATCCCCGCGCTGACTGACACCTTCACCGATGGCTCGCCCATCCGCCTGTTTGAGAGCGGCTCCATCATGCAGTATCTTGTCGATCGCTATGACACCGAGCACAAGGTGTCGTATCCGCGGGGCTCGAGGGAGTACTGGGAGGTGAACAACTGGGTATGTTTGCCTTGACGGCTCGAGTTGTTGAGCGCGCGTGGCTGATGGAGGTTGTTCGGGACAGCTATTCTGGCAGATGGGTGGTCTCGGGCCAATGCAAGGGTGAGCTTTACCTTTTGACTGGCTTCCATTGGAGAGATGCTGACTCGTGGAATCAGGCAAGCAAATCACTTTGCCAGTATGTCATATGATGTGGCACGAAGGAGGGAGGCTCACGGCCCGTCGCTAACACAAGCCAGGATACGCGCCTGAAAAGATCCAGTACGGCATCGACCGATACCAGAACGAGACCCGCCGCCTGTACCGTGTCATGGACACCCAGCTCAGCAAGTCGACATCGGGCTACCTCGTCGGGGACAGGTGCACCATTGCCGACATCTCGTGCTGGGGCTGGGTGGCCGCTAGCTGTGAGTGTCCTCTCAGAGCGCGAAGCGTGGGGAATGCATCTCTTGCTAACAGATCCCGATTGCGAAGACTGGGCAGGCATCTCGCTCGACGAGTTCCCGCACCTGAACGCGTGGATCGACAAGATCGTGGCTCGTCCCGGCAGCGAGAAGGGCAGGCACGTACCCAAGCCGCACACGGCGCTGGAGAACCGGCACAAGACCGAGGCCGAGCTGGACAAGGCCGCTTCGGCAACGAGGGCCTGGGTGCAGGAGGGCATGAAGGGAGATGCGAAGAAATGAGATGATTCAGGCTTCTTAGCCTCAGCCTTGAGTCGGGATTGATACCACTTGTGACGGTTGTTGGCGTTTTTGAGGCATGACAATACACAGTATCTCAAGCATGAGAGCAAGCCGGTGCTCTGGTTTCGAACCTTTGCTTTGTCGGGTCTGGTCGGTTCGCACTGTAATAAGGGCCCAATGCGCGAAGCTGCTCCATTGATTCACGTGACAGCAGCATGGGTTGTGCTCTGGTTAGGCATCCTGACGGGAGTTAGCGTTGGTGGCGACTTTAAGCGAGCCTGGATTCCTTTGCCGCGCGACGCCCAATTCTTAATTTCTAACCGTGTCTCCATCTCGTTCATCAACCATTCTTCCTCGACCCAGCAAAGCCGCAACAACGAACCGGCAAGATGGCGTGGAGAAACCAGGGAATTACCGGATCTAACAACATCCCTTTGGGAAAGCGCCGTTTTGGCGGCGATGGCAACGAAGATGGCGTTGCGAACGGCAGTGCCTCCCCCAATGGCTTTGCGAATGGCGACCGCGACATCAAGCGCGGTCGCAGCCCTGAGCGTACGTTCTCCCCCGCCTTCTGTCCATCACCCGCTGGTAGATTTTTAAATTTGGTGCTGACCGCTTCCAGGATCTGAACACGATGGACCGAGGCGCCGCAAGAAGCGCAACCGTTGGGGCGAAGCGACCGAGAACAAGGCTGCCGGCTTGATGGGCCTTCCCACCGCCATCGTTGCCGACATGACCAGCGAACAACTCGAGGCCTATACCCTTCATTTGCGCATCGAGGAGATTACCCAGAAGCTCAAGATCGACGACGTCGTCCCGGCCGACGGAGACAGGTACGTGAACTCGAATGTCGTTGCCCTCAGTGCTTGTGCTGACTTGCCTGCAAATAGGTCTCCATCACCGCCTCCGCAGTACGACAACCAAGGCCGCCGTGTCAATACTCGCGAATACCGTTACCGGAAGCGCCTCGAGGACGAGCGCCACAAGCTGATCGAGAAGGCCATGAAGACGATCCCCAACTACCACCCGCCTCAGGACTACCGCCGGCCGACCAAGACCCAAGAGAAGGTCTATGTGCCGGTGAACGACTATCCAGAGATCAACTTCAGTATGATTGCTAACCCTCTAACCTTCCTAACCACTTTGAATTCCCTCCTTTCCCCGTGGTACTTTGCCAGGCGCCTCTGTCAGCATCCTGCTGTGACGCTGCGCCTCGCGGACTAACCCTGCTGGATTCTAACCCGATCACTGTTCTCCCGTTTGATCCGATTTACTAACACCTAGCTCTCCCTTCTAAGTTGGCTTACTCATCGGACCTCGTGGCAACACGCTCAAGAAAATGGAGTCCGAATCTGGCGCCAAGATTGCCATTCGTGGGAAAGGCTCCGTGAAGGAGGGCAAGGGTCGCTCTGATGCTGCGCACTCCAGCAACCAGGAAGAGGATCTGCACTGCTTGATTATGGCCGACACCGAGGACAAGGTTAACAAGGCCAAGAAGTTGATCCACAACGTGATCGAGACGGTACGTCCCTCGTCTGCTTCTCCCTCTTTCGCAACTTGCACTGATGATATCTATAGGCTGCATCTATTCCCGAGGGCCAAAACGAGCTCAAGCGGAACCAACTTCGCGAGCTTGCCGCGTTGAACGGCACCCTCCGTGATGATGAGAACCAGGCATGCCAGAACTGCGGCCAGATCGGACACCGCAAGTACGACTGCCCCGAGAAGCAGAACTATACTGCCAACATCATCTGCCGTGTCTGCGGTAACGCCGGGCATATGGCTCGTGACTGCCCCGACAGGCAGCGGGGTGCTAGCTGGCGCAACGACGGCCCTATGGGCGCTCGACCTGGCGCTGGTCGCATTGGCGGCGGCGATGCCGTGGATCGCGAGTATGAGGTATGTTGATGACCCTAGCCACCTGAATTGTCAGCTCCGTGCTAACCCTCGCCACAGCAACTCATGCAGGAACTCGGTGGCACTGGCGCTGCTCCTGCACGCATCGAAGCCGGGCCCGGATCCTATGGTCCTGCCAACGGCGGCGGCGGTGGTGGCGGCGGCGGCGATCGGCCTTGGGCACGTGGGCCGACCGGTGGCCCCGCTCCTTGGCGTTCCCGGGACGACCGCAACAACGAGGGCGGCTCTTCCGGCGGACCCGCGCCTTGGGCTCGCGACCGCGGCGACCGCGGCGGTGACCGTGGCGGCGATCGGGATAGGGATCGTGGTTACCGCGGCTCAGATGGCCGTGATGGAGGCGACAGCTATTACCCCGGTGGCCACAATTCGTACGGCGGCGCCCCCTCAGCTCCTTCAGCTCCTGGCACCGCTCCTTGGCACCAGCCGATGGGCGCTCAGGCCGCCGGATACGGCGGATACCCGGGCTACGGCGGCTACGGCGCTCCCGGTGCTCCTCCCGGCATGGGTGGTGCTCCTCCCGGCTTGCCGCCTCCGCCTCCTGGTGGCGCACCGCCTGGCCTTCCTGGTGGACTCAACGCGCTCATCCAGCAGTACGCCAACGCGGTTCCGCCTCCGCCTCCGCCTCCGTCTGGGGATGCTCCGCCGCCTCCTCCACCCATGGACTTGCCGCCCCCTCCCCCTGGCGCTTAGGGTAGACGCCTGTGGTAGATGCCTATGGTAGATGCTGGCGCACTAACCTGCAGCGGTGCATATTGCACTGGGCAATGGCGATGCTACTGACTGATAGGACGTTGCTGATTTTCACATGGATCGCTCTTTCCATAGCATAACTTGCACAGCTTGGTTCATGGAATTGACGCCCGTTGGACGAGATAGTGGGCACTAACTGTTAACTGTATGACGAGTAGAGAACAAAAATGGGTTACGAAGGTTAATTCAGGCTTGACATTTATTGCTAGAGTGACTGTGTAGGTGTGAGTGAGTGACTTGCATGCCGTTTCTGGGAGTGATGCTTGTACAAGGATTCGTTCCCTGGGCGATACTGAGTATGGATTCCAGGAGAGAGAGAGCATCCTACTCTCCCGTCGGATGCCCATCTGCGGAACCACCAGTAAGGCGCTGAAGCTCAGGCACAGGGGTACGTCACCACAAGGGAGCTTTGGCCACCTGGAGCCTGAGAACCCCACTCACTCACAAGCTCCCCCGAATCCGACGCTTCCCGCTTCGGGATTGCTTCATCCACCACTTGCATGTGCCCAGGGTTCTGCTCTTTCGTTTTCATGGTCACTGGTCCGTGGTCCCTGCTCCATCCTGAGGTTTTATTCCAGGCTGCACGTATCCTGTAGGACTATCGGGAGCAGCTGGCAGGGCCCCAGCCAAAGCCGCCGAACCCGACCAGAGTCAAGGGCGCTCTCATCAATCGCATCGCGACAAGTGCTCGACGAAGTCGCTGGCAGCTCGTGTTGAGCCGCCAGGCCGCTTTCTTGTCTGCGGCTTTCTGGGATATTTTGTGTGCCACCGGTCTATCATATCTAAGACTACAGTTCTCACCGTTTTCATGTCATTTCAAAACCAGCGGCTTTGTTGATGAGCCGGCAGGAGACGTCGAAGCGCGTTCATCGTTCGCATCACTCAAGGGGCAGCTCCTGCCCCCACGGGCGATATGATCAACCCTTTTTCATTCCGGCCGGGGCCGGTAACCTTCTGGACCACTATCACCTACCTCGCTCTGCTCATCCCCATCATCGTCATCAATGAGAACACGCCCCCAGCGCCGAGTGCGGAGTCGCCAGTCAAGGGCCTCAACCTCACCGAGGCTTGGCTCGACTTGTCCACCCTCACCAAGGGCTATCATCCATACAACAGCCACTACAATGACGACCTCCGCGAGTATCTCCTCCAGCGGATACATTCCATTCTGGATTTGAATCGCGTGGCTTGGACGACCGACGGGTGAGTATTCCCATGCTTGCCTGTTGATGCGTTGCTGACCCATGCAACTCCAGGGCCGGTCCAGACGACTCGGATGCTGCTGTCACCGTGTTTGACGACTTGACCTCAAACTGCACATTTCTCATGGCTTCGGGTGTCGTGCCCGCCCCCAACACCCCGCAAGTGGCGGCCTACTTTGAGGGCACAAACATTCTTGTTTACATCAGGGGCAAAGCCGATGACCAAGGCCAATGGTGGAACACGGCAGACGCCCATGATACCAGGCGCAGTGAGAAGGGCTTGACGCTGGTCAACGCCCACTATGACTCGTAGGTCTCCTTCCAGAATCCGGCCCGGCGAGAACTTGACGCGTTGACTTCTTCCAGCGTGTCTACCGGGTATGGTGCCACAGATGACGGCATGGGCGTTGTCACTTGCCTGCAACTGATTCAACATTTTACCCATCCCGAAAACAAACCGGAGAGGGGCATCGTGGTTATGCTCAACAACGGGGAGGAAGACTACCTCTACGGCGCCCGGGCGCTGGGGCAACACCCTTTGAACCCATACATCCACACCTTCTTGAACCTCGAGGGAGCCGGTGCCGGGGGCCGGGCGATCCTTTTTCGCTCCACCGACCGCGAGGTGACGGCTGCCTACGCCGGATCCCCAGATCCGTTTGGCACTGTCATCGGCTCCGATGCTTTTGGCCTCGGCTTCATCAGGAGCGGTACCGACTACTCCGTTCTCTACGACGTCTTCGGCCAGCGTGGGCTCGACCTCGCCTTCTTCAAGCCGCGTGCACGGTACCACACCAACCAAGACGACGCGAGGCACGCATCCAGGGGCAGTCTCTGGCACATGCTCTCCGCCTCCATCCACACCGCAACCCAGCTGTCCAGCGACTCGGGGAACACCTTTATCGGTCCCCGGCCTGATGGAGCGCGTGGCAAGGTCCATAATGGCAACCCAAGCGACGGGGTCTGGTTTGACCTCTTTGGCAAGGGATTCGTTCTCTTCGGTCTTAGGGGGATGTTTGCTTGGTCGCTGACCGTGCTGATCGCGACGCCGCTAATCTTGGTCCTGGTCAGCTACATCCTACACCGGGTGGATAAGTATTATCTGTTTAGCTCCAGCGTTAAGATCGGTGACCAGCCCGACGATGAGCTTGTATCAGTTGGCGGGTGGAAGGGATTCTTCCGGTTTCCCTTTGCGCTGCTGGTTGCTGGGTCCTTGACGCTGGGGGCGGCCTACTTGATGAGGAAGGTAAACCCCTTCATTATCTACAGCAGTCGATATACTGTGTAAGTACCCCTACTCTCTCCGAGGTGGGAAGAGGGCCCGCGCTAACACGCAGCAAGATTGGCCATGATGGTCTCGCTATTTTACTTTACTTTCTGGGCCATCATGCGGGGTGCCAACTTTGCACGGCCAAGCGCACTGCACAGAGGCTACGTCCAAATCTGGCTCTTCATCACTGGGTGGGCCATGCTCGTTGCCGTCACCGTTGCCGAGGACAGACTGCGGATCGGCGCCGGGTACATGTTTGTCTTCTTCCAGTCAGCCATTTTCCTATCCCTCTTCATCGCGCTCTGCGAGCTATTCGCACTGCCAAAGAAGGCCGAATGGGCCTGGAAGATGCGCGAGGAGCAAGAAGAGAGGCACCTCCAGCGGGGCCGCTCCAACGGCGACCTCTCCCCGTCGCAGCTCCCTCCACCAGTCCCTCACCAAGAATCCACACCGCCTGGAACACGGCACTCGAACAGTGGTCCCGCTCCTGCCAACCAAGACGACGACGATGACGCCGAAGCCCCCACCGAGCGAACACCCCTCGTAGGCGGCACCACTACGGACCGCGGCCGCACCACCTTCGCCACCACCTACCGCCGCTCCCTCTCGGCCATCGTCAACACCACCCGCCGCGCCAGCGACGCCACCACCAGCGCCACCACCAGCCCGGGCGAGGCATTTGATCACGAACAGCCCTGGTCCGCCCGCCTGCCCTCGTGGACCTGGTTCCTCCAGTTCCTCCTCCTGGGCCCCTTCACCATCGTCCTCGCCGCGCAGACCGCCCTCATGCTCGTCGACGCCGTCCACCAGACCGGCGCCGACGGCAGCAGCCTGCTCCTGCCGTACCTGATTGTCTTCTTGGGCGCCGTGCTGCTGGTCCTGCCGCTCGCGCCGTTTGTGCACCGCGTGTCGCACCACGTGCCCGTGGCGCTGCTGGTGGTGTTTGCGGGCACGCTGGTGTTCAACCTGGTGCGGGAGCCGTTTGGGGAGGGGGCGCGGTACAAGGTGTATTTCGTGCAGACGCTGGATCTGGATGCCGGGGGCGGGAATAGGGTGTGCTATCACGGCGTGGAGGAGTTTGTGAGGCCGGTGATTGCAGCGCTGCCGTCGGCGGCGGGGAGGGAGGTGGCCTGTGGGGAGTCGAAGAGGAAGGGGTTGGTTGCGTGTTGTTTTGATGGGGAGGGGTTGGAGCCGAACCTGCTCCTTGGGAGGGCGGAGGAGGAGGAGTCTGCTGTCGGGGGAGGTGATAAGGGGTTGGAGACGCTGGTGACGGTTAATGCCACGCGTACGGGGGGCAATGTTGCGCGGATCGAGATTGCCGCGAATAACACCAAGGCGTGCTTCTTGGAGTTTGAGCAGCCCGTGTCGGGGTTGAGGGTGCAGGGCAGCTCGGGGTGGGATGAGAGGTTCGGGCAGTACCCGGACGCGGGGGTCAAGAACTTGAGGCTGTGGCACAGACGGTGGGATGAGCCGTGGGTTGTGGAAGTTGAGTGGAAGGATACGGCGTCTGCGCCGGCATTGAATGGTTCTGAAGATGAGGAGGTGGGGAGTGGGGTTGGGGATGAAGAATTGAGGAAGCGCAGGGACGGCTTGAAGGGGTCGGTCGCTTGCATGTGGAGCGATGCGAACATTGAGGGCACGATTCCGGCGCTGGATGAGGCGTTGAGGTTTGTGCCGGCTTGGGCGGCGGTGACGAAGTTCTCCGAGGGGCTTGTGGAAGGGAGAAAGGGGTTTGAAGTATGAGCGGAAGAGCACCTGGGAGGAGGGAGATGGTCAGGTTGAGGAGTCTAGCATACGCACGAGTGCGGGACTCACAAGCGATGGCCTGGCTGCACCATGGAGTTTTCTTGTTGGAGTGCAACTCATTTGGTGAATGGGGGATTTCGTTGGCAAATTGGGAGTTGGTGTACAGTACTTGGCCGAGTCCCATCTCGGAGAAGGGGGTTGGTTGGGTTGGCTCGGTGACACTGGTCTGGAGGGTATCTAATAAAGGCACACGTTACTTCTCACTTTCTTTGGGCAGAATTGGAGACCAAATCTACTTTTTTTCTCTCTGGTCACAGTGGGAGGTAGATGGCTGTAACTCGAGTGTGACCCCGTCGTCGTCATCACTTCTCTCGTCAATCCTGCTCTGTACCGACCCCTGAGACAAGCGGCAACATCGATGGACGGATATTTCAGGCCCACAGCCTTTCTCTCGCTTGCACCGTCGCGGGTTGCTGTTCCGGTCACACATGTCCCCTTCAATCTGTCGATGGTGCAGTCGTTCCGGCTGTATGACGGGAGGCCTTGAGATACATTGCGCGAGAGATCGTAGTGTTGTGGCGGAAACAATAACTGGGATGTTGTCACTCGAGACTTTTCTAGATAAGTTATGTAACTTTCCAATGGGGGAAAAAATGAAAAAATAGATAAGCGGACTCTGGGGTGCAAGTCGCACTGAGCGCCCTCTCCTCGACACGGTTAAAACAAAGTACCGTGTCATGAGGTAGAGTCTCTGTGTAACCCTATGGACTTGCCATGGCGAGGTCCAAGAAGTTCACCATACTAAATCTGACCCGGTTCTTATGAGACAGAGGCAGCCTTCTCTACGGCCACAAAAGGCCCGGTGTCACCAGTATGACGGATCTCTGTAGCAGTGTGCTGACGAGCAGTGCACAAACGGTGATCAACTCGTCGACTTCTGTAACGGCAGATACAGACGGTCGTCATTGTGCCTGGAACCGTGGAACCGGAAGATGGGCCGGAGATCTGTCAGGTCGGACTGTTTTATGAGACAACTTGACCAGATCAAGGCAGTGAGGTCAAACCAGCATGGAAAGCTTTTGATGAAGATTGAAGATGAGAGGTTGTGGCTTCCTCACACTGACAAAGTCAACCAACCTTGAGTGCATCTAGGCGTGCCTGCCCATTGCTGCTGGTGTGGTCAGCTCATAGCTGAGGGAACGAAGGGCACCCGGCTTGGTTGGGCTTTTCGTTCCTTCCGTCTCATCCCACCCCCAGGTCGGCCTTTTAAAATTGTCACCTCAGTAGCCTAGATAGGAGGCAGTATTTAATAACTTTCAGAATCGTCTCTCCCAGCCTCGTTCAGCGCAAATTTGCACCGACCTCAGAGAACAGGTAACTTGGCCACGCCCACAACCCTCCTCGACACTTGCTCTGCTCCCTCACCCAGCAGCACCTCCCAACCGTCAACGAACCTCGTCAACATCAGCCCCAACAACCTTAAGATGGCTTCCGTCATAAAGTCCATCTTCACTCTCCTGCTCTCAGCCTTTGCTCTGGTGGCCTTCGCTGCTCCTCCGCATTCCAGCCACGGCAACATCATTAAAGAGGTCATCCACCGCCGCATCCCGGCCCCAATCCACGCCAGTCCGACGCGTGATGCGATGGCTTCGGCATGCACTAATGGCCTGCCGGCGTCTAAGCAGCACTCTGCGGGCTATCCCATCACCGGCTACACCATGGTGACTGCGGCTGCCAGCAACTGGACCTCGTACGCGGTCAAGCAGGACTGGCACGATGACCACTTTGTTTCTGGACCGCATGTAAATTTTCCCTCGTTTTTAGGTTGATGGGATGGATGGGTCGATGTTGATGCCGGATGCAGGTCATGAGCTTCAGCCACAAGAGCGATCCGTACGGCCCGTTCAAGTGCCAGTACACGTGCAACGCAGATGCCAGCTGCAATGCTTACTTTGTGTGGTATGGTAAGTACATATTCTACCCTGTTGCCCGTAGGATTTGGGTTGAAGCTGACAACTTGTTGGCAGACAATGTCGGGACAGACGATGAGTACCTCAATTGTGTGCTGTTTGATGCCATGTAAGAAAACCCTCTCTCCTGGCAGGCGGCAGGATGGTACACGGCACTGACGGTTCACAGCATCCCTCCCTCGGTCTTTGTCGAGACCAACGGCACCATCACCTCGGGCGCCTACGACAGGCTCTGCGACCGCTCGTCCTAGGGTACAGTGTGGACGGCCTGGAGGCATATTTTCTGATCGCACTTTGGGTGTGCTCTTGAAAGACTCAACTTCCAATTGAGATACCTAGAACCCACACGTATTCATCACACTTTACCAACGTGACAGCACGGAAGGGCTGAAGGGACACACCCAGCAAAGGAGAACTTTTGATGTATGCTCGCTTCAATGGTATATCCATGCCGCCAACCCACACCCACCCTCTCAACCCTAACTAACGCCAATCCTGATTTTGCCCAAACTCCAATCCAGTAACCCCAACCTACCAACGCCATAACAAAACCACCTTTTCACTCCTCCATCTTCTCCCCACCCCCAAGGCCCGCGTTCC
>Ga0247824_10001974_pt1 | contig 11452 bp, 11 predicted proteins | sample 13C_PalmiticAcid_FD_194412 | JGI IMG/M metagenome (GOLD analysis project Ga0247824, IMG submission 194412) | Soil microbial communities from agricultural site in Penn Yan, New York, United States - 13C_PalmiticAcid_Day48 | ecosystem: Environmental > Terrestrial > Soil > Agricultural land...
GGCTTTATCATTTTCTTATCGTGTTTTTGTCGGCGACTCTACTAAATTTTGTTAAAGTGGTCGACTCGCTTGTCTGGTCGAGTCGCTTATCAACTACGTTACCTAGGTACATGGAGGTCTTTAGTGTAGTCCGGGCGGCCTCTCTCTGGAAAATCCCTCATCGCTTCGCCCTCGTCCCCGTCACGGAGTCCAGCGATTCCCGGTTTCCAATCACAAAGCAAAAAAAAAAGGGATGTTGCAGAGTCCAGGGCAGGCGGCAGCCGCTGTATCAATCCAGTCCCGCCGTGACACACCCCACGGATGCATGTGGTCTCACTTAACTGTGTATTATTCCGTAGTGTGGTCAGGGATGGCCGGGTCCGCTGGTCAAAAATCGTTTTCAACGTCATCGAATCGCGGGCTTGAGCTATCAGCTCCTTCGCCTCTGCTGTTCCTTGTTTTGTTCCTTCTAGACCTGACCGCATCCTGACCGCAACCTTGAATTCGAATTGTTTATCATCCCGTGTTGTGACTCCTCCTTCCCAGGCCCGTAGGACAAGGGTTCAAAATAAACAAGCATATCTCTCCAACCCGCTGTGCCGGTTGGGCCAGTGGGATAGCCGAGAACGTACGCTGCACATCATCCGTCAACAGCACACGCGCTTCCCCTGATCCTGCTTTGGCCTGTGTACTTGTACATGCTGTCCCCACTCTGCAGGGTCCGTTACCCTCCAAGTTGGGATCCCACAGCCGATGCTGCGCCTCCTCCCCGGAGCACCATCCCGTGGTGCGATAGTCAGTGAGCTGGGACGCCCTCCCCTGTGCGAGCTCGCTCCAGGACAGTTGGATGCTCCCGGCACTTCTCGAGTTGGGATGCCCACGTCTCTCCTTCCATCCTCGATCTCCAGTGCCTCAGTCTTCACTTTCATGGTCTGAGGGGCGCCGCTGGGGAGGGCGTGTCACTATGTTCGTGCTCTCAATTTATTCATGAAGGCTCGATGAGAACTTCCCGAGAGGAGAGCATTGGCCACGCAGAACACTGAGCCAGGATGGCCGCCAAACCCGTACATCGAACATCGCCACTTTGTCGCGCTCAGGTGCTCAGCGCGGGCCGCAAAAAACTCGGGCATGGCGCTGTCGGAGAAACCACGGCCGAGTTGAGACGTGATTGGCAGCGCTGCAGGAACCGGGCTGTCCCCGCTCCCCAACCTTTATCATCCCATTTGCGGGACATTCCCGGCATCTAACTAAAGATTGGGATATGTTTCCTATTTGGGACATTCACAGGACCCAACAGATGGTGGACCACCCATCAGCCCCAGCCAGAGCTGGAGCAAACATTTCCGGTATGGACATGCTTGTTTGTGATTCTTTTTTCTTCAACTTCGGAGGAGACGTGTCCCTGGTCGGATCGGCGTGACGCAACCCCCCCTGCCGTTCCCATTTCCTGATCGCACCCACGCCGTCCACGCCGGGACATGCATGCACACAGTACATAATTACATAGTAAGCTGCGGGAGGCCTCGCGTTGCCCCCACTGCGCCGCATGTCCGATCCAGACCACCCTCCCTGGCAAAGTTGGAACGTTGCGGCGGGTGGCTCTTGAGGTCTTGTGTTGGCTAGTCTACCCGGACCTCACCCATCCCGAATCCGGTATTCCGACCCCCGCCCATCGTGGCAGTGCACCGGTGTTGTGTAGATGCTGCGCAACCTCAACCTGTGGTTCCCGCCATGTCACTGGTGGCTCGGCTTGAAGCGGCTCCTACCTCAGGAGACTATATCAAGGACTTTGGGCCCAGGTATTTTGAAGACCCCACTGATTCCCGACATCATCCTTTGCGATAATTCACATGGGCTGGGGCCACGAGCAGGCTTTTGGTGCTGTGTCAACGCGATTGGCAATGGGGGCGAGTGGACCTATCCTGCCCTTTCATCGCTCCCCCTGGATTGCATGTCCCGCTGTGAGGGACTAGGGGGAAAGGGGGAGACACCTTGTCTGCGCGGGGGCCACCGCCTTTTCCGGACTGACACGGTCGTTGTTTGGTGTTTGAGCCAGCCGCCGGCCATCTGCCCGGCGAGAAGCTCGTGATCTTGCCACGGCCCGCAAGCAATTGCATATATAGCTAATCAAGCACATCCCGCCTCCTCTGTCTTGCGCCCTTTCTCACTGCCTCATCTCCTCGTTCCTCAGCACTCGCGCATCGCCAGACCCGCCCCTTTCATCATGGACGCACCAGGCAGCGCTCCAAAGGCGGACGACCGCATCCGCTGGGAAGCCGATGAAGAAGCTGGCCAAGCTGGGAAGCAGCGCGGCGCGAGACTCACTCGCGCCGTGTCGTCAGGCTCGCTGTCCATCCGCTCGGCGCACTCGAGGGCCGGCCCAGTTGATCCCTCGACCACTCTGCCCATCCACTACCGCACTGTGTAAGCACACCTGCCCTATCGACTTGGGCAGGCTGGTTTGTTTCTGACGTTAAGTGCAAAGTTCCCTTGATATCGACGAGTACAAGCAGAAGGATGCCTTGACCAAGAAGGCAAAGTCCGCCGCCAGGGGTGCGTTTGGACATCTAATATCTCTCTCCCGTTGAATGCAACGCCTATGTTCTGGTACTGATGATGATTTGTTTTGTCGTGTCCCAGATCTTGTTCAAATTGAGTGGCACACCATCAGCACCACCGAACTGTCCACCCGCCTCTCCTCTTCCTTGACCGACGGCCTCTCCAACGACCAAATCGAGCGCCGAATGGCCCAGTATGGCAAGAACAAGCCCTCTCCGCCCAAAACACACTATACGAAGCAGATATTCGGCTACTTTTTTGGCGGGTTTGGGCCTGTGCTCCTCGTGGCATCCATCCTCGTGTTCATCGCGTGGAAGCCCCTGGGCCAGCCACCTGCCCTGGCGAACTTGGCGCTCGCCATCGTGTTGCTAGCCGTGTTCCTGATCCAGGCTGCCTTCAACATGTGGCAGGATTGGTCCTCCTCCCGTGTCATGGCGTCCATCAAGACAATGCTTCCTGAGTCGTGTCTCGGGATCCGCGAGGGCAGGCAGGTGGAGCTGATGGCGGCAGAGCTGGTACCTGGAGATGTGCTCCTTGTCAAGGCCGGAAACAAGCTACCCGCCGACGTCCGCTTCACCAAGGTGTCCTCTGATGCGAAGTTCGACCGGTCGATGCTCACTGGTATGCGCACAAACAGACACACACACACACATACATACGCCTAGCGTGATGCCCCGTCCCTTTTCTGGTGTTTATTGTACTGACCAGCTCCCCAGGCGAGTCTGTTCCCCTCGCGGCCATGGTGGACGCGACCGACAACAACTATCTCGAGACAAAGAACATTGGTCTCCAGGGAGCGTATTGCGTCTCGGGCACTTGCACCGGCGTGGTCGTTGCCACCGGCAACAACACAGTTTTCGGAAGAATCGCCCAGCTCACCAACGAGCCCAGGGACGGCCTGACCCCCCTTGAGCGAGAAGTGCTGAACTTCGTCTTGGTCATTTGCTCCATCATGTTGGTCATGATCATCGTTGTCATCATCGTCTGGTAAATTCCGCCAAAACCTCAACATGCCACCCTGTTACGAGCGCAGCGCTGACCACAAGATAATTACCAACCTAGGGCGACTTGGCTTCGGAAGGAGTACCCAGGCTGGATCAACGTGCCCAACCTCATCATCTCCTGCGTGTCTGTTGCCGTGGCTTTCATCCCAGAGGGCCTGCCCGTTGCCCTCACAGCCAGCATGACCATCAGCGCCAAGATGATGCAGACGAACCAGATTCTCTGCAAGTCGTTGAAGACTGTTGAGACGCTCGGGTCGGTCTCGGTCATTTGCTCAGACAAGACTGGCACATTGACCCAGGTGAGTTGGCGTCCTCTCTGTGCCCTTCCTTTACCCCTTCCTGGCTAAGCATGGCACAGAACAAGATGGTCGTCACCGAGTGCGCCATCGGCACCCAGAAGATGGTGGCAGAAGCCACCAGAGATGCCCTCGTCCTTAACAGGCACAGCTCGCCCAGAAACAACGCAATCGACCAACTCCGGGCCGTGGCGGGGCTGTGCAATGCAGGTCAGTTTGACGCCGCCACTATGCGGCTGCCCCTCCACGAGCGGGTCATCCACGGCGACGCCACGGACCAGGCAATCCTTCGCTTCTCGGAGAGCCTGGGACCTGTGGATGAACTGAAGAGACTGTGGCAGACCAAGTATGAGTTGGCGTTCAACAGCAAGAACAAGTACATGATCAGGGTTCTTGGCCTCGCCCACCCTGACGGGCTTGACCTCGCACTGCCCGAGGATGCGGCTGCTGCGTTCCAACCTGGAGATATGTGAGTGTTGCAGATTACCACCCAACGACAACAACGATAACCTCACTACCTTGTGCTGACCCGGCGCCAAGCCTGTTGACCATCAAGGGCGCCCCCGAGGTCCTGATGAATAGGATCGAGCACTACCTCGCTCCGAACGGCACCGAGGCGGCTTTTGACCAACTCACTCGAGCAAGCGTCAACGTCATCAAGAACGAGTGGTCTGCTCAGGGCAGACGTGTCCTCCTCCTGGCCCGCAAAGTCCTCACACGGAGTGCCCTTCCGCCCAGCATGTCTACCACCGTGTTCGAGGCTGAAATGAATCGGCAAGCAACCCATGGCCTGACTCTTGTTGGCATCGTTGGCATCGTCGACCCGCCCCGCCCTGAGATCCCCGATGTGGTCCGGACTCTCAGGGGTGCGGGAATCCGCATGTTTATGGTCTGTCCTCCTTCGAGCCCCCCTTTTCTTCCCACCTCCCACATCTTTTGCAACGTTCTCTTGCTCACTGTTTTGACCAGGTCACTGGCGACTTCGCGCTCACCGCCCAAGCCATCGCCGCCGAATGCGGCATCGTCACGGTCCCTGCCTCCAACGTCGACAGCATCGCCGCTCTGATTCGCGATTCCAACGCCGTCACCGACAAGACCGCCTACCGTGACAGCGACGGCGACTCCCCGGTCAGGGCTATCGTCATCAGCGGCCCCGAGCTCGTCACCCTCAGCGAGGCCCAATGGAACCAGCTCTCCAGCTACACCGAGATCGTCTTCGCGCGCACGACCCCGGAGCAGAAGCTGCGCATCGTCAGGGAGCTGCAGTCGCGCGGCGCGATCGTGGCCATGACGGGCGACGGCGTCAACGACGCGCCGTCGCTGCGCGCCGCCGACGTGGGCATCGCGCTCGGCTCCGGGTCCGAGATCGCCATCGAGGCCGCCGACATGGTCCTGCTCGAGTCGTTCAGCAGCGTCGTCGAGGCGCTGCGCTTCGGCCGCATGATGTTCGACAACCTGAAGAAGACGGTCGCGTATCTGCTGCCCGCCGGCAGCTTCAGCGAGTTCTGGCCGGTGCTGACCAACGTCTTGTTTGGCATTCCCCAGGTCTTGAGCAGCTTCTTGATGATCATTATTTGGTGCGTTTGTCTCCTCAAGAACATGAAGTAGAAGAGCACACTTTGGCTGACTACCAATCCAGCTTGTTCACCGACGCCGCCGCGGCCATCGCCTTGGCGTACGAAAAGCCAGAGGCCGATGTGCTCCTCCGCAAGCCACGCGCCGTGGGCGTCGACAGATTGGTGGGCTGGAAGCTCATCCTGTACTCGTACGGCTTCATCGGCTTCATGGAGACCATTTCGTCGTTCGCAATGGCGTTCTGGTATCTGGAGAGAAACGGCCTCGCTTTCCGGGACATCTGGTTCTCGTTTGGCAACCTGCCCAGCTACATCGACCCGGTCTACTACGCCCAGAAGCTGAACGAGGCCAGCGCCATCTACTTTGTCAATCTTGTGGTCATGTAAGTGGTCCCATCCAACACTCTGCAGCCGCGCGCATGCTACTGACGTTGACCAATTAGGCAATGGTTCAATCTGCTCGCCGTCCGCACGACCCGCCTGTCCATTTTCCAGCAGCCGCCCTTTTTCAAGAAGGAGACGCAGAACCTGTACCTGATCCCCGCCGTTCTGTTCTCGCTCGTCATGGCCTTCTTCTGGCTTTACGTCCCCAAATTCCAGGAGGTCCTCGGAACGGCCCAGGTCCCGGTCGAACACTGGTTCCTGCCCATGGCGTTCGGGCTCGGCGTCTTGCTGCTGGATGAGGGTAGGAAGTTTGCGGTGCGGAAGTGGCCCGGCGGTGTGTTTGCCTGGTTGGCTTGGTAGGCCTAATTATTATCCCGAATCTGATAGGGGGAAGGGATCGAGTTTCCAGAAAAAGAAAAGGAAAGCGTGTTTCACGAAGCATCATTCGGAGATTAAAGTGTAATGGCTAGTTGATCTCTCTCCTCCTTTCACCCCCTCGGCCAGTCACCTTCGTATCTACTGATTCTTGGTAAAGGAATCCCAGGATTGCCTAAAGTAGCATGGCAGGTATTGTACTACCTCTGCCGCCTCTATGGTACGTGCAACCGGCTAAGCCTGGTGTCTGCCACGGTGGCCCTAACTGTCACCAGATGAGGTTGTATAACACTCCTCAACTGCTAAACTAGTGCTGGACCGCCAACGGACTCTTCAATCACACGGAGGAACAGGTCATGCCTGTCGATGTCCAACACGACAAGATCCAGGGCTGACGGCGCCGAGACGAAGCGAGAGTTGAGGCCATCATGCCGTTATTATGTCACGCACAGCGCCCACGAGATGATGGGGAAGACGCTCAACTGTGTGCTCTGCAGAGCAACCATGGCATATTATACCTTTGTGAAACCAACAGTGACGACAGACGGCCTTACTTTCCATGGATAGTCTGGTTGGAGGTAATTAGAGTAATTCTTCGCCATCGGAGATGTTTACTAAAGAGGAAAACGAGAGAAGCGGTAAAGCGGTGTTTTGGCCTTGTAGCAATGCCGCTCGGCGCCCGTGGCCATATCCCCTATCCGAACCGCCCCTTTGCGAGAGCCCGACGCGATGAGCCAGCCGGCCGTCTGGGCCCCTACAACCTGCGGAACAACGCCCAAGCGGCAGACACGTCTGCGCTGCACTCCCCATCACTACAGGCTCAAATACCACCACCAACCCAATGCCCAAAGCGCCGCCAAAGTCAGCGCAGCATTTCAAGCCGCAATCTTCAGGGAGGTCCGCTTTGGAAGAGGAGACAGTCGAGGCCGCTTTCGCAAGCTTCGAGGAATGGCCACTTGAAGCGGTCCTCAAGCGCGTTTGGGTGGACGGGACAGCAACTTTTCAGGTGGAGTTCAAGGGAAATCCTTGTACGAATCATGGACGAAATGATCGCGCTCCAGACGGCCCGCGGCCCAAATCACCAGCAAGGAGGACTTCCTTGACGGGGCGCGCTCTCCCTTCAAGAGTTGCCTCCATGGGTGAGGAGGTTCAAGGCGACGAGTATTTTGAGGTCGAGGATATTCGGGACTGGCGACAGGGAGAAGAGGGGCGGGAGTACCTGGTCAAGTGGCCAGGGTATGGGCACTAGCACAATACGGAGTACTTGGGAGCCCGCTACGCATCTCGAGCAATGTCCTGAGATCCTGCAGCAACATCTCGCCTGGTTTTATCGCGGTAACTAATTACTACCTACTTCTGGGTCTCGATCGTCTATCTGTCGTCCATTAGTTATGTGTCTGATTCGTCACTTCTACAGCTTTGAGACTAATTACCTTCACCATTGCATACCAAGGGCTCTACAAGAGGAGAAATGGCTATAAAATTGCGCCGTCCCCCCAGACCCCTTCTGTGTCACCCTATAATGGGAAAATATAGACAACTCAATCTACTTCTTGACCCTCTTCAGCATCAGCAGCTGGACCACGGCCTCGTGCCCGTTCTTGGTGGCCCACAATAGCGGCGTCCGGCCATACCTATCTCTCGCATCGACATCGACCTTGCCGGTATCAAGCAGCAGCTGGACCACGGCCTCGTGCCCCTCCTCAGCGGCCCACGACAGCGGCGTTCGGCTATCCTCGTCTCTCGTATCGATATCGACCTTACCGGTATTGAGCAGCAGCTGAACCACGGCCTCGTGCCCGTACTCGGCGGCCCACGACAGAGGCGTCCGGCCATACTTGTGTCTTGTATCGATATCGACCTTGCCTGTGTCGAGCAGCAGCTGAACCATGGCCTCGTACCCGTTCTCGGCGGCCCACGACAGCGGCGTCCGGCCATACTTGTGTCTTGCATCGATATCGACCTTGCCTGTGTCGAGCAGCAGCTGAACCACGGCCTCGTGCCCGTTTTCGGCGGCCCACGATAGCGGCGTCCGGCCATTCTGCTCTCTCGTATTGATATCGACCTTGCCGGTGTCGAGCAGCAGCTGGACCAGGGCCTCGTGCCCGTGCTCGGCGGCCCTCGACAGCGGCGTCTGGCCATTCTCGTCTCTCGCATCGACATCGACCTTGCCGGTGTGGAGCAGCAGCTGGGCCGCGGCCTCGTGCCCGTTCTCGGCGGCCCACGACAGCAGCGTCTGGCCATACCCGTCTCTCATATTGACATCGGCCTTACCTGGATCTGCCCTTTGCAAAATGGCCATCAAGACCCCAACGAACCCATACCTCAAAACAACATATACCAAGGTAGTTCCCTCTTGTGGACAGTCATCGGAATAGCGGTCTATCGTCCGGTAAACGCGCGCCCATAACCCCAGGAGATCGTTTGATAGCCAAGCAAGTAACGCCAGAAGATCATCTTCAGGGATGCTTCTCTCATCGCACTGCTGTGTATGCGCCACCCACGAAGTCGTAACGTACCGCAAGAAGGGAAAGTCGTCATCCTTGTAGTTTGTTGCTCGACCGATCTCCTCCATCGCCAGGTAGCGTATGCAAATTCTGGAGAACCGGATGTGTGCTCTCGTTGCGGCCTCGGTCGACGTTAGACTGCCGTCCAAAGCTGACAGGCCTTTCGCGAGGAAGAAATCCTTGACGGACTGGTGGATGAACTGGACAACCTGTGTCTGGGTAACCTCGGCAAGGCCCCGGCTGAGCGTCTGCACCTTCCTCTTCATCCGGGCACTGTCGGGCACATAATCTTCAGCGCTCTGGCATGCCTGTAATGACTGGTATGGGCAATCGGCGTCGATGACCATGGCCCATCGCAACTCGTCCAGTGACAAGGGTCGTGTGGCGAAGCAGACCCATTGGAGTAGTTTCAGGGAGGGCGGTTCCATACTCTGAATGAGTTGTCGATAGAGTATATCGAGGTCTGGAGGAATAGAATGGACTGCCGCTTCGATCTTGTTTGGTCCCTCGCCCTCACGGTCAAGGTCAATGACACGCTTCACCACGAGATACGCCCACATGAAAACGCCCGAGGCACGTTTCGTGATCAAGGCCGGAATGGTAGATAATCGCGCCCGGAATCCGGCAAGCCGGCTGTCCACGAAAGTCGCAATATCCCTTTGGTTTTCAGCCTCGGTACATATTTCAAACCCGTTTTCGTCCAGGTACAGGATTGGGTAGTGGCGACATGAGAAGCAGATACGAAACTGTCTGAGGGGCTGGGATAGGAGACTCTATAGCGAAGATTTGAAGATTTCGACAAGCCTGACTGCATTGTCTTTACCGCATTCGTCCAAAGCGTCGACAAATAACCAGACTGGACGAGTCATCGAGACCTTCGGAAGACACGACTCGATGAAGGGCCACAATTCCCCTTCATGCCAATGCCAGTCTTTACCCGGCTGGCCGTTCTCCTTGCACTTTGTCTCAAACTTGTTGACGAGATCGTGTAGTACGTCAGGGGCCTGCCCAAGGACCTGATGGAGGAGAGACCGGAAGAGGCCAAGAGGAGTCCTTTGGAGTTCATCGCCGCGGCCGTGGAAGAAGAACGAGAGAACAACGGCATTGTCGCTGGCTCCATGGTTATCGAGAGCATATTTTACTAGTGTCGACTTCCCAGAGCCTGGTTTCCCCTTGATCCAGAGTAGACCCCGATCGGATGCAGCCCAGCTCCGATACATCTCGTGCCGATGTAGCCACTCGCACGTCCCCGTGACGGCACGGTCGATGTCATAGGAGCGATTCTGCATTTGCGGGAAGGCCAGCGATCTGAGACAATCCTGAGAAGGCTCTAGCACGGTTGCGGGTAGGGATTGAACTATAGAGGAAACTTAGCCAAGCGTGTTCTCTCAGAAGCTATCCATTTGTTCTCCTTACCAGTGGTCTGATAGATGGTCTGCTGTTGTGCAATGTTTGCTCGCGACGGCATCTCCGTTTGGCTAGCCCGCAGGTGCCCGACTTCTGATGACCATCTGTCCAGCACACCAAGTAGCCTCTTGAATCCGCTGTCTTCCGCAGAGGCAAACTTAACCATGTCTCTGTGGTTGGCGTTAATGCTGAAGGAAGGATAGCCTTCAACGGTGGCCGATTCCTTGGATACAACTTTCCTGACCCCAGGCAAAGGCAGTTCCTCAAAGAAGCAGGTGACCTCAAAATTCCTGCCGCCTTCCCGCAGTCCCCGTACCATTGACCAGAACTCGACTTGGATAGATTCGAGGAGTTGGTTGTCTGTCTCCAAGATTCCTAGCAGCGACTTGTTGGCGGACTTGACAAGACCGACAGCCGACGCCGGAATCCTGGCCCAATCGGCCATCCAAGACCCCTTGTGAGGGGTGCCCATGAATATGACGCCTTTGACGCAATCGAACATGCCGCAAAGATGGGCTTCCGGGTTGTTTCGCGAGAGCAGGATGGCCTTCTTGCAGACTAGGCCGCCGAGGCTGTGGGCGACAAAGATGAGAGGACGAGATGATGCGTTGCTGCTGCCTCTCTCTGTCGTCAAATCATGCAGAAGATTCGCAGCGTGGTCAATCAACCGGTTTGACCCTGTAACGCCCTTTCGCACGATGTATGCGTTGTAGCCGTACGTGAGGATGCGAGCTTTGCTGAGCTTTGGTGGAAGGAGGGTCTTCGGCCAGGGTGTGGACTGCCCATCACCAGTCCAGGTGCTCTCCCGGCCTCCGGCCAGGCCATGGATGAAGCAAATATCGAGAGCGGCGTCGGGGCAGTCGTGCAGAACCTTCACTCCATCCGGGAAGGAGGGGATCGGCGGGTTGTTGGACGGACCAGGGTCCGTGTTGGCGTGTGGAGTGTTGGGGAGAATTGTGATTTCTTGCGGTGGATCGTGCGGGGTCTTGCGCTTCCAGAGGAGGAATCTCTTCATCGTTTCGAGCGCTCTATCGAATCCGCTACGAATGAGCCTATACTGATGTGATGACCACGCCGGTGCCTCGGAAGTGGATAGTAACTGGGGAGGAGAATGAGGAGACGCGAAGAAAAGAGGGGTAGAGGCGAGCTGAGCTTCCGCCTGACAGGCGGCTGCCCACAGCACAGCCACAGCCAAACGTTCTGACGCCCGGGTTGGGCTGCAACGTCGCGGTTGCGGTTAGGCTGAACGCAAGGCGGAGGCATGCCAGCTCGAGTCCTGGCGGTCCGAATCGCTGCTACACTTTCAAAATGACGATAGCACTTCTTACAGCAATGCATCTACCCGGGTTGGGAGAATGCCTCTAGTC
>Ga0247824_10001977_pt1 | contig 11444 bp, 15 predicted proteins | sample 13C_PalmiticAcid_FD_194412 | JGI IMG/M metagenome (GOLD analysis project Ga0247824, IMG submission 194412) | Soil microbial communities from agricultural site in Penn Yan, New York, United States - 13C_PalmiticAcid_Day48 | ecosystem: Environmental > Terrestrial > Soil > Agricultural land...
TGCACGCACTAGATGGAGAGGCTCCATTTTGCATCTGCCAATGTGCACACACTTCTCTCTCCTCCCTCCTCTCACGCCCACATAGATCCAGGCCAGGGTGCCATAAATTCACTATGTCATCACACAAATCCGCCTGAATCTCGGGAACCAGGGGTCCCAGCATCATGATTCCTAAGCCCGATGGACACATTCAGTCATGGCCTTTGCGATTGATCAAAGTCCTGGCGCCGTCATTATGACCATTCAAGTCATATAGAAAATCTTGACATCTGGGCGCTGGAACCTTATTTTCAACTGCCGGGTCTTTATTTTCCCTGTTCCTGGCCCTGACCCTGACCCAACGGTAGGATAAACCGTAATTCTTAATTTCTGACCTGCTCTGGGGCCCTGACCCTGGCCCAAGCGTTGGGTTCATGACTCAATTGCCCAATTGGCGGTTCATACTGGGTAGATCAATTCAATGATCCGGCGTGCTGGTCCAGCACTCACTATGAAAGTCTCGGTTAAACCTTAATTCTTATATGTTTCTGTTCATAGCTCGGGAACCGGGCATCCCAGCACCATGATTCCTATGCCCGATCATCACTTGGAGTCGCTCTCTACGCAGCTGTGCAAAGACCCCAGGCCGGCATCATGACCTTCCCGTACTTTGACCATGATCATGATTTCTGCTTAGCAGCCCATGTGTACCTCCTCAGCTGGCGATCTGGAGACCATCACCTCTGGGTCACGTTTTCACGCAGTAGCCCTATGTAACACACCATAGTCAACTTTAATTGAGAGTAGCTCGCGATCGGGTGATTGGATCTGGCTGCAACTTTGCAGTTGGCATCTCGGGCCCAATGCCCAGGGACGTGGGTGAGTAGCTAGGCGATCCTGCAACATCAAGCGAGATCGGTTTTTCGGAGCGACAGTTTTCCTAGACGACGAGATTTCCGGACGACCAAACTTTGGATGGCCGTTGCTACTCATCCAATGTATCAATGTCCCCTGAAACTCGCACAGTAGCATCAGCGGGGATGCTCCAAGAGACGTGGGTACACAGCTTAGTAATCTGGCGGCCATCATCTCTGGGCCACGCTTTCACGCACTAAACCCATGTAACGCTCCATAGTGGCCAAAGATCGAGGTATCTCGCGATCGGGTGCTTGGATCATCCCAAACTATGATGTGGTATCTCATTCTCAATCATCATTGAAGCGGATGAGAACTTGTTGCAGAGAATAATGAGGTGTATTAATTGCATGGGGTGACTTAGAATGAAGAGTTTATGTCGACGGTCGCAAGATACGCAGATGTTCTTTGGTGTAGGGATCTGCAATGAATGCGATGCAATGGACGGTCGTCTTTGGATGGCTATCAGAAGACTGCCTTACATGGATGCTACGACCACTCTTTTCGGCTCTTCAAGCATATGGCGTACTGGCATGTGTATGGTTGGACTGGTGATTCAACGCGTATCCAAGAACAGGAACCTCGGTCCGAGTTAGCAGTCGGACAAGATGAGATTGGTGTCGCCGATAAAGGTCGCCAACGATCCTACATTCCAGGTTGATGAACCTCCGGCTCCATTTGCTTCCAGGTCCACTTTTCAAGTGTTTAGCAGGACTGGCGAGGCTTTATTTCAAAGTTCAATCTTGTCTTCATCTCGCCGAGGCTTCTATAGCCAATTGCTTTCTGTCCGTTTATGGCTCGACAAGGTTCTTCTGCCTCTCAAAGAACATGGCCAAGTGCTCGCTCAAAGCCTTGTTCACTGCTTCCGGGTTCTCGGTTTAGACGCTATGGCCTCCTTCCGATATCCATACCTGCTTCAGATTGACAATCGAGTCTGTAGGATGGACTGCAACCCAGGCTGGCGTGATGATGGGGTCCTTCTCAACAATTACCTGTAGTGCGGGGACTGTGAAGGGTTTTCCGACATACGCTGTTGATGCCATCCGGTGTATTGAATAAGAGGTCATTAGAATCATAAGAGTATACGCCTGGATAAAGATATATGACCAGAATCAAACGGTATTGCCTATCTTGACACTTACGTAGACCGTCTTCAAAGTTCAAACGGCCTGCACGATAATAGTTCAGGCCACCATGTAGTGTCGTCCGTGAATAGTTATCAATGTAGTATTGCTTTTCCTAAGAAACATTGCATTTAGAGCGTCAAAAAAAACGGTTGCCTCGATTTCATCGATATCGCAATAATGGCGATCACGAAGGAACCTACTTGGACAGACGTGCCAATACCCAAGCCATAACTGCTGTTGAACATGGCCAGTGCCATCTTCTTGGGCTAGAATGTACAGCCGTAGGATCAGAAGCGATTAGATCATCTTGGTACATGTATTGTGATGTAAGGAAAACCGCCTCGAGTTGAACAGAACTTACATCCGCATCGAACCATTCCTCTGGTTCTTTGCTTTGGAAAACCGTCCAGTATTTGAACTGGGGAAAAGCTGCTTCGAACTTGCTTACATCGGGGTATTCAGCAGTGGGTGGAGTGTAAGGAATGCCCACACTAAGGAGAGGATTGAAGATGTCCCTGTTGAGTGATAGCTCACGCTGCGTTCAAGAGTCCTGTTCAAGATCAAAGGTATAATCACTCTACCTGATGATTGTCTTGCAGCGCTCAGGGTAATGCACACCGATCCTCCATGCAACAACAGCGCCCCTACAATTGTCAAATGAGCCAAAGTTATCAGCAAGACGTTCCTGATGTTCCTGTTGTACACAGAAATCCTCGTCTACCTGCGTACTAGTCATGTCCAATGAAGACTGCTTGTGCAATGTTCAACTGGTCCAAAAGGTCGATCAAGTTGGCGTCAAGGTTCTTTGCTCGGTAAGGATCATAGTTGCCATCATCGCACCTCGGGTAATCCTAATCATAATGCATAAGTTGTTTTCCTTGGTTAATAGCCCACATACACACATGCATTCGTGCTGACATCCGGTTTGTTAACGTACAGTTTCACCGTTGCCAAGGTTGTCGATAGCAATGACGCGATACCCCTCCTTGACTAGATGGCGAATCTGATAACGCCATCCATACCACAGATCAGGGAATCCGTGGATAAGAATCAAGAGTTCACCATTGGGATCTCCTTCATCAACGTAATCTGTAAGACAGAGAAAGGGAGAAGGCGTCAAGTGTCGTCCTCATCTTCCGTCCTTTCTTGCCTTACGAGTGGCAACGCCATGAACAATATACATACGGTATTTGTAGCCACGGAGTGTCGCATACTTGTGGTTGAAGCTAAGCATGAGGTTGTTACAACGGCATGAAGGGATGAATACCGAGCATATCCAAAAACGATACTCCATAGACCTTGAGCAGAGCTATGATATCGCTATCGTTCCTCAAACCCGGCTGGCTCTATTACCTGGCGATCTCGTACTCTGGTGCGGTGGGCTTGGACACAGAGGCATGATACGCTTCAATTGTTGACAGATTGTCGAACGTAAGTTTTAGAACAGAGTAAAGCTCAGGGTTCTCGGCACTGATAGAGCTCTCGTTAGCCATTTTAGGGTGGAGGAAGCAGGAGGAAGGCGATACGTGCAAAAGAGTGGGAAGGAGACGGACAAGGAAAGAAGGAAAGAAGGAAAGAAAGAGGGAAGAAAGGACGAAATTCATTTTCAAAATTGCTACACCCAAACCGTCCACCCTATCATTCGCCCCATTCCACTGACAGCTCTCTCAATGCAGTGCAACGTTACCGCGAACACCATTGGGCTGAGATGCTGTACAAACATGAGAGCAATTCAGGGCGTTCAATCAGCCTCAAAGTCTTGATATGTTACTCTGTCGTCCATGATGGCGAACACTCATGTTGCTGACAAACGATGCCGCTGCAAGCGTGACAGCAGCACCACTCTCGCTGTCGTTCCTTAAAACGTCCTTGCTTTTCCCAAAGAGCTTCCTCAAGTAATCATGCAGTTTCCTGTTCACGGCTTCAGGGTTCTGAGTCAAGATCCAGTGCTCTCCAGTCTGAATCTCATCAATCTCGATGCTGTCAAAGTAGTCGGTTGGGGATTGACGGCAATATTCTCCGTGAAGGATTGGATCATTTTTAACGATCATAAGGAGCGTCGGGACGATGAACCGTTTCCCTACCAGGCCTTTCATGGAGAAGAGCATGTTTAGACTGTTAGTTTTGCCTCATTGATGCTCTTCAGTACAACGAAAGCTTCAAGGGAGTTGAACACTCACATTGTTCTTCATGATGAAATGCTTCGATGCTTTTGTAATAGGACAGTGGTCCTTGGAACCCTCCGTTTTTGAGGTTCTGAATGTAGAAAGCCCGATCCTGGTTCGAGTTGCCGCTCTCATCCGTGAATATATCATTGACGATATCCTCGACCTAAAGAATGGGCATGGGAGGCAACAACCCATCAGTTGAAGGCTGACCAACCCTCTCCTTCACTTTCACATTACCTTCTCTTACCATTCCATTCATTTCACTGGCGGCTCCTGGAGTCACAAAGTACTCCATGTACTGAAAAGCTGGGTTCTCTTTGATGTAATCCTCTATGGTCACCAAGTGCTCTGTCGCAGGTCTGAACGGGTTCCCAATCCTAAAAGATGTAGTATCCCCTTCCAAGAAAACGTTAATGTTATGAGCAATCGCTCAGCAAGAAAAATATGCGTGGTGCGACAGGTGCGACAACAGGACGTACGCAATTGCAGCGAGCACTCTTTCTGGAAAGTGCCACCCTACGCGAGCCACAATCCCTGTGCCCCAATCGTGCCCAACAAACACTGCCTTTTGCACCTGCAAATGATCCAGGAGCTCGACCACGTGGCTGGCTATCGACCTTGTAGAGTAAGCGGAGTGGCAGTAACCTCCGATTTCAATGGTATTCTTTGCACATTGATCGTCGTCATCGACCCCAGGTTTATCGGTCTCGCCATATCCAAGCATGTCTGGTGCAATGACACGATACCCACCAAGCGAAGCGAGGTACTGGATCTGGTAGCGCCAGCCATACCAAAGGTCTGGGAACCCGTGAATCAGGACCACCGTGATAGCACCTTTATCTCTTGAACCTTCATCAACGTAGTCTTGATGAAGAGTTGAACTCCGTGTGAGTCTTCATTGGCGTGAGAACAGAACTCATACAGAAGGAAGAGGTCCATTTCAAGTTTGGCTGGCCATAGTGAACATACGGTATTTGAATCCTCCGCAGATGGCAGTTTGGTGGTTAAAATTCGAAGGGTTGAATTGGATAGACATTGCTGGTTGTCAGAACGGGTAACGGTGGGGGGAGTAGGCGAATAAGAGTGAACACTTGGGTAGCAAGTGAGGGCCTCCTTTATGTATCGGTCCATGCGTCCATGTGCGCAGATCTGTGCACCCACCACAGCTATCCCCATTTGGACGATCATTGTGCCTGGCTCAATTGTCCAATTACATCGCCTCCTAGTTCGACAAGCAGAGGACACTCAATTATTGTTAACCATAGTAAAACTGAGCCCCAAGAATGAATGCATGCCTCTTTATTACTTCTTGATGCCAGGTTGTATCGTAGATGATGATGGTGGTCTTATGGAGATGCTGCTGATATCATGACGATGTTGCTGATACTCTTGCTGGAGAGGCGGGAGCTGATGCGAGTTCATTGTGGACAGCAATACCAACAGAAGTGGATGTGCTCTTGGCGAACAACATCTCCATCGATCCAATCACAGACTGTAACTGCCTCTGGAAAGCAATCTCCTGTTTGACTTTTGTACGAAGCCTCATGAATAGCTCATCGATCAGTGGCGACTGTCCCAGGACGGTTGTGTACATGTCAATCATCACCATAGTAACATCCACCAACAGCGACGTGTATCGAGGATTGTTGATATTCTTAACCAGAAACTGTGCCAAAGGCTCCAATGAAATGTCGTCCCTTCCTGAAAGAGCCTGACGGAGACCATCGCGATGGATCAGCTCTTGTATCAACGACACCGTAATAATAGCACGCTGGTTGGTTCTCAGACATGCATCTAGGGCATTGCCATACTGGAACACCTTCAGGTATCGGTCGTATTCCTTAAGACGACGCTTCTTTTTCGATTCCACTGTAAAGTCGCTTTCGGCAGCCTTCTTCTGTCCACGAATAAAGTATTTGTAGCTTCCTCCGCGGATCTGCTCCTCCTGTGCTCGTCTTGTCTGCACTTCTTCTGATTTTACGATACGCTGGCGGATAGAAAGTAGACCACCAGCCATACCAGCGACCAAGTGCGTGTCATCCGGCTAAATTCAACATTCGAATGATTCAGTTAGTCTTCGAAACTGCCCAGTATAAGGCTGACACTTAACACCGGGTGAATGGCATTGGAAACGTAAGCATAGACGTACCGAGAGTGCGACACTCATGACGGGTGCTGGGTATTTAACGCTGTGCACGACGCTATAATCCTGAACGTTGTAAACTTTGACATGCTGATCCAGGGAACCTGTCAAGAGCCGGGAGTGCGAATGATCAAAGCATAGAGATGTGATCGTCTTTTGGTGGTTTGAGAGTGATTGCAAGGGTCGGCCTCCTGCCAAGATATCAAAGACCTTCAGGCTCGGTCCACCTGCCGAGAGAACCACACCTCCATCCGGGAACATCTCCACAGCTTCGACAGGAGCACCATGGTTCATGGTCATGACACATCCTTGAGTACGCACGTCCCATAACTTGACTGTTTGGTCATAAGATCCGGACAAGATCAGGTGTGGATTGTCGTATGAGACCATTCCGGATCGAATGTAATCCTCATGTCCATTGAACACAGTCAGGGGTGCTTCACTAGGCATGTCCCAGATCCTGACAGTCTTGTCGTCTGAAGCCGTTAGAATCTGAGTCTTTTCGGTTGAGAATTTGGCGACATGTACAGGGCTGCATTTGATAGACAAAGAGGAAACAAAGTTTCATAAGAAAATCCGGACCTTTTGGCGCAAAAAGAAAGTCATCACCTATCGACCGCAAGTGCCCACGAAAAGATGAACATACTGCTTGTGATCTCTGAAGGTTCTGAGGATCGCCCTACTTCCGATGTCAAAGATTTGCACAAGACCCGTAGCATCTCCTGCGACTACGAGACGCCCGTCGGCTCTGATTGTTCCCGAGTATGCCACATCCTTGAATCGTGAAATAGTCTTCTTGACTTGGTGGGTTTTTGAACTGTAGATCTGAACGCGCGTCGATGCTGTAACTGCAAAGTCGTATGGGCTTGCCTCGGAGAAGTGAATGGTCGAAACTGCGGCAAACTCTTTGACAACAATGGGCGACTGAAAAGCGATGATACATGGGACGACGTTAGTGCATGCGAACATGATAGTAACATGTGAACTTTCGGTATCCAGCCAAGGTAGGCTAGAGTGGACAAGGAGCCTTTACCTTGAACTTGCGCCAGTATCTGGATTCTGAGGTCTTTCGTCCTGGAAGACGGGGGTACTTTTTAACCGTGAGGGACTTGAACTCGCTCGACATTGCAGCAGACTCTGCGAACTATATCAGTTCAACGGTGCAGTCTTACAGGAGCTGGGGGAGGGAAGGAAAGAGGAGGATAGAGAGAGGAAGAGAGGTGGTGGAGAAAGAGAAAGCGAAGGCAAGGAATCGTGTTGAAAAGAAGTGAGAGTAGAATAACATTGCTGTGGCTTGATTGTAGCAAAAACAAACCAAGGCTGAAAAGCAGTCGTTTTGACCTTCTCACCTTCAAGAGTGTCTCCGGAACGACAACCATTCGCCAACACAGGAGTTCCATCGTCCCAGCCTCACCAGGAACACCTACGACACTCCAGATCTAGACGCAGAACGCGACCGCAGAAACGCAGCCATGCCACTGTTCAGAGAAGGACTCAAAAAGATCTACTTTCCCTCAACAATTATCAAACTGGTCCGCAATGGTCCCAACGTTCCCGAGGTCTCCAACACCCTCACTTTCCGCGTTCCGCCATCCATGAACAAGCTAGACATCAAGTCTTATCTCTCCAACATTTACAATCTCAACATTTTGACTGTCCGTACCTCCAACATGCCCGCAAAACTCGCCGGCTCTGGTGGCAACAGCGTGTTGAAGCGTCAAAAGTTCAAGAAGGCTATTGTCACTATCGATCATGACTTCAAATGGCCAGATTCTCCTGACAAAACCAAGTTTGGAATCCAGGAAGCCGTCAACGAGCGATCAAGGATTATGAACCGTCTCAGGGGTTGGAGGATTAGACCGGATCATGGAGTCCAGGCAGCCAAGAAAGCCGAGAACGCAGCCAAGGAAGCCGAGGCATGAACAGGGTGATCGAACAGAGTCGTTGAGCAGATGGGCAGCACATATGGATGTCATATCATAGAAGGAGGCGATGTTGTTTGATTTTGCACAGGAACACATAAAGGATCTTCATTCGTATTGTCCACATGGTTCGGGATGATACTGGGCCTATGGCCTATCTACAGGAGGTAGCCTCCTTAACTGCCGCAACAAAACCCGCGGAAGAAACGGAAGTACCTGTGGTGCAGGACGTGAAACTGGTGAAGGGCCTTGTAATCCTGGTGCAGGGATGCATTACACATATGGGGATGGAATCATCGAAAGTCATGCAATTGATCCGAAAGTCAGATCTCCAGTGGTGCAACCTTCTATCCGCTCTTGAACAACAGGATGGCGATCTTATCCATGTAAAAGTAGATGAAATGTTTGGTTTCTAGCACGCGGTGGAGTGGGCAAACAAAAACACCATCAGTCATTCGTGGGAACATTTCCTCAAGCCCACATAAAAAGCGAGAAGCAGAATCCGTGTGCCTTTGCTTTACCATGGGTGACGAAACTTCCAAAGTTGCGACCGACAATGCAATGCCAGGTCGCTCCAAATTGCTTGTCGAACGCCTTCTTCAGATACGCTGCAATATCTTTCTCGATAGAGTACGTACTAAAGGCCGTAATCGCACACTCGACAGCTTCCTGCTGCATCTCCTCGCTCATATCGGCATTCTTGATCGTGGGTACCATGGTGGTGATGTTGGACATTTGGGATTGGTACAAGAATGAAAGAATGGCGAGGTGAGGCAGTGAAGAAGAGGAATGAAGGAGGTGAGAGGGAGAAATTTATCTTCTGACTGGTTGGGATGTCCTGAAAGCATGGAGCCGTTATATACTTGAACGATGTAGTTCGCCAAGATGTGGACAGCTCGCGGTGTTGCCACATGCGAGCAGAACGCTCTCTAGCCTGCAAGGGTTCCGCATCCGACCCAATTGAAGACGTTGCAACGCCTGCCAAGACCAGCTGACCCTGCTCTCTTTTCGAACTCAAGCTTTAAACCTTGCCTATGAGATTTTTAATGCCAAGTCCTAAAAGAGTCACTGTGGGCTACCGGTCCTTGCCGCCAAGAACTAAGCATTTGATTGTCGATCGATTGCACTGTTCAATGTAAAGTCCTGGGCATGCATACCTCGATTGGAATGGTTCGCAGAGTGACAATTAAGCACGCAGAAGGATTTTTCAGGGGTTGCTGAAGAAAAAAAGGGGAATGATCAACCTCTGTGATACAACCGAGTCAAGGGATGGCAGTCGCGTTCGTACATGCAGGACCAAAGCTGATCAAGAAGGGGGCGGTGAAATTGTGCATGGCAGAGTGGCAGAGTGGTGAAAATGGCTCCTCGTCTTGGTATGTAACATTCACGCCATTGTAGACATTGATTCATTTGATACAAGGGTGCCATCAAGGTAACCCTTTTTATTTATTAACGAGAGAGCGACCAACTACGATTGAGATCCTTACTTTCCGACCAAGATGACATGTACGGAATGGTAGGTCTGGGCGATGTGAAGGTTAACGGTCGAGTAGAACTCCTGAGCCTTGACGAAACCCTTGTGGGCACCCTCCTGGGCCTTGACCTGGTATCCGTGCAAGACCTCCTTGACCTCCTGGACAGCGGTGTGCAAGATTGGGAGGGTCTCCTCGGTTGTCAATTGGAGGATGTTGCGGGCCTTCTGGATGGCAGAGAGGTCCGTCTTGCTCCACTCACCCTTGGCAACGACATAGCGGTCGTTCACGAATGTGATCAAGGGCTGGATGCGGTGCTGGACAGACTCGGGCAGAGAGGGGCCGTGGACCTTCAAGTACTCGCGGAGATTGTCGAGCTCGGTAAGAACCTTGCCGCTCAGCTCCGAAACACGAGCATGGATGTGGTGCGAAGCCTCGTGAGGGGCCTTCTGCACACTCTCCGAGAGTGCCTTGCTGTGCTCGCGAAGAGCATCGTAAAGAGCGGTCAAACGAACGTTCAAAGCCAGCAACTGATCCCTGGACTTGACCACGACAGTGTTCTGCTCAGCACGGGCGCGCAAGTCCTTGGCAGATTGAGTGACAGGGGCCACAGCAACACCAACACGGCGCGTGACACGGAGCGAGACGGAGCGACCAATGTCAGCAACACGGGTAGCCTGGTTGGACTGGCCCTGAGGGGTCTTCTCGCCGTCAGCGTCAGCAGGCAAATAGCGGTCAACGACCGCTTCCAAACCATTGACCAGAGGTGTGGCGTGGGTGTTGACCTTGGAGGCAATGTTGGTCGCCGTGGTGGTGGCAGTAGTGGTGATCTGATCGCGAGTAGAAGCAGCAGTTGTGGCAACCTTGTTCACGGTCGACTTGACGGGCGTGGCGACGTGGGTATCGATCGTGGAGTGGATCTGGGTATAGGCGTTCTTTGAGGATTCCTCCACATAGACAATTGGCTTCTTCACTGTAGCCACGACCTCGGATGTGGGCTTGGTCACGATGGGGAATGTGCCCTCGACGAGATCCAAAGACTTGACTGCCAACTGATCCACCTTGTCCAAAGTAGGTTTCAAGTGGGGCTGCAGACGCTCGGTGTACTTGTTCACGGTGCCGACAGCAGTTCCAGCGGTGTCAAGGGCAAATCGACCGTACTTGTTGTCCTTGGCATACGAGTGCAATGTGGTGACGCTGTCGTGGATCAATGGGATCGAGCTCACGCGAGTGATGAAGCTACCATTGGCATGGCCATTCTGCTTCTGTTCATCCTCAACAGAGGAGTTAGAGGAGTTAGACTCACGATCCGACTCGGAATCAGACGAGGCGAAGCCCTTTTCGACCTTGGACATTATAGGTGATTGCTGTTACTTGGGGACTGAGGGACCTATAGTTGCAAATAGATGGAGTGAGGTTAGAGAGAGAGAAAGAGCACCAATACAGGAAAGCAAGGTGGAAATGGCCGAGTTCGAGAATCGTGAAATGGGGTTTTATGGCAACAACAGACAGGGGGAAGAGGGAGTAGTCAGGGGTGATAGGCATATGAGAGCGAGTGACAGAAGCAAACGAGTGGGGGACAGGGGGGGGGAGGAAATCAACACAGTTGCCAATTTGAACAGTTGGTTCCGCGCTGTTTTTTTCAAGGCAGCCCCTGCCAGGTCGCCCATTAGACAGTCTGTCTAGCAATATGTTGCTTTACGGTGGGTGGCCCATGC
>Ga0247824_10001978_pt1 | contig 11435 bp, 7 predicted proteins | sample 13C_PalmiticAcid_FD_194412 | JGI IMG/M metagenome (GOLD analysis project Ga0247824, IMG submission 194412) | Soil microbial communities from agricultural site in Penn Yan, New York, United States - 13C_PalmiticAcid_Day48 | ecosystem: Environmental > Terrestrial > Soil > Agricultural land...
CCTTTTTTTTTTTTTTTTTTTTTTTTTTTTTCTCTAAATAGGAAGGGGGTGTCCATTGCCAACCTCTCCAAGGACAGTGCCAAGAAGTGATGGATCCAACTCACAAAGTCGGCTGCAAGCATCTCGAAAGCGGTGGAGGGAGGATCATAGAGCTGCGGGGTCGTAAGATCGAAAGGGATGAGCACTTACTGTTGACCTGTAGTTCATAGAGAAAATGTTGTGAACATAACGCTTGATGATGGAGGTCTTCCCTGTGCCAACATCCCCTATGACCAGAACTTTGTAGAGATACTCTTGGATGTCTGTAGGGTAGGGCGAATCGTACATGGTGGAAGGCGTCGAAGAAGAATGAGGTTGGCAAAGTGAGAATGAGGAATGAGAAAGTGAGGTGAGAGACGAGGGGAGAGAGAGAGGAGAGAGAGAGAGAGAGAGAGAGAGAGAGAGAGAGAGAGGAAGAATCCGAAAAAAGACATAGCAACCACAAGGGTTGACCAAACCTTGCCTCATTTGCTGTTGCCTCCTTGGCCAAGTGTAGCTTCCGGCCGGATGACAACATTCATCCGTCGTCCCTGAGGCTCATTGTGTGCTTCCTTTTTCTTCCTATCACCTCACGCGACCTTCCCAACTGGTGCTACTCACCGGCAGAATAGTCTGCTGTGACAGCAAGAACGATGCCTGACCCCTGCGCAGCTTTTTCAGTGTGTGTGTGTTTTATTTTACAAGTATTTGGCATGGGCAAGATTTGACCGGGGTACCTGCCCCGGTAACCCTTGCTGTGGGTCACAGTCAGCCTTGTCCTGAAGGTCTTCAGACTGCGGAGGCCGAGGAGCAGTTCTCGTTTCTCACTGTGGCTGCCTCTCGGTTCTTGTTCTTTCTTCTCTTTCTCTTGGGCTTGCCTTCAGTTTCAGTTCCAGTTTCAGTTACAGTGACAGCTCCAGTGACATCTCCAGTGACATCACCAGTGACATCTCCAGTTACATCTCCAGTTACAGGTGCCGGATGGGCCGCTGTGTTGGGCAGCGCCATATGGCCCGCGCAAACCGTACAAATCCCACAAGCCTCGATAGCCTTGCTCGGGCGCAGAATCAAGCCATGACGGGATTCACATTCGGATACTGACACATCTGGCGTCGCTGTCATGATCTCGTGGGTTGTGTTCACGCTCGCGTCCTTCGATGCAGTGTCCGAGGGTGTGGTAGAGAGGGAAGGAGAATCTGAGACTGGCGATGATGTGTCCTCTGCGAATGCCTCTTCATTGTGCAAAGTATTGTTGGTGATATCAACAACAATGACTGCCGCGGCATCTTGGACCGAGATAGTTTCGATAGGGACCGTGGCCTCGTGGTGAGTTTCAAGAGCAAGCAATGCCTGTTGGGCAACTTGGGCATCGGCAGGTGTCTCACAGCAAGGCGAAGGAGTGTCGATGGTTGCCATCGCCTCGGCACAGACGTTCGGCAAGGTCTGCTGATCCAAAGGAGCGCCGGCAGTGGTCTGGTTGACGTCATGGGAAAGTATGAGGGTCACTGGAGCATCGGTAAAGGGGACCATGACCTCAGGGCAAGTATCGCAGGTAATGGGCATAACGATGTTCTCTGTGGTTGTGCAAGGAATGGAGTCTGCAGGAAGAGCTGCATCCACACTTGGCTCGACCGCGGCCTGCATGCAGTGCAACACGACTTCCGTGTCACACTCTGTGGCGATCAATGAACTCTCTTCCGAGTCAAAATAGGCTGCGTCGGGTTGAACGGCTTCATCTGGCTGAGGCGTCGGCTCGACTGGGGTCACTTCTGGGCTTGTCTCGGGTTGCTTGGCCTGCGTGTCTCGCAAGTATTGCTCAAACTGGCGCCAGGCAACTTCCTTTTCCACAGCAAGGTCGTCCTTGACTTCGGCAGGGGATGGTCCTTGGATGAGGGAGATGGGCCTGTTTTCGATGGTGTGGCCAAGGATGATGGCGACCATGTCGAGGGCGAACTCTGAGAAGAACCAGAGGATACCGCAGGCCCAGGCTATCATGTTTCCTAGCCAAGTTTTTGCGTGCTTGGGCACCTCCCAGGGCAGAAATGAGACCGAGTCGAAGGACTTGCATGGTGGGACAGGCCTTGTGGGACGACCAAAGAACAGATATTGGATGATTTGAGCTTCGTAGATGGCGGTGGCCAAAATGAGCGGTAGACACTCGATAACGACGGTGGGGATGAACCAGAGAAGTACGTTTTTGACTGCCATGATGTCTTGTGGGAAGGTGTGCTGGAAGAGGGTCGTTAAAGAGAGAGTGTGCGAGAGAGAAAGAGAAAGAGACAGGACAGTGAGAGAGAGAGTGGAGGCAAAGAGAAAGCAGTGGAGAGTGAAGAAGAGAAGCAGACGAGGGGAATGTGGAGAAGAGAAAGAAAAGAAAGAGAGTCTAGTGATATGCAGTGCGGTGATGCATCACTTTTAATGCTGCGCGGCTCTTCTGGCTCACTCGCACTCGCACTCTCTCACTCTCTCACTCGTACTCTCACAGTAGCTCTCCAGCTCATTTCTCCAGCTGTTCCCTCTGTCTCTGGTAGCTCTCGTCTGCTCCCTCTCTCCACGCTCTCACTCATTTTCCATTTTCAGTTTTTGGGTCGATGTGCTGTTTTTAGTGTTGCTGGGCACTCAGCCTATGGCCAAGAGTACTCGGTTCATTGCCACCGATGCTCTTTTGTCAAAAATTGGATGGATTACTTTAGCCATCCAAAACTAGCCGATAGACATTAAAGAGCCTGAGGTGTGTGCGCTTCGGCTGTCTATAGTTTGGCCACTTCGCCAGCATTCTGTTCCATGATCCAACTGGTGATCGACTCTGACACTAAGGGAGCGTCCTCCATGTGAACAGAGTGACTTCCCGGTACTCCTTTGATAGTCACCTTGGCCTTTTGCATCCATCCTTCCCTCTCGTTTTGACCTAGGGTGAGAGATCAGAGGGAAAAAAAAAATAGTTTAGGCCCCACCCTTGATCATCAGTTTGACAGTGTTACACGAAAACACCGTGGGAGGGTGGTGGGGGGACAACCCTACCTTCTGTCACGCCCAACATGCCCTTTTCAGCCAGAACAGCCAACACAGGGCTGCTGATACGACTCATGAACGCCTGGGCATAGGCTTCACTCAGCGATTGGGCGCTACGGATGGTCAAGATTCGATCTGTGGTCCACGTCCATCCTTGCACAACCTTTCCATCCTCCATGGTTTTCTCCATGGGTTTTAGACCTCTGGGCATGAGGTATCTTGCAAACTCGGGTTGAATGCCATAAGCGCCGCCCTGGCTTCGTGCTGTACATGCAGACTCAATGGTAGGATGAAAAGGTAGACGTTTGGCAGCAAGGCTCCTCTTTTCCTGAATGTGCTCCAATAAGTGATCCGGTTGATCTTCAACATCCCTTGTGATAGGTCCAAAGTTGTCAAGAAGGACAAGAAGCGTCACCCTAGATTCATAGAGGCCAGTGTAGATTGTAGAGATCGCTCCTCCCATGGAATGTCCTATGATGGCATGGCGATGCCAGCCCAGTTGCTCTACCACCTGGTCGATATCCTCGACGTAGCGCCATAAAGCATAATCCTCGGTGGTCCGATGAGATGACAGACCATGTCCTGCAAGGTCGAGAGCAACGATTTCAACTGGCTCAGGGCCTAATTGCTTCAGTACAAGCCTGATAAAAAAAACCAAGTCAGTTTTTTTTTGGACATGCCAGTCGTTTTGCTGCTCAAATGTCCACAGTCTATGAGAACCTACGGTGCAAGACTAATTGACAAGAGGGGAGAAATGAGATCATCTGGTGAGAAGAAGATCAGATCAAGGCCTCGACTCGTTCTCATTCTGAATTCACTCTTGACTTACAGATCAAAGGAACCTGCGTTATCAAGAAAGCCATGAACCGCAATGAACCGTCGACAGTCTCTTGCTTTGGCCTCCTTGCCTCCAGATTTCCAGTGTCTACCTCTGAGGGTGATACCATTCCTAAGCCCGAAAGAGCACTCTTGTGGCTCGATATCACCGAGGACGGCAGCCGAGGATACGCTTATGACACTGGTCATGTTGGTCATGTCTGTTCTATGAGTGTTAAGTTGGCTGATGACTTTGGTTCCTGACCCTGAACAGTGATTCTTTTGTAATCTTTTGGAGTGGGGGAAATGGTAGAGTGGAAAGGAACACATTTGCAAAGCAGCAAGTGTCACTCTTGCTCGAGTGACCCGAAAGTTTGTTTGCCTGGAGAAAGAATATCCGGCCACTCGGGACTTTGACCGAATAAGCCTACTGAGCTCGTTTGCACAACCATTCGATCATGGTATTCCCATTACTATGGATCAACACCCTTGAGCAACCGAGAAGGGGTGCGGAGCAAGAGGGCCCGATTTGGCGGACAATCGCAATTCAACAAAGTGACCAGTGACGGTGAGTCCTTTGCACGAAAACTTTGTGCCTTCAACCTTCTCCGCGAGCTGATCAGCACCATGGCACTTCAACCAGGCGCCTTGAGGTTCCTCAGGGCAACGCGCCTCGCCTACCTCACGAGAGTTCCCCTTTCTCTATCCTATGGGACACCTTCAGTTCATTCCTTCCGCTCGATGAGCTCTGCCCGAGCTGTGCCGCAACCTGCCAGAGTCACAACACGCCTTACACCATGCCTCGGTCAGAATATCCGATGGGCCAGCACGAACTCTGGTGCCCCGATCGCCACCAACACGACCGAGCGTATCCAGAGGCTGCGCGAGCTCATGCAGAGTCCTCAATACGGTGTCACAGCATTGTAGGCCCTTACACAACTCGCCTACCACGTTGCCATTGGTGTTTGTACGGTCACTAACCCAGTGTGATCCCCTTACCTCCACTCACTTCATTAGCGTTATCCCATCTGAAGATGCACACCAAAGCGAATACGTAGCAGAGTGCGATGAGCGGCGTGCATACATATCTGGATTCACAGGATCAGCAGGCGTAGCAATTGTTTCGCTCGACTCTGCTGCCCTCTTCACTGATGGACGATACTTTCTACAAGCTTCACAGCAGTTGGATTCGAACTGGTCACTGATGAAATTCGGTCTTCCAGATGTCCCAACATGGCAAGAATATCTCGTCAAGGTAAAAAAAAAAGGCGATCGAGTGCTCTTATAACAGTTAATTGCATGGACAAAAAGGGGACGGGAGCGAGAGCGAGAGAGGACTGATGTTCTCTGTTTTAGAATCTCCCTGCTGGATCCAGGATAGGCATTGATCCTCTCGCCTTCACTGCATGTAAGAAGACATTGATACCGATTGACCACGCATGAAAGGACAAAAGGGGGGGGGGGATCTAGCCGATGTTTTAACCGGCGATTCTCTGTTAATAATCATCCATCAACGACAACAGCGGACGCGAACAAGTTGGAGAAAGAACTCTCCAAGGTCGGGTCATCACTTGTTTCTGTGCCTAATCTGATTGACTTGATCTGGAGCGATCGGCCTTCAAGACCTGCTCGTCCACTCATGACACTCTCTACCACAACCACCGGGAAAAGCCATCTTACCAAAATCCAAGAGTTACGACGGGCACTAGCAGCAAAGAAGGATGTTGCAGGATGTGTGGTGTCTGGTTTGGATGAGGTTGCGTGGCTGTTCAACATGCGCGGATCGGATGTGCATTGTAACCCAGTGTTTTTCGCATACGCCATCATCACTCCGAATGATGTTCAGCTCTATCTTCAACAAGAGTCGATCTCCAAAGAGGTCAAGGATCATTTGGGCAGTGCGGTTCAGATCAAACCCTATGACACCATATACGAGGATCTCAAGACATTGTCTGAAACCCTCCAAGGTACAGAACAAAGGATGTTGTTGGGAACAAGGTCCAATCTAGCACTCTCAGTCGCACTAGGGAAGGGAAAAGCCGTCGAAGGCAGATCGCCTGTGACGGACGCCAAGGCTATCAAGAACGAGACCGAGCTGGATGGAATGCGGAGGTGTCATCTTCGAGACGCAGCAGCTGTGATCAATTACTTTGCTTGGCTCGAAGAAGAGTTGACCAAAGGTAGAACTCTCGATGAAGCGGATGGAGCAGAACATCTGCAAAGGTTCCGAGCGTAAGTGGATATGGCTACAAATGCCTCTTCTGTCCTCTTTCATCCTTTTTTTTTTCCCTTCGACTGACAAAAAGGAGAAATCTCTACATCCTATTTGCGACACTCCAATAGTGAACAAAGTGGATTCGTAGGACCTTCATTCGACACCATCTCTTCCACAGGACCTAACGGAGCCATCATCCACTATAAACCAGAGAAGCCAACTGCAGCGCGCATCAATCCCAGCCTGGTCTACCTTTGTGATTCTGGCGCTCAATACTTGGACGGAACAACCGATATCACCCGCACGCTCCATTTCCAAACACCTACTACACACGAGAAGCGATGTTTCACGCGTGTGCTCCAGGGTCATATTGCCATCGATTCCACAATCTTCCCTCAAGGGACAACAGGTTATATCTTGGACATTCTCTCGAGACGGGCTTTGTGGTCCGATGGGTTGGACTTTCGACATGGCACCGGTCATGGAGTAGGTGCTTTCTTGAACGTTCACGAGGGCCCACAGGGGTGTGGACCTCGTCCTGCGTACAACGAGGTTGCATTGGCTCCAGGCATGACATTGACGAACGAGCCTGGGTACTACGAGGATGGCCAGTTTGGTATCCGTATCGAGAACGTACTTGTAGTTCGCAAAGTCGAGACGAGACATCAATTCGGTGGCAAGGAGTACTATGGGTTTGAGCATATCACTTTCGTGCCAATTCAAACCAAGATGATCGAAAGATCGTTGTTGTCACAAGCTGAAGTGGATTGGATCAATCGGTACCACGCCGAATGTCTAGAAAAAGTGACGCCGTACATGGAGAAGGATAGTCCAGGACTCCGGTGGCTTCAGCGCGGGGCGGTCCCTATTTAAAAAAGAATCCACGGATGACAGCCTTCTTGACGTCTTTCAAGGAACCATCCCATCCGCCTTGGGTGGGGTAATTAGCATGTCTGTCTGGGAGACAGGGCTCGGATGACCGATCAATTTGCAACAATCTCGATGTGGGCAAAAAAGAAAGCAATGCAGGTGTCTTTGATGGCAACTTCTATTGTTGTTATTAGGGTATACTTCTATGTAACGAGCTCTAGATGTATCGGAACAAAGTGGAGAAAGACGAGGACGAGGATTTGGATCCCTTATGCCTTTGAACGGAGCATGTCGCTCGAGATTCTCCTCCGAACAAGTGCCAATGGCACATCATCCTCTGATCCAGATCTTACAGAAGATCCCTGTCTGAACGTCTTTTGTTGCCTTCGACATCAATACTGTTGTCGTGTTCGGGGATTTTGTGCAGGTCGATGATTGGTCACGCGATCTTTCAGAACGCGTACTTCCGCTGCTGACTCGACTTTCGGGTCATAGACGATTCTGAAGCCAGCGTTGTCATTCCTAAGGATGCTGCACCCTCCACTCCTTTGGGCGAAGAATTCGCTGTCGCGTCGGTGTCTATGGTAGGCGAGGGTGGGGGTGACGGCAATGCAGGTGCAACGCTTGATCGCAGTCTACTGGATGGAGGATGCTGTCGAGCCGCTTCCAGACTTGCTCGGCTGTTGTTAAGATCCCGATGTGGATCTGCTAAAAAGACCTTGTTGTCCAGGCATCTCACCACGTTGTGCTGATCTTGAACATAGGAAAGAGAGTAAGGTGATCTTACTGCTGAACCATTTGACACCTGTGAATGACCCAGCGACGTGCTATGGATATGTGCCTGATGTATTCGAATACCTCCAGGGATGTTAGCCGTTGGATTAGGGCTTTGCATCGAGACGATCATCGGAGGAGACATCGCGAACGGCATGGCCGAGAGTGGACGAAAAAGTGGAGACAAGGGTGGTGACAAGAGTCCTGGAGGCACGACGCGACTCTCGGAAGCGCTCATGGCTGTTGGGAATGTTGGTAGAGCCAGAGGCGAAGCAGACGATCTCGTTCGTGGAAGGTGGTGATGGTGGACCCCATTCACTGAATCTATCGAGCATATTAAAAAGTTCCTTGGAGCGCCAGGTGGACAACCCCTGGGAGCCTGAGAGTTTGCTATGGAGAGTGGAACAAGTGGCCTGCTTCTCAGCTCTAAATCCTTGGTCATAACTGTCGTGAAGGTCGAAGTCGCAAACCGAGATCGCGTTCCAAGAAGCTGAGCTTGCATTTGAGTCTGTTCGAGTATCAGGCGATTTCGATCTTCTGGATGAATGACAGAACCGGACAGGATACCTGAAGGTACGTTTTCTCCTTGAAGCTGTTCTAGTTGTTGCTGTTGTTGGTATATCAGTCCTTTACGACCCGTTGTTCGTTTGGGAATGATAACCATTGGCTGTGGTGGAAGATGGACCGCTCTCTTTCCCGTTGTAGCGTCGTCATAATTTGAATCAGAGGAAACTCGAGGAGGTGACCTGCGTACTGTTGATGCAACATCGAACACGCCCTTTCTCTCCGTCTCGGTAGATGGACTAGAAGAAGTGCTTGCCGAAGATAGCTCTTTTTTGGAAGGAAGCGGTTGTATTGCACGTTGAGGTGAGGGACAAAGTATAGTTGAGGTCGATGTCGTCTCCGAGCCGTTACTGGACGTATGATCATCACCGCTATAGCGACTTTCTCCACTGCCTGAGTTCTGTACCATACTCGATTGGATTCGACCCTGAAAAGAAGAGACAAGTGGAGGCTTGGCCTTGGGGTTCTTGCCATCTTGTGCTGCCCCGGCATTTTTACCAGTTTGCTGAGCTGAAGGCTGGAGGGTATCGTTGGTGTTACTGTGATGCCCTCGCAGAGCCTGCTGGTGATGGGGAAAGTTCTGTCCTTGAGTCAAGGCCATGGTGCTCGCTTTATCCCACCGTGCAGGGAACTGAGTCGCCCACATAGCCGCGTAAAAGTCACCGATTTCTTCGCATTGATAGTGGGTGATGCCACGACGGAGCTGAAGTAACGTGTGATGCAACAAAACAGCATGCCGGAAGGATCGTCTTCCACGCTCACGCAGCTTCTTCAACGTATGGATGTAGGCCATTCTCTTGAGGGTCAACGCACGAGGGTCTGTAGCCAGATCTAGCGTCTTGGTGGGGAATTTGGCAATTGGATCGTTGAGCATACCTTCTAATCGTTGATCCAAGGGTGGGGTCGGTGGAGGCGTCATCGAGAGGCCAGCGGAACTTGTTTTGTCTTTCCCGATATTCGTGGGTAGAAGGGTCATAAAGCTGCTGGGAGTCTTGATAGCTCCAGATTTTCGCGTCCTTGAAGTTGGGGGTTTATCAAGGGCAGAAGTGACAGCAGTGAAAGGGTCATTGAATGACGACGATCGAGGCGTGATCTCGACCACTACTTTTGTCTGCGGATGCAATTGTCCAGTTTCTAGCCCTTTACAGAGACTATTAACAGAGGTTGATACTTGGTCTCTCCGGTCTTCCAAAGACTTGGTTGTAGGCACCTCTGTCACTTCCATAGTTCCATGTTCTTCATGGACTTGAGTTTGAGGCATCTCACCAGGGACAGTGGTAGTAGCAATCATGAGGAGAGCGTCAAAAATCGAACGGATCGAGTCTGAGGTAGATTGTCGCTTCCTAGCATTATCTGGTTTTCTCTTGGAGGTGGGTCCGAACATATCTCCTGTAGAGCTCATCAAAGGAGATGGGATAGGGACGGCCTTCTGGCTGGGAGGTAGCATCGGCTGGGTCAGTGGGACAGAGGTGTGCATCTTTGGTCGTGGAGTAGTTTGTTTCGTCGTCTTGTTCTTCAGTTTTGCGTTGATTCTGTTATTCATGTCCTCCGTGCCGTCCTCCATGCTAGAGTGAGTGCGTGCACGTTTGTCATGCTTCTTTCCGGTGGAATAAAATAGTCTGCTCTTCCAGCTCGTATGATAGCTGCGGCTTAAACTTGAGTAGGTGCTAGGAGGTGTAGTGCCTGTCGGGCTCGTCGTGGCCGTCGACGAGCCAGAGTAGGGCAATGGAGTGCATGCAAATGGGACTGGCGTTCTCAATGGATGCGAAGCGCTGATAGGGCTGACTGCTCTGATTTTGTTAGACTTTCTGCTTGCCTTGGATGATGAGAGGTTGGATGTCCAGCGACGGATGTGTCTAATAGGCGATATAGAAGAAGTAGGCGAACTCGAAGACGACAAAGTCACCCTGAGACTGTGTTTCTTTGACGTTTCTGTCGAGGCGGCAAGTGTCGGGTTTATAGCATGTGCCTTATGTACAATAGAAGACTCCATCGTTGTCCTGCTCTGGATAACTCTATTCCCGGTGGTGTAGTTGAGCCCATGGTGATCGGGGTGAGAGTCTATGGTTGCACGGGGTGTCGGAAGATGAGAACGGTCGACCGGACATTCAGGCTTGGCAATGTCTGGTCGAATGACATTTTGGCCCATGATAGTCGGCATCGTGCTCTTTGCGTCTATGCTCGGGTCGTCGTGAGAAAGGACTAATGGAAATAGAAGAGAACAAATAATGGTTATACCGGTGATCTCATTTGTTCGAAAAAGATGGATCCTCAGAAGGACATAACCATCCTAAATCCATTGCAAAAAAGCGTGTCCCAAAGGGATAAAGAAAAGAGGAGGGGGGGGGATTGAGCTGATGCAGGTGAGAATGGTCAAGACGCCGGAGGATGAGAACAAGGGATGATAGGTCATGCTGCATGCATCCACTTTCAATGTTCATTGAACAATAGCGACGTGCAGAAGCCATGAAGGAAAGAGGGCGACAAGAGGTCGATTCCTAGGCTTGATTGCCTCACGATCTGTTGAGTGCCTCACGATCTGTTGAGTGGGTGTGGGCGTTGGTGGACTGCAGTTAGCCTGCTCGGCAGCGGTCTTTGTTCTCTTCTCTGGCTCAGGGGGGAGGGATCGCACATGTACAGGAGAGGCGATTGTGGTGAAGAGAAGCATTGGGGCAGAGGGGAATGGAAGGGGTGGGGAGGAGAAGGAACGCAGTTCTCTGCCCGTTGCTTGATGCTGGCTTCTCGAACTGTGTTCATGTGGAGAGTGCTCAACACCACAGCCGACCAGGGTTTGTGTGCACGGGGCACGTACGCGACTTTGTGTAACAGTGGCAGTGCCCTTACCCTGCAAGCACAGTTGATCAGGTCCAGGAGGAGGAGAAGAAGAAAAGGATGTGAGGGAATAGGCGGCAAGAGGGTGCTGGTGAACAAGAAAAGAAGAGTCGAATGGGTATGGGTGTCAAGACATTGACAGAGGAGCCGGCAAGGCGAGAAGGGAGAACGAGAGCGAGAGAGGGAGAAGGAGAATACGCACGAGGGCGAGAGAGAGAGAGAAAGAAAGAAAAGCAGATCCGACAAGTGGTCGATGCAGCGTGTATTGCAGCCTACCGATGGGAGAGGAATAGGGCGAGGAGGAGGAGGAGGAGGAGGAGGAGGAGGAGTAGGG
>Ga0247824_10001979_pt1 | contig 11434 bp, 20 predicted proteins | sample 13C_PalmiticAcid_FD_194412 | JGI IMG/M metagenome (GOLD analysis project Ga0247824, IMG submission 194412) | Soil microbial communities from agricultural site in Penn Yan, New York, United States - 13C_PalmiticAcid_Day48 | ecosystem: Environmental > Terrestrial > Soil > Agricultural land...
CTTTATACCCTATCCGCACCGACAATGCGGTTCCTTTTATCCCGCCATTTTGTGCTATAACAAATAGTTCAGATAGGCACAAGGGATAGAATCGCATATTCACCTCGGGAAAACCGGATTGCCTCCGGCAGTTGTGACAACACAGTGCGGATATGGGATATCGAGACAGGAGGTTGTTGTTATGTATTGACTGGCCATCGCGACTATGTTACTACTGTTATGTATTTTCCTCAAGGAGATGTCATTGCTTCTCGTAGTAACGACAACATAATACGAATATGGGATGTTGAGACAGGGGCGTGTCGTCACATCGTCCCAGGACACCCTTGCCGTGTTTGGTGCGTCGCACTTCCGCCAAGAGGAGGTCGCATCGCTTGTAGTGGTACGGACAAGACGGTGAGGCTGGGTGATGTTGGATCTGAGGGAGCACGGCAGTTCGCATCCAGCCACAGCTCCATCGTGTATTGCCTCAAGTGTTCGCCACGTGGTGATCAGATCGCCTCCTGCAGTCAGGATAGATCGATCAGATTAATGGATCTCGAAACAGGAGTAAGCCGCCATATTCTGAAAGGGCATACGGATCAGGTCAAGAGCATCGCTTATTCACCAAGCGGAGACCTGATTGCATCTGGCAGTTATGACAGAACCGTGCGATTATGGGATGTGGAGACCGGAGCCTGTCGTCAAACACTCACTGGCCATATTGATTAGGTCGAACTTGTAGCATATTCGCCTCAAGGGGATCGAATTGCCTCCGGGGACAGTGGAGGAACATTGAAGCTACAGGATATGACAACCGGAGCATGCCAGCACACATTAACTGGCCATGCCAGTTTTGTGAGAAGCATTGTGTATTTACCTGATGGGAGTCAGATCGCCTCCACCAGCCATGGTGACAAGACATTTCGGCTTTGGAACCCTATATCAGGAGAGTGCCTCCATACTCCGAGTGGCCATGACAGAAGAGTTACAAGCATTGCCTTTTCACCTCTAGGTGATCTGCTTGCTTCTGCCAGTGACGATTGCACTATGAGGATGTGGGATCTCGAAACAGGAAAATGCCGCCATACTTCAATTGGTCATACCAAAGGTGTTCTTGTCGTCGTGTATTCGCCTCAAGGGAGTCAAGTCGCTTCAGGAAGTGAGGATAGATCAGTGATAATATGGGATGCAAGGACAGGAGAGTGCCTCCATACTTTGACCGGTCATACTGGAGGAGTGGACATTGTTGTATATTCGTCGAGTGGGGATCAAATTGTATCTGGAGACAACGACGCGACAGCACGGTTGTGGGATGTTACATCAGGTCAGTGTCGAGCCGTGATTCCGAGCATGGGGACCGATATCCGAAGCATCGCGTGGAGCATGACATCCGATGATAAATGCTTCGCCGTTGGGTATGGGGATGGCTGTGTCCGCATGTGGCAAGTGATTGAAAACGACAATAGGTGTCATATTCGCCTGCGCTGGAGGACTGTGAACGGCAAGCTCGTTTCGAAAGGAACATTGATCCGAGACGTGCATGGATTAAGTCGGCTCAACAAGGAGTTGTTAAACCAACAAGGTGCCGTGGGCCATCCTTTTTCTGAAGCGTACAAAAAGATGCAAGCAACGCTGATACCGTTCTTCGAGTGTATTATATGGCTTGTTTGTAAATTATTCATTATTGTGTTACACCTCTATGGCCACAATCCTTCGACATATATGCAGACACAGCCATATTGTAAAGACATCAAGACTTGGTAGACCCTTCTCAATGCTCGGTATTTTGTTGTCTTCGAATTTGCCATCGATGATTTCAAGGTAGATAGGGTTTATCACAGTGTATATATTTCCGCTCTACGAAAACATTGCAGTTGTATCTTCAGGGTTGAAGGCCATGAGCGTCATTTGTGAGCATTCCCGTCTAAAGGCTGTAGCATTCGTCGTGAACCGATCCCGGTTTGCTGCGGTCAAGCTGTTCTCCACCTCCTCCATCAGCTGTTCACGATAACGACATCCGCATAGAGAGCAGTAGAGAAGGAGAGAGAGAGAGTCGTTGTTAGAGGCATGTACGCGCCCATTGATCATCGATTGGCGAGTTTCAAATCGAATACCAGGGCAAGACTTACCCCATCTACAGCTTTTTGCACTTGCTCCTGTCGGTCTGGCAATTGTGCTTGCACAAATCTCATTACATACTCAGAGTAAAACTCTCTGTTCAAGAGAATCAGTCCCAACAATGGTCGGCTCAAGCTCCAATGGTTACTTCGGTTCTCATACGTAACAGCCTTGAAAAGGACCATGAAGAGAAACCTCAGCACTCCCTTGTTCGACATCACGTAATCGACCAACCAGTGGGTTCCTTGCTGCCTTTGTAGACCGCTATTCGTATCTAACGTCGTGTTGTTGTTGTTGTTGTTGATCAGATCCACACCGCTGCCACTATTAAACCGATTCGATCCACCGCTCGCAGATGAAAGGTTTTCAGGATCCAGTGTGGTATCATGCATTTCATCCACATCTCCATCTCCATCCTTGCGAAGTCGATTCTTGATCAACCAGTTGAGTACAAATGTGCAGATCTTGTCAATCGTAGAGCACGCCATGGACGAGCAAGTTGCGTCGGGAGACGGGAGAGGAATGACCTGGCCCAGTGCTTGGAAGATATACACAAGAACTGAGTGTGGCATCATTGGCAGACCCGTCATATGTTCACTTGCGAACACATCGATGACGTTAAAGAATGCTCGAGCGAGTTTTGGGAACAGCTGGAATACAACAACGAGTTCATCACAGAGTTCAATCAGTCCATCATGCGACCTGCTTCCAACCTCACTGCTTACAACAAAGTCTCCTGTCATGTTGTACTTACGACCATGTCTTCAACAGGGACAACGAGCACCAGCTGGAAAAAGATCTCCAGGACGCGTTCCAGTGCCTTGTCGCCATAAAGTTTGAACACACCAAAGTTTGCATACTTTCCGGACAGAGAAACGGACATGATCTCAAAGTAGAGCATGATGCCTTTGTACCTACAACATAAAGGAAATGTCGACCTGTTGAATGATGCGGCACCTCGATAGCAGACTTGTTTGAACGACAAGCTGTGGATACAAAACTTACTTTTCAGACCAAGCGGTGCCGTTATTGGATATGGTGCGGTTTAGGAGGCTTTGTCCATAAGTATACATGATGTTGCTAAAGCCAACAAGGGATTACTAGGTGAATGTCATTTCCACTGGTTGGTTGGCAGCGTTGACTCTCATTGAATGTCCCTTTTGCCTTACCTCGTCTCACGGAAGAGCAAGATGCCATCAGGACTACTGCTGTCAAAGGTAATACGGCTGCTCTTGTTGGTGCAAAACTCGTGCCAGAACCGAAGAATGGTAACGGCAAGTTTGTCCCGATGCCAAATGTCGATCGCGCGAAACACGATAGGAGTGTATGTGGGATAAAACCACTCGAAGAACAAGTTGTATTGCTTGCGGTTACTGATGCCCGCCACAAATCCACGCAAGTCCTTGAACACTCCCAAGAGGATCAGCTAAATCGGTAGCAAGATTGGAGAGTAAGCACGCCGTTTGCAATGTTCGGGAATGTCAGTCCTTGATAGGGCACACAAAGTGATACGCTTGTGAACAGGTCGAAGACTGACCCGAATATCCTCCTCGCTCAATTCGCCTCTCCCTTGGAACTGGAATGCACGCGCTACTTGGTCTAACGTCGTTTCCCAAGATTTGACAAAGCGCCAAAAGTCCGCATCGACATTGTCTTCCGCAAACAGAATTCGTGCCAGTGTGGTGTAATACATTGTCCTGCAGCGGCCCACTCCCGAATCGGTGGTCATCCATGTGCGGTCCAGGAACCGAAAATCACTCGACGTGTGATTCTTTAACAGTGCCTTGGTTGTGTCGAGCTTTCGAATGTGTTTCACCGAGTTGTACCTAGAAATATATCATCCCAAGGTGGCAACAGTGCAATCGGATCAGTCACCGGACCCTACAAAGCAAATTCCAGGCTTTTAACTTTTCACGAACACTCACCCTGTGGACAGGTTGGAAAGTAGCTTGAGGGTTCGATAAATGAGCTGACTCTCCTGCTTTCTCCAGGTGGAATCGCCACTCGACCGGAGATTGTTCAACGAGAAGTTCAAAATGATATCTAGCACCTGATCTGGTGTGTTCAACCCCCATCGGGACGAGAGCTGTGTGTACACCTTGGCAACCTTGGGTGAATTGTTGTCGCTAATATAAGAGGTCCTGAACTGGGTGTAAAAGTAAATGATGGCTGATTGCACATAGAGGTGTGCATCTGCTGAGGCAAGATACAAAGGTCTTCGAACTATCCAGACTTGAAGCTCGTGAATGAATCCAAGGACTTCACATGCAAACTCGCCATCCACTTGATCCTGCTCCGACTTGCTTTGGTACATCTACAATTGTGCAGTGGTAGGTGAAATAATGAACATGCAAGCACTTTGTGGATATCCGAACAGCAGTTGATAGCTCACAAAATATAAAATACACGACACTTACGACCCTTCCGCCAATGCATGCTGCCATGATGTACACCATCCACGTCAACTGCATCTCAGTCACCATAAGACTTTCTTTGACGTCGCTGGCTCCGATGGGAGGAGTAGAGGTGCCGGATAAAGCAGATGCTCTTTGAATGAGTTCTCTATACTTGAGTAAAAGCTCTTGGAACTTGTGTACAATGACACGTCCTGACTCGGTGTACTTTGTGCGTGCAATGTTGGCAACCATCTCCAACGAGAGAAGGAGTGTGTCTTCCGATTCGAGAGGATCTGTTGATCGAAACGTAATGAGAGCGCGAGTCAGGAGATATGGCCATTCACAATCTTGACTATGCAGACACTCGAGCCACACATACATCGGCTTCTCCATCCATGACAGTGCGGACACCATCCAGGACAGACTTTAGATATTCCCGAGACAAATTGACTGTGATAGCCTCAATGAAGAGCTCGGTATCCTGCACCACCGTGATAAGCGATGATACTGTCTTGTTCCAAAACGTCAGGAGGTAAGGAACACTGCTCGGCGACCACTATTTTTTGTTTGTCCAAACGGTAAAAAGTCATGTCAGTCCAAGAAATTCTCCAGAGCATGGCGTATATCGCACTATACATCAGAGCCTGAGCACTCGGGTGCCATACCTTCCATGAGTGAAAGCCTTGAACGGTAAACTCGCCGATGGCAGAAAGCCATTGCTCCGAATCGCTATAAGTACAGATCTCGGTGAGCTGGAATGTGTTCTTACACCGCGACAGCATCCGGCAGAACTCGTGAAAGTTCCCCACATCCTGCAGTTTATTCTGTCCCGCTGTCGTCTGGAGTGTCAATACGGTCTCTCGCATTATGTGGTAGATGTAGGTGTTCCGTGCTTCTTCCATCGAAAAAGATGGATCGGGGGGATGGATACAGCTTGAGATAGACATTCCATCACCAGGACAGAGACCGGACTTGAGAACGACTTCCAGTATTCCCACAGTACATCCAGGTATCCTGGCTATACAAAAACGACCTTCCATGACGCTGGCACCTGAATACTTTCCATATCCTCTGGGAACTCTTCCTGCGAGGTTCCGATAAAGTCGTATGCAAGGCAGGCTCTCATGAGTAACAGGATGCTTCCTTTAGCTTCTCAGTCTCTGGATCTATTTGATTGAAAGCGGATGTTAGTAGCAGAGTACAGAGCGATGTGATCGGTTGCAAAGAGAGCGTGATATTACGTACTCGAAACTTAGCTCTGAAGTACAGTTCTAAGCATCGCAAGACTTGTCTGAAAACCCGATTGTAAATCCCGATTTCCAACATCAGCTTCCATGCTTTACAAAGTTTCGAGTGCCTGGAACGTTCATATCCGTTACGACCGCCACCAAAAAGCTGAAAGCCAAGAATGCGATGATCAACCCCGTGCTGTGTAGGAAATCGCTGTCAACAAGTTGCCGTTATAAAAACGGGCTCGGTGATACGTCTCCTTGTTCACAGAGAGTCCCCACGCGCGCATTACGTGGAACCAAAGACTCGGAGGTGGTCCAGCAGTGGCCGAAAGTCTTTGTTCTCATTCCCTCTGATCTTGGCAAAAACGGCATGGATAAGTGGTGGTACATTCTGAAGTATGAAAGGGCGATTCCCATGTTGCTCAGCAGTGGTATACAACCCTATCTACCAATGAAGACCGTGTCAGCACCATTTGAACAAACACGAGCAAGTTCCGACAGGCCAACACAGACTCGATGGAGGACTTAAAACTGTTGTGCGTGTTGGCTACATCACCGCGTCCTGTCATGAGTGCCGGTGGAGATGGAGGTCGCGCCTTCAGAGAAAGTTCTCAGCCCGAATCCGACCGGACTGGTCTGGTGGTTGAACAGGGTTGCACAGCACTGCTCGAGGGGGAGCGAAAAAGAGGGAAGAGGGAAACCTTTCTCCCCGTGAACGCCCATAGCCCAACCTGAGCCACATGCTCTTTCATCCCTCTCCCACGCTTCTCTTCTCTCTGTCCCCAGACACGCTCGCACTCACACTTGCACTCACATCCACACACCTTCATCTTTCGCCAGCAGCGTCGCCTGGTATGGATACGATATACACAGCCTGCCTCTGCTCACATTCAACCCCGCAGAGAGAGAGAGGCAGCATGGAACCAGCACTCTCCAACGTTACTACATGTACAACCTGCATCCATCCTGTTACCAACAATGCTAAACTCTTCTCCGCTTTTTTTTTTATATTGCTGCGTCCTAGTCATGTGAAGCAATCGGGTAGGAATTCGTCCTCCTCTTGTCGTCTCATTTATTCAGCAGTGTCACCACAAGGAAACCTCTCCTCTGAACAGGCATTGGAACTCGCCACTATTTGCTGGGATCATGCTGGGGGAAAGCACAGAAGTTGACATTGCCTTGGTGTTCTACCATGATACCGAAGCCTTGTTACTTTAAACAGGAAAAGCATCCAAACGTGTTCACGACCAAAGAATAAGTGAAGCCTGCGCCTTTTCGAGCACAGTACATTTCCGCTCTATGAAAGCATTGTAGTTGTACGTTGAAGGCCTGAGTGTCATTTGCGAGCATTCTCCTCTAAAGGCAGTGGCATTCGTTGTGAACCAATCCGGGCTTGCCGTGGCCAAGTTGCTCTCCACGTCTTCAGCTGTTCACAATAGCGACATCCGTAGAAGGAACAGTAGAAATAACTATACGCGTCCATTGATCGTCAAGTCTTAAAACGAATGCCAGAACAACGCTTACCCTATCCGCAGCCTCTTGCAGTCGCTCCTGTCGGTCTGGCAAGTGCTTGCACAAATATCATTTCATGCTCTGAATGGAACTCTCCATTCAAGAGAATCAGTACCAACAAGGGTCGGCTCAAGCTCCAATGGTTACTTCAGGTCTCATGCGCAACAGATTTGAAGCGGACCATGAAGAGAAACCTCAGTACGCTTTTGTTCGACATCACGTAATCGATCAACCGGTTCGTTCCTTGCTGCCTTTGTAGACTGCAATGTGTCTAATGCCGTGTTGCTATTGTTGATTAGATCCACACCACTGCCGCCATGAAATTCGATTGACTGGCCACAGATGAAAAGTCTTCAGGATCCGGCGTGGTATCATTTCATCCACCCTTCATCTCCATCCTTGCAAAGTCTCCTCTAGGTCAACCAGTTGAGTCCAACTGTGCGAATTTTGCCGATGGTAGAGCACGCCAGTGAGGAGCAAGCTACTCTGGGAGGGAGATGGGGATGACTTGGCCCAACGCCTGGAAGATGTACACAATGACTACGCGTGGCATCATCGACAGACCCGTCATATGCTCGGGCAAGTTGTAGGAATGCTAAGATGTAACAACCAGCCCACCAGGAGTATCAGTCCATCGGTGACACGCTGCAAGTTCGCTGCTTACAACAGGTTTGTTATCGCGGTACACTTACGATGTCTTCAAAAGGAACCACGAGCACTAGCTGAAATAAAAAAAAAGAGGAGTTCTAGTGCCTCATCGGCATAAAGTTCGACTACTTCAAAGCTCAAGTACTTTCTGGACAGAGAGACGAACATGATGCCTTTGTATCTGCAACAAAGAGTGGACGTAGAACTTACTTTCCGGATCAAGCGGCACCGTTATTGGATAGGGTGCGTTTGCAAGGGCTTGTCCACATATATACAACATGGCGCTGAAGCCAACAAACGAACTTTGGGTGAATGTTGTTGCTTATGGTCGACAACGCTGACTTTTCTTGATATCTCTTTTTGCCTAACCTCGTCCGCGAAAGAGCAAAATGCCATCAGGACTGCTGCTGTCAAAGACAATACGGCTGGTCTTGTTGGTGCAAACTCGTGCTAGGACCGAGGAGCAGTAACGACCTTGCCACGGTGCTCTATATCGATCGCACGAATGACGGTAGGGTATATGTGCGATAAAGCCACTGGAAGAACACCTAGAAAATTGCTGATACTCGCCACAAATCCTTGAAAGTCTTTGAACGCTCCCAGAATGATCAGCTAAAGCAGGGAAGTAATCGCGTCGTTTGTAATGTTCAGAAACGTTAGTAATATATACAGAATACCAACGTTGTGAAGGTTGTGACCAGGTTGGAGACTTACCCGGATGTCCCTTTCGCCCAACCGCTCCTGCCCTGAACTGGAATGCTAACGCGCTAGATGTTCTGGCGCTTCCCAAGACTTGACAAAACGCCAAAAGTCGGCACCCACATTGCCTTGGTCGTACTGGTCTGGCAGCTTGGCCTCGATGGTAAACCTGTGCTTTCAGAGCTCGCTGAAAGTTCTCGGACCGTCAGGAACCAGAGGGTATTCTCTTCCTCTTGGCTCTTCTTAGCTAACGATAAACCACTCAAGCCAACGGGCAACAAGGAGTTGAAGTACATGCATGAGGCGACTCGCAGTTCTGACCCTGCGCCAAGTTCACATGAGTTTCGAGTACATTTCATTCCTAACACACGGTGATGAGGTTTCATGGGTTTTGAAGTCCCTTCCTTTGTTGAATATTTCCTTGATCTTCAGCGAAAATACCATCCTAGAAGAACAACCGAACGATTACTTTTAGTTCCGTGTCGAAAAGTGCCCTCTTTTCACCCTTCGTCGCAAAATGGACTACGAGGGCAAAGATGTTGATATAACCAGTCAATAATTTAAGCACATGGATCAGCACGAGAACACAGGCCATTACCTTCTCGAGCAAGGATGGAGATGCAGATACTAGTAGAGCTACTGTCGCTGTTGCTGTTGCTGTCACCGTCGGGGCCGACATTCGCTTCAACAGTAGGTACCCTGCCGGATCTTAGGACGACTGCAATTACTGCAATGACTGCAATGAGTGTAGGTGAAAAACGGACCCACAACAGATCGACCTATACACACCGTGAGAGCGAACGAGGTTAATGGCCACGCTTACAGCCGCACCACACACAAGCGGACATTTCGTGAGCTTACCGCCACTGCTTTGGCGGGAGGCCTTGGCCTCGACAATCGTGCTCTACGAAGGCAGCAGGATAGGATAGAACCAGGTCTGAGCATACAAGTATTGAGGAGTGGATCAAACAGAAAACATCCGTTTCCTATTCCCTTACCTTGTCCATTGACCTTTGCCGTATATCCTGCCGGTCGCCCTGGGTTACCCCCAGCACCCGCAGAAAACCTAAGGGAGAACGAGTGAAGAGACAGGAGTAGCCTCAGTACTTGGAGAGAAGGGAGGACAGACTGCTGATGGCGAACAAGGAAGAGGCCTTTGGGGAAGAGAGGTCTCTTTTATTTGACGAAACGGTGGCTTCAGATCAAAGCTGTGCGTGCACTCATAAATGTTCGGAAATCTTCCATGAAGAGCCTGCTCTGTAGACCGGTCTGCAAAATCGCTCTCGCTGAATAGAAGAGTCTGTTCTAAAAAGACCCGTCTGCAGCATTTATTAATTAATGGAGGAGAGCCTGCTCTACAGACCGGTCTGCAGCATCAATTGATGGAGGAGAGCCTGCTCTGCAGACCGGTCTGCATATCAGCACTGTGCTTTGGGGGGGAGGCATCCAGACTGGAGTCCTATCCAGACCGATTTCATATCCAGACCGGTCTCATATCCAGACCGATCTCATATCCAGACCGGTCTCATATCCAGACCGATCTCATATCCAGACCGGTCTGTATGTGCTCTCGACATGCAGATTGAGTATTGTAAGGCCTTTGGGCCCTGTCATCCTTGATTTATTTCATTGTCCCTGGCTACTTGTCTCCGGCGGCTCTATTGATAGCGACCGCTCTCTTGTACATTGCCGTAGGGTATAAATCACCCACCCTCTCCCCCCACACCATCTTTGCTTTCCAACACTTTGTTTCCTCAGCTTCTGTCCTTACTGTCACTGCTAAGCTTTCTTACTATCTTTTGTGAATTCTGGTAAGTAGCACTGCCTGTGGGTGTAAGCCTCTCCCGAAAGCGCACATTTCCCAAATTGATTTAGAGTCCACAACGCAAACACTCTTTGGATCCTCTCCCCTTCCTCCCTTTTTCCCTTTTCCCTCTCCTCACTCCCCCCTCACTTCCTCCTCTCTTCTCCCTCCTCCCTCTCTCTCCTCTTCTCCTCTTCTCCTCACACTTCCCCCCACGTCCTCCTCCTCGCACTTCCTCCTCTCTTCTCTCTCCTCTTCTCCTCTTCTCCTCACACTTCCCCCACGTCCTCCTCCCCGCACTTCCTCCTCTCTTCTCTCTCCCTTCTCCTTCTCCTCTCCTCACACTTCCCCCTCACTTCCTCCTCTTCTCCCTCCCTTCTCATTCCCATCGCGATGTCCTTGTGCTATGTAGTCCAATACCCCAGGGTCGCAGGAAATCCATTGCTCCGCCTCTCAACATAAACATGTCTCGCAAGGATTAACTCAATTGCTGTGTTTTGTTTTATATCTGTTAGCAACTACCGTTGACCAGACCGTGACATGGATTCGCATCTTGATACACGCGTGTTCCAATACAAAGGAACCTGTTCTCTTGCTGCTGAATCACCTTGGGTGCTTAATGCACGTTATCACAGCGTCGTTTATGAAGGCCTCGTTTATGAAGGCCTCGTTTATGAAGGCCTCGTTTATAAAGTCGTCGTTTATGAAGGCGTCGTTTATGAAGTCTATGGAGTTGTCCCTTATCTCTCACGGCTGCCCCATCCCATCCCCGATGGTGCTCGCGTCCCGCCTCTAGAGGAGGTAAACAAGGCTCATGCACATCTCAATCAGACACCCACTGCTCAAGGCGTCTTGTTCTCCGACTATGGGTATGTTGCGAGAGGGTCTTTTCCCGAACTTCGGCGGTCATGCAAGCTCCTCGATTTGGCCGATCACCTGCGACACATGGAGCAAATGGAGAATCAAGTTGCACTGTCCAATGGCTTCAGGAACTTGTTTGACGATCTCTTGAAGAGCGGGCCTAATATCTTGGAGTATCAATC
>Ga0247824_10001981_pt1 | contig 11433 bp, 7 predicted proteins | sample 13C_PalmiticAcid_FD_194412 | JGI IMG/M metagenome (GOLD analysis project Ga0247824, IMG submission 194412) | Soil microbial communities from agricultural site in Penn Yan, New York, United States - 13C_PalmiticAcid_Day48 | ecosystem: Environmental > Terrestrial > Soil > Agricultural land...
GCCTTTGTTCTTGCATGGGCGGGAACATGTCGGGTTCACGGTGAGCGTCGTTGGTACTGGGTCGATGGGTCTCGCAAGCGCTCGCGAGTGCTTGCGGTAGGCAGGGGGGCGGTATATTGTTCACAGTCGCGACCGCCAACTCGGACTGGCAAAAAGGCGGCAGCGGTTCTGCCGGCGAGGCTAGCGAGATCCGTTTCCGTCTGACATCCGTGTTCGGGTCTACACACCTGGTCACAGCACAGCTAGACACGGCAATCAGCAGAACTTCTCTACCCTTGATACCCGCCCTAGCCTCCTAGCTATCTTCTCGCCTTCGCCGCTTCCGTACAGGCGTCAACCCACTACACTCTCGGCCCCTCTTCTCGCACTGTTGACATCCCATCCCTGACTCTGAGGCAATACACTAGACTTGTTAGTGATATATTTTTAGCATTATTATCATAGGTGCCTTACCTTTCCCTTACGTGCCCGACATTGGTCACACTTTAGCAAGGCGTATTTACGCTTTGTGCCAGTAATGCTAGCGTGTTCGTGTCCAGAGGGTGTGTGTTCGCGTCCAGAGGGGGCGTGTTCGTGTCCAGAGGGGGCGTGTTCATGTCCAGAGGGTGTGTGTTCGCGTTCCGCGGCAGGATGTTCGTTGACAGCGTGTTCTTCCGTGACATGGTCCAGAAACTTGAGTTGAAACCCATACTATGCATAGGATGGAAACGGACATCGGAGACTCGGATGTTCAGTACCCATGTGGTCTTTGAGATCAGCTCCAGGAAACATCTTTTGACAGATGGTGTATTTAGCTCCAGCATGGCTGTGCTCAAGGTGGGACGCCAAATTCCCTCGAAATTCGCACTTGGAGCACTGCTCGTGGCTTTCGCGTATATGCTCGAAAATGGAAGCTTCTTGAATGGGTTCATCGCAAAATGAACAAAGCCGCCAGCCGTGGTCTCTCGTCATATGCTGCTTCATCTGATCCGATGGTTGCTCCTGTCCGCATAATGAACAATCTCGAAGTTGGTGCTCAGCAAGATGTTCCTTGAGATGTTCCTCATCTACCATGGCGGAGGCACAGTAAGGGCATAGGGTCCAGCCATGCTCCAACACAAGGTGTAGTTCGAGAGCTGCATGGGTGAAAGGTCGCTCTTCCTCCTCTCCCTCCTCTTCCTCGCATTCAGGGCATAGGCGCCATACATGCTCCTTCATATGCTCAGCTGCTTTCGAGAGCTCAGACTCGGTCTTTGGGCATGCTGGGCACCGAAGTATGGCGTGTTCCTCACTGAGGTACCGCCATAACCCCCCAGTTGGGCAAGTCTTGTTAGGGCAGAGTAGGCAAGAAGGGTGACTTTGGATATGACGGACAAAGCCATCTATATCGTCCCCGGACTTGTAATCTTTACAGCCCTTGCAGCCGGGTAGGGAATGATGCTCCACAATATGTTTCATCATCCGTACGTCGACTGTGACGCAGATCTTGCAAATTATATCGCGATGCTCCTGAAAGATGTGCACGGATAGGTCGGGAGGAAATTGCCCACAATGCTCGTACATCCCGTGATCGCGCAGGTGATGATGTCTGAGGTACTGCTCTGGCAGTACTATACGGCAGCTCGTGCAAATAGAAAATGTCATAATTGACGGCCCCTCGCACCGACAGAGCCTGACCAAGTGTGCACATTCCGTGCAGAAATTGAAGGGGGGTGATCCCAGAGGTAGAGTGTAGGCGGCTTCACCCCCTCGTTGTGGGAAAAAGGTCCTTGGGTAGCCTCGATATCGGCCGGAGTCCCATTCTCGCAAAAGATAGCACCGAGAGGCCTCCAGCTGTTGCGTGGCATCTATGAGACGTCTTATATAAGATTGAGAAACATTCTGGACTCAAGATGACATTCTCGACCGCAGTACCCATACAAAAGGGAGGTAACTTTCCCAGGCTAACCCTCATCCCAACTTAGAGTCCTCCCGATAATATCCAGCCTGATTCATTTCTTCTCAATAGGATCGTCGGCATACGGACTCTTCTTCCTCAGCTTCGGCCCCAGTTTCCAGAAGACCAAGGGAGCCGGCGCGAGGATAACAGCAATGCAGCCGAGCAGCGTCATAGTCCAGTGCACCCCAAGGGCACTATACATCGGCCTCGATGCCATGACCATTCCCCCGGCAATCATGTACCGCAGAAAGGTAATGCTGGACAGTGCCGTAGCAGAGTGTTCCCCGTAGCTGTCAGTGATATACTCGTAGCTGCTGACATAAATGGCAATCGTGACGGCGCCAAAGAGGAAGCACGCTCCCAGGCTGCACCAGATGGAGATGCTGCTGTAGTTTCCCCACCCCAACCAGAACAACGAGACGGGCAGCAATGGGCCGGCCACGATCGCCGGCCGGAGGCGGAACTCGGGTGTCACGCGTGCGCCTCGGACATGCTCCGTCTTTCTGCGAGCTAGGCTGTATAGGCCTGGTGCAAGGAGCGTAAACGCGGTCGCCCCCGCCGCAATGGCGCCAAAGCACGAGCCAGTCAGCCCGGTGGACAGCCCATACGTGTCCTTGAAGATGTAGTCGAAGCCAGAGAGAAAGGTGAACAGCAGGACGTAGAGCAAGATAAGATAGACGCCGAGGACCGCAATGACGGGCTCGGTGCAGAAGAACTTGAGCGGCATCGTGACGCCCTTCCTCAGTCGCTCCTTGAATGTCCCTGACTCGGCGTGATGGGAGACATACCGCTCGTCGCCGGTAGCTCGTCGGAGACTGGCGGCTTTCCAATCCAGTAGGAGTGGGAGGTTCGTCTCGGGGAGGAACAAGAAGGCCAGAAGAACCGCGGGGCCTGAAATGATCAGCGTGATCCATTCAGTCCAGCGCCACCCAAGGTTGGGGTTCTCAACGATCCAGCCGCTTGCGATGGGTGCAATCATGGGCACTATAAAGCCTGTCAGCTTGGTCCCTAAAGCCCATTGGTAAGACACTTACCAGCCACGTTCACCCACGCGAGAACAGGAAAGACAAAAGCGCGCTTCACGGAGCGGAATTGATCCTTCACACTCGAGCCGTTGATAGCCAAGGTAGCGCTGGCAAATAAACCCATGAAGAAGCGGCAGACAAGACGGCCACCAAAAGTAGGAGCCAGGGCAGCTCCAAGCACGAAGAAGAGGAAACAAAAGCTCGGGACGAGGTAGGTCGGATTGCGGCCCACCGACTCTGATATTGGGCCGGCAAACAAGGAACCAGAGCCTACCCCAAACAGGTACATGGCAATGATAAGGTTCTCGGCGACCTTACTGTGTCCCTCCTCGCTGCTTGCAGTGCTGTTGGCCGTGGATTCGGCTGCGCCAGCCCATGCCTGCACAAAGATCAAGTATGCCAAGATGGCGATGTTCTTGGACCGGTTGAGCAGTGGCCAGTTGCGCGGGTCTAGGGGATCATCATCGCCGGTCGTTTGGATGTAGATCCTGTTGTCTTTCTCAGACCCATGTAGACCCGAGGGGGGTTTTGGTTTCTCGGTGTCAGCTGTTGTATGAATATCGTCTCCATTTTGGTCGTTGTTGTAGTTGTTATTGCTCGTACTGACGACAGCCTCTTTCTGAAGCCGGCGATGCTGAACGAATGACCACATAGCAGCGAGATTACCATGTAGTAAGTATGAACCAGAAAGGAAAGCAAGCGAGAACAAAAGCAATCATAAGTTCGAGATACGAGATGGCCCTTAATTATCCGCCTCAACTTTGGTCAGGTGATGGCAGAGAACCTGTTTGGCGAACGACTTGGCACTCTCGCTACATCATGGAGTGGATCCAACGAATGCCGTGACGTAACTAACGCCTTCCAAGGCCGATGAAGCATGAGAGACGCTTTCCTCGAATCAGCAGTGAACTAGCGTCCCTAGCGCGAATCAAGTTCTGGGTCTGGGTACCTAGCTTCAGCTCAGGGGCAAGGTCGAGATGAGAACGCTTAATTATTATCGAAAGCGACGAAGACGAGGTCTGTTAATTGTCACGAGGGACGACGAGGTGGTGATGTGGTGATGTGGTGATGTGGTGATGTGGTGATGTGGTGATGTGGTGATGTGGTGATGTGGTGATGTGGTGATGTGGTGATGTGGTGATGTGGTGATGTGGTGAGGTGGTGATGTGGTGATGTGGTGATGTGGTGATGTGGTGATGTGGTGATGTGGTGGTGTGGTGGATTGTGGTGGAAAGGCAAACCGAAAGAACGCCACTTGGCCAGAGGCATGTCCTAGGATGAGTATATGACCATGAACTGCCATGTTGCCCGATAGTCGGCAGGAAGCCACATAACACTTTTCCCATCTCGTTTAACCCAGTCGTCGCCGACAAAGACAAAACCGCTAGCGGGTTTCTGGTCTCCAGGGCTGCTTGAGGCGTTGGAGTTGTACCAGTTCTCTACCCCGGTGTTGCCCGCCATGTTCGCCTGCCCGACTGTGATATTATTGTAGATTAAGGTCTCGCCGATGCCTGGCTCCGCACGGCCGGGCTTTGTATCGCGGTGTGGATCAACAAGACGGAGAGTTTCCAAGTCGGAAGGACCCAGCGGAACGGTCCCCTCAGCGCTCAAAGTCAGCTCAGGCTGGTGCGTCGTAAAAAAATGCTGTCTTGGTACGCACCCGTCTGCTCCAGAGCGCCCGAGGTTGCAGAATTCACATTTATGTGAGAGAAGCTAGGGGCAAGAAGAGGTCGACGCCTTCCAGCGCATTGGATTGATAAATGCCTCTTCTTGGGCACATGCTGTATTAGCCCTTGAGCCTTCCCCGACCAACGCTTCCATCACGGAAATGATGATGATTTCCCCAGGTCTTAGGGTTACCGAGCGTCTCTATCTCCTTGCGTTTTTACCATCGCTTTTCATTTCCCTGCTGGCGCGATCTCCACGAGACCAATACTCAACTACTCAACGATAGGTACAGAATGCTGAGCAACTCGCCTCCCCATGGCGTTGACCCGTGATTCCAACTTCAAGCGCGGAAAATCAGTTGTCAGCCTCCCAGTCGACGATGTTTATGCCACCAATCTGGTCTCCCGCAAAGTCATAGAAATTTTTGGTGTCCTCAATGTCCGATGTCTGAATGGTAGGCGGAAAGGTGTAGCTCATAACCGAGATGGCGTTGGGCGTGCCGAACCGCACGGCGGCCCACGACTCTTCCTCCTCGAGCGCGAACTCGTGGCGCAGGCCAATAACGTGGCCCAGCTCGTGCAAGAAAATGTTCTTGAGGATGGGAAGACTCTCCTGGGTGAAGGCCGTCTTGTAGACGAAGACGCTGTTGAGCGGGTCGCTGTTGGGGAAGAAGGCCTCGGCCAGGACGTCGGCCTTGTTGCCGCCATACTCGAGCACAAAGGCGGCGTCGTTGATGCGGGACACCCACTTGAAGGTGACGCCGACGTTGTGCGAGTTCCACTCGTCCGCCGCTTGGGCGAGCTTGTACGTGGCGTACTTGGCGTGGGCCGGGGAGGGGTAGCCCCCCTTGCGAGCGGCCCAGTTGACCACCTGACCCTTCTTCCAGCGGGGAATAGAGTCGACCATGCCGACAACGATAGCGGAGAGTGTCCGCTGCGTCACGCACATGTAGCGGTCGACCTGCGGCACGGCAAAAAGGGCCGCAGGGCCTGTCTCCTCGATGCCCGGAGGAGCGTCTTTGAAATCGGGGTCCGCCTCAAATGTCTCGCGATGCTCCTCGGGAATTTGGCGCATGAGCTCGGCGAAGAAGGCATCGCGGGCGGCGGGACTGGAAGTCTTGGACATGTTGGGCGACGTCTTGGGAGAGGAAGCGGCGGGGATTTTGAATCTAATTTTGTGTATGAGAAGGTGAATAGACAAAAGCAAAAGCTCCATGGGATGGGTAGAGTAAAATAAAGAAGACTGGCGATGTGCTGTATCAGTCTTGTTGGGGAGAGGAGAAGCGCCGTTGTCGACTCCTTCTCACTCTCTTCGTATCAAGCGGCATTCTCCGGCCCGAATTGAGGGGGAAACACGGGCCGCGAACACGATGATGCAGCCTCGTCTGCCGAAATGATAATACAATGATCGTGGTGGCTTGGGTCTCATGGCTTCGTCTGCCAAAATGACAAGACAGTGATTTCAGTGGCTTGAATCCCATGGTCGAGTGGACTCGGTTGTGGGCGGGGGAAGTGTAACGTACGAGGTTAGGCACCATCTAGAGACAGTAGGCGCATTCTCTCGATGTTCCGAAGACCCGTGGACCACGTGTCATAAGGTCAAGGTGTGATTCGGAGCTATGCCGATATCCCGCAACGCCGTCGTCTTTGGTCCTCATGATGACGCTCACCTGACGTTTGCGGATCTCGGGTAAGTTCATCGCATCGTAATGGAGCGTTGCTCAAATCTAGTATGGGCATCGGGAAAACTTGGCTCTGGGCTGAACGAAGACGCTAAGACTCTCTCTGTCTTGGTGGATTTGAACATAGATATCTCGTCTTCTGGCTCTCTGCTTTCACCAGGAACGTTAACGATCCTCCTGTTCTCACCACTTTCTACACTCCTCAAGCGTTCCGCGTTCCGTCTTGGACTATCAACATTTTCCGCCATGGTGGTTGAAAACTATGGCGTCTGGAGGGCAAAGCCTGTCCGCTACACCTACGAGGACAGACATCAAGCCTCGAGCTCGCCACATCTCGAGCTCTACTTCACCGACGACGAGGCCGGAGAAGGTCGCGCTGCGATCAACATCAAGTCCGGGGATCACCAGGACTCCCGTCTCGCATATTGGATAGTCCCTCAGTTCACTCATGCCATCATCGAGAAGCTCGCCACGCTTGACGACGGGTTCAGACTCCTTGCTGGCACGTCAGAACAGGGCCCTGGGGGCCTTGCACTCGACTTTATCCGTGGCAACCTCTTCCACCGGAACGACGGTCGCATCCTTCCCCACGACGTTGAAGGCCCAGACAACGACATCCTTGATCAGCTCAAACCCATTCTCGACCGGGCCATCTCGGCAGACGCCACAGTGTACATCTACGGTGCCCACTTCGGTGGTGGCAAGGGGATCCACGATGTACACATGAATCAGGGGAACTCGCAAGGCTGGGCGAGGGCCAACGGCGTGTTCCAGGATGGCGGTCTCATCCTCCGGTTCGAGGACCATTGGGAGGCCCTCTTCATCGGCTTCGCATCCCAAGCGGTCCACACCGAGGATGGCCCCAACGACGCCGGCCAGCCACTACCAAGGACCCGATATATGACGTGGGCAAACTTTCTCGCACCCGAGATTTCTGGCGGGGACAGGGACCGAGATGACCTCGCCGACTCACCGATCTTTATCACGCAGGCGCTCGTCAACCCGCCGGGGCCAGATAACCAGCCGGGAACCGCCCCAGAGACCGTCACGCTTCTGAACCGCACAGGCCAGAATGTGGACCTTAGCAGGTGGAGGATTCTCAACCAAGCTGGCAACGCTCAGAATCTACCATCCGGCCTACGTGTTGCAGCCAAGGGCACCGTGACGGTCAAAGTGCCACGCGCTCCGCTCTCCAACCAAGGCGGAACCATCACCCTCCTCAATGCGCAAGGACTGAAAGTCCATGGTGTCAGCTACACGAAGGCTCAGGCTCAAGCCGGCAACGGCATGGTCTCATTTAGCGGGCAGTCATCGCTCAGTGGCAGATCATCCTTGGAGTCGCGGGCTCGCTTCTGAGCACAATGACGGAATGCAAACTGAAATGTTTGCGCTTTCAGTTTCGGCATGTGGATGTAATTAGACACCAGCACACGAGAGTGCCATGCAATCGAGAAGGATTTAAAGCTAGATTCTGAATGGCAAAATGTGATTGCACCATAATTTGGATTGTGGCGCACTTGGAGTGGCTGGTTGAATGGCTGGCGCAAGCATGCCACAGGACGCGCCTCTTCTTCTTCGCTTCGCATCGAGAGCACGCCATTCGCAATGACAGACCAACCGCAGTCATAGATCATTGAGCACCGTCCCATCGGGAACAGCCTTGATGCCTTCCGCGCTTCGTTTAACTCGATATCCGAAGGCGCTGGCACTGGCGCCTCGTTCAATCCAGATGTGTTGGAGCAGCTTGGTCAAGAAGGTAAGTGAGACACCGCAGTTCCGTCCCAACGTGTCCCTCTGACTGTTGTATCCGTCTCGCTGATCATCGTACAAACTTCCAGAATCTTAGTATTGACCTTCTTCTAGTATTGCAAAGTCTTCGAGTCCCACGTTTACATAGACCGGTACGACCAGGACTACACGGTCCGGGAGCCGTATGATCGCTGCCGTGATGTCCGGGGAGTCCACTGGCACCTGCTCAGCCTCCACATCTTTGTTCACCCAGAGCATGCTCCGGATGGCCCATCTGCCCTCCCTCCACGCGGACGGGACCATCTTGGTCCATTTGTGATGACCCATGGGGGTCGTCAGGAGGCGTCCTTGGATCTTGCGAGCTTGGGGTTCCTGAATGGCCATGACTGTAGCGTCCTGGGTTGCCACGTCATTCAGCAAGCTGCCGTGCACCTCCCCTTGCTTTTCTCACGTTCAATTGTATCATCCGGAACGTCCCACTCATGACGGGATGGGTAGAGTGTCTGGCAGTTCTTGCTGAACGATTCGTGAGGCCCCAGGCCCGGTTAGCCCACAACAACTTCTAGGATTTCCAATCCAACCACACCAAGGCGACCCATTACTGTTTAGGCGGGCGGTAGGTAACAGTTGTGACTCGATCCATCCTTTCACCGCTAATACGGAGCAACTGATGAGCGGCCCGGCAGAGGGATGACGCTAGAGCTGGGGAGGACTACCGTGCCAAGGCCGCAGAGTCAGCCACGTTGGCTTCGCTGGTCCCCGTTGAAGCGGCCGGAGCCTTGGGCGGGCATAGAGTCAGCCACGCGCAGGTGAATTAGTCTCCTCAATGGCCTTGGTATTGCTGGGGAGGGGGCGTATGCTGTCCTGGCTGGGGAAGTTGACTGAGGAGCCATCAAGTTAAGGTACTGTTGACTCTCTCCACATGGCGCTCAAACGCCATCAGGTCTCTCGTATCCTGCTCGACTACCGTTGTGTGGACGGGGCTCGAGCAATGAGGCGTCCTGCCAAGCCGGCCGGCTGCTTCAACTCTCGTATCCTACTCGACGACTACCGTTGAATGGACGGGACTCGAGCAATGAGGCGTTCTGCCAACCCGGCCGACGTATTCAAACCAGCGTAACAGGCTCCAGGTGATTACACAGCAGCCGAGAGTCAATAGAACTGTAGCCAGGTCTAGCAGGAGTGGTTTACGACAGCCAATAATTATTGGTCGACATGCCACGCATCCATATATACCGTTGGGGAAGGGGTGGTTGCATGTCGGCGGGGGTTGTGATTGCTGGGCCTGGGAGCAAGGAGGGGACTCAGGTCTCGGCCGTCTCCATGACTCGCCTTACGTGCATCGTTACGAAGTGTGAGGCATATAAAGTGGCTTGGACGCGAGCCCAGAGACCAGATTCGTGTCCAAGTATCTCTGCACTCAACCTTCTGTTCCTGGAGTTGCCAATATGCGCGCCCCTTCGTTCTCGCTCCTATTCTCCGCCCTGCTCGGAGGTGCAGTGGCCGGTTGCAATGGAAAGCAAGCCAAGTGTCTCGACGCCTCACTCGTTGTCCTTTCTGGGACACCGGTGGGCAAGGAGGTCCAGCACGACAACCGTGAGTCTGACAGAAGCACTTCACCCGGCCATCGACGATTAACCCCCTCCCCACCTAGTCACACTCTATATCACCAAGCCCGACAAGAAGAACGGCCGCGCCAAGGCACGGGAGGGCACTGTAGTGCTATACCTGAGCGACATCTTCGGCCTCCCCCACCTAGAGAACAAACTGTCCGCCCCTGACTCCTTCTCTCCCCTACTCTACCCAATAACTCCTTACCTCAAACTCTTAACACCCCTCACAGCCTTGCCGACAGCTACGCCCGCGCCGGCTACCTGACGGTCGCGCCCGACCTCTTCCAGGGCGCCCCGTTCTCAGGCGACCCCAACGCCCCGAACCTCAACACGAGCGCCTTCCTGGCGCTGCACACGCCCGCCGTGACGGACCCCATCGTGGCCACGGCGATCGCCTACGTCCGCTCCGAGCTGGGCGCAACCCGCATCGCGGCGCCGGGGTACTGCTTCGGCGGGCGGTACACCTTTCGCGCGCTAGCGGATGGCGGCGGGGTCGACGTCGGGTACGCGGCGCATCCGAGCCTGCTTGTGAGGAGCGAGATCGCGGCGATTGACGGGCCCGTGTCGGTCGCGGCTGGGGAATGGGACGTGCTGTTTGGGCCGGCAGCGAGGGCCGAGGCCGAGGCGGAGCTGGCGGTGGGGAGCCAGGCGTACCAGGTCAATTTGTATGGCGGCACGCAGCATGGGTTTGCCGTCAGGGCGGATCTGAACAACGAGGAGCAGCGGTGGGCGAAGGAGCAGGCGTTCCTGCAGGCCGTGGGGTGGTTTGATCGGTTTTTGTCACGGAGGAGGGGTGACTCGGGTCTATTTGGAGGGTAAGAATGGGGGTGCCTTCTCTGGAGCGGCGGCCGTTTGGTCTCCGCCGCAAGTTAGGTTAAAGAGGCTAGGCCCTCCCGCCTAGGTAGCTATGTAGCGCCGCACGTTAGCTCGCCCTGGATATACAATCCGTAGCCTGCGACCGACCGCCTATCTTCCCTTCTAAACCTCGCATCTACTAACTCTTGGCCAACCCCAACCCCTGACGGAACCCCTAAGCAACCCCTGAACTAACAACCTCTAATTATCCCCTGGCCAACGACTTCATCACCCCCTACCCCTTGTCACTTACTAACTCCACCTCTTCGGACAGAAACCAACGCGGCGCATTGGCTAGATTCGGGGGGGATTGGAGAGAGCTGCTGGGGGTTGGGCGCTTAGGGAGACAAACCAACACAGGAGCTAAAAGTAGAAGGTATTTTCCATGGGACCTCGTGGTGGGGCGGCCCCTCACTGTTGCGGCCCCCGAAAATGGCGACATGTCCCAGCTAAATCCGGCGGTCCGAACAGCGCTTTCTCGACTGTCCTTGTATGTGTGTGGGTGTGGATGAAAAAGGCAGCCCAGACCCACCCACAAGAGTTGAGACGAACCTGATGCTGTGCATCCCCTGGGTGCCAGTGATTGAGATCTCGATGAGAGACTTGTCGTGACAAGCGGACTAACGCGCTAGATAGGCACTTGAATATCGCTACCTCAAAGGAAGTATTCTGTCGGGTACGGTATCTACCAAGTATCCATAGTCGTCGGTTAAGCCGGGCAGGTTTCAGGACCGAGCCCTAATGACTGACAAGCGGCCGGCCATCTCCTCCTCCAAAATACCCCAGTCAAAGCAGAGAAACCTGTACGCGCGGTAAAGCCAACGCTAACATCCTACCCAAGAAACCAGACCACCATTGAAACAAAGAAAATCCCGCCCAACACCAAACACCCTTCCACCTCCCCCCATCACCCAACTCCCACTC
>Ga0247824_10001982_pt1 | contig 11433 bp, 10 predicted proteins | sample 13C_PalmiticAcid_FD_194412 | JGI IMG/M metagenome (GOLD analysis project Ga0247824, IMG submission 194412) | Soil microbial communities from agricultural site in Penn Yan, New York, United States - 13C_PalmiticAcid_Day48 | ecosystem: Environmental > Terrestrial > Soil > Agricultural land...
GGTGAGCGGGTTGTGGGAGAAGAAGGAGAGGGTGAAGGAGTAGGTTGGCAGCGGGAGTTCCGTTTGGGTGACAACCAGGGTTTGCGCGGTGCCCGCGGTCGGGTTGTAACGGAGGAGGGTGTTGGGGCTGTCGACAAAGGGGCCTTGCTGCAGACACCGGTGGGTGTCGGGCAGAGGGATGCGTGTGCCGGGGGGCGAGCTTGCGTACAGCGCGAGCCCCATGAAGCCGAGCCGCTTCGAGACGGTGGCCAGCGAGGCGTCACCGCGGTCCTTCTCCGCCTTCCGCTGGCGCAGGATGTCGAGCTCAGTGTCCTGCCAGTGGCGGCTGAGCAGGACCCAGACGGGGCTGCCGGAGGGAGACAGCACGCTGTACTGCGGGTTGTGTGTGAAGACAAGTTCTTCTGTGGCGTCGGGCATATCCCACTTGAAGTGGTGGTCCTGGCGGTGGGTGAACAGGGCCGGGTTCCAGTTGACGTAGAGCGAGTCGAAGTGTTGGAGCACATCCTCAAAGGCCATCCAGAATTGGTTCGATGCGCCGTCAGACGCCGATCCTGCCGCATGCTCCTTCAGCGTGGCCGAGGACCCGACACCAGTCCATACTAGGCTGTCAACCCAGGGGTTCTTGATGAGGAGAAGACGGGAGTGGTTCTCGGTTTTGAGGTCGACTACGGCATAGTCGTGCTCCTTCACGAGGCCCAGGGCCTCCTCCTCCTCGGGTAAAATATTCCCGGTTCCCAGGGTAAGCATCGCGTCGCCTTGGTCGTAGGCCTTTTTGATCCTGTTCCACGTCTCTTCCAGCTCGATCTCGTCGCTGAGGGGGTTAGACCACACAAATAAACAAATCAGTGACATCGAGCCGGGCTCACCTCTGAAGAAAGATCTGCTCGGGGATCCAACCCGTGAGGGCCTGTAAATCGGTGGCGGAGTTACTGCCAGGGAAGTCGTAGCCGCCGCGGATTTTGAGGTACGCCTTCTCCACCAGAGCCGGCCATACCAGACGGGGGTTGCGGCGGTCGACGACGTACAGGGTGCGGTCGGTCTTGGAGGCGGGCAGACGGTCGTCGATGACAACGTGGCGCCAGCTCCCGTTGAAGTACATACGGAACACGTACTTGCCGTTCTTGGAGACGGCCGGCCGCATGGCCCTGCTGTCAAAGGGGTACATCAGCAGCCCCAATAGCTTTTATCGGGTGTGTTAGTGAGTGCTTAGGGGTTCACCGTGGCGTATGGGTGTACTGCGTACCGAGTCCTTGGTCGGGCCAAAGTGACGAGCTGCACCACATAGACTTGCCACAACGGAGCAGTCGGTGGCCAGGTCCTGGGCCAAGTCCATCTCCTCCTGGGCCACCATGAGCTGCTCCAGCCCCCCTGAGCTTCCATCCTCGAGCCCCATCAACTCGGCGGGACGACGCCAGCTGGCAAAGATCTCCTGCTGCTCGGGGGAGAAAGATAAGGGGACAGGGTCACTTTGGTTCGGGCAGGATGTCAGCAAAGTAGACTCAGGTTGTTTAGCGGGGTTGTCATCAACCTACGTGTAAGCGCCTTGCCCGCCAGCATCCGCGAAGGCCGCCGACCCCGGGGCAGCCTCCCACGGGGGAAACACATTCCCGTGCAGGCGTGAGGCCCTGAGCACAATGGTCTTCTCGGTGGTGGTCAGAGGCCGGGTAGACTCTGGCACGGCAGGGCGGGAGGGGCCATCGGGGGCCTTGGTGCCGCCGGCCTTGATGCGCTCTCCGAAGGCGATGAGGTCGGCGCACTTCCGACGGAGGCGCTTGCGGTCCGCGGGGGCCTCGGCCGTGGCGGCTGCCTTCATGTACAGCTCAGCGGCAGCGATGGCGTGCTTTAAGGCGTCGCCGTCGCCGGGGCGGGCCTCTGCCGCGCGGCGTTCATGTTCCTGGGTGAGGGTTGTTGTTGTCAGACAGAGTCCTATCGGGGGCATGTCATGGAATCGAAGGGCCAAGCATTTCTCACCAGAGCCTGGGCCTCCATCGACAACTTGGGCAGAGGACGTCGGTTGTGTCAAGCACATGCGTATGCAATCCGAACGGTGGAGGCGCTCTGTAAGCAGAACGTGTTCCGTAGATACAGCACACCTAAGCCAGGACGAGTGGGACAGAACGAGGGACACACGATAAAAGAGAGGACGTGATCAGGAAGTCTTCGGGGCTGTGCCCTCTGTGTGTGTGTGCTCGTCTCGAACCGGACTCGACAAAGCCAATCAAGACTAAAAAGAAGAGTCAGGAATCAACAATCACGGCGGCTCCTATCTCACATCCCGCAACTCGACATGCAGTGCCCCTGATCCTGCCGCGACACGGCATCGCATCTTGGAAGCAGCCCACAGCCGAGTGCGTGCTCCTGCCAGTGTGGAATGTGGATGGTGGTGGCAGTGCGATGATGCTTGGTGGAGCAGGCGCTGTGCTGTCAGCGCACCGCACCTTCACCCTGATCTTGCAGCGCGATAAGCGACAAGCGGGTGCAGGGCGGGCCTGTGATAGGCGTGCTGGGGGGCCTTGTAAATCGAATTACTGTCGCTTTCAGGCCCGGGTTTGGCGCCTTCCGGCCTATCCATCGCCAAAAACCTCACAATCCATGCTCTTTCCCCCACGCCAGTTTCACCCTGCCCAGATCATAGATGCCTGACACGGAAGCGTCAATATCATCAACCTCGCCGCCATGCCATCACCGTGCCACCGCCGCCGGCTGCGCTGCTCGTGTGGGTCGACGATGGAGAAAGGTCGCGGCGCGTCAAATGGAGCCGCCAACTCGACGGCGCGCGTGTTCGCCCAGGGAGGGCCCCAGGATCTAAAATGTCGCCAACCCCGTCCCCAGGATGACGGATCGGGCGCTCATCCTCGCTGAACGCGGGGCAAACGGGGTTCAAATGCCCTGGACGCCTGGCGCAAGACAGGCCCATGCGGGGCAAGGGAAAGGCGGCAGCGTTACCCCGAACTCGATCGCTTGGAGTGGTGTGGAGATCAGCCGAGGTTATCCGGCTACCGACATCACGGGCAGCTCTGGAACCCGCGACGCTGCCGGACCTCGCATCATCCTCGGCCGGGCGAGAGACACGGGACGGGTCTAGGTTGGTTACTTTGGCGTCGTGGTTCCCCGTCATCGTCGTGCGTTTTTGCCCTCCTCCCCCCGTCTCGGCGTCGTTGCTGTGTCCTCCCACTGCCTGCCCATTCCGTTCCTCGTGCTCTCTTGTGTGTAGATTGCCGCCCTGCTTTTTGTTGCAGCACGCAACCGACAACAACTGCCGTCATCGGTGTGGGGGTTTAATACTCGGCAGATTCCCGCGCGCGCGCCCACCCTCGTCATCGCCGTCGTCGTCCACGTCCACGTCCACTTCCCCCCCGAGCTCGACTTAGGTTGTTGTCGTGGTTGTTGTTGTCGTCGTTGCTTGCTGGACGTCACCGCGACAACCGCCCTCGACGACCTCTCCGCGAACGCTGCACGAGAACCGACAGCCGAGTCTTGCACACAGGACCCCGAGGAGCATTCGCAATGGGTGTCCAGTCGAAGCCCGCCCCCATTGGGCCCTGGGGCAAGGCGACCGCCGGTGCCGCCGGCGCCGTCCTCGCCAATGCGCTTGTGTACCCTCTAGATCTGTAAGCCCACCTGCCCGCCTGCCTGCATGCCACCTCGGTCCAGGACCTGGGCGCATCGCCAGTCCCTCCACTCCCGCCGGCTCGCGCACCCTTGCTGACCGACCTAGTATCAAGACAAAGCTCCAGGTCCAAGTAAAGCCCAGCGAGGCCGCCACCGACGACGAGAAGAAGTCTAGCGAGCCGCACTACAATGGCACCTGGGACGCCGTCACCAAGATCGCCTCGGCCGAGGGCGTCGCCGGCCTCTACGCCGGCATGAGCGGCTCCCTCCTCGGCGTCGCCTCCACCAACTTTGCCTACTTCTACTGGTACTCGATCGTGCGCACCCTCTACCTCAAGTACGCCAAGTCGACCGGCCAGCCCTCCACCGTTGTCGAGCTGTCCCTCGGCGCCGTCGCGGGCGCCCTCGCCCAGCTCTTCACCATCCCCGTCGCCGTCATCACCACGCGCCAGCAGACCCAGAGCAAGGAGGAGCGCAAGGGCATCATCGACACCGCCCGCGAGGTCATCGAGGGCGAGGACGGTGTGACCGGGCTCTGGAGGGGCCTCAAGGCCAGCCTGGTGCTGGTCATCAACCCGTCCATCACTTACGGCGCGTACGAGCGCCTCAAGGACGTGCTCTTCCCGGGGAAGAAGAACCTGTCGCCGTGGGAGGCGTTTGGTAAGACAAACTTTTGGGCGACCATGAATTTTTTCTTTGTACAGGACTGACATGACCCGTGTTTAATAGCCCTCGGTGCCATGTCCAAGGCCCTCGCCACCATCATCACCCAGCCCCTGATCGTCGCCAAGGTCGGCCTGCAGTCCAAGCCGCCCCCGGCCCGCCAGGGCAAGCCCTTTAAGAGCTTCGTCGAGGTCATGCAGTTCATCATCGAGAACGAGGGCCCGCTCAGCCTGTTCAAGGGCATGGGGCCGCAGATCCTCAAGGGCCTGCTGGTCCAGGGCATCCTGATGATGACCAAGGAGCGGTGCGTTTCTCCACTTGTCTTGATGAGTGTTTTCGAGCAGCCGGAAACTGACATTCTGATCGCTGCAGCGTCGAGCTCATGTTTATCCTCTTCGTCCGCTACCTCCAGGTCATGCGCTCGCGGAGGCTCGGGCGCGCGGCCGACCTGGCCGCGGCCGCCAAGCTTGTTGCCCCCGTGGCGATCAAATAAATTTTCCTAGACTCTCACTCACTCTCACTCCAGAGACCTCGCCCGAGGTCGATTCCCTTCCAAGTTCGGTGGTCGGCGGCTTAGAGATGTATCGCTGTATAAAGCATGTCTGGGTGGCGGTGCGAGGCGGGTGTTTGGGCGGAGCGCGGGACGGGCTCTCTGTACATGAATAGTGCATATAGATTTTTTGCGTCTTGGGCATAATGAAGATTCATTTGTAGCGTCAAATCATGCGAAAGTCAACTGAGCAAGGCTGCGGGTGTGCCAGCTTGGGGGCGTAACTTACGAACCGTCACGATACCTCGAATTTACGCCAAGACCCTGCCGCCACATTCAGCCCCATTTGCAGCCACACCCACCAATTTAGGGCACTACTCCAAATTTCCTCCCACTTTTGTGCGCAAGCGACATTCTGGTTGTTGAACCTTGCACCCCAGCTTCTCAGACTCAGTCATCTTCAGTCGGAGCCGAAATCCTTCACAATGGCCAGTACGTCGCCTTCTCCGTCGCCCTCGAGACCTTTTCTTGCCCAACGATACTGACGACCTTTTTCCAGAGTCCAAGAACTCGTCCCAGCACAACCAGTCGCGCAAGGCGCACCGGAACGGGTACGAAACCGCCCACGACCGAACCACGCCCGCTACTGCATCGAGATAGCTAACGGGAAACCCGCGAACAGCATCAAGAAGCCCAAGACCCAGCGCTACCCCTCGCTGAACGGCACCGACCCCAAGTTCCGGAGAAACCACAGGCATGCCCTCCACGGCACCGCCAAGGCTCTGGTATGCCCGCCCCGACCGACCGATGTCTTCCCACGACTTCAAAAACCCCCGATCCCGCTAACAACCTCTGCAGAAGGAGTTCAAGGAGGGCAAGAGGGAGACTGCTTAAACATTTCCTTTGCTTGTTTTCTGGCGGCGCGCGACGGTTGGGAAGGACGGGGTACACACATCTGCGGGCATGACCTTTTACGAAGAAGAGAAGGGGCGGTGACGGAACCACCACCGCGACCGAGGCCGGCTTCTCTTCGAGGTGTTATCTAGGGGCGTCATTTCGATCAAGACCCGACAAAGCGGAATGCATTGGGCCTCTCTTCTCGCGCGCGAGAGAGAGGCGGATCTGCCGGGGTGCGGTATTCCCTTCCTCCCTCCCCCCTCTCCCAGCGCGAGACCCGACAGACAAAGGTGTGTGATGCGATTTTGACAACCCTTGCGATGACGACGACAATGAGCTCGACGGCGCTTGTTTGATGGCTGTCGAGCTCGACAACCTACTGCGTTTCCCACTCACTGCGTGTGCTTTTCGAGGGTTTCCTGGGGGTGTCGACAACGACGAACAGGCATTAGTGTGTACAGCTCTGGGCCATTTCTCCATGCTCATCTTGCTGAAGGATTATTATCGTGCCGAGACGGACCTGCCCTGCTATTACCAAACACTTTTGATCTTCACCCAGAAGACTTCGGTGCATGAAAGCAAGGCGACATTCCAACACCCAACCCCGACCGGTTGAGTCTCCTCCAGTGGATGGATGCTGCTCCTCCGCAGAAAGCAGTTGAGTCCACTCCAATGGATGGATGCTGCTGCTCCGTGGACGAGACGCCCAACGAAACCCTGTCCTTGCTTCCACCACCAGCTGGAACGGCTCGTCCAGCCACAGCCGCGGCCATGAATAGCTTTCCCTCTACCCCAGCACCCAGTCCGGTCCGACTGGCTGGGTATCAGAAACCCGTATTCTTGCTTGCTTCGAGTGTCCGTCGGAGAAATACCAGCCAGTCGATCGATCGAGAAGCGCCGCGGCGTGTGTGTGCATGTGACGCAGGGTTGTGCATTGAACTTGCTCCCCTTGCTCCCCCTAATGACGGCCGTTTTGTGTGCCAGGGCCAATCTGCGTCGGGTTTCGTGACGATCATGGAGCCTGCCACTGAAGCAGCGCCGCTCCTCGGCGCTGGCTTGGGCGACGGCTCGCTCGCTCTGAGTAAGCTCACCGAGTTGGTTACCAACTAGCGCGGCGGCGAGTCGAGGTTACGTGTGTCTTTTCTTCTTCTTCTTCCATGATCTCTACAATACAGGAAAGCTGTTGATGACTTGGAGCCGGCGGGGGGGTCTTGGGATGTTTTATGTGCCCCCTTGTCTGATGTCACCGTCTTCTTGCTCGCTATCTGCAGGATGGGTGGGCGGCCTGTTCTGAGGGGCGCCCCGCCGGAAGAGGCGGCCAAGCCGTGGTTTTGGGCTAGCGTCTGCCCTGTCAGAGGGCTGAGGAGGGGGGGGAGGCAAGGAAAGGGTCTGGCCTGCTGGCTGGCTGACTGCTTTCTGCGCGGACCTGGCTGGATCTGTGTGCCTGGGGGGATGGATGGGCGGGCAGATGTGAGGTGTGAGCACAGACGGACGGACAACCAACTTGACACCCAACATGAGGGAGGGAAGGGCAAGCTCGGTGGCCCGTGAGATCGAGACGGATCGGGAGGGAAAGTTTCTGGTGGGGAGATGATCCCGAGATCCCGTCTGGCAGGCATACAGTCGTCCTCCTGGATTATTAGGTACCTACCTGTTCCGCGCTCGGCTGCGCGCCGTCGCCGTGTATCGTCGTGCATTTTGCTCTGGGCGAAGCGGGGCGGGGGAGGTGGTTCGAAACGGCGCCTGGTGGGGTTCGCCTCCTGAGTGATGATGGGAGGGGAGGCGCCAATGGTTGCGGGCGGCAGCCAGAAGCAGCAAGCAGCAGCGGGCAGTGCTCGCTGCAGCACAACGGAGGAGGGCAGCAATAGGGCAGTTTGGGAGTGGCCCAGCGCCCGCCCAGTCAGGAGCCCAGCAGGCCCAGCCAGCCAGGAAGCCAGCCTCAGCTGGGGCCGCCATCACTGGGGGTGCAGGCCGCCCATCCCCAAGCGGCCCGCTTTTTGCCAAGTCTCCCAAGAGCCCTCCGTCGCTCCCGTCCAGTCCCAGTCGAACTTCCACTTCTTCCTTGCAGAACCAGCAGCAGCAGCCAGCAGCAGCAGCTTGGTCCCTCTCCAACAACCCTTGGAAACTCCTCCCTCTCTTTTTTTTCTCTCCCCCCTACCTACCCTTACCCCTTGTTGTCTGTCCGCGAACCTGTCGACTTCTGCTGGTTCAGGCCCCTGGAGTCAACCTCCCTCTCCTCCTCCTCCTCCCCTCTCCCTTCGATTCGGCACGGATTTTCTCTGAACAGTCTGGAGCTTTTCTTCATGGGTATGTCTGTCCATCCTTGCTGCCGGCGGTGGTGCTGGTGCTGTGGTTGCTGCTGGGCTTTCCCCGCCCCCGTCGCCCGATGCTGCCTCGCCTCGTCATGGATTCCAGGTTCTGCGCTGGAGGCGGGGGGACAGGAAACTTGCAGATGCAGCAGCCCCTTCGATGGCTTCCATTGTCTTGCTTGTTTTCAACCTCAGCAGCCCGTCACACTGGACAAGGCAGGCACCCTGCCTCGTGGACACATTTTCGCCGACTGCTTTCTTTTCCACAAAAGACCCCCGCTGCCGCCGACCATCTGCGCCGTGAACTTGCCTTGCCGCATGCGCGCACACCGAGCCCTGGTCTTGCCTTGCTGACCTCTTTCTTCTCCGCCTCCCACAGAACCTCGTGCCCTTTCGTGACCTTCCCTCGCGCGAAATTTCGATCCTCCTTTGAGGCCAGCGGGTTACTGCAGGAGCGTTCGAAAGCCACCGCGCCTTTTTGTCTCTCTCGACAATACACCTCCTCTTCCTTCTCCCGCAAAGCCGACTTCGAAAGTCACTCGACCGCGAGAAACCTAATACCCACCACCACGAGTACACACCGACTCTACCCCCCGCATACACACACACGCACGCATGCGAGATCCTGCCGCTGGTACGTCCGGGAAGATGTGCATACCCTTCCATGGCATGACGCCGAGTCCTGCAGAATGACGAAACCTCGTCCAGTCGTCGGCGTCAGCTAACATTGTATAGCCGCGAGCCTTGTTTCAGCTTTTTCTGGCAGCTGGCACCGGCCCATCGAGACGACCTACGCTCTGATTCTTTCCCACCTTCGTTTATAGACTTCTTACAATCGACCCGATCCTCGAGCCGCTCGTTCCATCCGTCGCCGGCTCTCGGTCTCCCCGTCATCGAGGATGCTCAACATGTCCAACATCATGAGCAACCGCAACAGCACGCCCGAGGCCGCCAACATTTCCTCCCTGCGGCCCCCCTCGTCGCGTGCCGTCGGCGCCAACAACCACAGCCTCCGGGCCTCCGCCGACATGGCCGCCCTGACCGGCCAGGCTGCCGCGGGCCGCATCCGCCCCTCCTCGGACTTCTACGGCCAGGTGCAGGCGGGCCAGGGCCAGGGCACCGCCGACATGGACCCCCAGGACAAGCTCGCCCAGCAGTGGATTGCCGACATCGACCAATACGAGACCACGCTGGAGGAGATGGCGGCCGCAACCCTCGACCAGGACTTCAAGGACGAGCTGAGTGCTATTGAGCAGTGGTTCCGGGTCCTGAGCGAGGCGGAGCGCACGGCTGCGCTCTACGCCCTGCTCCAGCAGACCACCCAGGTGCAGATTCGCTTCTTCATCCAGGTCCTGCAGCAGATGGGAAAGAACCACCCCATGTCGGGCGTGCTTTCGCCCGCAAACTTTGACAAGGGTTCGTCCTCCCGCGCTGATGGAGTACAAGGCCTTTTTATTGTCGGCTTGAGCTAATCCATGTGTGACGTGCTGCAGATCCCATGTCGAATCGCCTGAGCGATGCTATGAGCAAGCTGACGGTCGACTCGGCTCGGAACTCGCTGGCCCGCCCCAGCGCCGGCGCGAACGTGAAGCGTCAGTCGGGCCTCGACCCCTCGACCATCAACGCCATGTTCCCCGATGCCGCCGCGGCCATCGCGACCGAGAAGGCCAAGTTCACCCAGCAGACGGGCAACCCGCCCACCTCGACTAGAAATAGCCTGGTGGATAACCGGGGCTCTCTGGTGGCACCGACGATCTCGGCTCCCAAGGACGAGAACCCGGCGTCGCCCTGGGGCCCCACCGACCCTTCGCGCCCCAAGTCCTCGTCGGGCCAGCCGCCCATGGGCCAGTTCGTGCAGCCCCCGCCGTCGAGCGGCGCTCTGCGGTCCCCGCGTCCTCAGATCACTGGCAACACCAACATCCAGTCGACGACCCTGACGGCCGGCGAGCAGCAGCTGGCGGACCTTCCGCTTCTTTCCCCGTACGGTGCCAGCGGCAACTGGGCCTCGATGGTCAACACGCCGATGGTGCCGACGTTCAACCAGCCACAGGCCAACAACGCCGACATGGTGGCCAATGCCACGGCCATGAAGCTGGCGGCCCTGTCGACGGTCAACAACCGGTTCGCGCTGGACGACGTGCGCAAGTACCGGCGTGCCCGCTCCAACGATGCCCCCGGCCAGACTCAGTCGATGCTCTCCCCCGGCGCCCCCTCGATCCCCGGCGCGATCATGGTTAGCGAGCACGGGGTGCCGCTGAGCCGGGAGCAGATGATGACGCTTCAGCAGCCGCAGAACCTGAGCTTCGCGGCGCACCGGTCGCGGCCCAACTCGCCGGGGCTGCCGATCCAGAACTACGGGCCGGCGCTGGCGTTCACGTCGCCGCAGAACAACGGGTTCCTGAGCGCGTACGACGGGGCGCCTTCGCTTATGAACAGCGGGCTGGCGCCGATGAACCTGGCGCCGTTCCAGATGGGCATGGCCGGGCACCACGAGGGGTACCACTCGGACCACTCGGACATGGTGCGGGGGCGGTCGCCGCGCGGACGGCGCGGCACGTCGAAGCCGCCCGAGGACCCGACGGACCCGACGCTGCTGCAGGACATCCCGAGCTGGCTGCGAAGCCTGAGGCTGCACAAGTACACGGATAATCTGAAGGACATGAAGTGGACGGACCTGGTGGAGCTGGACGACAAGCAGCTGGAGGAGAGGGGCGTCAATGCGCTGGGTGCGAGACGCAAGATGCTGAAGGTTTTTGAGCAGGTTCGGGGTAGGTCATCTTTTTTCACGGTGTGTGTTGATCCAGAGGGAGAGGTGTGCTGACTTATTGTGACAGAGGCGAGAAATGATGGCAAGCTGGGCTAGATGCCCTCTGCCAGTTTCGACACGACCATGATGATGAGGTGGTGAGGGTGATAGACGGGGGGATACGCACAAGGGGGGACGTGGAATGGCATGACATGGCATTTTTCTTTTTTGCTAGGGAGCATCGTTGCTCAACATACTTGCTTGCGAGGATACGGGCTGGTATGCTCTCTAGATCTTGAGGAGATGGGGGGAGTGACATCAACTCGGCGAGGCCGGGCTGAGATCACGTTGGTCAGGAGAGGGAGAGGGTGTGGGGGGGGTTTGCAACTCTTGGCTGGGGATTTAACTAGCTGGGCTTTTGATGATAACTTTGGAAGGGTGAGATTTTATGAGGGGATGGCGTTGGCGCCAATCTGGGTGTGATAATTCGCGATGAGACTTTTTCTTCTTGCTGCCTTGAACAAGTTGGGGAGGAGGTCAAGTGTGAAGTGTGTTTATACCAATGAAGCCGTGCTTCGTCTGGCCAGTTTCTCTGCACAGTAAGGAATCCCTACCCTGCCGCTCTGGGGCCCAAGGACGGCCGCATTCAATTATTTGACAATGGGGATTATAGGATGGAAGACAATGAATGCTGAGCTCCTTATAAGAATAAATAC
>Ga0247824_10001983_pt1 | contig 11432 bp, 5 predicted proteins | sample 13C_PalmiticAcid_FD_194412 | JGI IMG/M metagenome (GOLD analysis project Ga0247824, IMG submission 194412) | Soil microbial communities from agricultural site in Penn Yan, New York, United States - 13C_PalmiticAcid_Day48 | ecosystem: Environmental > Terrestrial > Soil > Agricultural land...
AGGCATCCCCGCCGTGACCATCGGCCGCGGCCCCGGCGCCCGCGCTCACGCCCTCGACGAGTGGACGATCGTCGACCCCGCGCAGGACGTCAAGGCCGTGCAGGTCGCGATGACGATGATTCTCGCGGTCGCGCAGTGAAGTTGCCGCTTGCCGTCCAGTCCGTTCGACTGGCTCCGACGATCCCGTTCTGGGGCATGCCTACCGGCAGTTCCTGCTCGTGATGCTGGCGGAGACCGCGGGTGCGTCAGGCAGCAGCCTGATAGCTTGGCGAGCCGCAGGAGGTTGGTCCAGGCACGCACCAGATGACGCGCGACGGAAGCGCGCCCGGCGTGCCGCCGGTAACGCGAGCGTTAGGCCCTGACTGATATTGCAGTGCAGAACAAACACGGACATATCAGTTACGTCAATCGCGCCGTGGCGGCGATTCTCGCGCTCGTCTGGGCCTGCGCCGGAGTTGCGGGACTCGTTGCTGCTTACGTCTACGGTCGTTGGCTGGTGGGTATCGCTGCTGTCTTCGCTCTTTGCTATGCGGTTCTTTGGGTTCGTGTCGTCGTCCGTGCGCGTTTGCTCAACTGGAGCGAAATTGCGAGGCCATGGCGCTGAGCGCAGGTGGCCTCAGGCGATCAATGTGCGGTCAACGGACGCGACCGTCGGCTTGCCGCTGAGCGCCATGGCGAGCGTGAGCTCTTCTCGAAGCAAGCCGAGTACATCGCGCACGCCTTCTTCGCCCGCTGCCGCCAACGCCCACAGATAGGGGCGCCCGATGCACACGGCGCGTGCGCCGAGGGCGAGGGCTTTCAGGACGTCGCTGCCGCGACGGACTCCGCCGTCCATGAGCACTTCGATTCGGCCGGCGACCGTGTCCGCCACTTCGGGCAGCGCCCGGATCGAGGCGACCGCGCCATCCAGCTGCCGGCCGCCGTGATTGGAGACGATGACGCCGTCCACACCGTTGTCGACGGCGAGGCGTGCGTCCTCGGCCGTCAGGATCCCCTTGATCAGCACCGGCAATCGCGTCTGCGCGCGCAGCCACGACACGGCGTCCCACGTGAGCGTCGCGTCGAAGAGGTCGTGCACGTAGGCGGAGAACGACGAGTGCGCGCCCCACCTGCCCGCATTCGACATGGCCGCCTCGAAGTTGCGCATCGAGATTCCCGCGGGGAGCGCGAAGTTGTTGCGCACGTCCCGGTAGCGGCGCCCGAGGAGCGGCGTGTCAACCGTCAGTACCAGCGCGCGATAACCGCACGCTTCGGCGCGGGCGACGAGCTCCTGCGTCATCGCGCGGTCCTTGTACACGTAGAGCTGGAACCACAGTCCGCCGCCGCAGGCGCCCGCGACGTCCTCGAGCGCGCACGTCGAAAGTGTGCTGCCGATCATGATCGTGCCCGACGCGCGCGCGGCGCGTGCCGCGGCGAGTTCACCTTCGGGGTGCGCGAGCCGATTGAACGCGGTCGGCGCCAGCATCACCGGAAACTCGATGGACTGACCGAGGATCGTGGTGCGCAGATCGACGTGGTTGACGTCGACGAGCACGCGCGGCCTGAGCGCGATCGTGTCGAACGCGCTCCGGTTCGCCGCCAGCGTCCGCTCGTCGCCGGATCCACCCGCGTAGTAGTCGTAGGCGGAGCGCTCCATGCGTTCCCGCGCGATGGCTTCGTATTCGTCGACGGTGAGGGGTTTCACGGGACGAGATTATTTCACGACCGGGACGGCCGTCCGCGGACGACGGACGACAGATTCCGAGGGTTACACGTCGAATCGCAGCGCCGTGGACGGATCGACACGCGCGGCGCGCGCTGCGGGCAGGTAGCTCGCGAGCAGCGCCGTTGCGCCGAGACCGAACGCCACGATGAGGTAGGTCACCCAGTCGAGCGCGCTTACGCCGTAGAGCATCGCCGACATGAGCCGCGTGAGCCCGGCAGCACCGGCGACGCCAAGCGCGATGCCGATCAGCGAGAGCACGAGCCCGTGCCTGAGGAAGAGCCCGCTGACATCTCGCTGCGCCGCGCCGAGCGCCATGCGGATCCCGATCTCGCGCGTGCGCTGCGTGACGATGTAGGAGATCACCCCGTAGATCCCCACGACACCGAGCAGCAGCGCCACGGCCGCCGCGATGCTCAGCATCACGAGGGCGAACGACGTCTGCGCCATCGATTCCGCCTGGATCTCGTCGAGCGTCTGCACGTTCGCGACCGGCAGGTTCGGATTGATCGACCACACCGCCTGCTGGATCTCTTTCAGCAGCGTCGGCGATCCAAAACGGTCGTTCCTGATCGCGTAACCCAGCGACCGCTGGACCTGCGTCTCTTCGCTCCACAGGTGTTCGGTGACGACCGGCCAGTACACGGTTGTCGTGGGCGGTCGCGTGACGCCGTCATCGTGATCGTTGCCGACCACGCCGACGACGGTACGCCAGGGGCTGCTTGGCGTATTGCGGATGCGCCGCCCGATCGCCTGCGCCGGATCCTTCCAGTACTCGCGCGCCAGGTTCTCGGAAATGACCCCCACTTTGGCTTTCGCGTAGCTGTCGTTCCAGTCGAGCGCGCGCCCCGCGAGCAGCCGGTTCCCCATCGTTTCGAAGTAGTTCGGGCCGATCCACTTGAACCGGCGCATTGCCGGGATGCGCCCTTCCGGCGTGGGCGCGTCTTCCACGAAGATCGGGTCGTTGCTGTCGTTGCCGTCCATGGTGATCGAGGAGCTCACGCCGACCGACCTGACACCCGGCACCTGAGCAATGCGCTGTGAAATCTGCTCGTGAAGGCGAGCGGTCTGGATCGGATCCTCGACCAGCGAATCCGGGATGGCGATGCGCAGTGTCAGCACTTCCTCCGGCTTCGTGAAGCCGGGATTCACCTTGCTCATCGCCTGGAACGTACGGACCATGAGACCTGAAGCGACCAGCAGCACGACGGCCAGCGCAATTTCCGCGACGACCAGCGTGTTGCGCGCGCGATGTCTCGCACGCCCGGCGCTCGACAGCCGGCCGCCTTCCTTCAGCGCGTTCGCCAGCTGCGGCCGCGCAAACTTCAGCACCGGCAGCAGCCCGAAGAGCAACCCGGCGATGATCGAGATGACGGCGGTGAACACCAGGACGGTCGGGTCGATGGTGATCTCTTCGACGCGCGGCAGACCGTCGGGCGCGATCGCACCGAGCGCGCGGATCCCTGCGTACGCGAGACCCAGCCCGACGAGCCCGCCGAGCACCGCGAGTGTCAGACTCTCCGACAACAGCTCCCACGAAATCCGGCGCCAGCTCGCGCCCAGCGCGGCGTGGATTGCGAGCTCCTGCTGCCGGCCTTCGGCGCGGACAAGAAAGAGATTCGCGACATTCGCGCAGGCGATCAGCAACACGAGGCCGACGGTGCCGAGCAGGATCCACAACGTCTGCCCGATGTCGCCGATCACGTCCTGCGAGAGTGGCCGCACCAGCGGACCGATCTTCGCATCGTCGAACATCTGCCGCGAGAAGCCGGGAGGGAGCCGGAAGCGCTCGACGGTGAGCGGGATCATCCGCGCGACGTCCGCATTCGCCTGTTCGATCGTGACGCCCGGCTTCAGGCGCGCGATCGCTTGATAACTGAAGTTTCCGACGTGGACTTCGGCGCGATTGAAGCGGAAGGGGAGAAGGACCTGCGGGTTGCGATCGAGGAAGCGGAACCCGGCGGGCAGGACGCCGATGATCTCGTATGGCTTGCCGTCGATCACGAGCGTGCGGCCCACGGCAGATGGATCGCTCCCGAACTTGCGCTGCCAATACGGGTTGGTCAGCATGACCCTGTCTGGTGCGCCAGGTGAATCATCTTCGCGCGTGAAGTCGCGGCCCAGCGCCGGCGGTACCCTGAGAATGTCGAGCGCGCCGTCGGTCACCGAGAGCGCCTGCACCCGCTCCGGTTCGCCCGTACCGGTGATCGAAACGGACGATCCCTTCCACAGCGCGAAATCTTCGAATGTGCGCGACTCGTCGCGATACACGAAATAGTTCGATGGCCCCTGATTCAACACCGGAATATTGATGCCGGGCGCCGTATGCCACACGCCGACGAGCCGCTCGGGTTCGTTGAATGGCAGTGGTTTCAGCAGGACGCCATTGACCACGCTGAAGATCGCGGTGTTTGCGCCAATGCCGATCGCCAGCGTGAGGATGGCGACGAGGGAAAACAGCGGGGTTCGAAGAAGCCGGCGCGCAATTCGCGTGAATCTGTTCTTAGCAAGGGCCATAACGAGAGGTTAGACGGCTGCGGCAGGGGCCAGGTTCTGCATGGCTCTGCTATTCTTCGCTGATGTCTGGTCGATCGGTTCTCATCTTGCTGCCGCTGGTGCTCCTGGTTGGATGCGCTCCGAAACGACCGCCACTGACGGGGCCATCCGCACCGGTGGACGCCCGCACAGTTCTGGTCCCGCGCCCCGTGAACGTTGAGCTCAGGGCGGGTGAGTTCGCGATCGCGCCATCCACGACCATCTACATAGACTCGGACCTCTTCGCGTCCAGCGCGCAGTTTCTCGCGCGTCACATCGGGCTCGCGCTCGGTGACCAGGCGCTGAAAGTCGAAATCAGCACAACGCCGCCCTCGGGTGGGATCGCCTTCCGGCGCAATCAGGCGTCCACAGGTCTGGGCGGGGAAGGCTACGCGATAGCTGTCCGACCCGAAGGCGCCGTGATCCAGGCGGAGACGGCTGCCGGCGCCTTCTATGCCGTTCAGACATTGAGGCAGCTGCTGCCCGCGCACTGGGAGTACGAAGCGATTCGGCCGCCGGAGAGCAAGGCACCGCCAACGCTGTTGCGCGCGGTCGACATCCGCGATCAGACGCGCTTCGGCTGGCGCGGCGCGATGCTCGACGTCGGACGGCACTTCCTCAGCGTTGACGAGGTCAAGCGCTACGTAGACCTCATGGCGTTGCACAAACTGAATCGCCTGCACCTGCATCTCGCTGACGACCAGGGCTGGCGCATCGAGATCAAGTCGTGGCCGAATCTGGCGGCACACGGCGGCAGCACGGAGGTGGATGGCGGACCCGGCGGCTTCTACACACAGGACCAGTTCCGCGAGATCGTCCGTTACGCGGCGGATCGCTTCATCACGATCGTGCCCGAGATCGACATGCCCGGGCATACGAACGCCGCGCTCGCGTCGTACCCGGAGCTCAACTGCGATGGCGTCGCGCGTCAGCTCTACACCGGGATCGAGGTGGGCTTCAGCGCTTTCTGCGTCGAGAAGGAGATCACCTACAAGTTCATCGATGACGTCGTTCGCGAGATCGGCGCGCTGACGCCGGGCCCGTACTTTCACATTGGCGGCGACGAGGTGAAAACGCTCAGAGCGGAGCAGTACAACGCCTTCGTCGAGCGCGTGCAGGCGATCGTGCAGTCCCACGGCAAGCAGATGATCGGCTGGGACGAGATCGCGCCCACGAAGCTGCTGCCGACGTCGATCGTCCAGCACTGGCGGCCAAAGACGACGCCGGCGGAAGCCGTGGCGAAGGGCGCGAAGGTGATCCTCTCGATCGCGGACCGCGCGTACCTGGACATGAAGTACGACGCGAGCACACCGATCGGTCTCATGTGGGCCGCCACCATCGACGTGAAATCTTCGTACGACTGGGATCCTGCGAAGGCAGCTTCCGGCGTGGGTGAGGAGGCGCTTCTCGGGGTCGAGGCACCGATCTGGTCCGAGACCGTGGCCAACATCCGCGACCTCGAGTTCCTCGCCTTCCCGCGCCTCGCCGCGATCGCCGAAGTGGGTTGGTCGCGCCAGGACGATCGCACGTGGAGCGATTTCCGCGTGCGCCTTGGGAATCAGGGTCCGCGCTGGACGGCGCTCGGAATCAACTTTTATCGTGCGCCGGAGATTCCATGGCGCTGACCTTCGATATCCGTGATGCGGGCCTGAAGGCCCGCGCTACTTTCTCAATACCTCAACGCAGAGAACGCAGGGGCCGCAGAGATGTTTGGGTTTTGATCCAGTTCAGGGCGCTCACATCTGAAAAATAAAAACCTCTGTGTTCTCGGCGTGCTCTGTGGTGAGTCTTTGACAAGTGCCGCTATTTTTTGCCGGGTCCGTACAACACGCGCCCGGGCCGGGCAGCCGTCATGCGACCGTTTTCGAACACCACCTCGCCGTTGACGATCACGTGTGAGAAGCCTTCTGCGTAGGAGTGCGGCTTCTCGAATGTCGCGGTGTCGCGCACGGTCGCGGGATCGAAGATCACCACGTCGGCTTTCATTCCCGCGTGCAGGATGCCGCGGTCTCCAATGCGCAGGCGCGCCGCCGGGAACGACGACATCTTCCGCACCGCTTCCTCGAGCGTGAGCACCTTCTTGTCGCGGACGTACACGCCGAGCACGCGCGCGAAGGTCCCGTAGCTGCGCGGATGCGGGTTGGCGCGGCCGAAGATCGGCACCTCTCCATCCGACCCGATCATCGTCGTCGGGTGCACGAGGATCCGGACGACGTCTTCGTCGCTCATGGCGTGGAAGATCCCCTGGCAGCCACCCTGCTCGACGAGCCACAACGTTGCATCCGCGGCGTTCTCGATCGTGGGTTCGAGGCCGCGCTGCTTCGTCAGGTCGGCGAGCGTCTTGCCGGCAAGCGAGGCATCGAAGCCACAGCTCGCGAACTGGACGTTCTTCGGGTCTCCACCGCCGCGCGCGTCGCGGATCGCGACGATCGTCTCTGCGCGGATCTTCGCGCGGGTGGCTGGATCCTTGAGTCGCCCGGCGGTTTCCTGACGCCCACCCTCGAGCGCCCACGCCGGCAGCAGCGCCGAGGCGACGCTCGTGCTCGACGCGGTATACGGGTACTGGTCGCTGGTCACGTCGACTCCGCGCGCGCGAGCCTCGTCGATGAGCCGCAGCGTCTCCACCGATCGTCCCCAGTTCGCCTTTCCGATCACTTTGTGATGTGTGACCTGCGTTGGCAGTCCGCCGCTCTCACCGATGGCGATCGTTTCCTTCACGCTGTCGAGCACGTGAATCGACTCTTCGCGCTGATGCGACTTGTGCATGCCGCCGTAGCGTGCCGCGGTTTTCGCCAGCTCGATCACCTCCGCTGTCGGCGTGAACGAGCCAGGCACGTAGAACAGCCCGGTGCTCAGGCCGAAGGCACCATCGAGCATCCCCTGTTCGACGAGTGCCTGCATCCTGCGGATCTCTTCCGGCGTCGCCTTGCGATCGACGTCACCGATCACCGCCGAGCGGACGGATCCATGGCCGATGAAGCTGCCGATGTTGACCGACTTACGCAGGGCGTCGAGCTTTTGCAGGAACGGCGCGAGCGGCACCGGCGAGCTGCCGTCGGGCCCTTCCATCAGCGTCGTCACGCCCTGGCGCACGTAGTTGTCGGCCGTGGGCACTTCGAAGATGCCGCGCCGCGCGTGGGTGTGGATGTCGATGAACCCGGGTGCGACCACTTTGCCGGCGGCATCGATCACCCGTGCCCCGCGGGGATCGATGCTCGGCGCGATCGCGGCGATGGAATCCCCACGGATCGCAATATCGCCCCGATACCAGGGAGCGCCGGTACCGTCCACGATGCGTGCGTTGCGGATCACGAGATCGTACGCCGCCTGTTGCGCCGACGCGACCGGCAGCAGGAGCACGCAAAAGACCGCATTCAGTAAGTGCTTCATTCCGTGAGATTTAATCACAACGGGGCCTGTCCCCAGGAACGCGAGGAACCGCCTATCCCGGGGACAGGCCCCGTGCCGCGGCGAACATCCCACGGGCGCGCGCGATGTCACCCGCGGTCGTTCCATCGGCGCGACGGAAACATGGATCCGCGCCATGCGCAAGGAACAACTGCACGATCTCGACAGCCACTTCCTCATCGTCGGGCAGAAAGAACAACGGCGTGCCGCCATCGTAACGGCTTTGCGCGAGTGAGGGGTCGGCGGCGAGCACCGCTCGCAGCCGATCGAGCTTCGCGCGGGGAACCAGCGTCCACACGTCTCGAGTGTAGGGCGTAAGGAGATCCACGAGCCGATCCCGCAGGCCGAAGTGCGCCCAGTAGATGGGCGTCGCGTCGTGCGCGCGATCGCGAGGGTCGATTTCGGCGCCGCGCGCGATGAGGAGCGACGTAACACGCGGCGCATCGTTGTACGCGGCCATGTGCAGAGCGCGCGTATTTCTGGGATCCGCAACATCAGGCGACATCCCGAGGTCCAGCAGGAGCTCGACGACGTCAACACGGTCCTGCTCGGCGGCGCTGAACAGCACTTCGGTACTGAGCAAATGGTCCGGGTTCTGAGTGCTGAGGGCGCGTGCCCGCTCGCGATCGAGGCTGAAACACGCGACGGCAAACTCGTCCTCGGTCGCCACCGTCGTACGCTCCGCGCCGTAGCGCGCGAGCAGTTCGGCGAACTCATGGCGGCCGCGGCGGACGGCCTGCGCGTACAAGGTGCCTTTCGGCGTACGGGCGTCGGCGGCGCGAGGCGGGTTCGGGTTCGCGCCGTGTCTAAGCGCCCACTCGGCTATGCGCAGGTAGTTACCATCCAGCGCGCGGCTCAGCAAGTACCATGCACCGCCACCGTATCCTCCCATGTCCAGCATTCGCCACCATGGGTCGGCCCAATCGGCATTGCGGCCGCGTTTGATCGACTCCTGGTAGATCATCTCGAGCAACCACACGAAGTCGTCCTCATCGAGGAGGCCGAACGAGGCGTGGCCGGCAAAGACGTTGTAGAGGATCTGCTGATCGTAGGGGTCGGCGCCGCGCTCGAGCAGCAGCGCGGCCAGCTCGCGCGCCCGTGGATGCACCGGTGCCTGCTCTTCACCTCTTCCCGCGATCGACGTGAGCGCGGTGTAGTGAATATCGACGTTGCCGCCAAGGTAGTACGCGTTCGGATCCGCGCCGCGATCGAGGAGCATGCGCGCGATTGCCACCGAGTTGTCGCTCCATGCGCCCGGCGCCGGAAACCGGGCATTGCACAGGTAGAGCAGCGGCGGCCAGTCACGCGGTCCACCGCTTTCCGAAACGGCGGACGGACGGGCAGTGATGATGCGTTCGACCTCGTCGATCTCCCCGCAAGTAACCGCGGTGTAAATGTTCGCGCGGGCCAGCTCGGGATGTCGCTCGAGCAGACGCGCCGCGGCATGTGAGTGGCGAAGACGATTCGAGCCGCCCACTCCCCAGTCGAGACACGCCATCCTGAGGAAGGCGGCCACACGTTCCTGAGGAGTGCGGGCGAGATGGCCACCGGTCGCGAGCTCGCCTCCATGCACAATGAGAATACGTACCGCCGCTGTCTTGTGTCCTGCCGTCGCCCACGCGAGCGGAGTTGCCGCCGGATCCGGGCACCACTTGCGCGGCGTCGAGCCCTTCGGAAGGTATTCACCAAACGGACGCCGCAGAGCGGCAGGATCCGTCTGCAGAATCTGCGGAATGCGATCGGGGCGATCGAAGTCGATCGCATCGAAGATGTCGATGTCTTCCTTCATCAGGCGATCGAACACCTCCTGCTTGCGCGCGTAGCTCGCCCATCCCGCGGGCGTCGCGCAGTACTTGCTGTCTCTGACGCGCGGATTCGCGCCATGCTTCAGCAGCGCTTCGACCGCACCGAGATTTCCACTGAATGCGGCGGCGTGGAGAGGCGTGTATCCGTGTGTGCTGTCTACCGCGGTCGCGGGGTCATCGTGAATATTGACCGACGCGCCGAGGCGGATCAATGTGTCCAGCACGTCGGCGGAACCGTCCGCAGCGGCGCGAACGATCAACGTCGCCCACCGCCCGCCTGGTTTCAGCGCGTCCGGATCCTCGCGCAGCAGCCTGTCCGCAGCCTCCGCGCGGTTCAGCGCGAGCGCAGAGGGCAGTGTCAGCGCCGCGCCTGCGTCCAGCAGCATCTGCACCATGTCACTGCGGCCACGCAGGGCTGCTTCGTCGAGCGGCGTCACACCGCTTGCGTCGAGCGCGTTCGGATCCGCGCCTAGCTCCAGCAGCCCTGCCAGAGCTCGCGGTTGATTCTTCACGACCGCGAGGTGCAGCACATGACGATGACGATTGACGCGGTCCATGGGCTGCTCGAGAGCGGCCGGTTTCTCGCGCGCGCGCTCGCGCAACGCGTCCACGTCGCCGGTGGCAACCGCGGAGAAGAGCGTGTGCGTCGCGCCGTGCGCGAGCAGGTATCGCACGAGCTCGTCGTTCATGGGAACGTCCGGAAAGCAGGTGGCCCAGCCGATGATGTCCAGCTGATGATCGTCGACCTCCCCCGCGCTCGTCTGGGCGCCGTGCTCCACGAGGAGCTTCACGACCGCGAGATCTCCGCGTTCGGCGGCGAAGTGCAGAGGAAACGCGTTGTCCCCTTCGTCGCGGATGTTCGCGTTCGCGCCGCGCTCGAGGAGCACGCGGACCACGGCCTCATGCTGGACGCCGAAGTGCAGCGCCGTCCTCAGACCCGTGTGTCCCTCCAGCGTGCCGCGCCCGTCGATGATCCCAGGATGGGCGTCGAGGATGCTGGCGACCGCTTCGGCGTTTCCTTTGCTCGCCGCAGTGAGCAACGCGTGGAGCGCCTGGCCGCCGGGCGATCCCTTCACTCGTGCGCTGGCGATGGCATCCCTGAGCGCACGCCATCCGTCCATGTCGTGCTCGCGCGCAAGCGCGAACTGCACGTCACGTAACGCTGGCGCCTCCGGCGCGTTCGGCCAGGCGCGCAGCAGCCGCTCGCGCGCGGCGGCGTCACCCGCGTGCAGCGCCTTCAGCCAGCTCTTGGCTTCCTTCCGCAGACGGTCGATGGATGTACGAGGAGTGACTTCGCGAACCACGAGACACCTTCTTTCCGTTCGTGCCCGAAGTCCGCTGAGTTGCGGGCCGGAAGAAGGTTCGTGCTGACGTGCGAACCCTGCTGGGTGGGAAGTTCCCTTGCCGCGGACAGGAGGCGTCCCAGGAACGCGCTATCCGCTACGGTGGCATAGCGCTGGTGTGGTGTCAACAAACGATCACTGTGCTCCCTATTGCTGTTGGTTCCTCGTTACGCGCGGCATCGGCGCTTTTCTTCGGGAGGCATCACTTACGTGGTTCACCCCATGGAACCGGCGTTGCTGCGATGGATCGTCAGGTCGCAAGCTTGCACGGTGTCAGGACCTAGGACACTCGCCCGGCTGGCGCCCGTGCTTACGGGCCGTCACGTTATCGCGAAGCTCCGGTAGTCGAAGGATCGCCTGTATGGCGAATCCTTGACCTCAACTTCGCAGTTACTCGACCGCCAACGCCGGGCCAAAACAGCCCCATCGTCTTGCTTCGGGTTCGAGCGGCAGTTCCCGAAACTGGTACGTCGCAGCACTCGACCGAGCCAGTCGGCGAGGGTCGCTCAAATCGTAGAGCCTCGCGTATGCCGCGTATCGTAACGGCGCCCCGACCGGAGCCACGAAAACGGAGGCGATTCGGTACCCGATCTCTTCAAGGTAACCGACGGTGAGCGATTGCTCGACGGCGCTGAGATG
>Ga0247824_10001984_pt1 | contig 11428 bp, 12 predicted proteins | sample 13C_PalmiticAcid_FD_194412 | JGI IMG/M metagenome (GOLD analysis project Ga0247824, IMG submission 194412) | Soil microbial communities from agricultural site in Penn Yan, New York, United States - 13C_PalmiticAcid_Day48 | ecosystem: Environmental > Terrestrial > Soil > Agricultural land...
ATGCGATGAATATGCCTGCATAGAGAGTAGTAGTAAAAAAAAAAATAAGAAAATGTAGGGAGACCGATACAGCGTCTGGCCAAAATGTCCTGAAAAGAAGGGAAGAAAAAAGGAGAAAGCCGCCTACCGCGCGATGTCCGTTCACCAGCATACCGCCGCAACCTCCTCGGCCAGCAACCCATCCGCCTCGACATCACACGGCGTCTCCGTCATCTCAGGGGGCCAACTCGGCAACATCAGAGCCGCAAACGCCTTGCCCTCCTTCGCTTCCATCTCCGCCTTGAGTATCCTCCCCGCCAGCTCCCACCTCTTCTCCAGCCTCGCCCTGCGCTCCGCAAACGCGCGTAGCAACACCTCCTCCTCGTTGGCGCAGACGACCGCGAGGTCCTCGATCTCCTCGGCCCGCCGGTCCACCAGGATGTCCATCTCCCTCTCGTGCCGCTCGACCAGCTCCTCCATGCTCTTGGCCTGCTTCTCCCGCAGCCCGTTGATCTGCGACTGGTGCCGCCGCTGCATGCCGTCGCGCACGCAGTACTGCTGGCGCAGCTGCTCCAGGTCGCGCTCCGTGACCTGCCGCTGGGGCATGGCGGTGCTGGCATCGCCGGGCGCGACCCCCGCGGCGGTCTTGCCGTTGCAGTAGTCCTCCATGTACTTGAGCTTGATGCGCACCTTCTTCTCCTTCTCCTCCAGGCCGGCCTGCAGCTCGATCTCGGCCATGACCTGGCGGTCGTCGAGGTGCTGCTCCGTCTTGGCGTGCCGGTCGCGCATCTTGTCGATGATGTCCGAGAAGCGCTCGACCAGGGCAAGCTTCTTGTTGGCTTGCCGGACGGCCATCGTCTCCTTTGTCTTCTGCTCGTAGGCGACGAACCGCGCCATCTCGGCGTCTTGCTGTTCCCTCAGCGCCTTGAATTCGCTGCTCTCCGCCGTCCTCTTCTCCGCCTCTTGTTTAGCTGTCTCCTCCGCCTCGGCGGCTTTTTCTTGTGCGAGCTTCTCGGCCTCGAGCTCCGCCAGCCGCGCCTCCTCTTCGGCCCGCCGGCGCTCGAGCTCCTCCTCGCCATTACAAAAGTTGGGACACCCGAGGACGGGGTCCCAGACGGCGCCGCATATGTAGCAGAACTGGGCCTTGCACCGGCAGGTGATGTGGGTGCAGCCCTGCGCCAGCTCGACCAGCGACCGGCACTTGTAGCAGCGGCGCCAGCCGGAGCGCTCGCCCATCTTGAGCACGGCATCGCTCTCGTGGTCTTCGGGGCAGTCCTGCCCGGCTTGGTGGGCGCTCCGCTTGCACATGACGCAGACGCGCGTCCGGCAGTGCTTGCAGATGGCCTCGAAGGGTTGTTTTGGGTCGGACTTGTCCGCCGGCGGGATGAACTCGCCGCAGTTTGTGTTGGGGCAGAAGATGCGCGTCTCCCAGGGGGTGCTGAACTGCACTACTGCTTTGAGAAACAAGTGTTGCTTCTCTCGAGGGAGGACCAGTTTGATGATTGCGCTCGGGATCGGCTGCGTGCAACACCTCGGCGGCATCTTGGATTCGTCCGTGATCGACTGGTCAACCATGATGGCCAGACAGTCGCGACAGTAACAGTGGCCGCATGGTAGCGTGTGCAGAGCAGTGCTGCCGGCGGTAAAGTCTTCCCGACAGCAGATGCAGGGCCTAGGGGTGCGTCAGGCATGTGCTCCTACATTTCCGCACGTTGCGCGGGGACTCACATGGGCAGGTTTGGGCTCGGCCTCCTCCTCATGAGCTTGGCTGCTATGCTCCGGGTAAAACCCCGGACCCCTCTTCTTGAGTTCGACTTGACGACGACGCCGGTGGACCACTCGCCGTTGTCGTGGTTGGGCCGCAGGAACTTGGACTGGTCCAGCGCAGGGTCGACTTGGCTGATGTACCGGTCGTACTGAGAAAAGCTGAGACTCCTGGACCTCCTCCTCGACGAACCGTCTGTCGGTCGCGCCGGGTTTTCGATCGCATGATCTGATGTCGGCGATCCCTCCTCGGTGTCTGCCGTCCCGTCTGAACCCGCAGACATCAGTCGGGCAGGCTGCGCATCGGAATGTGTATCGGCACTCTCGCCGCCCCGTGTCTCTTGCTCTTGCAGGTTGGATCCTGCTGATGGTGGCAGCTCGATCCCCAGTGCGGCTGCTTTTAACATCAATTCCTGCTCGACATCTGCCTCGGTCGTACCGTCGGGTCGGGCCAAGACCTCGTGGACATAGTCATCCTCTCGAAGCTCGGGCGGGTCGACCTGGCCATCGATCGGGTCGGCCAGCAGCAGCGAGTGTCGAGCCATGGTGGGACGCAACGGTGACGGACGCCACCTGATCGACGGTCGAGCTCAAGGCAGAGGGAGCGACTCTTAGGCCGTCAAGAGTGTGTGCGTCGCAAGGCTGGCGGACATGGCATGGGTCAAGCCCGATGGTGTTGGGGTACGGATGTAGTCATAAGGCATGCGGTCAGGCAAGTGGACGAGGGTGTGGATGGTATCGTGGGATTGCGGGTTCGCTTGCGTCGAGATGGGGCATGGGGGGCCCGACCGGGCTCTGGAGCGGGCAGTCTTGGCTGATCTCGCCAAGGCGGCAGCTGCCCTGGGCTCCACAAAGTGACGCGAACCCGGCCCGAAGAGCTTAAGACTCAGTGGGGGGCCGAGAGCAGGACGACGGATGGCCAGACACCAGAGGGTGCGGAGGGTCGGAGGGAAAACAGCAGCCGTGTTGGTGTCTGACTGAGACGAGATTCGGATCGGGGCTAGGCACGACACGGGATCTGCCTGTGTCACTCAGATGTGCGGAGGCTTGGTGAATGGAAGCCTGACCGGTCGGAGACGTGCGGGTGCATGCGGATGCGAGCGGAAGCTGCGACAAGCTCTGGCTGTCCTTGGCTGTGAAATGCTTGTCCTGGGCTGGGGTACACTGGGCTCCTGTAATTGCAAGTCCACCATGCTCGTACGAGCAGTCGTACGAGCAATATTCTCAGCCCAGGCGGAGCAGCGGGACTTGATGAATGCAAAAAAAATAATCGAGGAGCGGAAAGACACCGCGTTGTTGAGAGGCGCCAGGGCAAAAAAAGAGAAGCAGCTCAGTTGGAGCTGCTTGTTTGCTGCTGCACCAACGACGCCACATCTGCTTGCAGCCCTGTGGGACTGCCGTAACGCCCCCGTCTCCCGATATGCAGCTCTGCACAGTGCACAGGCCCCAGCAACTGAGATCCAACCCAGTTGAATCCCGATCCCCACCGGGTTTCAAAAAAGAGCAGCGGGGACGGGTTGGGGATGGATGGGGCTGGATGGGCTGCTGAGACAGCATCTGTGAGCATCTCGCCCGCGATCTGGAGCGATCTCAAAGGCGATCATGATGCCGACATCCCCAATCTCTTCGCGATTCTGTCAATGAATCACCGGTGGAGTCGTCCCAGCTTTCGAAACGATCGGCCACGGCTGTCAGACCACCGAGCTGCGTCATTGGTCTGTTCTCACCCTATGTTCCGCCACAAGACGACACCCTGCAGGCGACCCGGCGGGTTGGCGCCTGGCGAGCCTGGTGGGTTGGGGATGCAAATGTGACAATACACAAGTTGGTCGTGGGTGATTGCTGCAGATGGAATTGCGATCATCCCCAGCTACAGACAGGGCCGTACAATGCTACGGTGCAGCATCTTGGATTTGTCTCAAATCTGCAACTCTTTGGCATCTCACAGCCGTCCCGTCAGCCAAACTTGCGCAGAGCCTGGTAAATAAAGTGACTCTCACCTCACCCCTTGCATGCCGTCACAAACAGAGCTTCTGTCGGTTTGATAGGGATCTGCCTTGCTTTCTGACTCGCCTTCGCCTCATCCGAGATCATCCCTCCCGCCCAGGCGCTCACCAGCTCCGTGATGAGAGAAATATCACTTGGGGGCCCGTCGAACAAGGGCCAACGGGGAGGCGTTGTCCGTGCAGGGGGCTCTGATTCACGGAGAGATCCTGCAAAGCCGAGAGGAATCGGGGGCGGCTGCCCATTTGCTGCGGGTTGTCTGCGCCGCCTGTCCTCGGTGGCTTGCGATTTCCAGCCCGACGGGTCTGCAATGTCAACGAGCGCCTCGCGCAGTTGGGGCGCTCGGCTAACGACCGTTATTTGTCACCAAGAAGCAACAAAACGCCAATCGTCACCGGACCCCCGTCAAACAAGCTCCCACCTCGCCAACCAGCCCACACTCTCACCCGCGTTCCTCACGATGCAGAGCTTGCCTTCTCTGGGACCCGCCTCCCGGATCGTCTCGAGTGCCTTCTCCGCCGCGATGGAGCCAATCGCCGTGCCCTTGCCCTCGCTCAGACTGAACGCGCCCGTGGTGACGAAACCAAGGAGGTCCTCCTCATCCGGGCACAGCGGGTGGCCACCAACATCCACCTCGTTGACAGCCGGCTTTGGGTAGGGAAGCTCTGTCGCGACTAGTGATTGCGCCAGGAGCCTTTTGCGCGTATCCATACCGACCTGGGGTGCCAGGTGTGGGGGCGCACCCAATCGGGACGTCTTACCCTGACCCATGTTGGGCCTGGGAACTCTCCGAAGCCACTGATCTCTCAGGTCTAAAGGCAGGGACGCTGTGCTGGTCGAGGTTGGGTCTGTTGCGAGGACTTCGGCGTCTGCAGAAGCAGATGGCTCGGCGATCCTTGGTTTCCGGCGCGGCAGCCGGTAGATCCTGGCGCAAATGTTTGCGACGCCTCTTGTGACGAAGCTTAAATTGATTGTGATGACGGAGTTCGCGGGTGGCTTGCCCGAATTCGATGGGTCGAGCAGCGAGGCGTAAGACGCCCTCGACAGTTGTTGAATTAGCCCCAACGATGTTTCTGTGGTGGTCGCGGGAACCTCTGCGGCCTCGGGCCCTACCGACCTTCCCGGAGGATCAGTCTCCATCTGCTCGGCCGCATCCGTGATCGACGAGTCGATCGCTCGGGGGGTTGAGGAACCGTCTGCCCGGAGGAGGGCAAACAAATGCTCGAAATCGCATGCCAAGCCGTCTCCGATCTCACCCTTGCGCCCAGCACCCAGGTCGAGCGACTTCCACTCAATCCTCTTGCCCTTTGGGCGACGATCCCAATCCCGTTTTCTCTTGACCCGCTGCTCCAACTCCCAGGCAAGGCCCGCGTTAGTCGCCGGAAAATCCGCCGGGAACCACGGGGCGCCCTGCTCGAATGCGATTTGTCTCTGCTCATTCAAACCCCCAAGCCGAGGGTTGCCGCCGATCGAGAGGGGATAGTGCATGAGAGTATGCCAGAGAGGCAAGATGCACTTCCACGGCGCCAGTAATGTCCACGTTCCTTGCGCTTGCCCGTCGGTAGCTGGTCTGGAGGCGAGGAGCATGACCGGGATCGGGGGATCGGCGGCGGTGACCTGAAGCCGTTCCCCGGGCGCATTCGCCCCCTTGCGCCGGTTTATGGCCTTCTGAGACGGCAATCTCGAGGCTTGAAATCGGCTGTCCCGGCTGAAGATACCAAACGACGTCAGCCCTTCCTCGACGGGCCATTTGGTGAGGAGCTCGAGGAGAGGCGCATCTGCACTCCCACTGGGAATGTTGACCCTCTTGGGGGGATAATCCAGCCGAGGGTCTTTTGCGGAAAAGGCGAGAAGCGCATCTTTGGGCAGAGATGAGGGGTTTGCGACGCCGGCCAGGGAGGTAAAGATTCGGCTGTGCTGCTCCTCGCTGCCCGGCTTGTCGTAGTATGGCTGAAGAATGCCCAGCAAAGCCTCGGTCGAATTTGGACCAGTGAGTTCGATGCTGCCAATCTCGAAACGCAAATCCTCGAGATGAACTTGTGGAGTCTGCATTTTGGCAACTTTGCGGAGCTCCTCGAATAACTCGAGGAAGCAGGAGGGGTGGGTACGAATCAATAGCTGTCTCTGCAGCCTCTTGGGGTTCCTCGAGTCTGCCGTATCGTCGCTGTGAGCGGGCGCTTGGGGATTCCAGACAATAGTCGCAGGTCCAATATCGCGCCTTGAATCGGCAACTTGCTTGCTGAGGATGCCAGACCACTTCCGAACGCCCGCCCGCCACTTCTGTCCTCGGGCTCCCCAGAGGCTTGGTTGAGACAGCCCGAGGGCGACCAAGACTCGCTCAACTCTGTCCTCGGGCCCGTACAGGCCGATGGTGCTCACGTAGCTCATATCCCAGACCACAACGCCCTTTTGGCCGGCGGCGCGGTGGGTTGGCCGGTAGCATTTCTCGGTCGGGGTGAGCGGGACGGCGAAGCGCCAGAGCGGCTTACTCGGCTCCGTCATCGTGGCCCGTTTGGCATGCCAGAGGTGTGTCGGCAACCATGTTTTGTTCAACTGCCTCTTTCTAAACTTTGACTCGGCCTTGGGCGGCTCGTTCAGCATGTCGCGTCGAATCTTTGGCCGCGGCGGCCGCGTCTGCACCGTTGGCTTCGGTCCTCCTTCGGCTGTTGAGATCCCCTCGGTGGCGGCCTTCTTTAGAAGCTCCTTCTTCTTCCTCGCGGCCAGAATGCCGAGTTTCTTGGCCGTTTCGGCGCGGATGCGGGCTCGGGTGGTGCGAGGGCGGCGCTTTCTGGACTCGACGGTCGGGGTGTTGTCCTCAAGCATTTCCCTTCGTGCCCGCTCGCGTAGCTTCTTGGGCACTCTCTTGACATTGTGACTGGCGGTCCTCCTCCGCATGGCGCGGGGCACCTGCTGGAAGACGCGGGTTGCGTTGGCAGCCTTGCATTTGCGCATGCTGTTCTCGAGGGCCTTGATCTCGAACTCGCGGGCATTGAGGAATTTCTGCATGTCGAGCTTGCCATCGTCGAGAGCTGCGTCCGATGGTTGTGTGCGAATGTTGCGGGCATCTTGGAACTTGACGCGTTTCGCAGAGCGCGAGTTCGTGATCGTCGGTCGTCCATCCTGCGGTCGAGATGCGTTGTTGTTGTCTCTGGTCACCGTGGGGGGGTCTTTCCGCTTCCGGGCCTCCGTCCCCTTAGCAGGGGGCAGAGATCGTTTGCCATCCATGTGGCCAACATGGGAGTCGGGTAGGGCAAGTCGATGTTCGATGTCGTTCTGCAGTCGACGTCGAGGGTTTGTTGAAAGGGCCAGGGGCAGGCAGAGAGGGACCTCCAATTCTCCATCGCTCAATGAAATCAATTGAATTTTGGAGCTCTTATCTTATCGCCTTGCCCCACCGATCAAGCCCCCTACGACCGTGCCTCTGGGTTGGTTCTTGGCATTTTACAGGGCAGCCAACAGCCCAAAGTGAGTTTCACATCACTCATGGATCCGAAGACACGGACACATCAACTCACCTGGAAGTCTCGGAGGACTGCGAAATCCACAGCCTTTAACAACTGAAGAGTCTCGTCAAAGCCGACTCTTGTACTATTTCCGCAAGACTCGTCGGAACCCCGGATGAGCCTTGCCTCTCGGAAGTCGCGGCAAGAACTTTGATGAAAGTCCCCGCATTCGGGGAAGAGGCCTAGATCCCCGAGATCTCCAAGGTGGTGGATCTGGCAGCCATCCCCTTCCATCCCGCTGCTTCGGGAGACATCCAATCCCCTAGACTGGATGTGCACGCGCAGACGAGACAAGCTTTGTCCCGGGTTGTGCTCGCTTGGTATCCCGCATCGAGCCCGCGTTGGCAGCGTCCGAGAGTCCCGCTTCGGCGCTATTTGCACCGCCCTGCAGGTACGAAGCGTTGTACCCCGTATTACCGTTACCTGCTTGAGCCTGCGAGCCTCCCGTCTCCATCTGATTCATCTGGAGGTCGGCAACGGTTCTTGGCACGCCGACGTCAGCCTCTGCCCCTTCTCTGCCTTTTGACAAACCTGGAAAAAAGGAAACGGCAAGCTACCCCGAATCCGGTTCTGGCTGCCGGCTGGAGGAATGAGCCTGTCCCAATAGACTGCTTCGTGTCTGCGCGCGCGCGAGAGCATGGCGTCCCTCAGTAAGCCTGACTCGCCGTCCCCTTTCTTTCCCCTTTTCTTTTATCTCAAGTCCCCAGCTTTGATTCCCCCATCCCCGCTGCGCAGTTGCTCCTCCCCGGGACTCCCTGCTTTGTTACACCTCTGCGGCTCAATTGTCTCAGCCACTGCTTTGGCCAAGTGAGATTTCGCTGCTCCTCCGGACATCATGTTCTTTTTGGTCTACGGGGACTTCGCACTTCGTATTCTGCACTGAGCGGCTCTACGGCTCTACGGCGGCTCTACGTCACTATGGGGTCCAGCTGCTCCGTGTGAACGCATCATCATCGACGCTGCCCATCGAGTCCTGTCATTGCCGCCCGTCTCCTGGACCCTGCGCTAATATGCAGTTCCTCCCCTTAGTCAACAAGGCTCGAAAGGTCTGGCCGTTCCCTGTCCACAATCTCACCCCACATGTTGAAAGCTGACATACGACGCCGGCAGCCCAAGTTCGATGTCCATCTCAAGGCAAGTAGTCTCAGTAGTCTGAGTAGTCTCAGCAGTACAAGTAACTCCAAACCATCTTGCTAACACCGAGGCAGATATCCGACCTCAACAATGTACCACTCGTCTCGGGCGTGTCCATGATCAAATGGCATCTCCCGCATAGCATACACGGAGAGCATCGGGGACGGACCCAGAAATGCCCCATCCTCAACCACAGGGTCGAGTACAACTACTCCAAGGTCGTCCCCGTGCGCATCGGCATCGACCGTAACAACAACCTGTGCGAATGCCTCATCGAGTTTGAGGTTGTGCAGGAGTTCAGTGCCGGCGGGCTCGCCGGGGCAGCCGGGCGAGACGAAAAAATCACACTCGGCACCATCCGTCTCAACCTCAGCGAGTATGTCGAGGAGAGTGAAGGGGTCTTGCGCGATGGCAACACTGCCAATGCCATCAAGGAGGCGCTCACCTCGCCCGCCCAAAAGTCGGGCCACCACCGCAAGCGCAGCTCGCTGAGCAATGTCGTTCCCTCCGTGGCCGAGGCGAGCCCTCGGTCGTCCCACGACAGCGAACGCCCGGCATCAGACGTCCAGGACGGCGTGGTCCGGCGCTACCTCATGCAGGAGAGCAAGATCAACTCCACGCTCAAAATCAGCATCCTGATGGTGCAAGTTGACGGCGAGCGCAACTTTGTCGCCCCCCCGCCAAAATCCGCCCACGTGTTTGGTGGCATTGTCGGGTTTGTGGCCTGTGAGAACTTCGAGCCCGTCGACGCAGACGCGACCACCCCAGGCCACGCACCGTCCTCCTTCACCGGCAAGTCACGCGACATGTTTGAGGTGCAAGACATGTACCGCCGGGCTCTTGCCGCCAGCTGGGCAAGCCAGCCCGGCGAGCTGCCCGCCGATCGGTGCATCGAAGACCTCTTTGCCGGCGGTGAGGGCTTTGCCGTCGCATCAAAATCCCACGGGCACGGACACGGACACGGACGCGGACATTCACGGCTCCATCCCGCCGCCGCCATCCACGGCAGAGGAGGGTCCGGCACAGACAACACTTCGCCCAACCGCAGGAGGAACCTTCGACAAGACGACAGTGGCTCGGTCTCGGACGACGAAGAGAACGGCGACATGATGGGGACGCTCCGGCCCCGCGACCTGGCACGGCTCCGGCATCACCTGCGCGACCAGAGCGTCGTGAGCGATCGGAGCACCGCCACGGTGCTTGGGGGCGAGCGGGACCTCGACCGCGAGTCGAGCCGCGGCATTGGGCTGGCCGTCAATGGATCGTTGCGGGAACCATTCCCGTCTTTCCCGGCGTTTCATCATCGCCGCGAGGAGAGCAAGATTACTCATGACGGCGGTGGGCTACGGAGTCGCAGCTCCAGCTTGGTCAGCCTGGCAACTACGATGGGTAGTGAGCGTGATAGGGGCAGGGAGGGATTCAAGCGGGCGAGAGAGGTGGACGAGTTCGATATCCGGGATGATCTAGTCGCCTGGACCATTCCAGCGACTCGGTTGTAGGAGAGTGGGGTGTTGAGTCAGCGAGGAGTTCGGTCGGTCTGGGTAGGTAGTTGTTGGTCCCGCTCGGCGTTTAAGGTTGATTCTGTGGCATGGCTATCTGATTGTGACGAGCAACTTGTCGTTGTTCACAAATTCATCTTGTTGGTTTGCTGTCTTTGGGAACCGCGCAATCCGTCTCTGGTGATATCAACTGCTGTCTCCACTGTCTGCCGGCCATTCAAGTAGCCATCCAACACCTCGCCCGTTCTGGCCATCTCCGGACGTCCTGCCGATTACGTCGCCTTCCGAGACAGAACGCCATAGGGCCGGACCCGGTGACCCCGCCCCTGCTCCCTTTGCGCGGCCAGCTCGCCAAAAGAGGACCGTGTTCTTCCAAAGATGTCTTTCATCACCTGAAGTTATCACTACAGTGGACTTGCTTGGTGCCGAGATGTCGTTGAACGTCGTTCCCACGCCGTATCCCTTCTGAACAACGCTCAAGGGACTGTGTTGACTTTAGCCCGTAATAGGCAATGGAGAACAATGACTTGTATCCCAAGCTAGAGCCATCTCTTGCTCGCCTTGAATGCTCCCCCCCTGGCAGTGCGAGTGCTGTTGCCTCTTCCGCCCACGAGTCGAGCGTTGAAAGTGACCCCGGTCCTTCGAGCCCCGTTCACCAGCTTCCCAACAGTCTCGCACTCTTCCCTCATTTTCTTCCTTCTCGTCACTCATCTCGCAGAGAAGACCAAAACAGCGATCTTCCTCCCGACTTCTCTCCAAGCAAGTACTCGACCAACCAGACCAAGCTCTCCCTCTCAACGTGAGTCCCATCACTCGTACCAACGCGACCCTTCTCTTCCCACTCAGCATCCTGGCCCTCTTGTCTTCCTGTCGAACTCGGACCAAACAAATCGTCGTCTTCCGCTCTTCCTCGTCTTTCTTCCACCAGACCGATCCCCCGACCAAACAAAATCTCCATCACTTGTGTGCCCCACGGGCAGTCTTCTTTGCAAAGTTTCCCCCAGACAAACCAAAACCGTCTCACCAGTTTCTCTCCCAACCAGACCATCACTGACCACCAAGAACTTTTTCTCGCGTTCTCCTCTCCAGACCACCACCAACCTGACCACGGATTCTTTCTCTCCTCTCGCGCCAAACCACCGCGCCCATCACTTGACGAGCCGACGAGACCTCCCTCCCACATTCTTCCAACCCGACCATCTGTCAACCAGACAGAAAAAGAAACCCTTCTCTCTCTCTCTCTCGACGTAAGTCCATCCCACCCCCTCCAGACCAGACAAAACAGAAAGAAAAAACCTATTCTCTTCCTTCCTTTCCCTCCCGATTCCTTCCCAAACACACCCCATCCATCCCAGCCCGACCGACCGACCGACCAACCACACCCCATCCATCCCAACCGCTAACACAACCTCCACAGTAAAATAAAATAAAACATTAAAATGAGCAATGTCCCCACCGACCTGACCGCCTTCGCGGCCAACCTCGCCGCCCTCGTCGCTCTCGCCGGCCCCCCTGGCGTCGGTGGTGACCAGCCCGCGCCCGCCC
>Ga0247824_10001985_pt1 | contig 11425 bp, 10 predicted proteins | sample 13C_PalmiticAcid_FD_194412 | JGI IMG/M metagenome (GOLD analysis project Ga0247824, IMG submission 194412) | Soil microbial communities from agricultural site in Penn Yan, New York, United States - 13C_PalmiticAcid_Day48 | ecosystem: Environmental > Terrestrial > Soil > Agricultural land...
CTTGCACATTAGTTTATACCCTATCCGCACCGACCATGCGGTCAATTTTATCCCGTTTTTTCTGCTATGTACACATAGTAGATAAAGCACAAGGGATATACCCTATCCGCACCAAAAAGGCGGTCAAATTTTATCCCGCCTTTTTCTGCTACATAGAGATAGTGGAATAGGCACAGGATAGTGCCGACATGGCTGATAAAAACCTAGAGCCAACCACAAAAACGTCCCGGTAGTGACCTGAGTATCTAACTGCTCTGTTGTTTGCAAGGCGCAATGGCTCTGTCCAAGGATACGCTCGTCATGAATGAAGAATGAACCGACAACTGCTCTCCACAACATATGGATGAAAAAGACTTTGACCACATCATGAGCAAAATAGCTCACAAAGATCATCAGTGCAGTCGCATGTCTCCCACAGTCCTTCTCTTCCTTCTCGTTCCTTCTCCTCTTTCTCGTTCCTTCTCCTTCCCCCCTCCTCTCCCTTTCACTTTCACTTTCGTTCCAACTTTCCTTTTCGCCAGCTTCCAACTCATTGTCGTTTCGCTCCTCAACCACTCTTGCATCACCACTGCCACCTCACCTCTCCCTCAGCGCCACACCAAGAACAACACGTTTTGTCTCTGGCTACCAACCTACAAACTATGAGACGATCCGTTCGCCTGGCCTCAAAGGCCACTGTCGCCGCGACCAATCCTACCCCTGTGGTGAAGGAGGAAACCGTGTCTGAAGCCAAAGGTGCTCCCAAGAATCAAACCAAGACGCCGTCAAAAGCCAAGAACACGCCTGCGGCCACGAACAAGACCGAAATCAAGAACAACGCCAAGTCGGGAGCCAAGAAGGCCGGGGTCAAGACTATCACGACGACCACCACAACTGGTGGAAAGACCACGACCACGACCAAGGCCAAGACCAAGACCACGATCAAAACCGCGGCAAAATCGACAGCCACCGCCCCTTCGAAGAAACGGAAGGCAGCCGCTGAGGATGATAACGAGAAGGTCAACTTGGGCGGAGATGGAGCTACGCCTAAGAAACGGTCGCGTATAACCAAGAAACCTGACGCTACTGCCGAGGCAGAGGATCATGACATGAAACAAGCTGACTCAACCACGGGGACAGATCCTTCGACGCAGGAAAAGAAAACGAAAGCAACCAGAAAAAAGAGATCAGTTCAGAAGGCAACTGAGGATGATGTGGATGAAGGATCAGGACAAGGGGACACCGCTCCAAAGCCGAAACGGGCTCAAACAAAATCGACCAAGGCCAAAGGGAAGATGGTGGACAATGCGGTTGCTGTAGCATATCAGCCTCCTGTCATCAATCCCTCGGACCCTTGCCAAGTCCTCCCGACAGAACTCTGGCATCAGATCTTGTCCCTGTTGCCTCTCTCCAAGGTGGCGGGGCTATCCATGGTGTCGAAAACATGGCTTGATGGAACGCGTACCTACCCTGTATGGAAATCCATCTGTGAAGCTCTAAAGCTTGGCGAGCCCAAGCTCAAGTACCGATCCTACATGGCGATGGTGTGCGTACGGTCATTCTTCATTTGTGACAAGTGTCACTCATCATCAAATGGCCGTGGCAACGCGTCCGAGATCCCATTGCCTGTGGCCGACAAGGACGATGATGATTTCGTTTGGATGTTGTGTCATGCTTGTCGACTGGAGTACTATGATCGATATCCAGAGAACGTCCGAGAGGCCAAAGTTCAACACGATTGGCAGATGAAGAGGATCACCAAAACCAATGCTCAAGGCATCTATCATCTGTCCGATGAAGATATGTACGGCTTGTACTTTCAGGAGAGACGAAACCCGCATTACCGCAATGCATATCCGATGAAACTCTATGACCGGTACGAAGTCCAGGAAAGGGCACTACAGGTGCATGCAGGTTGGGTAGGCGTGGACGCTTTCACGAACGGCATTGCGAAAAAGCGTAGCGCAGCATTCAAAGCCAGACAGGCGGGGCTCAAGACAAAGGTCCTCAAGAAGCCTCAAAAGGAGAAGGATGTCCAACAGCAGCAGCTGGTGGAGGGGCAGGAACAGTCATCGTCCCAGTCCAATGCAGATGGCCAGGCTCAAGTTCAGGCGAGCAGCGAGGACCAACAGAGGCAGGAGGGGATATGTGGTTCCACGCTTCCACAAACGCAAGTACTCCTACTCCCGGTGGTGGAGAAGGCACGAATGGTAGCGGATGACTCTGGCCCTGCTTGCCTGAGTCAGGCCCTGCCACAGGAATCAGTCAAGGTGGCGTGAAAACCCTTGGACCACCAATGACCACCGGAGCTGAAGCCATTCATCACCACTTGCTGGTTTTTTTTTTTTTTTTTTTTTTTTTTTTGCTTACCATCCGTTGTTCTGCCACTTGCTGTTCGCGTTGCCTACAGCACCCTGTACAGTTTGCTCCTCTCTCCTCCCTCCCTTTCTTGCTTTCTTCAGTTTCTGGCACATTGAATATTCATACGACCTGTTCTGTATTCGATACTTGGATTCTGCAGACAATCAATGAAGTGACAAAAAGTGAAAACTGAAGATCACACATGTGGACAATACATAGGCATTCATTTCACTTTGCTTAGTACTAACTATCGAACAAGAGACCCAACCGTCATCTCAAGCAGATCACTGCGCAGGTCCACGACGACCGTGCACCGCATTGTCACCTTGTTGGTGTTGATGGGTGGTATGGTATGGGTGGGGATCTGCTCTCGACTTGCGTCTGCCCGAACTCAACTTTTGTGAGATACGATGGAACAGTGACCCTTCATGGTCCTTGTGGTGGTCAGATGCGCCCGATTCCTCTTCAGAAGGACCAGCAGTACCGGCAGCGCCAGTAGCTATATCTGCCGTGTCTCCATGATCAATTTCGCCGCGGTTATCGTCACCGTATTCTTGAGTCAAGCGCGTTTTCTTGACCCCAGATACTTGATCACCTGCATGGGTAATGGGTTGAGACTTCTCATGACCTTCTGCCGGTACCATACCTTTGTGGATCGCAGGTTCAGTCGTGGTCTGATGTCGGTACTGGCTTTGATAGGGTTGATGATCGACCACTTGACTTGTGTCTCCACCAGTGGCCCTGGCTGTCGTAGATCCCCACTTTGGGTTGCGGAGAGGGTCCGTGGTCGTGTCGACCGGACGAGCCGCAGAGATAGGTGCGTGCTGCTCACGAGGTACAGTCTTGTTATCCATCGTTGGGGCAGCCGTGGAGGTGGTGGCTCCCATGGACGGCGCCGAAGGAACAGTTGTCACCAAAGGCTTTTTCCTGGCTGGTTCACCTTCCAGATCTTTGTCCCTCATAGCTTCATCTTGCTGCATCTGCTGAGGCCAGACTGTCTCAGGCATGGTCGTTCCAGTGAGATTCGACTTGTGAGCTGCAGCATATGCCTGGGCAGGTGTCAGGTCACCTAGGGTGTCTTTGATCTCACTCTCTTCTTCTTCTTCAAGATTCTTGCCAGTCTCAGAACCATATCCGTGATGGTGACTATGATCATGGCCATGCTGAACTCTGACTGGAATGACTCCAACAGGCTTCTTGACCTTGTTGTCAGCAAATTCATTTGCAACAGGATCGAATGATGCGGCCGAGGCCAGGTATGTAGCAGCAGTGGGAGCTGCCACATTGCGAAGCTGCTGTTGGTGGTGATCATGGTGGTGGTCGTTGTTCAGGGGATGAAGCGGGTGTAGGTCGTAGTAGCCTTCATGCTGGACTTTTTGCTGACCTTGATGAGAGTGGTGATCACCAGCATTCATGATAACGACTTTGTCCGGCTTGACTCCCATGGCAGCTGCGGCCATCAGCGGGGCAGCTTCACTGACGGCAATGTGGGTTGTGCCTTTGCCCATTTCTTGGTTGGCTCTTGCGCGAGCAGCAAATGTGACAAAAGGATTCGTTGAATCCTGAGGTCGCTGACACTTGGCTTCCGGTGTGGCTTCTGTTGCCTTGCTCGGGTGGAGGGGAGAAGGAAGCGATGTCCTTCTGTTTGCGGGCTTGGCGCCTAGGTCTGATGGAGGCTGTGCAATCGGAATTTTTGCTGAGGACTTTTGCCCCTGCGACTGCTGAGGCGCTCCAGAGGCCATGGCATCGCCCTTGTCATTCGCGTGTATCATGGTGCGCAATGGCGCGTCGGGCAAGACTTGAACAGGTTCGAACTTTCTGCAGAGAATTACCGCTGGGTCGTTCTGAGGGACAACAGTTCCCTCCGGTAGATGCTGCTCAAAATCCTCCTCAGAAACAGTGGGATGGATGTCCATATGACGACGATGGTGCTCAGCTTCATCATAAATAAACTTCTTGGGCTCATGTTCAATGTGACTTTCTTGCGCGATCTTCTGTTGCGATACTGTGGAATGGGGAGTCGCCATGACATGTTGCATGGTGGTTCCTGATGTCAAAGGAACATTGGAGACGGGTTCTTGTAAAGTAAAGGTCGGGGGCCGTATTAGTGAAGTGCGGATATTTTGACTACATGCTCAATCAATGTGGAACGAAAAGGAACATACCCTTATAGACAGGAACGATCTCTTGATGGCCTCTGGTAGAGGAAGGAGCGATGGAAGTGTTGGACGCTGTCTTGGTGGCCTTGGCCTCCTCTGGATCTAACTTGAGATCGAGCTCCAAATCCTTGTACTTGTTGGGGTCGACTTCATGCGAAGGACCAACATGAAGTGGGTCTCTCTTCACCGTGATGCGGGGTGACGTGATTTCAGGGGCGGATGGGACATGGTGCATCGCAGCCGATCCCGCAACTGTGGCCAAGGCTGCAGTGGCAACTCGCTCTCTGGTGTTGTTAATCACAGAAGGTATGTGGGCACCTTCCAATAGAGACTTGAACCCCTCAATACCCTGACTTACTACTGCAGCTGCAGATTCGGTAATGGTAGGATGCAAGTCGTGATGGGGATGCCTATGTGCATCGTCCAGTTGGATCTCTTCGACTGCATGAGTACGGACGAAGGGGTGTGACATGCGATCGTCAGTCAAGTGTAAGTCATCATCGCGAGGGTAGTCGGCTTGCTCTTCAGGGAAGAGGAGCAAGTCCAGTTTGGGAGTCTTGAGGGCCACTGCTCCAGAATGAGTCTCTCCCGGGCGATTCAGAAGCGTAGCAGTGGTGGTATGAACAGATTGAGATGGTGCACCAACTGGCGACTCTTTAGCGTGCTGCGAATGCAGATTCAAGACCATGGGGCCAAGAGCAGCCCTCGGAGGATGACCAGTGGTCGCGGAAGCTGACCTAGATTTTGGTGGAGTATCAGCTGTCGTAGCTGTCGATTGAGAAGTCGGATGAACCTTTGACATCTGGGATTCCTCAATAACATCCATAACGTTAGGAAGATGAGTCGGGTTCTCACTGAAGTTGCGATCGGCATCTGTACGAGGATATTCGGCTTCTTCCTCTGGAAACAAACCAAGATTGATCTTGGACACTGGTGTCTTGAGCATCGCAGCCGTGGAAGGCTCGTGCTTGTGTGAGCGCAATCCTTCAACAGCGTTGGTGCGGTCAGATGTCGAGCTCGACATGTTGGAGTCATTCATGTCCTCGTCAGCTTTTGGGTGCAGCTTCATGGATCCCACAAGCGACCGAATATTTCCTCCAATACCACCGGCAATGGCGGCCACCGTCGAAGCACCTACGGCGGTGAACGAAGGGTGATCCTCTTGTGAAGGTGAAAGAGGAAGGTCCGGAGATGGGGCACCAAAGACCTCGTTCAGGTGAAGGACAGGGGTGGAGACCGAGTTCTTCTTGCGACCTACAAACACCGTACTGATGGTGTCCAACATGCCCATGCCCTTTTCTGCTTCGCGCTTCTTGATTGCCTTACGCTCGCGCTTGCTCAACTTTCTAGGCTGCTTTGGTACATTGTCATGGCGCACCCTGCGTAATCTGGAACGACGTTTGGCATGAGCACCCTGGGCCTGATTGCCTTTGGAGGATTGTGGCGCGCTCGTTGCGAACGATGGGTACGATGCAGCGTTTAGACCGTCGTTGCTTTCAAACTGCTTAGACTGTTGATCCTGAGGCAGGCTCGACGAAGTCTGGATGGGTTCATCATATGCTTCACCTAAAACTTGCCTCTTATGACTCTTCAAGGTCGAGGCTGGGGCTTCGTGCAAAGGGGCAGCTCCAGAATCGGGCGCTGCAACTGCAGGGCTCGAAATGCTGGGCGAATGACCCACAGAGACATTGACAGGAGCTTCTCTATAGGCACCGATCATGGGCTGTGAATCCGAGGCTTCATGGCCAGTAGTGGCACTCGCAGGTAGGTTGGATACCCGGTTTGTTTGCTTCTCTTCAGGGAAAAGCTCACCGAGGTTAAGCTCAGGAGTAGCATTGCGAGCTTGACTGTGACGGTGTCGTCCGGCAGGCTCTTTGTGGGGCAAACCTGGGGATGGCTGGAGCAGCGGTTCCTTTAGCCCATGGTATGGTGACACTGGCTCGGATGCCCTACAAGAGCAATGCAAGGTCGTCAGAATGGCGGCCTCTTCGTTAGAGCTGGAAAGCGTTATGCTTCGTACTCTTGTACTCACCTTTGGCTTCGGTGGGTAGGCTCAGCACTGGAAGTCTCGATGGGTGATAGACTCTTCTTGTCAGTGGAAGTCAACCAAGTCTTGTTGTTGCGACTATAATAGTGGACTAGTTAGAAACATGTTTGTGCAAGGGATGCATCATCGTCATGCATGTCATTCTCTTAGCTCACCCTTTCATTTTCCCACCCTCGATATCGGGTGGATTGTAGCCAACTTTGGAATGGTCGTCATGCTTCTGACTTGAACGGTGCACAGGCTCGTAGCCACGACCTGCTGGGATCGTTGAGGTCGTATCTTTACCCACAGGTGGCAAGCAGAGCAACCGAAAAAAAAAGGGTTAGATGAAGGAATACCAGAAAGCAACCAAGTTCACAAAGCTAAGTACGTACCAATAACGAAACTCTTGTCGTCTTTGGGGAGGGGGGGCAGATCCTTTTGTCGCATGCCTCCAAAGTCATCCCCAGCGACCTTGAACCGTTGGTCGTCGGTAGGCATAGCGGCTGCAACGCGCATTGGGGTTGATCGGGATTGATTTGGATCCGCGTCATGCTCCGACCGCATACTCAAGTCCCCTTTTCTGTCGGAGGACTGCAAGTTGCCAGACGATCTCTCGACCTTCTTGTTCTTGTTGTCGGCCATCGGTGATTTCTGGTATGAAACGGGATGGTTGTGCTGTGGTGTTGATGGATATTTACAGGTGTTCACAAGTGGGTGTGGGTGGTGCTATGTTCAGGCAAGCAGTGCTTGGGAAAAGGTAGTGCTTAATGATATGGGGTGCGTTGAAAGACAAAAGACAAGAGAAAGAGTTGGATGGAAAAAGAGGGATAAAAAGGCCGTCCGTGCAATGCAAGGCTTGCCATTTGTCGAGAGCACCCCACACAAGACACATGGTCGTAATGGTTGCGTCTAAGGAGGGCTGTGCGAGAAGAAATTGGAATCGCATGCGCTGCTTACCGACGCGCAGTCCCGTGGCGCGTCCACACGCTGACTTTGCCTCTCTCACTCTTCTTCATCCTTGCTGCCCCTGTAGAACCGGCATCACCTCGTTGAAGACCTCACTTTCTTTCTTCCCCTTGGTAAGTCGCATCCAGTGGCCTTCTGCACCTTCAGCTTACGACCCACGTTGCCTTACTCCTCTTTGACTGCAAATTCCATGGTGTACTGCGCCCTCTGGTCTGAAGAGTGATGACCTTTTTTATTTTCACTTCCTCATAGTGCTGACCTACACCGCTTCTTCTCGTTACTTCGTTATCTCCTTGCTAGACCCCACTAAGCACCGCATAAACCATGAGTGACGACGATTTCATGATGGAAGAGGAGGAGGATGAAGATTATGACTTTGATTACGAGGATGAGGACGGCGAGGAGCCAGACGTGGATTTAGAGAACAAGTACTACAATGCCAAAGGTCACAAGGAGGATGATCCCGAGACAGCGCTAGTCGAGTTTCAAGGCGTAGTTGAAGCAGAGACCGAGAAGGGAGACTGGTAAGGCACAGTCGCATTCGCCGTTCTTTTGCCACCATTTCAATGGATGCTCAGCAGTCTCAATCTGCACTCAATAGGGGCTTTAAGGCACTGAAGCAGATGGTCAAGTTGTCTTTCAAGATGGGCAATTATGACAAGGTATGTATGCCGAGGGAGCCTCTTGTTTGAAGGCACTGCTGCCTCCTCTGTACTCATGTATTTCATTGATACAAATAGACGCTAGAGTACTACGAGCAACTTTTACCATATACGAAAGCTGCCGTCACGAGGAACTACAGCGAAAAGAGCATCAACAACATCCTGGACTATATTTCTTCTTCGTCGGATATGGCCTTTATGGAAAAGTTTTACCAGACTACCTTGAATGCCCTCAAGGATGCGAACAACGATGTAAGGAGCGCGATTATGATTTATGGAAGAAGATGGCAAAGAGGGTCGAGTTTTGATGTACCTGACTCACCGTCTGCTCTGCATTTTGTTGCTATTCTTTTCATGGTCAAACAGCGCCTGTTGGTCAAGACAAACTTGAAGCTAGCCAAGCTCTGGTTGGACAGGAAAGAGTATGGCCGTCTTTCAAAGATCTTGCGTCAATTGCATGCATCTTGTCAAGCAGATGATGGAACGGATGACCAACGTAAAGGAACACATCTGCTCGAGATCTTCGCACTCGAGATTCAAATGTACACTGCAACAAAGAACAGCAAAAAGTTGAAGGCTCTTTACCAACAGTGTCTCTCGGTCAAGTCGGCGATCCCTCACCCTCGTATTATGGGTGTGATTCGAGAGTGTGGCGGCAAGATGCACATGAGCGAGAAGGAGTGGGACCAGGCCCAGACGGATTTCTTCGAGTCGTTCCGCAACTATGATGAGGCTGGCAGTGTCCAACGTATCCAGGTGCTCAAATATTTGGTCCTGGCAAACATGCTGATGGAGTCTCAGATCAATCCTTTTGATTCGCAAGAGACCAAACCATACAAGAACGACCCTCAAATTGTGGCGATGACGAATTTGGTGAGTGCCTACCAACGCCGGGACATTCGCGAGTTTGAAAAGATTTTACGGGACAACCGAGCCACGATCATGGATGACCCATTCATCAGGGATTACATCGACGATGTGCTCAAGAACATCCGGACACAGGTCTTGATCCGGTTGATCAAGCCCTATACCAGGATTGAGATTCCATTCATCTCGCGACAGCTCAATATTCCGGCACAGGATGTCGAGGATCTGTTGGTGGGACTGATTTTGGACAAGAAGATTGCAGGTCATATTGACCAGGTCAACCAGCGCCTAGAACTTCAGCGACAGTACGTGACAATTGCTTTTGGTTGGAGTTGGAGAGAGTGTGTGTTGTTTCTCGAGATTTTAACCAGATGCTGTTCTTGCTCATAGGACGGCTGGCACACTCCGATACAACGCCATGGACAAATGGTCTGCTAATCTGGCAACCATGTACACAGCCAACATTAGCAAAGTCCGCTAATGGTCGTGTCAAAGAGGGAGGATGATTGCTCTTTGAGTTTCTCGATGCTTCAATAAAACTAAATCATGTGATGTCTGCACAGTGTTTGCTCGTTGTGCTTTTTCAACTTGCCAACGATCACTTCTCTTACATCGTCTACAGCAGCACCAAGACATCAAGGAGCGCGTTCCTGTTCACAAGACAGCCATCATTAACATGACGCCGGAAGAGGCAGGACACATTCTGGCTTGTTAATTGGCAAGGTTGATCAGCACAAGCTAGCCACTTTCTAACGGTTCCATGGGTATATCTCAACAATAGATTCAGGCCATGGTGGCCGCTGCCAAAGCAAAGGCACAGGCGACGGCACAGGCTTTACAGGCTCAGCGACAACCTCAAGCGGGGCAGTCATCCATTACAGCAGCAACAGCGTCAGTACCGCCACCGGCACCAGCAACACCAGGTGCAGCAGGTGCGGTGTCTGCTGCGGATATCCGCCAACGTGCTGAAGCTCTCAAGGCACGACTTCAGAGTCTAAATGCGAAGGCTGTCTCCACAACAGCATCAGGAGTAACGCAATCCCCGGCGCCAACGTCGTTACCAGCAGCGGCATCTACCCCAACAGTCGATCCAAGGGCCAGAGGAGGATTGGGTGTTGATCTCAGCTCTATGATCTCTCGTGATGAACATGGCAACTTGGTGATTAATGCTGTTACATCGGGAAAGACTGTCAAGGCACCATCCTTTGCTACCGCCAAGGTAAACACCACGCGTATTGGACGTTTTCTTTGGAGATGATAAGAACACATAGAAGCTAACAACTTTATACCTGTCATTGGATGATCCAACCTTAGATCAATCAAAAACCAGAGCCCAAGAAAGAACTCAAGATCCTGGATGTCCCAGATGACTTCACCAATCCTGAAAAGAACCCCTATTATGATCCAAATCTTGCTTCAGCCCCGAAGGAGCGGAGAGCGAGGCCACTCAAGTTTGCACCCAAGGGAAAGTTCAAAAGTATTGCGAACCAGATACGGTCGGAACAGAGGATCGAGCAATTGAGGAAGGAGATTGAACAAGGAGGGCTGGCCAATGTTCAGGAAGAGGATTTGCAAGTCAAGGATGGTTTCACCAAGGTAAACATCTTGTCCCCATCCTTTTACTAGGGTCGCGTTTGAAACATGCGTGAACAATGATGCTCACCATAGTGTTGTTTCCCCTATTGTTTTCCGTCATAGCGTGAAGCATTGAAAGACGGAGTAGAGTGGTGGGATGCACCATTCTTGCCTAACAAGACATACGATGATTTTTTCAACGACCAAGCTAAGCTTGAGAGTGAGGATTCCTTAATTACTATCTATGTTCAACATCCTGTGCCAATTGAGCCTCCGAACGAAGCAGCCCATGCAGCGAGCTCTAAACCGCGTCCCTTGATGCTCACGACGAAAGAGAGGAAAAAATTGAGGCGACAACGGCGCCGAGAGTTACTCAAGGAAAAACAGGATAAGATTCGTCTGGGATTATTGCCACCCGATGCACCCAAGGTCAAATTGGCGAACATGATGAGGGTCTTGGGTCAGGAGGCGGTGTTGAACCCCACGGAGGTGGAGATGAGGGTCCGAGAACAGGTGGCGGCACGATTGCAAGGTCATTTGGATATGAACGCAGAGAGAAAGTTGACACATGAGGAACGCAAAGCTAAAGAACAAAAAAAGAAGGACGAAGACGTTTCCAAAGGAATTCATGTCAGTCTCTACAGGTATGAACTCACTAGATATATTTGGCTGATGCTATGGCACACCGCATATTGAAATGTTTGCTGAGAACTCGACATTGCACTAACAATTCGTTTCTACTATACTCGTTTGTTAGGATTAATGACTTGTCACATCCGCAGAAAAAGTTCAAGGTGGACAAGAACGCACAGCAACTCGGTCTAACT
>Ga0247824_10001987_pt1 | contig 11418 bp, 7 predicted proteins | sample 13C_PalmiticAcid_FD_194412 | JGI IMG/M metagenome (GOLD analysis project Ga0247824, IMG submission 194412) | Soil microbial communities from agricultural site in Penn Yan, New York, United States - 13C_PalmiticAcid_Day48 | ecosystem: Environmental > Terrestrial > Soil > Agricultural land...
AAGATACGGCGAGCTGACGACCCTGCATCTTGGGTCCAAGACCTGGGTCCTTCTCAACTCACATCGCGTCGTCAACGAGATCATCGCCAAACGCGGCAGCCAGACCAACACGCGGTCCCCGATGCCTGTCTCCAGCGGCCTGGTCAGCAGGGACCGGCGATCCCTGATCCTCCCGCAGGAGCAGTGGACGGAGCGCCGCCGCGTCATGCACGGCCTGCTCAGCGGCACCGCGCTCAAGCAGTACGGCGCGTGGCAGGAGGAGGAAAGTACCAAGATGATGGCCGAGTACGTCTTCCACCCGCAGCGGTGGTACCGGCACCACTACCGCTACGCCAACTCGGTCATCGTCCGCATCGCCCTCGGCGAGCAGCCGCTCAAATCGACCAAGGACCTCGAGGACATGCAGAACGCCGTCACCTTCTTCGTCGGCAGCATCGGCCGCAGCGCCGTCGACTGGTTCCCCGACCTGGCGAGGCTGCCCCGGTTCCTCCAGGTCTGGCGTCCGTACTGGGCGCGCCTGGGGCAGTGGAACTACGAGCTGTATGCCAAGTGGTACGGCCCGGTCAAGGCCCAGGTCGAGAACGGGACGGCGCCGCCGTCGTTTGTGCGGGACTTCCTCATGCACCCGGACACGCGGTTCAAGGGCGACAGCGACGACCTCATGTACGTGGCGATGCAGCTCATCGAGGCCGGCAGCGACACGACGCGCGAGGCGCTCAACATCATGACCATGGCCGCGCTCGAGTACCCGGACGTGTTTGCCAAGGCTCGTGCCGAGGTCGACCGCGTCTGCGGTGTCGGCAAGGACGCCCGGCTGCCCACCCTCGGGGACATGGACGCGCTGGGGTACATCTGTGCCATGTGCAAGGAGGTGCTGAGGTGGCACCCCATCTTCCCCCTGACCCCGGACCACGTGGCGTCGCAAGACATTGAGTTTGAGAGCTACTACTTCCCCGCTGGCACTGGGTTTACCATCAACGGCCCTGCCGTGTGTGGCGAGTGCGAGGAGCCCGAGCGGTTCATGCCGGAGCGGTGGCTTGACGGCCACGAGCAGGATATTGCGCATGGGCTCTGGCAGTTTGGTGGAGGGCGGCGTATCTGTGTTGGTTATCGCCTCGCGCAAAGAAGTCTGTTTATCAACATTGCCAGATTGGTGCAATGTGTCGACTTTAAGCCGGTTGGTTTCCCCCTCTCCCACCACGATCTCTTGCTTGCCTACTCTCCTGGCTTTTGAACATGGGGCTGGCCCTTTGCTGACATGTGCGTTCGCATAGAACGGCCCTTACAACGCAGAGATACTGAATCTCGAGGCTGTTGGTGAGCCCTTTCCCGTCAAAGCAACTCTGCGTGGAGAAGAGTACAGATCCATGATCGTGGAAGAGGCGGAGAGGATTGGGGTGTTGAAGGAGGCCCAGTTCAACCGGGATGAGGGGCAGTAAACTAGTTCCGAGGCCTCATTGATGGTTTTACAGGTGATCAAGGAATCGGATGGCACAAGATATCAGGAATTGGGTTTCTTCACATTGTGTCATATCGACAACGTGTTTGCCAGGCGCAACACGACAAGACGACGGGATCATTTACCTTTAAAGAGCAACAATGGTAACTCCATAACAAGATCAACGGCATCCACATGGCGATTGGGACCAGTATGTAAACATTTCGTCCCCTTCGCTTCGTGGTAATAATACAAATACCGCTTCGTCGTCCACATACAAGCGCAACCCTGTCACGTCAGCACCCTTGATGTTGTCCGCATCACCATGCACAAGATACAAACACGAAACAAAAATCTCTGAGCATTCCCTCATCTTTTCTTATCAAAACGAGACGACGCCCACCTCCTCATCCTCCGAGTCGCATCCCCGTTCAGCCCGTGGTGTCCTTCCAACAGAATCGAGTCGTGCACTTCGTCACCCGCCACCTCCAAGGTCGACTCCAGCTCCAAGTTGCGGATCCGCACTGCCTCCGAGAAGGCGCATACATGGTCTCGGAATACTTCATGCCCGCCACAGCTGACATAGAGCGCCTCGGTGACCCCCTGGATCGTTCTAAACCACGATCGATCTCCGTCGAGCGGCAATGCGGGATGTGCCACGCCCGCGTCGACCCCAGAGTGCTCGGGACCGAGAACCTGCTTCTGCGTATACTTCACGATGGCGGTGGACAACATGTCAATTCCATCATTGTCATGAAAGGATCTCGTGTCGGTGCCGCCACTCACCCAGGGCGAGACGGCGAACACACCAGCAATCTTGCGCCCGTTGAGCCGGACGGGCTCAATTCCCGGCATAGGATGAGAGACGTGGTACAAAAGCTGCACCGCCAGATTTCCCCCCGCAGAGTCGCCCCCAAACACGAGATCCTGAGGCGCGATGCCACTGCGCAGCAGATGGTTGATGGCGGCAGCAGCTTGGCGGAGCTGATGGGGGTACTTGGACTCTGGCGTGAGGTCGTATCGCAGAACGGCAACGGCGACCTCGTGCTCGTCCTGCCCGTCGACGTAGGCGTTCCAGCACCAGTTGAGATGGCCTGCTTGGAGGGGCGCCATGTAGCCGCCGCCGTGGAGGAAGAGAACGAACTTGGACGCGCGCTCGCGGTCGCCCACCCAGAGGACAGATGTGGCGGGGTCGGCTGAGACTTGCTCAACATTGTACCTCAATCGCCTTGCGGCTTCAGGCGACTTTGCCTCAGTCCCATGGCGCCGCCGGTCCTCGAGCCAGGCGGCGTAGACCTCAAGAGCGGAGGGGGCGAGGTACTGGATGTGTCGTGGTTTTAGTTGGCCGAGGGAAAAGCGGAAGGCACTCGACGTAAGCCATAGTCGGAGGGATATCTTTCGTTTGTATGCTTTGGGAAGCCCAGAAATGATGGCGAGAAAAAGCCGTGGAGGTGCTGGGAGATGGGCAAACGGTCAGTCTTGCACCAACGAGGAACGGGGCACATCGCGAACCGAAAAGAAGTCGGATTCCCAAATCCAACTTTTCCACAGGTGAAAGATTCGGCTTCGTGGATGGCATGGCTTTCAGCGGATTGAGCGGCTTGTCGGAGGCTGCAAGAATCAAAACAAGTGTTGTGGAGCTTTGTTTCCAGGATCACTGTTTTAAAGGGTGGTAAATATCATTGATCGGAATCTTTCGACCGTCCATGAGAGCCTTCCTTCCCCATGACAAGCCGAACCCGAGCCCTGTGTCGGAGTTCTCCCTTTACATTTCTCAATAGTTCACCCATTTTGGACTTTGACTTCCGTCAGTTTGGCCCCGCATAACAATGCCGTGGCCCTGAACGCTAGGGAAGGGGGTGCAACCGGGAGGTTGTCGGGTTCGTTCCGAAGGTGTCTTCCGGAGTCAACTGCCATCCAACCCCTGTTTGGATTGGAGCTCATCCACTGATATTGACATACCATACACGTTTTTTTCACCGAAACCCATCGACAATGGGTTGCTGGATTTCTCTCTACAATCTTTCACATTTTTTTCTAGAGTTGCACCCCGAATACGATCACACTGCAGACCAGTCTTCGCACCACTCCGGGCCATCACAACAATGTCATCACGAGAAGGCTTAACGGTGGACGTCCTGGCCAGACTCTTGAGGCGCACGGCCCTTAACCCATGGCTAACAGTGCCAGTCTCGGCCGTTCTAGTTCTAGGCTGGGGACAAATCAACCGCTCCCCGTCTCCAGCGTCGGCCTCCGCCTCGGCGATACACCAGGTGCTTTGTCTGACTGTGTGTTGGTGTGCGCTGGTGAGCATCTCGCTCTCTGTCAATGACTGGCTCAACAAGTGGTCCGCAAACAACTGGACCGAGACCAAGCCAACAGACTGGAACTGGGACGAGGAGATTGCACTCGTCACGGGCGCGAGCGGCGGTATAGGGGCAAGCATCGTGCAGCAGCTCATTGCCCGAAATCGCAAAACCAGAGTCATCGTCGTCGACTACAGCCCCTTGGCGTGGACGCCACCCTTCGGCACAAGAATCTCGTACTACCAGTGCGATCTGAGCGACTCGAGCGCCGTGAAGGCACTCTGTTCCCGCATCAGGTCAGAGGTCGGGCACCCGACGGTTCTTGTCAACAATGCCGGGCTCTGCCGGGGGTTGACGGTCATGGATGGGACCTACCACGATGTTGAGCTGACGGTGCGGACCAACCTCGTTGCTCCTTTTCTGTTGGCCAAGGAAGTGCTTCCAAACATGGTCAAGACCAACCACGGGCACATCTTGAACGTGAGCTCGATGAGTTCGTTGATCCCACCGGCCAGAGTCGCCGACTATGCGGCGACGAAGGCTGGCATCAATGCTCTGCATGAGGTACGCCATCGCACGTTGCACGATCCTGCCCTGTCCCGCTCCATTCACTGACCTGGCTACTACCAAGGCTCTCCAACTGGAGCTGAAGTACGCTCACAATGCGCCCAACGTCCGTTTGTCTCTTGGCATCTTCAGCTTCATCAAGACTCCCCTCTTCCAGGGGGAGACGCGGCAGTCTAGTTTTTTCTTTCCCCTTCTCCACGTCGACTCAGTCGGCGAGGCTCTGGTCGATGCCTTGTACGGCGGCTATGGAAAGACAATCTACATGCCTGGAACGATGCGATATGTGGCGATGCTGGCAGGTCTACCACCGTCTGTTCTTTTTTCCTCACGCGTTGCTGACAGATTTTCCTGAACCCAGAGAGGTGCCCCTGAATGGATGATGAGGGGCGTGAGAGAGGGGACACAATCACTCGGTGTGAATTTCAAGGGGCGGCAAACGGTGAATGAAAAGACGGGGAGGTTGAGTGAATAGCAACCCGGGGCACGTGGAACAAGCTGAAAGATCGGATTGCCTGTGTACATTCTTGTTTTCCACCCATCTTAGCCCAGGTCCACGGCAAGTCTTCAGGTGAAAGTCTGTCATCTTTTTGTTCAGAGGACAGGACAGGTCAATCAAACCGTGGAGCCGCTATGTGTGGTATCATTGTCTCGTAGAACAAGCTGGAAACTGAGCCGTTTTTGCCAGAGCCAAGATTCGGACAGTTGCCGAGAGTTCATCCAAGAACACACCAGGAGATCTGAAGTCCTGTTTGGCACAGTACCTACTCGATGTCCAACCTCGGTCTCTTGAGACCCTGCACGGAGAACGGCGCTAAGGCCCTCCGAAACCATCGGGGCACCGTCGGGACTTGCTCCGATGGGCATTGGGGCTCTCCGTTAAACTGCCTTTCGTGAGCAGTGGGGCCTCGGAGAGATCTTGACACATACCTAGGTAGTATAACCCCGGCTTCTCCAAGAGATGAAGCGCCCCGGCAATGTGGATTAAGGAAGTACGGGGAAGGTTGCGGTAACAGCCCGCTATGGCGCTAATTACAAGCGCTTCCGAATACAGAGTAGTTACCCCGGACTCCAGGTTTCGGGAGCATCCCGACACAAGGTTGGTTTTCGCTAGCCCCAAGCAGGGAAAGGCTTAGGACCCGTCTTCCCCATCGGACAGGAGATCCAAACAAAAACGTAACTAACGCCCCTTTCGCTGGGCGTGGTCTGGCACCGAGGCTCGGGCGGATCCCGATGCGGGGCTCAAAGTCAAGATGTCCTTGGTGAATGTGAAATGGGCTCAGTCAGGAGATACAGTCAAGTTACAGGACAATAAATGTCACTTTCCTGCCCTTTGCAGGTACTTTAGTTTCGTGACCGTGTGTACATTGTCTTGCGATTAAAGACTTCCGGGACAAGTAAATCAGCACCATGGCTCAGCCGTCCGACAAGCCCGTGAGCTACAGCCAATTCGCGTGCATTGGGACCGGGTTCTCAGCCATCGCCCTCGGGGCCACGCTGAAGAGATGGTACGGCATCGACGACATCACCTTCTTTGAAAGACACCACAACTTGGGAGGCACCTGGTTCATCAACCAGTACCCTGGTATGTTGCTTCTCAGCGAGTCCCTTTATTTTCACCCGGCCCCCATCACGAACCTATCGTCACTAACCATAATTGTTCACAAGGATGCGCATGCGATGTACCAAGCGCTCTCTACAGCTTGTCCTTCGAGCCCAACTCTCAATGGAGCCGGGTCCTGCCATCCTACAAAGAACTCTGGTCCTACCTCAACAATGTGGCGACCAAGTACGACCTAAAGAAGAAAATGAGCTTCGGGTTCAACGTCGAGCGCTGCGAGTGGCTCGAGGAGTCTGCCCGCTGGCGCATGACCGTTCGCCACATCAAGACCGACACGATCCTCATCCACGAGTGCCAGTTCCTCTTCTGCGCGACAGGCCAGCTCGTTCACGCCCGCGACATTGACGTGCCCGGGTCCGGAACCTTCAACGGCCCCATCTTCCACACGTCGCGGTGGCGGTCGGATGTGGACCTCAAGGACAAGAGGGTCGTCGTGTTCGGCAACGGGTGCACCGGCGCGCAGGTCGTCCCGTCCATCGTCAAGGAGACCAAGAGCCTGACCCAGTTTGTCCGAGCTAAGCACTGGATTCTCCCGCCAATTGATGCTGAAGTTCCGCCGTGGGGTCATACGTTGTTGCGGTGGCTCCCCGGGCTGATGGGGCTGCAGCGACTGCTGGTGTTTGTCGTGGCCGAAAACAGCCTGCGGGGGTTCCCCCTGACCGAGGCAGGCCGCCGGTTCCGCGCGAGACAGCGCAAGAAGGCAGAGCGGTACATGCGGTCGGCGGCACCGGCCAAGTACCACGACTTGCTCATCCCGGACTTCGAGGTTGGATGCAAGCGCCGGATCTTCGACTCGGGCTACCTCAAATCCCTCCACGAAGATAACCTCATCTTGACCGACGAAAAACCGCTCGAGATCGTGCCGGAAGGCGTGCGCACGGCCAAGGGGATTGTGGAAGCAGATGTCATCGTCCTCGCAAACGGCTTCGTCACCAACGACTTTCTCATCGGCGTGGACGTTAGGGGCCAGGGGGGCAAGACCATGCAGGAGCACTGGAGCGAATTCGGCGGGGCCGAGGCCTACAACTCCTCGGTGCTGAGCGGGTTCCCCAACATGTTTCTCCTGCTGGGTCCCAACGCGGCGACCGGCCACACGTCGGCGGTCATGGCGGCCGAGAACTCGGTCAACTACGCGCTGCGAGTCATCCGGCCTGTTCTGGAAGGCCGAGCCAGCATTGCCAGCCTCAAGCTGGACGCGGAGAAAGCGTACAGCGAGCGTCTTCAGGGTGCGTTGAGGGATACGGTGTGGAACTCGGGGTGCCAGAGCTGGTATGTGCAGGGCACGGAGGGCGGCACTGACAAGGCGTGGAATGCCATGAGCTACCCTTGGTCGCAAGCGCATTTCTGGTACCGCAGCTTGTTTCCCGTGTGGTCGGATTGGGAGTTCAGGGTACGTTCCAAGCGTAATTATTTCAGGTTCTTTTCTTCCGGCGAAATGCTCACAAGAATACTTGTTTAGGGCCGGACCGAGAAGCCAAAACGGACCAGGGCGCTCAGGACTGTTCTGCTGGCGGCGGTTGTTGTTGCTGCGCTCGTCGGCTGGCAAAAGAGTGGTCAGTTTGTGGGACTAGAGACGGTTGAACGTCTCATGGCACAAGCTTTAGCAGGTGTGCGAAGCGGGAGGACGCTGTTCGAAGGACTCTGGAGGAGATAGCGGCCGATGTATCCGCAATGTCGCTGGTTCCGGACTGGTAGGAAGGAGTGAAGGAAACACAGCTAAGGTGTATTTGTAATATAAGGTAATGATGGACCCGAACCAAGTAGGTACCAGGTACCTGGATGATATGCTCTTGCGTACAGGACCGGCTCAGCGTGCTGAAAGTGCCGGAGTGCAGGTTCTTGAGTCTCCCTTTGTTGATAAGTGTGGATTTAGGCCAGAAGGTCCAGTTCCTAAATCTGACCGACCCCTCCGAGTCGTCTCTTGGGTTTGGCTTCTGTGATGTCGGGGTTAGGTACCTGGTACCTTAGGGAGGCGAGGTATCTCGAGCCCGGTCAAGGTCATGAATTTGGTCCCCACCAGCAATACCAGGTATTCAACCTTGTCAAATGGGATGCCGTAGGCCTCAGTGCATATGCATGCACAGTTGCCAGTTGTCGTTTGCTCGGAGACAGGAGGTGCAAACTCCTTTCATTTGCCCATGCATGCGGTTGGCCGGCTGGACAACCATCCTCCCCCAATTGTTTCCCACATGTCGGGCAAGCAGGCATTGGAGCAGCAAGCAGAGACGGCAGGCAGGTGGCTGCAGCAAGAGTAATAGCATTACGACATACAGGAGGTGGCTGCAGCTTGTCTGTGCCAACAAACTAGGGCTCCTCAGAAGAGCGAGAGAAAGACTCGGAAAGTCTCGGAAAGTCGCCGACCACAAACAGTCCAGCACCGGCAAACGCGCTTGTTATCCAGTCACCTCGCTCCTTGTCCATTAATTTGGTCATCACAGAAGCATTATCCATGGCCTCCTCTTTATATCATCCCCTCAGCTTGCCCTTTTTTTTTTGTGTATCACCTGAAGGCAGCCAAGCCATTGCGTTCTGCCGCCCACATTTCCCTCCACTGAGTTGTGGGGGTATTCATCCAACTTCACCGCCACATACCAGACATTCATTCTCGGCAGTTTTTGTTGCCTCTTGCCCTGCAACACTTCTACCTTCCTTGGCTCAACGAGGAATTCGATCTCCAGGATGCCACCAACGTCTGTTCAGGAGCTCAGCCAGAACCGGGTCTTGCTGGTATCGCTCAAGCTCGAGCCGTACTTCGACGACATGTACAAGTCTCTGCTCGACGGGATCACGTCCAAGTCTCGTCTTCAAAGGGCCAAATCTGCCACGTCTGCCATCCGCGCACTTTCGGAATTGCCCGCACCCACCGCCGTCCTCGTCACTGACCAGGCTCTTACCGAACCGGAGAATGTCGCCGTATGGGAGGCAGCCTTGCAGTACATACGCCAGGGCGGCACTGTCGTTGCCATGGGGCACTTCCCCTCGTTCGTGCCCCCCCTGGACATGAAGCCCTTCTTCGCCAAGGCGGGTTTGCCCTGGGAGGCCGGCTCGTATCACAGGACAACACTGTCGCTGAACCGAGCCGCGGTTGAGGGGGCTGTAGCCTCCAAACTCCCGTCGGAATACAGCCAGAAGGCGCTGGCTGTGAAGAATGTGGCGCCTGGAGATATGTGGTATCACACGACACCGGATTCGGTCGTGGAATCGAGGGTGTTCGGCCCCTCGAGTGTCCACAATCGCCGCGAATCGCCAACGGTGCTCGCCAAGGTCGGAAATGGGAAACTCGGGTACATGGGTGACGTGAATGCTGAGGAGGAATCCAACCTTGTCATTCTGGCAATGTGTGGTTTTCTTTGAACGATGGCCAAGGGGGAGACTACCTAGAATTGGGGATCTTGACGAACCGCTGTATGACAGTCTGAAACAAGAGAGAGTTGAAATGGACTCTTTGTTTTCCTCGTTCGAAGAGGACAGCGAGCTGCATTGCGTCCCAGCAATGGTGTAGGAGTCAAGATCGCGGTATCCCTCAATGTTGTGACGCTGCGAGTATTAATAGGATGACGACGGCTGCTACAGCTAAGATACCAAAGTAGTGTGTTCCGCCCCTGTCCCCACCACCCACGCCGGAATTGAGGACATCTTCGGAGCCACTGTAAAGGCAGGGTGCCACGTGCCATCCCATCGGCCCAGCCAACGACGTTGGCACCCCATGCTCGTCTGGCACGGCTCACCGTCTGACTGTGCCCTTTGTTCCTGAGTAATAAACAAATGATCCTATCCGGGCTGGGGTCCAGGCCAACCCGATTTTCTCAAGATTAAGATCCAGATTCCCGGCGAAATGAGCTGGGAGATCGATTCCGAGCACCCGTACAAGTACGGCCCAGGCGGCTTTTGCCCCATTGAGCTGGGCGACCGCATCGCCAATCGCTTCACCATCCTCCACAAACTCGGTTACGGCGGCTTTGCAACGGTTTGGCTGGTCCGTGACGAGGAACGGCGTCACGGCCGCTACGTCGCCTTGAAAGTTGTCTCTGCCGACTGGTCCGAGGACCCAAAGTTCGAATCCACCAAAGTTGTCGATCCGCTTCGCGCCCACGAGAGAGACAACGAGTCCCCGCTTCTGTTTGTCCTAGAACTCGAACGCGTCTTTCATACCAGCAGAAACGGCCGCCATCTCTGTCAGGTCTTTCCGGTCCTGGGGCCAGCCCTCGCCTCCTTAAATACTGCGTACTTTCGTCTCTATCCGTCCTTCGTGAGGACTTTCGCACAGCAGTTTGCCCACGCGCTGGACGTCATGCATACTCTGGGAGTCTGCTATGGAGGTAAGCTGGTGTTGTCCCTCCGAATCTCGCAGCAAGTCACTTAATTCAGTCACATTCCTATCTAGATTTCACCCTCAGCAATATTGCCATCCGCCTCGCCCATTCACTCGATTCCCTAACAGAGGGCCAGCTCGACCAAATATTTGGTCCCCCGGAGATTCAAATCCTCGAGTTCTTCTTCCCAGAGACCCCATCACCTGCACCCGAATACGTAGTTGTACCAGCCGATCTCGGACGTATTCCCTCCAAATACCTTTCAGAAAGGCTTTGCATCATCGACTTTGATCACGCCTTTTCTACCAGGAACGCGCCCAAACAGCTATCTCACATCCCCCACCAATACTTGGCCCCCGAAAACATCTTCACCCTGACCAACGGACCGCCCACCAACGTCTGGGCCCTAGGATGCATACTGTACGAGTTGCGATATCCAATGGCCCTCTTTCAAGACCTCATGGGTAGCTCTCCACTTGCTACAGCATCAAGGGTGTGCGAGATACTGGGAGACCTTCCTCGAGAGTGGATGGCATCTCCATTCGACGATGAGTACCCCGTCCACGAGCCTCTGCAAAAGGGCATCGAATATACGACCCTTGGCGACTTCACTGAACGCAATGGATTCAAGCTTGATACCGAGGTGGGCCTGATTTGTGAGCCGCAGAGACCCGTGGACATCAGCAAGACAGCCAGTGGGAGAGAATGGCTTTGTCTACATGTTCCAACCTTCTGGGATACTCCAACGCGGGATGAGTTCAGGGCTCGGAACCTGAAGCCCATCATAAAGGACGACGCAGCGCTCTTTACCGATCTCCTCTGCAAGACGTTTGACTACGATCACCAGAAGCGCATCATGGCAAGCCAAGTTCTGACGCACCCATGGTTAAAAGCAACAAGCCAAGAGCCCTCCGCCGCCGGATCAGCAGCGTCGTCGGCACACAGCTCGCCTGTTGAACTCAAACCTCACTCCGGTACCGCGTCCATCCATCTTCCACCTCCGCCTCATCATTTAAACAGTACGCACGGATCAAGTTCAACGGCGACAACACCACACAACGAGCGAGGTCCAGAAGAGCAGGAGCCCGAGAAGAAGTTTCAAGGGTAAACAGCGGAAATGAGAAGGCACAAATTCTTGGGATGGAAACGAAAAGGTAGAAGGATGTGAAAAAAAGT
>Ga0247824_10001988_pt1 | contig 11411 bp, 8 predicted proteins | sample 13C_PalmiticAcid_FD_194412 | JGI IMG/M metagenome (GOLD analysis project Ga0247824, IMG submission 194412) | Soil microbial communities from agricultural site in Penn Yan, New York, United States - 13C_PalmiticAcid_Day48 | ecosystem: Environmental > Terrestrial > Soil > Agricultural land...
CTCGTGTCCAGCCTCCGATGATAACGGAGCGGTCGTGGCGCCGACCACGGCGGCGATGGACCGCGCGGTTCGCTACCGCGCTTTGCCGCGGTGCGCCGAACCCGTCCGGCGCTACGGCGCCGGCTGCCTGGCCAGCTTGGGCAGCTCGGACAGATCGGGCACGACGATGATCTCGATGCGGCGGTTGCGCTGGCGCCCCTTCTTGGTCTTGTTGCTGGCCACCGGATCCTTGTCGGCGTAGCCGGCGGCGGCGAGCTGATCGGCGGGGAAGCCCTGGGCGATCAGGAACTCGACCACGGTGACCGCGCGCGCCGACGACAGGTACCAGTTGTTCTTGAACTGCTCGGTCGCGATCGGGACGTTGTCGGTGTAGCCGGCGACCAGGAAGCGCTTGTCCTTGAACTCCATCAGGACCGTCGCCACCTTGGCGAGGGTCTTCTGGCCCTTGTCGCTGAGATCGGCGTTGCCGCTCGGGAACAGCACGCCCGACGGCAGCTTGAGCCGCATCTGGCCGCGGCGGAACACGACCTCGAGATCGCCGGCGTCGACCAGGCTCTTGAAGCGGTCCTGGAGGGCCTGGAACGCGGCCAGCCGCTGCTGATCGGCCTCGCGCATGGCCTTGAGCTCGGCGAGGTCGGCCTCGGTCGCCTCCTTCTCGCCGCGCACCCGGGTCAGCTCCTCCTCGGTGGTCGACTTGCCGCTGCGGAGCGCGTCGCGCTCGGCGCGCAGGCGATCGACCTGGCCCTGCAGATCGGCGACCGCCCGCTGGTGGGTCGACTTCTTGACGACGCAGCCGGCGAGCAGCGGGAGCGCGACGACCACCGGCGCGAGTCGGCGGATGACCATGACGCGAGGGTATCGCGTCAGCGACCGCGCGTCGTCGCCCTCGCGCGGTACCCGGTCAGGTACGGCTTCTTGCGGGCGCTGACGAAGCCCTCGCCGCCGTCGGCCGAGTACGACACCGTGGCGGTGCCGGTCAGCTCGCCGGTGAAGGCGGCGCAATCCGGACAGGTCGCCACCCACTCGGGCAGCGCGCGGAACCCGTCGTAGCCCTCGGCGGTCGACAGGTCGACGAAGTAGACGTCGGCCGAGATGTTGTCGACCTTGGTCGGCGCGACCTCGGCGAGCACCGGCGGCGGATCGTTCCAGCTGAAGCTGGTCACGCCCGGCGGCAGGATGATCGTCCACCGGTGGTACTCGTTGTTGCCGCCCTCGCCACCGTCGGGCACGTAGCGGTCCCACCACACCCGCGCCACCGCGCCGTCGTAGGCCTGATCGCCGACCTTGAGCCAGCTCGCCGCGCCGCGCGCGCCGCCCGAGCTGACCTCGCCGACCCACGGGATCTGGGTGAACGGCGCCTGCAGCTGGGTGGCCGCGGCCGCGGCCACCTGGTAGCGCACCTGCGGTCCGACGTCGCCCCGCCGCTCGAGCTCGACGGAGGTGTAGAACCCGTCGGTCCCGGTCGGCACCGGGAGGGTGGCGGAGGCGGTGCCCGCCTCGGGCGTCATGCCCTGCCACGAGCCCCGGGTGTAGCGGCGGTTGAGGATCGGGACCACGGCGATGTTGGCGTTCTCGACCAGGGCCGGGATGCCGGTGACGTCGATGGCCAGGCTGGCGGTCGGGGTCCAGCTGTCGATCGCGATGGTGGCGCCGTCGGGGAACTCGAGGTCGCGGAGCACGGTCGACCGGAACAGCTCGCCGGTGTCGGCGCTCGTCTGCATGAACAAGAAGTCGGCGCCCGCGCCCTGGCAGGAGTCGTACTGCCACAGCGTGGCCTGGGTCTGGTTATCTCCGTACACGTAGGAGGTCCCGCACGGGTGGGAGATGGAGGTCTCCCAGGCGCCGGTCGCGATGGGGAACGTCGCCGTCGCGGCGGTCTCGGCGCCCGCGTAGTAGTCGAACGCCTCGCCGAAGCGGAGCTGATCGCCCGGCTTCACCGCCACCACGGTGACCAGATCGTTGCCGTCGTCGTCGTTCGGGTAGACCGCGGTGACCGACGCGCCGGGCAGGACGCCGTCGAGGGTGATCACGCCGCTGGCGTTGGTCCGCCCGGTCGGGCCGGCGGTGCCGTCGGGCTGGATCACGAACACCGCGATGTCGGCGACCGGCGACCCGGGCTCGACGTTGCAGCACCGGGCCAGGGTCGTGACCGTGACGGTCCCCGGTATCGGCGCATCGATCGACCCGTCGAAGCTCGGTGCCGCGTCGATGAAGGTGGGGCTGTCCGAGCCGCATCCACCGAGCGATGCGGCCAGCATCGTAGCGACCCCCGCGAATCTACGCATGCGCGGATAGTAACCCGGAATGCGGTCGACAGGGGAGCCGTTCGTCAGCGGCGGTGCGGGACGATCAAGGCGTCGCACGGAAGGCGGGTGACGATGCGACGAGCCACGCTGCCGATCAGCGCGTCGAACAGGCGCCCGCGGCCGTGCGTGCCCAGCACCACCAGATCGCTGGCCTCGCGCGCGACGAGCTCGCGCAGGAGCTGGTCGGGCTCGCCGCGCCGGAGCATCGGCATCAGCGAGCCGGTCGCGGCGAGGTCGCGGGCGAACGCCGCGTACGAGCTCTGCGCCGCGGCGCGGAACTCGTCGTGCAGGCGGTGCGGATCGGTGACCGCGGCCACCGGCGGCGCGTCGTAGGCGTGGAACACGGTCAGCGGGCTGCCGGGGAACCAGCGCGCGGCGGTCTCGACCGCGACCCGCGACGCGTCGGAGAAGTCGACCGCGACGACGATCTGCTGATAGGGGCGCCGCGGCCGATCGGTCACGATCAGCAGCGGTACGTCGCTGGTGCGGAGCAGGCGATCGACGGTCTTGCCGAGCGTCGTCGTGCCCAGGCGCTCGGCGCGCGCGACCCCGGTGACGATCAGCCCGCAGCCGTGGCTGTGGGCGACGTCCAGCACGCGCTCGGCCGGGTCGCCGCGCTCGACCTCGATCTGGAGGCCGTCGCCGACGGGAGCGAGGTCGAACTGCAGCGCCTGGCGCGCGCGCTGCGCCGGGCCGGTGCCGGTCTCGTGGGCGGGCCGATCGACCTCGAGGACGTGCAGGGCGACCACGTGGGCGCCGGCCTCCGTCCCGAGCTGGACCGCGCGATCGGTGGCGCGATCGCTGCGCGCGGTCAGGTCGGTGGCCAGTAGCAGCTTGCGTCGGGGCTCCATGCGGTGCGTCCGCCCTGGCCCATGCTTGCCAGATCGAAGCCGCAGCCTATACAACCGGACCTTCCGTGGCTAGCGAACTGGTCCGAGTGGTCGCCCTCCTCGGCGCCGCGATCGTCGCGGTGCCGATCTTCCAGCGACTCGGGCTGGGCTCGGTGCTGGGCTACCTCGCCGCCGGCCTGGCGATCGGGCCGCACGGGCTCGGCTGGTTCACCGACCCGGAGGCGATGCTCCACGTCGCCGAGCTGGGCGTGGTGATGTTCCTGTTCGTGATCGGCCTCGAGATGCGGCCGTCCCACCTGTGGGGTCTGCGCCGCGCGATCTTCGGGCTGGGCGCGCTGCAGATCCTCACCTGCAGCGTCGTGCTGACCGGGGTCGGGCTCGCGCTCGGGCTCGACCTGCCGGTGGCGGCGGTCGGCGCCTGGGGCTTCGTGCTGACCTCGACCGCGATCGTGATCCAGGTGCTCACCGATCGCGGCGACGTCGCCCAGCCGCGCGGCCAGCAGATCGTCGCCGTGCTGCTGTTCGAGGATCTGCTGATCGTGCCGTTGCTGGCGATCGTCTCCTTGATGGCGCCGGACCACGGCGGCGACGCCGAGGGTGGCTCGCGGCTGGCCAAGGTCGGCATCGCGATGGGGACCCTGGCCGGGCTGATCACCGCCGGGGTCTGGCTGCTGAACCCGCTGTTCCGGCTGCTGGCGATCGCGCGGGCGCGCGAGGTCATGACCGCGGCCGCCCTGCTGGTGGTGCTCGGCGCCGCCCTGCTGATGGACCTCGGCGGGCTGTCGATGGCGATGGGCGCGTTCCTGGCCGGCGTGCTGCTGGCCGAGTCGACCTTCCGCCACCAGATCGAGGCCGACATCGAGCCGTTCCGCGGCATCCTGATGGGCCTGTTCTTCCTGAGCGTCGGCATGGCGCTCGACGTCGGCGTGGTCACCGCCAGCTGGCCGGTGGTGGTCAGCGGGGTGCTCGCCATGATGGCGGCCAAGGCGGTGTGCGTGTACGCGGTCGCCCGGGTCACCCGCGCCGGCCACGCCGACGCGCTCGATCGCGCCGTGCTGATGGCCCAGGGCGGCGAGTTCGCGTTCGTGCTGTTCGCCGCGGCAGTCGGCGGCGGCGTGATCGGCGCCGAGGTCGGCGCCCAGCTGACCGCGATCGTGGTGCTGTCGATGGCGCTGACCCCGCTGGCGATGCTCGCGCTGCGGCTGCGGCGGTCGCCGGCGCCCTCGCTCGACGGCATCGAGGTCGCCGAGGGCCTGAGCGGCAGCGTGCTGATGGTCGGGTTCGGCCGGTTCGGCCAGGTGGCCAGCCAGGCCCTGCTCGCCCGCGGCGTCGACCTGACCATCATCGACAACGACGTCGAGATGATCCGCACCGCGACCGAGTTCGGCTTCAAGGTCTACTACGGCGACGGCACCCGCCTCGACGTGCTGCGCGCGTCGGGGGCCGGCCAGGCGCGCGCGATCGCGGTCTGCGTCGAGGGCGCCGAGGCCGCCGATCGGATCGTCGAGCTGGCCCGGGCCGAGTTCCCGCAGGCGCAGCTGCTGGTCCGGTCCTACGACCGCATCCACTCGGTCCGGCTGGTCCAGGCCGGCGTCGACTACCAGATCCGCGAGACCTTCGAGTCGGCGCTGCGGTTCGGCGAGGCCGCGCTGCGCGCGGTCGGCGTCGCCGACGACGAGGCCGCCGAGATCGCGGTCGAGATCCGCCGCCGCGACGAGGCCCGGTTCGAGAGCGAGCTGGCCCAGGGCATGGGCGCCGGCCGCGACCAGGTGGTGTTCAACCTGCCGCGACCGGTCCCGTTCACCCCGCCGCAGCGCGAGGGCCGGGTGATCGGCGGCGGGCCGGACCACCCGCCCGACGCCCCCGCGGCCGCCCCGCCCGATCAGCGCCCGGCCGAGCCCGAGTGAGCCGAGGGGGGCACGCTCGGCGGCGCGATCACGTCCGCGGCGGCGACGACGACGGCGGCTGCTCCGGCTCCGACTCGATGACCACCACCTCTTCCTCGACCGCCACCCCCTCGGGCGGCTGCTCGCCGGCCTCGCCGGCGGCGCGGCGCTCCTGATCCTCGGCCGGCTCCTCCTTCATCCGATCGAGGTGGGTCTCGATCATGGTGAGGTGCCGGCGCTCGTCGAGCAGGTTCTTGGCGACGATCACCGCGGCGGCCTCCGGGAACTCCAGCTCGGCCGCCTTCTCGTAGGTCTTGTTGGTCAGCTTCTCGTTGCTGCGCATCGCCTTGAGCGCGCCCTTGGTCCCGGTCGCGCTACGCACGGCGGTGACCACCTCGAGCAGCGCGCCCTTGAGGTCGCGATCGACCGGCGGCGGCTCGCCGCCGAGATCGATCACGCACTGGCTGAGGTCCTCGATGTGGCGCTCGTGATCGGCGCGGAACGACTCGAGATCGGCGACGACGTCGGGGTCGTCCTCGATGTGCTCGAGCGCCTTGGTGTAGAGGCCGACGGCGTCGGCGTCGAGCTGGATCAGATCGATCAGCTTCGCGAAGATTTCCTTGTCTGACATCGGCATCGGCGTTCTCCTGGTCGCGTCGATCTCGCAGCGGAGATCGACGCCATCGCTGGGTAGGCGTACCTGCCGGCAACGTGGGACCGGATCCGGCGAGGTCCAAGGCGCGACGCGCGAAGATCCGGCGACCCGGACGCCCCGGTGGGACCTGCCGGCCCCACCCTCGGCCGGACGCCGTCGGCAACCAGCCGTGAGGTAAGATCGCCCGGTGCACGCGGGGACGTTGATCTCGGCGAGGTTCCGGATCGTGCGCTGCATCGGCAGCGGCTCCACCGGGGACGTCTACGAGGCCGTCGATCGCCAGCGCGGCGGACGGACGGCGATCAAGGCGCTGCGCCTGCAGCACCCGGTGGCGATCAGCCGGTTCAAGCACGAGTTCCGCGTGCTGCAGGACGTCGAGCACCCGAGCCTGGTGTCGCTGGGCGAGCTGATCGAGGAGAACGGGCGGCTGTACTTCACGATGGAGCTGGTCGACGGCACCGACTTCCTCGCCTTCGTCCGGCCGCCGGACAGCGGGCTCGACGAGGGCCGGGTCCGCCGCAGCTTCGCCGACCTCGGCGGCGCGCTCGAGGCGCTGCACGCCCGCGGCCTGGTCCACCGCGATCTCAAGCCGTCGAACGTGCTGGTCACCCGCGACGAGCGCGTGGTCGTCCTCGACTTCGGGCTGGTCGTCGACCTCGACAGCCGCGATCCGACCTGGTCGGGCCCGAGCATCGTCGGCACGCCGCACTACATGTCGCCCGAGCAGGCGGCGGGGCAGCCGGCCGGCCCGGCGTCCGACTGGTACTCGGCGGGCGTCATGCTGTACGAGGCGCTGACCGGGCGGCCGCCGCACGACGGCCCGGTCATGAAGCTCCTGGCCGACAAGCAGCAGGTCGAGCCGACGCCGCCGGCCGAGCTCGACCCGGCGGTGCCCGCCGATCTCTCGGCGCTGTGCTCGGCGCTGCTGCGTTTCCACCCCGCCGATCGCCCGACCGGCGCCACCGCGATCCGCCGCCTGCGCCGGGCGCCGACCGACCGGGCGGTCCGCCGCGACCGCCGCGCCACCGGCAGCTTCACCCAGGGCCCGCCGTTCGTCGGCCGCGAGGCCGAGCTGGCCCGGCTGCGCGAGATCCTCGACGGCGCCGTGGTCACCGGCGGCGCGCCGGCCGCCGTGCTGATCCGCGGCGAGTCCGGCGTCGGCAAGACCACCCTGGCGCGGGTGTTCGTGCGCTCGCTCGAGAAGGACGCGCTGGTCGTCACCGGCCGCTGCTTCGAGCGCGAGTCGGTGTCGTACAAGGCCTTCGACGGCGTCGTCGAGGGGCTGGCCAAGGCGCTGGCGCGCATGGACCCGACCGCCGCGGCGGCGATGCTGCCGCTGCACGCCGCCGCGCTCGCCGACGTGTTCCCCGATCTCAAGCGGGTCAAGGCGTTCGCCGACGCGCCGACCGGCGGCGTGCCGGCCCAGCGCGAGCTGCGCGACCGGGTGTTCGGCGCGCAGCGCGAGCTGCTGGTCCGGCTGGCCCGCCGGCGCACCGTGGTGCTGGCGATCGACGATCTGCAGTGGGCCGACGACGACAGCCTGGCGCTGCTGGCCGAGATCCTGCGGCCGCCCGAGGCGCCGCCGCTGCTGCTGCTCGCCACCCTGCGGCCGCCCGGCACCGGCGCCGACGTCGAGGCCCGGGTTCGCGCGGCGTGCCCCGACCTGCGCACCCTCGAGCTCGGCCCGCTCGATCCGGTGGCGGCGCGCGAGCTGGCCGAGCTGCTGTGCGCGCTCCACGACGTTCGCGACCGCATCGACGTCGGCGAGCTGTCGCAGGAGGCGGCCGGCCACCCACTGTTCCTCGACGAGCTGGTCCGCCACGCCGCCGGCGGGCGCCCGGGCGGCGGCTTCCGGCTCGACGACGCGTTGTGGGCGCGCGCCACCGCGCTCGAGCCCAAGGCGCGCGCCGTGCTCGAGGTGATCGCGCTGGCCGGCGAGCCGCTCCACCACGACACCGTCGCGCGCGCCGCCGATCTCGCCCCCGAGCAGCTCGGCCGCGTGCTGTCGCTGCTGCGGGTCGCCAACCTGGTCCGCACCACGGGCGGCGGCGGCGGCGACACCGTCGAGCCCTACCACGACCGCATCCGCGCCGCGGTGGCCGGGCACCTCGACGACGACCGGCGGATCGAGCTCCACCGCGCGCTCGCGGTCGCGCTCGAGGCGTCGGGCCGGCGCGGTCACGAGCCGACCCACGCCTACCACTGGCAGGCGGCCGGGCGGGCCGACCTGGGCGCGCGCCACGCCGCCGCCGCCGCCCGCGACGCCGCCGACGCCCTCGCCTTCGATCGCGCCGCCCGCTTCTACCGGCTCGCGCTCGAGCTCGGCCACCCCGAGCGCGGCGAGCTGTCGGCGCGGCTCGGCGAGGCGCTCAGCGTCGACGGCCACGGCGCCGAGGCCGCCGACGCCTACCTCGCCGCCGCCGACGCCACCACCGCCGACGAGGTCGCCCTCGACCGGCGGCGGCTGGCCGCCGAGCAGCTGCTGATCAGCGGCCACATCGAGCGCGGCGTCGAGCTGATGTCGACGCTGCTGGGCACGCTCGGCATGGCGTTGCCGCGCACGCCGCGACGGGCGCTGGCGTCGCTGGTGCTGCGGCGAGCGCTGGTGCGGGCGCGCGGCCTCGGCTTTCGCGAGCGCCAGGAAGGCGAGGTCGCGGCGGCCGAGCTGACCGGCGTCGATCTGTGCTGGTCGATCGCCGGCGGGCTGGCGATGGTCGACACCATCCGCGGCGCCGACTTCCAGACCCGCCACCTGCTGCTGGCGCTGCGCGCCGGCGAGCCGACCCGGGTGGCGCGCGCGCTGGCGATGGAGGGCGGCTTCCACGCCGTCGGCGGGCCGCGCTCGCGCCGGCGGGCGGCGCGGCTGTTCGCGGCGGCGCGCACCCTGCTGGCGCGCACACCGTCGCCGCGAGTCGAGTCGTTGATCACCGGGTCGGAGTGCATCGTCGCGTTCCAGGCCGCCGAGTGGCGGCGCGCGCTCGAGCTGGCCCGCCGCGCCGAGCCGCTGATCCGCGCCCAGCAGACCTTCGCGACCTGGGAGCACGACACCATCCACTTCTTCTGGCTGTACTCGCTGTTCTACCTGGGCGAGCTGCGCGAGCTGGCGGTGCTGGCGCCGGCGCTGCTGCGCCTGGCGACGTCGCGCGGCGATCTCTACGGCGCGACCAACCTGCGGGTCGGGCTGCCCAACGCGGCGTGGCTGATCGGCGGCGACACCGCCGGCGCCCGCCATCACCTCGACGAGGCCGAGCGGCAGTGGACGCCGAAGTGGTTCCACCTGCAGCACTACCACCACATGCTCGGCGACGCGAACCTCCACCTGTACGGCGGCGACGCCGAGGCCGGCTGGCGGGCGCTGGTCGCGCGCTGGCCGGCGATGAAGGCGGCGCAGATCCTCCGCATCTCGCTCATCCACGACGAGGCCTTGCACCTGCGCGCCCGCCTGGCCATCGCCGCCGCGCGAGCCGGCGGGCCCGAGCGCGACGCGCGGTGGCGCGAGGCGGCCCGCGATGCCGCCCGGGTCGCGCGCGCCCACGAGCCGCCCATCGCCGCCCTCGGCGAGCTGGCCCTGGCCGCCGTCGATCACCACCGCGGCGACGACGCGCGCGCCGCGACCCGGCTGCGCGCCGCCGCCGCCGCCTTCGCGCAGGCCGACATGGCGACCTACGCCGCGGCGGCCCGGGCGGCGCTCGGCCGGGTCCTCGGCGGCGACGAGGGCGCCGGCCTGATCGCGGCGGCCGAGGCCGCGCTGCGCTCGCAGACGGTGGCCGAGCCGGAGCGATGGATCGCCATGCTCGCCCCGGGCTTCTAGCGAAATCATGACGCGTCCCCTTCCAACCGTTCGCACTGAGCGACGCGGAGGGAGCGCAGCGACCGACGCGGACGTCGAAGTGCGGCACAACCTGTTCACGCTTGCACTGTGGGCGCCGTTCTTCGACGTCGGAACGAACGGAACACATGGTTCCGCGGCCTCACATGGCGGACGACTCGGTGGCGGAACCGGCTGCCGGCGGCTCCGCGGCGGGCGGCTCCGCGGCGGGCCGCTCGGCGCCAGACGGCTCGGCGGGCGGCGGCTCCGCGGGCGGCGGCTCGGCGGCCGGTGGCCCCGCGGGCGGGCTCGGCGGCGCCGGCCGCGCGGCGATGCGCACGTCGTCGTAGTAGGCGAGCGCGCCGAGCGGCCAGTCGATCAGGATCCACAGGCCGCTGACCAGGAACCAGCTCAGGCCCTCCGAGTGGCGCCGCGTCTCGCCCTCGCCGATCACCGCACCGCCGGCGGCGCGCACGGTGATGCGGGCCCGGTCGGGGCGCCCGTCGGGGAAGACGCGGTAGACGTAGTACGACGAGCCGTGGCGGGCGCCGTCGTAGACCAGGGTCTTGGCCCGCTCGCGGCCGTCGACCAGGATCGTCGGGTCGGCGTGCTGGACCACGACCGCGATGCTGGCCCGAGCGCTGCCGCGCTCCTGCCGGCGCAGCATGGTGGCGCAGCCCGACGACGTGAACGCGACGACGAGCAGGACGGCGACGGCGCGCTTCACCGCAGCACCTCGGTGTGGCGGACGGTCCTGGTCGCGACCGGCGCGGGGCCGAGCACGGTCACCTCCTCCATGCCGAACAGGCCCTCGCCGAAGACGTCGACCAGCGTGCCGACGCCCATGGTCATCCAGTTCAGGTAGATGAACAGCTTGTAGCCGCGCATGAGGTCGCGCTTGAGCAGGATCTCCTCGCGCCGACCGTCGGCGAACGTGGCGGCGAGGGTCACGTAGCGGCCGGGCGAGCTCACCAGGAGCGCCGGCAGGTAGCGGGTCTCGATGGTGACCGTGGTGCTGGTCCGGCTGACCTCGCGCGAGCTGTAGGCCCTCATCTGCCAGGCGGCCGGCTTGCCGTCGAGCTCGAAGCGCGTCGTGCGGGCGACGTCCTCGCTCATGTGCAGGAAGATCGTCTTCTGCTTGCGGTTGGCGATGGTCGCGCAGCCCGAGCTCGAGATGATCAGGCCGAGCGCGACCGCGACCGCGCAGATGGCGCGGGCGCTGGCGGTGGTGGACATGGCGGATCGCATGCGCGTGGGTCCCTCCTCACCTCCCCACACGCAAGCCGGGGCGAGGTCGTCAGGCAGGATTCGCCGGCCGCCCGGTCGGGCCGGCCGCGCCGGTGCCGGCCCCGGCCTCGACCCGGCGGGCGGGGTCCGCTACAAGTCAGGGCATGAAGTTCCAGGTCCGCGCCCGGGCGACGGGATCACGCGCCCGCGCCGCGACGATGACGACGCTGCACGGGACGATCGAGACCCCGATCTTCATGCCGGTCGGCACCCGCGGCACGGTGCGGACCCAGACCCTGGGCCAGCTCGAGCAGCTCGGCGCCCCGATCATCCTCGCCAACACGTACCACCTGCTGGTCCGGCCCGGCTTCGAGGTGTTCGAGAAGTTCGGAGGCCTGCACCGGTGGATGGACTGGAAGGGCTCGATCCTGACCGACTCGGGCGGCTTCCAGGTGTTCTCGCTGGCCCACGCGCGCGCGATGGACGAGGACGGCGCCGAGTTCAAGGTCTCGCCGGACGGGCCGCGCATCCGGCTGACCCCCGAGAAGTCGATCGCCATGCAGCGGGCGATCGGCTCCGACATCATGATGGTGCTCGACCAGTGCATCGACGCGACCAGCTCGCGCGCCGACGCCGAGGCGGCGATGCACTGGTCGAGCACCATCATGATGTCGGAGC